>ERZ773214.941-NODE-941-length-17971-cov-6.754577_pt1 | contig 17971 bp, 14 predicted proteins | sample MGYA00511238_ERZ773214 | MGnify/ENA primary metagenome ERZ773214 (study PRJEB29015, sample SAMEA2738157) | human oral metagenome | biome: human oral; feature: human-associated habitat; material: saliva | place: China | collected 2259 ... | reverse complement strand
CCCGAAGCTTCCGCTGCATTATTACGAGAACGATGATCCGAGCGGGCGCCCGACCCTCTCCTGGCGGAATATGGCGAACACGCTCTACACGAACTGGCTGAACTATTATGTCTACCAGGTGACACCCTATCTGCTCGAAGAGGGAGAGAAGTCGTGATTTATCTGGACCACGCGGCGACTGTGTCGCTCTGCCCCGAGGCGCTCGAGGCCATGCTTCCGTATTTAACGGAGCAGTACGGCAATCCCTCGGCGCTCTACGAGAGCGGCAGAAGAGCGCGGCAGGCGCTTGCCGCGGCGCGGAAAAGTCTCGCGGAGACCCTTGGCTGCCTGCCCGAGGAACTCTATTTTACCTCCGGGGGAACCGAGGCGAATAACTGGGCGCTGCTCGCCATGGCGGAAGCGGCGCGGGAGCGGGGGGACAAGCCCTTCCTGATCGCCACGGAGATTGAGCACCACGCGGTACTGGAGACCCTGCGCTACGGAAAGCATGCGGGGCTACTGGACTTCTCGCTGCTTCCGGTTTCGCGGGAGGGCATTGCGGATCTCGGGGCAGCGGCGCCTTTGCTCGACCGGAGACCGGCGCTTGTCTCTTGCATGGGAGCCAACAATGAGACCGGGACCCTGCAGCCGCTCCGGGAACTGCTCGCACTCTGCCGCGAGCGGAATATTCCGTTGCACAGCGATCTCGTGCAGGTCTACGGTCAGCTACCGCTCGGAGAACTTCTCGGGGAGGAACTCCCGGATCTCTTTTCGGTGAGCGCGCATAAGTTCGGCGGGCCGAAGGGCGTAGGCTTTCTCTACATCCGCCGCGGGCTCAAGGTAGGCGCGCTGCTGCACGGCGGCGCGCAGGAGAGAGGGCGGCGCGCGGGAACCGAAAATGTCGCGGGGATAATCGGCATGGCGGCGGCCGCGCAGGCGGCCCATGCGGCGCTTACAAAGCGCGGCGAAAAAAAGCGCCGACTTTCGGAACTCTTTTTCGCGCTGCTTCGGGAAGGAATTCCCGGTCTTCGGCAAAACGGGAGCGCGGTGAAGCGCCTCCCCGGGCACTTGAATCTCTGCTTTCCGGGTATCTCGGCGGAGCTCTTGCTCATCCTGCTTGATCAGGCGGGCATTGCTGCGAGCGCGGGAGCTGCCTGCGCCTCCGGCGCGCTGGAGCCCTCCCATGTGCTCCTTGCGATGGGTTGCAGCGAGCGGGAGGCAAGGTCTTCGCTCCGCTTCAGCTTCGGCGGGGAGAACACGGAGGAAGAAGTGAGAGAAGCGGCGGACATCGTCATCGACCGCGCAAATAAACTGAAGGAGGATGCGGCACTATGATCAGAGATTTTCAAATTGCACTGTTTCGACTTCGGGATTACGGAAAACTGCTGCGGCGGAGCCTGGGGCGTTTTATTGCCTTCTGCCTGATGCTCAGCATGTTTACTTGGCTCGCGATTTATGTGATCCCGGTCGGCTCTGCCTGGATTCGGGTGGGCGGCGTGCGTCACTTCTTGGATGAGCACATTCCGGACTTCACGCTGGAGAACGGAAAACTCTCGATGCCGAAGGGCTTGCACCTCGAGGGCGCGGACTATTACATCGATATCAACACGAGCCCGGAGAACAAGATTAATCTCGATGCGCAGGAGACCCGCACGCTGATGGCGCTTAAGACGATTGTGTTGCTCGGCGACGCCGATCAGCTCATCATGCAGAGCGAGGGAACGGGGATCGGGAGTCGATATCAGCAGATTCGATTTAACGGAATCTCGGGCTATTTGAACAAGGACGTGCTGCTTTCGCTCACGCGCTATCTCTATCTGGCGATGGTGCTGGCAGGCATTTTTCTCTTCTGTGTGACGCTGATCGGCTTCTTTCTCTTCAACCTGTTTGAGACCCTGCTCGCTCTTGTGCTGGCAAGAATACTGCGCGTGCGGCTGCGCTATGGGGAGTGTTATCGCCTCGTGGCCTATGCGAGGGCCACTTCCACCCTCTTGGTGGCGCTGATAAGCCTCGCGGGTTTTTACACGGAGCTCTTGCTCTACCCGGCACTGGTGCTGGATCTCTTCATCTTTTACCGCGCGCTGCAGGCGGGACTTGTGCGCGACGAGGAGGCGGAGAGCGCACAGTCTGCGCGGGAACTCAGTATACGCACAGCGCCCCGCGATGCGGCGGAAACTGCGGTCGATGTAAGGGATGCGGAATATAACGAGGCAGCGACAGGTACGGAGCCGACTGCGGAAGCGGAGAAGCCGGAGAGCGGCGCGGCGCTCACACCGGAAGCGGCAGAGAACGGCGCGGCGAACACGTCGGAGTCCGGAGAGCCTGAGCCGCAGGATGCGGCTTTGCCGGACGGCGGGGCAGAGGAAGCAGACAAACCGACCCGCGAGGACATTACGCCGAGCGACGGCTGGAGTTTTTGAGTTTCGGATACGGAGAGGAAGAACGGATGGGCAAGAAGGTGGTAGTCGGCATGTCCGGCGGTGTGGACAGCTCGGTCGCTGCCTATCTCCTGAAGGAGCGGGGCTATGAAGTGATCGGCGTGACCATGCAGATCTGGCAGAGCGAGACGCAGTGCGAGGTGGAAAAAAAGGGCGGTTGCTGCGGCATCTCCGCCGTGGAAGATGCGCGCCGCGTGGCCGAAGTGCTGGACATCCCCTACTATGTGATGAACTTTCGCGCGGAATTCAAGCGCGATGTCATCGATTACTTTGTGCGGGAGTACCGCCTGGGGCGCACGCCGAATCCCTGCATTGCCTGCAATCGCTATGTGAAGTGGGAGGCGCTGCTTACGCGCAGTCTCATGCTCGGGGCGGACTACATTGCGACCGGTCACTACGCGCGGGTTCTGACGCTTGAAAACGGGCGCTATGCGCTCGCAAGCTCCAAGACCGCCGCGAAGGACCAGAGCTATGCGCTCTATAACCTCACGCAGCGCCAGCTTGCCCATACCCTGATGCCGATCGGAGAGTACGAGAAGACCGAGGTGCGCGCCATTGCGGCGGCGGCCGGGCTTCCGGTCGCATCGAAGCCGGACAGCCAGGAAATCTGCTTTGTGCCGGACGGCGACTATGCGCACTTTATCGATGAGAGCACGGGGGAAAGGGCGTTGCCGGGAAACTTTGTGCGGGCGGACGGAACGGTGCTCGGTGAGCACAAGGGTCTCACGCATTACACCGTAGGCCAGCGGAAGGGGCTCGGAATCGCCTTTGGCGAGCCCATGTATGTGATCGAACTTCGCCCGGAGCAAAATGAAGTGGTACTCGGCACGGGGGACGAGGTGTATGCGGAAGAACTGCTCGCGGGAGATGTGAACTGGATGGCCGTTGCGCCGCCGCCCGCAGGCGAGACGCTCTGTTGCCGCGCCAAGATACGCTATAACCACGGCGGCGCGGACTGCAGCGTCACCGTGCTTCCGGACGGAAAGATACGGGTTGCCTTTCCCACGCCGCAGCGCGCGGTGACACCGGGACAGGCAGTTGTGCTCTACACGGATTCGGGCGCAGTGCTCGGGGGAGGAACCATTGAAGCGGAATAAAACAGCGCTGGTTTTCGGAATCACACTCGCGATCGCAGCGGCGCTCGGCGCTTGCGGAAATAAAAAGCCCATGGAAATGACGCTCGAGGAGAGCAGTGTCATTGACCTGCATCAGACGGAGACCACGGCGAGCGGCGGGACCGTGGAGGCGCGGCCGGAGGATATCGTGAACGGCTACCGCTTCAGCGGGAACAAGCAAATACTCTACTGCACGGCAGAGGAGGCGGTACTTCGCGACAGACCGGGTACGGACGGCAATCCGGTCGGCAAGGTGAAGAAGGGAGATGCGCTCCGCTGTACGGCGGTCAATGTGCGCTGGCTTCGCTTTTCGTGGAAGGATAAGACTGTCTACGGCGCGGCGGAAGAGTTTGCCCCGGCGAATGCGGGAGAGACGAGCGAGAGCATAGACTGGAATCGAGAGAGCGCGGAGGTCGGTGTGGCACCGAACTGAGAATTGTAAAGTTTTGCGTGACAAAGCGTGCAAGCTTTGCTATAATTTTCTGGTGTTTGGAGAGTTACCCAAGCGGTTCAAGGGGGCGCACTCGAAATGCGTTAGGCCGGGTGACCGGTGCGTGGGTTCGAATCCCATGCTCTCCGCGAAGAAAAAGAGCTGTAGAGAAGCCTTCTCTACAGCTCTTTTTGTATCATGCGTCGTATCGACAAATCAGAGCATGACATGTCGCAGCTTGGGGGAGGTTCATACAGATTCGCTTGCCGAAAAGCGTATCCCGGTCTTGTTCCGCTTCGTCGCGGAGAGAGGCGTATGCTTTCTCGTTGCGGCTTGTCTGCCGTCTTGGAAACTGCGCCGCAGCGTGCTAGAATGAAACGGACAACAGAGCGTTTCAGACAAGAGCGCAGAGCGCGGAGGAAAGAACATGGGAGATATCGCAGAGATTGTCGAGATGTTTGAGCGGGAGATGCCGATTAAGCTCTTTTGGATGGATGAGGACAAGCGGGAGCATGAGGAAGAAGCGCCGCTCCGCATGATAGAGGCGGTGAATCTGCTCGGCTATATTGCCCCCTCGGTTAAGACCCTGGACTGGCTCTTTGACGAACTCAGAAACCGCGTTTCGCGGCGTTTTATCCGGGCGCAGGAAAACGGCAGTCTGGAGCGTGCCTTTGTGGACGGCAAGGTGCGCATTGACAATGAGGCGGTCTATAAGTACTTGGATGCCTTCGATGCGATTGTCCTGGAACTCCGCGACAACATCACCTTTGTGCGGCTCTCGGAGCGCGGACGGAAGATTTACCGCGAGGCAGCGGTGCGGGAATTCCGCGACAAGGTGCAGTGAAGCGAGAAAGAAAAAGAAAACGTCCGGGCGGAACGATAGAAGTTCCGCCCGGTTTTTTGGCTTAAAAAACCACCGCACCGTCATCCCCTTTATCCTCTGAGCCGCTATAATAAAAGGCAAACAGTCTAGGAGGAGGAATCCATGTACAGCACAAGTCTATGCTATCTGGAGTGCGACGGGAAGTGGCTCATGCTTCACCGCGTGACCAAGAAGAACGATATCAACGAGGGTAAGTATGTCGGTATCGGCGGCAAGTTTTTGGAAGGAGAGAGCCCGGAGGAGTGCGCGGCGCGCGAGGTCTTTGAGGAGACGGGCTATACCCTCACGAGCTACCGCTATGCGGGTATCGTGACCTTTGTCTCCGATCGCTACGAGGCGGAACACATGCACCTCTTTTCGGCGGACGGCTTCACGGGGGAATATCACGACACGGAAGAGGGCATTTCTTCCTGGGTTCCGAAGGAAGAGGTCTTAAAGCTGCCGCTCTGGGAGGGGGACCGCATTTTTCTACCGCTGTTACAGCAAAATATCCCGTTCTTTTCGTTGAAACTCTGCTATGAGGGCGATGCCTTGGTGTCCGCAAAGTTAAACGGAACGCCGCTGCCCCTTTGAACTCGGCAAAAAGAGACAGAAGCGGGGAAAATCCGCGCACAAAAAACGTTCTTTTGCGAACTTGCACAGCAAAACAGAGCTATGCTACACTGAGCCCGTAACCGGCAAAACTGGGCGGGACTTTTGACCCGCGGGGGGGCTATGCTCGACAATATTACAAATTTGTTTCTCTTTATCGGAGGACTCGGTATGTTCCTCTACGGCATGCATGTCATGGCGGAAGGAACGCAAAAGTCTGTCGGCAACAAGATGAAGGACTTCCTGGGGATGCTGACTTCGAACCGGCTGAAAGCTGTGCTGGTCGGAACCCTGATTACCGGCATCATCCAGAGCTCGGGTGCGACCACGGTCATGGTCGTCGGTTTCGTCAGCGCGGGTCTCATGACCCTGAGTCAGGCAGTCGGCGTCATCATGGGTGCGAACATCGGTACCACGGTGACCGCATGGATTGTCTCGCTGAGTCAGATCGGCGATTCCATGAAGATGTTGAACCCGGAGTTCTATGCGCCGGTCTTAATCGGCATCGGCGCGGGCATCATCATGTTCTCCAAGTCCGAGACAAAAAAGAGCCGCGCGGAGATTATCATCGGTTTCGGACTTTTGTTCCAGGGTCTCAAGTTCATGTCGGAGGCGGTTGCGCCCTACACGGATGCGCCTATCTTTGCGACGGTGTTTACAACCCTCGGCTCGAACCCGTTCCTCGGCATGCTTGCCGGTGCGGTTGTCACGGCCATCTTACAGAGTTCTTCGGTCTCGGTCGGTATTTTGCAGATGCTCGCCGGCAACGGGCTCATCATGACCAATGCGGCAATCTTCATCACCCTCGGTGAGAACATCGGCTCCTGCGTGACCGCAATGCTCTCCTCCATCGGCGGTTCGCGCGATGCGCGCCGTGCGGCGGTCATGCACCTTTCCTTCAACATGATCGGTGCGATTCTCTTTACGGTGCTCAGCATTGTGCTCTTTGCGATGAAGCCGGCACTTGCGCACTATCATATAAGCCCCGTGCAGATTTCTCTGTTTCACACGGGCTTTAAGCTCATCATGACTGTATTGCTCTTCCCCTTCGGCGAGCAGCTGGTCTCGCTCTCCGGTGTTCTGGTTCCGGAAAAGAAGGGCGAAGCGCTTGCGGATGTGAAGAAGGAAGAGGAACTTGTGACGCGTTTGGATCCGCGTATCTTTGAGCAGCCGGCCATTGCGGTCGCTGCGCTCTCGAACGAGGTTGCGGCAATGGGCAAGCTCACGCTCCGAAATGTGGAGCGTGCCTGCGAAGTTTGCTTTACGCAGGATGAGACGGTCATGGCGGAGATCAAAGAGACAGAGCGGAAGATCAACGCGATGAACCGGGAACTCTCCGAGTATTTGATCAAGGCAAATACCTTGCCGGTCAACGAACACCAGAGACTGGTCATCACGGATCTCTTTAACACGCTGACCGACTTTGAGCGTTCCGGCGATCATGCCGAGAATATCGCAAAGGGCGTACAAATCTTAAAGTCCCGCGGCCTGGTGCTCTCGGAGACCGGAAAGAAAGACCTTCGCGAACTCACGGATGCGGTGCTCGAGGCCTACCGCAATGCGGTCAAGGCGAGAGAGGAGCGCAGTGTCGCGAGTGCGCGCAAGGTGAGCGCCTGTGAGGATCTCGTGGACTCCCTGCGCGATGAGCAGAAGGAGCGTCACATGGAACGGCTCTCGAAGGGCGAGTGCAAGCCCGAGGCGGGTCATGTTTTCATTGAGATCATCGATAACCTGGAGCGTATTTCCGACCACGCGCAAAATGTGGCGGAATATATCATGAATGAGATATAAATCTTAAAATATTCTTGAGGTTTTGCACAACAAATGTTAGGATGAAAGCAAGAGTCCTAGCAAAGTTGCCGGATTTTGTGAGAGGCGTCTGTGTCTTTTGGGCACAGACGCCTTTTTGTATTCCGGTACGGGACGGGGAACGGTGGCAAATGCCTGCAGACTGAGTAAAGGGGGATGTGAACATGGGGAGATGCAAGCATTGCGGCGGTGAAGTGGGCGAAGGCGAGCTCTTTTGCGGAAACTGCGGTACCCGGCTTTCGGAGGAGACAACAAAGGAGGCGGCGGGCGCTGCCGTAGATGTGGCGGAACAAACTGCGGATACAGAGCCGGAGGAAAGTCAGGCGGAGTCCCCTGAGCCGGAAACGACGGCGCAGACGGAACAGGACGGAAACGAAGCGCCGCGCGGAGTGGCGGAAGAGACGACGCAGACGGCAACGGCCGAAAGCGCGGTGCGGACGGCAGCTCCGCAGGAAAGAGCCGGAAAGAAAAAAAAGGGCGGGCTCTTTGCGATAATCGGCGCGGCGGTGCTCGCACTTTTATTGATCGGCTTCGGCCTTAGAACGGCACTGAAAACGACGGAGCCGGTCGGGCAGCGTTTTCTTAAGGCACAGCTCGAAATACTGGAGCGCGAGGGCAAGGTGTTTGACGCTGCGGACAAGGTTTTCGAGAACGGCTTCTCGAGCGATTTTCTGCTCACCGCGAAGCTCAGCGAGAGCCGCATGATTGCACTCTCTCGGAGCGGCATACTCTCGGAGAGCGGCATGCGTATTTTACGCGACGGCATACGCGCGCGCTTCTATCTCGGGAAAAAGTTCGAGAAGGCCGTGCTCAACCTGGAATTTGCGAGCGGGGAGAACCCGGTGCTGAATGCGGACTGCTTTATCGATCCGGATCGCCTCGGGTTTAAGATTCCGCAGCAGAGCGAGAAGGTCTATGTGACGCGCTATCCGGAGGTTCTGAAGGAGATGGGCAGCGATGCGCGTATCAGCACTTCCCTCTTTGCGGAGTTGCGCTTCCCGAAGGAGCTCGGCAGGGCTTCGGCGAAGCGTTACGGAAAACTCTTGGCGGATGCAATTACCCGCAACAATTTGGAGGTCGAAAAGCGAAGCTATCGCTCGCACGTGTTAAAGCCCGAATTAAAGCACTCGCTCGACAAGGACTATACCGTGTACAGCTGGGAGCCGCAAGCGGCGGAACTGGAGCGCCTCTTCCGGAACATTGCGGATGCCATGGAGAAGGACAGCGAACTTGCGGCCTGGTTTGACCGGCGGCAGGAAATCGGCGAGCAGTTTGCACAGGCCATGGGATTGTCACAGGGACAGGGGGCCAAGTTCTCCGACCTCGCGGATACGCTTCGAGACAATGCGGAAACGTACGCCGAGAATCTGGAGGAGCGCAAGTTTGCCTGGAAGCTTGTGACGGAGGGGAAGGAAGTCCGCGCGATTCTGCTGCAGCTCGACGGGGGAGATACCACGCTCCTTTGCTATGAGCGCGATACGGATAAAGACAAGCTGTACCGCGGACTCTCTCTGCCGGGATTTATGCTGACCGAGAAGCGGGACCGCGAGAAGAGCGGCTACTACGGCACCGTGGCAGGGCGTGTTTATTGGGATTACGATACGAAGGAGTTTGCGCTGAAGTACAACAACCTGGACTTTAAGAAAGGGAGTGTGCTCGGCCTGCCCTGCGGAAAGTACCGTCTGAATGTGAACGACGGCGGTTCGGCGGCAGAGCTTAAGTTCGAGGTGAGAGATGAAGGCGGTTTCTCGTACTATGAGCTGAAGAACGATTACGGCAGCTTCACGTTGAAAGCTTCGAAGTCCGGAAGCGCAACCCTCCCGGAGGGGGAGGAAGTGAATATCGACGATGAACTGCTGGAGGGCAATGTGCCGCAGCGTAGGATTTCGGATTTTATCAGTGAGCTCTGAGAAGAAACGGGGGAAAAAGATGTACTGCAGGTATTGCGGGGCCGAGTTAAAGCCCGAGGCAAAGTTTTGTACGAGTTGCGGCATGAAGATACAGCCTTTCGGTAAGGCGGAGGAAGCAAAAGCGGAACAGCCGAAGACAGAGCAGACAGGCGTCGCGGCCGGAGCGGCGGCGAAAGCGGCGGCACCCAAGGCGGAACAGCCTGAGCCCGCTGCGAAAATGCCGCCGGAAGAGAACCGGCCGGAGGGCGGAAAGTCGAAAAAAGGCTTGCTCCTCATTCCCCTCTTCTTGTTGCTCGCGGGGCTCGGCGTGGGTGTCGGCATTTTCATCGGCTCCCGGCAGGGCGGCGGCAAAGAGAGCGATCCCTTCGCAAAGCGCGAGACCCGGGAGAGCAGCGAGACGAGCGCGGAGGGAAGCGGTGAGAGCACTGCGGCGGCGGATGCGTCCGAGAGCGGTGCGGACGGCGACGGCGAGGCTGCCGAGCGGGAAGAGAAATTTGTTCTCGCGGATGAAAACACGGAGCTCGGCGCCCTGCAGCGCAGCATTGCGACTTTAAACAGCGAAGCGGCTGCGGGACAGCGCATTGCGATCAATGAGATCAAGCACAGTGTGGGCGTGCGGAATCCGGGAGAAAGCTGGAACTCGGATGTCTTCTACACCCTCGAGGGCTATGAGAACCGCCCGGGCTATGTGAATAAGAACCTCTGCCGCCTCGAGCAAAAACAGCTCATCAATGCGGACACGGGAAATCTCATCGATTACACGGTATACATCAACCCGAACGACGGTGTTGCGAATAAAATCGTCGCAATCGAATATCTGGTCAGCGGAGGTCTTGAGGTCACGGAGTACTACTATGACGCGAACCGCATGCCGCGCTTTGTCTACCGCTACCTCATTGACAACTATGTCGCGGGCTACGCGGTGCCGGACAAGGCCGGTGAACGCTTCCTTTTCGGCAGCGATACCCTGCTCACCTGGCGCGCGGTCCGGGACGGCGGCTTTAAGTGGAACTGCGCGGCAAACGCAAGCGAGGCAGAGCGTCTCCGAAAGTCCTGGCCCGCCAATACGATTTTCCTCTATCAGAACGAAAATGCGGATATGCGGCGCGCCTTCGACGAGCGGGAATCCATCATGCTGAATGCCGCGTACAATACCTATGAGACCGTCATGAATGCGCAGAACCTGACGGGCATCAGCGGCTATGCCTATGACGAGCAAGGGCAGGGCGTTGAAAATGCGCGGGTCCTGCTGTATCGCAGCGAGGACAGAAAGCTGCTCTATGAGGGCAAGACCGATGCGGACGGTCGCTACCGCATTGTGGTTCCGGGCGAAAGCAGACAGTACGAACTTCGCCTTGTGAAGGCACCCTACCGGTCCTGCGAAATCTATGGCATCAACGTGGACAGCGAGCAGCTCGCGGCCTATCAGACACCGGTTTACTTTTTGCCGCGCGGCGGCGCTGCGACCGACTACCGCCTGCGTCTCGGCGATGCGCTCCACTACAACGAGAGCGGCAGCGGCATGCGCACCGTGTTTGCCTCGGTCATCAATGTGCGCGCGGGCATCAACAACCGCACGGGGCGCATTGTAAGCACGGCGCAGACGGATGGCTCCGGTGTTGCGAGTGTGAAGCTCCGCCCGGGTGTCTACACTGTTGAGCTCGTTGCGGACGGCTATGAGACGGTCTATGACACCCTGGTTGCGCGAAGCGACGGTGAGACCGAGAGAGAGTTCTTTGCGGCGCCGACCGTGGGCTCCGGTCAGGTCTCGATTGTTCTGACCTGGGGCGCGGTTCCCGCAGACCTCGACTCTCACCTCTTCACGCAGCGCGGCGCGGAAAGTTCACACGTCTGGTTCGGCGGCAAGGTGGACAGCTTCGGGAACGATCTTGACGTGGACGATGTGAGCTCCTATGGCCCGGAGACCGTGACCATCAAGCAGTTCTCCGCGCAGGATTACTACAAGTACTGCGTCGTGGATTTTACGAACAGCGTGTACAATAACTTCCAGAGCTACGAGCTCTCGAACTCGGGGGCAACCGTTCAGGTCTACACGGATCAGGGACTTGCTGCGACCTACCACGTGCCGACCAACCGCCCGGGTGTGGTCTGGGAGATCTTTGAAATCCGCAACGGCAGAATTACGCCGATTCAGCGCTACTACAATTATGCGAGCACGCAGGACTGGTGGATGCACGATTGAGTGCTCATTTCCTTCCTTGCATTTTTACGGGCACAAAGGTAGAATGAAATAGAAATGATCAGTTTAGTTCCGCAGCAGATACAGGAGGATAAAAGCCATGGTTAAAGTTGCGATTAACGGATTTGGACGTATCGGACGCCTTGCGTTCCGCCAGATGTTTGAGACGGAGGGCTATGAGGTTGTTGCGATCAACGATCTCACGAAGCCGGAGATGCTGGCGCACTTGCTGAAGTATGATACTTCGCAGGGCAGCTTCCTCGGAAAGTACGGCGAGGGCAAGCACACGGTCGAGGCGGGTGAGGATTCCATCACCGTTGACGGCAAGAAGATTACGATTTACAAGGAAGCGGACGCAAAGAACCTTCCGTGGAAGGCTCTGGATGTTGATGTCGTCCTTGAGTGCACCGGTTTCTACACCTCGAAGGAGAAGGCTTCGGCTCACCTTGAGGCAGGCGCAAAGAAGGTTGTCATTTCCGCACCGGCAGGCAACGATCTGCCGACCATCGTGTACAACGTCAACGAGAAGACGCTGACCAAGGAAGACAAGATTATCTCCGCGGCTTCCTGCACGACGAACTGCCTCGCACCGATGGCAAAGGCTCTGAACGACTACGCGCCGATTCAGTCCGGCATCATGAGCACCATTCACGCTTACACCGGCGATCAGATGATTCTCGACGGCCCGCAGAGAAAGGGCGATCTCAGAAGATCGAGAGCAGGCGCTGCGAACATTGTCCCGAACTCCACCGGCGCCGCGAAGGCGATCGGCCTGGTCATCCCGGAGCTGAACGGCAAGCTCATCGGTTCCGCACAGCGTGTCCCGGTCACGACCGGTTCCACGACCATCCTGGTCGCGGTTGTCGCGAAGGATGAGGTCACGAAGGAAGAGATCAACGCGGCAATGAAGGCGGCGGCAAACGAGTCCTTCGGCTACAACACGGATGAGATTGTCTCTTCCGATGTCATCGGCATGCGCTACGGTTCCCTCTTCGATGCAACCCAGACCATGGTCAGCAAGATCGCGGACGGTTGCTATCAGGTTCAGGTTGTCTCTTGGTATGACAACGAGAACTCCTACACGAGCCAGATGGTTCGCACGATTAAGTACTTCGCAGAGCTGTAAGCATCTGCTTTTGCAAGGCGACTCTCGCGGGTCCGGTCTTTGGACCGGGCCCGCTTTTTTATGACTTAGACGGAGGAAAAGCATGTTAAACAAGAAGACCGTAGACGATCTCAAAGACTTAAAGGGCAAAAAAGTACTGGTGCGCTGCGACTTTAACGTTCCGCTGAAGGACGGCGTGATCCAGAACTTTAACCGCATCGACGGCGCGCTGCCGACCATCAAGAAGCTCCTCGATCAGGGCGCAAAGGTGATTCTCTGCTCCCATCTCGGCAAGCCGAAGGGCGAGCCGCTGCCGGAGATGAGCCTTTCCCCGGTCGCACCGGCACTTTCCGAGCGCCTCGGGATCCCGGTCAAGTTTATCTCGGATCCGGTTGTGACCGGTGAAGAGACCCGGAAGGCAGCTGCGGACTTAAAGGACGGCGAGGTGCTGCTCCTTGAAAATACGCGCTACCGCGTCGAGGAGACCAAGTACGGCAAGGATGAGGCAGCCGAGAAGTACGCGGAAGAGCTCGCGGCGCTCTGCGACGACGGCATTTTTGTCGATGACGCCTTCGGCACCGCACACCGCGCACACTGCTCGAATGTCGGCGTCACGAAGCACTGCAAGGAGAACGTGGTCGGCTACCTCATGGAGAAGGAGATTCGCTTCCTCGGTCAGGCGGTCGAGAACCCGGTGCGCCCCTTTGTCGCGATTCTCGGCGGCGCTAAGGTCTCGGATAAGCTGAACGTCATCAACAACCTGCTCGATAAGGTGGATACGCTGATCATCGGCGGCGGCATGGCATATACCTTCTTAAAGGCAGAGGGACAGAGCATAGGCAACTCGCTCTGCGAAGAGGATAAGCTCTCTTACTGCCTCGACATGCTGAAGAAGGCGGAGGAGAAGGGCGTTAAGCTCCTGCTTCCGGTGGACCATGTTGCGGCGGAAAAGTTTGCTGCCGATGCACCGCACAAGGTGGTGGATGAGATCCCGGAGGGCTACATGGGCCTCGACATCGGACCGAAGAGCATTGCGCGCTTTACCGAGGCGCTGCAGGGCGCAAAGACCGTGGTCTGGAACGGCCCGATGGGCGTCTTCGAGTTTGAGGCATTTGCGGCGGGTACCCTGGCTGTCTGCAAGGCAGTCGCGGAACTGAAAGATGCGACGACCGTGGTCGGCGGCGGCGATTCCGTGAACGCGGTGAAGCGCCTCGGCTTCGCGGATCGCATGACGCACATCTCGACCGGCGGCGGCGCTTCGCTCGAGTTCCTGGAGGGCAAGGAGCTTCCGGGTGTCGCGGCGGCGGATAACAAGGACTGAAGGAGCGAAACATGAGAAGAAAGATTATTGCGGGAAACTGGAAGATGAACATGACGCCGAGCGAGGCGAAGGCACTGGCGACCACGCTGGCGCCGCTGGTTAAGAACCCGGAGGTGGACGTGGTCTACTGCGTGCCCTTTATCGACATTTTCCCGGTCAAGGAAGTGATTGCGGGCACGGCGGTGCACCTCGGCGCGGAGAATGTCTACTTCGAGGAGAAGGGCGCCTTCACCGGCGAGACCTCCCCGGCCATGTTAAAGGACGCGGGTGTCGAGTATGTGATCATCGGGCACTCCGAGCGGAGAGAGTACTTCCACGAGACCGATGAGATCATCAACAAGAAGCTCTTAAAGCTCCTCGAGCATCAGTTTAAGCCGATTCTCTGCTGCGGCGAGAGCCTTGCGCAGCGCGAGGCGGGTGTCACGATGGACTTCATCCGCACCCAGTTAAAGCTCGCGTTTCAGGGCGTCAGCGCTTCGGATGCGGCAAAGGTCACGATTGCCTATGAGCCGATTTGGGCCATCGGCACCGGTAAGACCGCAACCGTCGCACAGGCGGAGGAAGTGTGCCGCGGCATCCGTGAGACCGTGAAGGAGCTCTACGGCGAGGCGATTGCCGAGGAAATCCGCATTCAGTACGGCGGTTCGATGAACGAGAAGAACTGCAAGGAACTCCTTGCGGAGCCAGATATCGACGGCGGCCTGATCGGCGGCGCTTCTCTGACCGAGGTTGACGCTCGTCGTTGTGATGGAGGCCGGACCCCGCGGGGTCCGGCCTCCTTCGTATCCCGTGAAGTGCTGGTGATGGCGCTGGCGGCGATGAATGGTGCGGTGTGGCCCCCGCATCTGGCGATGTGTGCTCCAGGCGGCTGCAGCGGGCTGTTCCTACCCAGGTTGTCGTGTTCTATCCCCATCGTCACGATGTATCCGCCCGGCCTGTGAGCGAGGCAGGTTGATTGCGAGGCTGGTCTTGGTCGGTTACGCGTCTTGAAGAGTGGGCGCCAGCAGGGTTCGTGTGGCGTTCAAACCCTCAGGTCAGCCCCTCTTTCGTTCATGAGCGGTGGTCGGGTTTCGGAGGCGAGAAAGCGACGTGTCCGCGGGGGAGTGCGGCGCTAAACGTGTCTCAAAATGCCTCCGGATGGATGCTTAGAAAGGGTTATGCAGTGAATGGCGTGGCCCACATAAAACATTACTAGGGTATGACGGATGCCTGCGAGATAGGGGATGAAGGGGCGGCCTGTGTGAAGGTGTCGCACTCGTGTGCAAGTTATGACCTGCCCATTAACTGCATGTTGACGTGCGATGTGCGTAGGCCGCTATTCGGAGGTGTGTGTTTGACGGCTCGATCTCAAAATGTGCGAGGAGTGTACGTGTGAGCCGTTGTTTGCTTACTGGCGGGCTGTTGAGAGCTTAGTAGAGCGTTGAACATAAAAGTGTGGCCCGAGCCAATCGGCTCGGGCCACACCCAATCACACACAGAGAAGAAAGGCTTAGTAGGCGCCCTCGTGACGCAGGAGCGCAGGAACAGTCTGCAGCATGATCCACGCGTCAAGGGTGAGGGAGCGGTGCTGGGCGTAGGAGAGGTCCAGGTGGACGGTCTCATCCCAGGAGAGGTTCGAGCGGCCGGAAATCTGCCAGAGGCCGGTGATGCCGGGGCGGACGGCGAACTTGCCCATCACGCGGGGTTCGTACTGCGCGACCTCGCTGGGGAGCGGGGGGCGCGGGCCCACGAGGGACATGTCGCCACGCAGGACGTTGAACAGCTGGGGCAGCTCGTCGATCGACGTCTTGCGCAGGAAGGCTCCGATGCGCGTAACGCGCGGATCGTTGGCCATTTTAAACATGATCGAATTTCCGGCCGAGGAGTCGGCCTCGTTGGCCTCCATGAGGGAGGCCTTGAGCTCTTCGGCGTCCACGCGCATGGTGCGGAACTTAAACATGGTAAAAGTCTTGCCGTTGAGGCCAACGCGTTCCTGAGTGAAGAAAGCGGGGCCACCGTCGTTGAGGCGCACCATGAGGGCGACAATGATCCACAGCGGAGTTAGCAGGATAATGCCGAAGAGAGCTGCAAAAATGTCGCACATGCGCTTGATGGCGTTGTCGGCGGAGGCGGCAAGATCCGACGCGTGCTCGAAGGCGAGAGCCGTGGATGCGGCTCGTGCAGTGGGCTTCGTCAAAGTTGTCATCTGTGCGTCTTCCTTCTACTTCCTCAAACTCAAATGCTGCATGTCGGTTAGAGCGGAGAAAACCGCTCCAGACTGGGTTATTTACTGAGTAAATAACCTCTGCGCAACTCAGTCACCGTTAGGTGTTAACCCTAGTCTATCCATATGGTTAGCTTGGTTGCTAACCAAAGGGTTAAGTACAAGCGAAAAAAGGCTGTGATTTCGTGCACCTGGCGAGTTGTGCATGTCAGATCTGAACGTGGCATGACCGGCTGGTAGCTTGCTGACACCCTGGAAGAATGCGCAGAAAACCACCGAGCGATAAACTGGTCAGCGTGTCGTGACTGGCGAACAGGTGGGCCACCACCGGGGAGCGACGCGTCGGCATCGATAGCCGCCCGCCTGGGCTAGAGGCCACTGCCAACCATCATCGGATGATCAATAGGAGAACCCCATGGATTCCCTCAATGACATGACACTTGCGCAGCTGGATCCTGAGATTCAGGCCGTTCTGGACGCCGAGCTTGGTCGCCAGCGTGACACCCTCGAGATGATCGCCTCGGAGAACTTCGTGCCGCGCGCCGTCCTCGAGGCGCAGGGCTCGGTCCTCACCAACAAGTACGCCGAGGGCTACCCGGGCCGCCGATACTACGGTGGCTGCGAGTTCGTGGACGTCGCGGAGTCTCTCGCCATCGAACGCGCGAAGCAGGTCTTCGGCGGCGACTACGTGAACGTTCAGCCCCACGCCGGTGCGCAGGCCAACGCCGCTGCGCTCATGGCCATGGCGAACGTCGGCGACCCGATCCTCGGCCTGTCGCTGGCCCACGGCGGTCACCTGACCCACGGCATGCGCCTGAACTTCTCGGGTAAGAACTACAAGGCCGTCGCCTACGAGGTTGACCGCGAGACTATGCGCATCGAGCCCGAGAAGGTTCGTGAGGCTGCCCTCGCGGAGCGTCCGCGCGTCATCATCGCCGGCTGGTCCGCCTACCCGCGTCACCTCGACTTCCAGGCCTTCCGCGACATCGCGGACGAGGTCGGTGCCGCCCTCTGGGTGGACATGGCTCACTTCGCGGGCCTCGTGGCTGCGGGTCTGCATCCGAACCCCGTCCCCTTCGCCGACGTGGTAACGACGACGGTCCACAAGACTCTGGGTGGTCCTCGTTCCGGCATGATCCTGTCCTCGCGCGGCGAGCAGTGGGGCAAGAAGCTCAACACTGCCGTGTTCCCCGGCCAGCAGGGCGGCCCCCTCATGCACGCGATCGCCGCGAAGGCCATCGCCATGAAGGTTGCACAGACCGACGAATTCAAGGACCGCCAGCGCCGCACCCTCGAGGGCGCGCAGATCATCGCTGAGCGCCTGGGCGCTGATGATGCAAAGAAGGCTGGTATCAAGCTGGTCACGGGCGGCACCGACGTGCACCTCGTCCTCGTTGACCTGGTCGATTCCGAGCTCAACGGTCAGCAGGCCGAGGACCTGCTGCACGAGGTTGGCATCACCGTCAACCGCAACGCCGTCCCCTTCGACCCCCGTCCGCCGGCCGTCACCTCGGGCCTGCGTATCGGCACTCCCGCCCTCGCGACGCGCGGCTTCGATGCCGAGGACTTTGCGGAGGTCGCCGACATCATCGGCACGACGCTGTCTCAGGGTGCCTCCGGCGGCAACGTTGAGGTGGACGCCCTGCGCGCTCGCGTCAAGAAGCTGACGGACAAGCACCCGCTCTACGCCGGGCTCTGATCGTGAGGGCTCCCTGGGAGGGCCCCGCGGGGGTCCTGGATGGCAAGGCTACCGCTGCCGCCATTAAGGCGGAGCTGAAGGAGCGTGTCGATCGTCTGCGCGAGGCCGGGATCGTCCCGGGCCTCGGCACGATCCTCGTCGGTGAGGACCCCGGGTCCGTTGCCTACGTCGCCGGCAAGCACCGTGACTGTGCGGAGATTGGCGCCGAGTCGATCCGCGTGGACCTGCCCGCCGACGCGACGCAGGAGCAGGTGGAGGCTGCGATTGATCAGCTCAACGCAGACCCTG
>ERZ773214.934-NODE-934-length-18038-cov-9.353222_pt1 | contig 18038 bp, 18 predicted proteins | sample MGYA00511238_ERZ773214 | MGnify/ENA primary metagenome ERZ773214 (study PRJEB29015, sample SAMEA2738157) | human oral metagenome | biome: human oral; feature: human-associated habitat; material: saliva | place: China | collected 2259 ... | reverse complement strand
TATATTTAGTAAGACATATAAAAGATAGTGTAAATAAATAACTTTATATAGTATGTTAATTTTAGTAAAGTATAAATCACAAGGGCCGAGTTATAGGAGGTAATGAAGGAGTATTTAATAATATAACAGGAATAGGAAAACATAATATAATTAACTTGCTGGACAGAATAGCAATTGAACTAAATGTTAGTCTTTATGACTTACACTATGAAGATTTTTATGCGACAGATCAAATTGTTCAGGTTATTTACAGACGTTTGGAAAGGAACGATAATATGAACGTATACTACAAAATAATGAAAGAATACATGAAAAAAAGAATATCAGTATATGTACTGATGGTAATTACGATTATAGCAACTTTTGTACTAGTATTCACTCCTATAATAGTAGTAAAGAGCCAATGCATAAACACTATCACCTATTTAAATAAATATAAAAGTAAGTACGATGGGATTGCAAAAGATATTAGCAAAAATGAATTGGATAGTATATCTAAAAACAAGGATGTTAAAGCCTTATATACTCAAAAAAATATAGGAAAATTTAGGGAGAATAATAAAGTTACTAAATACGATATAAGAACCTATAACTCTGAAATATTAGATTTGGAGAAGATAAAGATAGTAGAAGGTCGATCTCCTAATAATAAAAATGAAATAATTGTAAGTAATAAGTCCCTGTTAAAAAATAAGTATGGGAAAAATATATCAGGCATAATCACTAAAGACTATATTGACAATGGAAAACATGAACTTATAAATAGTGACAGTGATTTTAAAGTTGTGGGTGTTTATGAAAGGGATAAAAGAACCCAAGAGATTCTTGAAAAACTACAGGTATCGGATACAAACCAAATTTTCACAAGTGATAATTACCTGCCAAGTGGTAAAACCAGATATGATGTATATTTAAATTTTAATAGGGGTAGGGGTGCTTCCTCAATAATATATGAAATGAACACAAATATTTTTGGCGGTAATAGTAAGGTTGAGTCAAACCAACTATCTGATAAGATAAGTGATTCCTTTATTAATGCAACTGATGATGCCATACGTCTATTTAAACCAATAATAATATCATCTTGCCTAGTAATTTTTTTGATTTACCTTCTAGTCTTTGAAGATAGGAAAAAAATAATTTCTACAATACAGATAATTGGTGGAGAAAAGAAAAGAATAATAAAGAGTATGTTTATAGAAAACCTATCTATAATAGTTTTTTCAACGATTATAGGAATATTACTGGGTAGTATATTGTCAAAGATACTTATACAAGGGGAAGACCTTACAGGCTTCGTAGCGGAATTTGACATAATTGACAAAAAAATGTATATATCGTTCAAGGATATTGTAAATTCATCTCTTGTATCTGCAATTAGTTTAATATCAATAACGATATATGAGACAATTACAATTATAAGGGGAGATATGCTAAGAGGTACTAGTAGTAGCTATAATAATCTGCTCCTAAAGAGGATAAAAGCAGGTGCTAAGTGTGATAACCTTGTGAAATTGTCCTTTAGTTACTATATATCATCTTTAAAGAGGTATATTATACCAATGATAATTATGATTATGTTTGGGAATATTTTTATTTCATATTTTAACATTGAAAAAAATGATGCACAGTTTTCTGACAGAACTAGGTTCGATCAGATTAATATGTATAGAAACTATGGCCTTCAGAACAATTCGTATTTAGGTAATAAGAATACTTTGATTCATGACCAAAAATTCAAAAACAAGATCACTAATACCAAATATGAGTATAGCACAGAAGCTTTTGTAAATATAAATACTAAAAATCTGGATAAGTACTACCTAGAAATGCTTGGAGATTCTGTTAAAAGTGATAGTATGTATGAATTAAATATTCTTTTAAGAGGGATAAGCAAGGCCGAAAGAGAGGACTTGTTCAAAAAGTCAGTCTTAACTGATGATGATATTAAGATTTTGAATACCTCTGGTTTTATACTGATAAATGGATTTAGGAACAGAGATATGGGTCTTGATATGAAGATATTTTCTAGTATGCCAACAAGTCTTGAACTAAAATACAAGGTCTATGATAAGGATAGAGAAAGATATTCTAAGTTAGAATCAAAAAATGTTATTACTCATGAATATGATGAAAAGTATAAGAGTATAAGTGCAGAGTTTGATCACCCAATGGTGATTGTCAGTGAGGAATTTCTTAAGAAAATAACTGGTATAAAAGAAGCTTTGAGTATATATTTTGATGCAAAAGACACTAAAGGAGAAAACTATATAAACAATTTGTTTGCAAGGAATGAAGATTTTACCATATTCAATGCTAAGTACTTTAAAGATAAGAATGCTATTACATCAAGAATTTTATATAGGAATGTCAAATATATCAACATGTCTGTCCTACTATTACTGATGACAATTTCCATGTTTTTTGCAGTTAAACTTACCATAATATTTAGGGAAAAGGAGATAAATTCAATTAGAGCAATTGGGGGGAGTAAGAAACAAGTTTTAAAGATATTTTTGTATGAAGGCTTATTTATAGCCTTTATATGCAGTTCTGTTTCTCTTGTTACTGGTATCAAGAAGGGATATATAAACTATCTTAGATACTTAGGAGAGCAAAGTGATAAAACAGATATTCACTTTTTAATGGATTACATGAGTATTTTTTCTTGTTTAGTATTTATATTTGTAATATCTCTAGTTTTTCAAATTGTAATATTGAAACGTAATAGAGAATAATTTAGGAGGTTATTTTTATGAAAACACTAAAAATCAAGGATATAAAGAAGTATTATGGTAAAAATGACAATCTTGTAAAAGCTGTAGATGGTATATCAATAGATATAGAAAGTTCAAAGTTTACTGCAGTTATAGGGGCTAGTGGATCAGGCAAATCTACACTTTTGCATTGTATAGCAGGTTTAGATAGGCCTACCAGTGGCAATGTATTTTTAGACGATGTAGATATTTATACTTTAAATGTATAAAATACAAAAGGGCAACATCCATAGTTATCAGTTTGCTATGGATGTTGCCGCATAATTTAATAGATTTTATTGATTTAAATTATCACCAATGTTATTTGACATAGAGCCAAAATTACTCTAATATAATTATTCAACTGTTACTGACTTGGCAAGATTTCTTGGCTTGTCAACATCTAGTCCCTTCTTGCTAGATACCATTAAGGCAAGTATCTGCATTGGTATAACAGCCACTATAGGTGATAGGAGGTCATCTGTCTTAGGTATGTAGATAACTCTTTCAGCAACCTTTTCTACACCTGTGTTTCCTTCCTGGGTAATCGCCACTACATAGGCACCCCTGGCCCTTACTTCTTCCATATTTGAGACCATTTTTTCATATAGGTCGTGCTGACTAGCTAGGGATATTACAGGAGTTCCATCTTCAATTAGGGCTATAGTACCGTGCTTCAACTCGCCGGCAGCAAAGGCCTCAGCATGAATATATGATACTTCCTTAAGTTTTAGAGAACCCTCCATTGCTAGGGCATAGTCTATACCTCTACCTAGGAAGAAGGCATTGTGCTTGTTTACTATATCGTCGGCAATTACTTCTACATCAGACATATTTTCAAGGACTGCCTCGATCTTTTCTGGTAGGTCAGTCATCTTCTTAATCATATCCATATAGTAGTCCTGGCTAATCTTGCCCATTTCTAGGGCGAAATTAAGGGCTATCATATATAGGGAAATGATCTGAGTAGTGTAGGCCTTAGTTGATGCTACAGCTATCTCTGGACCTGCCCAAGTATAGAATACATCATCAGCCTCTCTGGCTATTGATGAACCAACCACATTTGTTACGGCTAGGATCCTTGCCCCCTTAGACTTTGAGTCCCTAAGTACAGCCAAAGTATCTGCAGTTTCTCCAGACTGGCTAACTAGGATTACTAGGGAATGTTCATCCACAAAGTTGTCATTGTACCTAAATTCTGATGCTATGTCAGTAATTACTGGGAGACCCATTAACTTCTGCATAGCTGTCTTTCCTAGGACACCTGCATGGTAGGCAGTACCACAGGCAACTATATAGATTCTGTTAATATTTTCTAGGTCTTCCTTAGTCATCTTTATACTATCAAGGACTATCTTTCCGTCCTTGTCTAGTCTTCTTTCAAGTGTTTCCTTGATACCTCTTGGCTGTTCGAATATTTCCTTTTCCATGAAACAAGAGTAGCCGCCCTTTTCAGCAGCCTCTATATCCCAGTCAACATGGTGAAGCTTCTTATCTACTAGTTGTCTGTCAGAGTTGTAAATCTTAATATCTCCACCCTTAATATGAACTACTTCTCCGTTATCAAGATAGTATATATCTCTTGTATATTTAAGTACGGCAGGAATGTCAGAAGCTATAAGGGCTTCACCATCGCCTACACCAGCAATTAGTGGACTGTCCTTCCTAACTGCTACCAATTCGTCCTTGTCATTTGCAGATATGACACCAAGAGCATAGGCACCCTTTAACCTAGCTATAGTTGCATAAACTGCATCTAGTAGATTTCCTTTATAGTACTTGTCCAATAGGTGGGCAACTACCTCTGTATCAGTTTTTGATCTAAACTTTACCCCTTCAGCTTCAAGTTCAGCCCTTAGGTCAAGGTAGTTTTCAATGATACCATTGTGAACTACCGCCAAAGTACCAGCTTCGTTAAAGTGGGGATGGGCATTGGCGTCTGATGGCTCACCATGAGTGGCCCACCTAGTATGACCTATACCAACATGTCCCTCTATATTTTTTTCTTTTAAGCTATCTGAAAGTACAGCTAGCCTTCCTTGGAATTTCCTTATTTCAAGGCCATCTCCAGTGTTTACAGCAACACCGGCAGAATCATAGCCCCTATATTCCAGCTTAGCTAGACCATCCACAATGACGTCTGCTGCATTCTTCTTTCCAAAATAACCTACTATTCCACACATTCTATTACTTCCTCCTTAATTTTACTTATAAAGAAGAGCACTAGATGAAAAAATACTTTGTTACAGAATCACTCCTGTTTTTTATAAGTTTTCTATCGATGCTAGTTCACCGCAGGGCATCCGCCGAATTTTCGATAACCCTGTCCTCGTTAACTGTATTTCTACAGTCTGGCGCTAAGTGAAAGGGTGATTAGCATTATGCCAAGTTTTTATACCTGGGTGGAAATATTACTACTTACCATAAATGCCAATTTCACTTTTTATTAAAGACTCCTCTTTGGACAACAGTTAGCTTACAAGACTTTATATCTCAACCTTTTTACAGGTGTATTTTTACATGATACTCCAGAAAAAAGGTGAAGTTTCATGCATGCTACCCTATGCCATACTACTATTTTACCATAAAAACTTAATTTAAACTGACTTATTTTTATATAAGGGGGCTAAGAAAAGGAGGGGGACCAGGAGAGTCTTTGAAACAACTACTATATAGGTCATAAGTGTGGTATAATATATGCAGTATAAAGCAGTGTAACTGAGCATAAATAAGTGTAAAGTAGCATATATCAGTACAAATAAGAAGATAAAGAAAATATTTGGATAAGCTAGACGAGTATAGGTGCAAGAGGAAGGAAAAATATGGCAGATAAAAATATAATGCTTGTAGTGGCCTATGAGGGTACTAGGTATTGTGGTTGGCAAAGGCAACCAGACTCACTGGGTATACAGGGAGAGTTGGAATATGCCTGTATGCAGGCCTTTAATAAAAAGAATATAAGTATAACAGGGTCAGGTAGGACAGACGCAGGTGTCCATGCCCTAGGCCAGGTGGCAAACTTCACAGTGGATACCACTATACCAATAGACAAGATACCAGAGGTTTTAAACAACAGACTACCCAAGGATATAGCAGTCTTAAGGGCTCAAGAGGTCAAGCCTGAATTTCACGCTAGACACTCAGCCCACAAAAAGACCTATAGGTATCAGATCTACCCGTCTAGGCTTAGGAGTCCCTTTCTGAAGGACTTTGCCTACCAGGTCAAGTATGATTTGGACTTTGATAGGATGAAGAGAGAGATAGGCCACCTGGTAGGCCAACACGATTTCAAGGGCTTTATGAGTAGTGGGTCAGATATCAAGTCGACAGTTAGGACCATATATAGGGCAGACGTATATAAGGATGGAGACCTTATAATTATAGAGGTTGAGGGTAATGGCTTCCTCTACAATATGGTAAGGATAATAGCAGGAACTATGGTGGACATAGGCAGGGGGAAGATAAGAGAAAGCCTGAAAGATATTATAGGGTCTGGAATAAGGGGAAGGGCAGGACATACAGCTCCACCACAGGGTCTATTCCTCCTAGGGGTAGACTATCCCGAGGACCTGAAAAATATATAATTTTATCCTAAGGCTTGTATATCAAAAATGCAAGATTAGAGCCGTTTGAGTTTTTAAGTATAAGAGTAAAAATAAGGAATAAACCCAAGTTAAAAAATGATATATGGACCAAAAAGCCTAATTTTAAAAGGTTTAAAGGTCCATATTTTTATGCGATAAAACAATAAAGATAACTAGAAAAATGTTATAAAAATGAGATTTTTGAAATAAAAAATACAAAAAATTCATTTTTTGTATTGACATATAGGCTTGATGGGTTTAGAATATAGATAATTTAAATCTAGCAAAGGAGGTTAGAGTAATGGCTAGGAAACTATTTATTCCCGGTCCAATAGACGTCATGCCTGATGTATTAGAAAAAATGGCGACGCCAATGATTGGTCACCGAGGAAAGGATGCGAGTGCTTTACAAGAAAGCGTTAGCAATAAGCTACAAAAACTATTCTATACAGAAAGTGAGATACTATTATCCACATCGTCCGGTTCGGGCCTAATGGAAGGTGCTATCAGATCCTGCACATCCAGAAAGGCAGCTGTGTTCTCCTGTGGTGCATTTGGAGATAGATGGTATAAGATGGCAGTGACAAACAATGTCAAGGCAGACTTGTATAATGTGGATATGGGTAAGGCAATCACGCCGGAAATGGTAGAGACAGCTCTAGCAACCGGTCAGTATGATTTAATTGCAGTTCAGCACAACGAAACTTCTACTGGAATTACAAATCCGATTGAAGAAATAGCTGAAGTAGTAAACAAGTATAAAGATGTAATCTTTTGTGTAGATGCTGTAAGCTCAGCAGGCGGGGCAAAGATTGAGGTCGATAAACTAGGGATAGACATCCTGATAACATCAACTCAAAAAGCCTTGGGACTTCCTCCAGGAATGGCAATATGTACATTCTCTGAAAGGGCAATCAAGAGGGCTGAAACAGTAGAATTCAGAGGAACATACTTCGATTTACTAGCAATGTATAAGTATCTTAAGAAAAAGAATTATCAATACCCTTCAACACCTTCATTATCACATATGTTTGCGATGGACTATCAACTTGACAATATCTTAAAAGAGGGCTTGGACAAAAGGTTCAAGAGACATGAGGAAATGGCCAACCTAGTTAGGGCCTGGGCTCAAAAACACTTCGAATTATTCACTGACAAAAATCATTTATCAAACACACTAACAGTCATAAAGAACACTCAAAATATAAATATATCACAGTTAAATTCAAAATTAATGGAAAAAGGAATGCAGATAGCAAATGGCTATGGCGATTTAAAAGAAAAAACATTTAGAATATCTCATATGGGTGACTACCAGTTAGAAGATATTCAGTATCTTTTGGATACAATAGACGAAATTTTAGGCTTTTAATTAAAAAAGCATATTTGGAGTCCTAAATTTAATAATAATTATGGGATTTTTGACGAAAATTTGATTGGACTTTCAAAAAAGCTAGAGTAAAAACAAGAAATTTAAGTAAGTAGTAATAGATATGATTTAGTTCAGGGGGATAATAAGATGATGAAGATATTAGTTACAGATGGTATGGAAAGAAATGCAATAAATAATTTAGTAAATGAAGGTTTTGAAGTTGAAGAAAAGTTTTACGAAGAAGAAGTACTAAAGGAAAAGATAAAGGATGTTGACGTGATAGTTGTCAGGTCAGCAACTAAGATAAGAAAGAATATAATTGATGAGGCACTAAAAACAGGACGTTTGAAGTTGATCATCAGGGGTGGTGTAGGACTAGATAATATAGATGTTGCCTATGCAGAGGCTAAGGGCATCATGGTAAGAAATACACCAGGGGCAAGTACAAATGCAGTTGCAGAGCTAGTATTGTGTGAAATGCTAGTACTTGCAAGAAATGTAAAGATAGCTAACATAAAGCTAAACGATGGTAAGTGGGACAAGAAAAATTTGAAGGGCAGCGAAATACACGGTAAGACTCTAGGGCTAGTGGGCTATGGAAGAATAGCTAGAAATATAGCAGAAAAGGCCCATATGCTAGGGATGAAGATTCTATACACAGACATTATGGAGTACCAGGATGCTAGAGAGGACTTTTGCTACACTGACCTAAAGAATATAATTGAGAGGGCAGACTATATAACAGTTCATACACCACTTACTGACCAGACAAAGAACCTATTTGGATGGCAAGAATTTGAAAAAATGAAGGATACAGCGTTTTTCCTAAACTGTGCCAGGGGCGGTATAGTAAATGAAAATGACCTCCTAAGGGCTATAAACGAGGGTCAGATAGCAGGGGCAGCCCTAGACTGCTTTGAAAATGAGCCTATGCCGATGACAGAATTGGTTACCCATCCGAGGGTAACAGTTACACCTCATATTGGGGCTGCTACTAAGGAAGCCCAGGAAAGAATTGGCTATGAAATAGCTGACATTATAGTAAATTACCGCAAGGAGGCGTAATATGGTTACATTGAGACCCTTTAGGGCATTAAGACCGGATGAAAAATATGTAGACAGGGTTGCAGCCCTACCCTATGACACAATGAATACCCAAGAGGCCAGAATGATGGCCCAAGGCAACCCATATAACTACCTGAGGATTGACAGGGCAGAGATAGACCTTCCAGAGGGAACAGATATACATTCTGACCAGGTCTATGCCAAGGCAGGCCAGAACCTAAGGGCCTTTATAGATGATGGAGTCTTTGTAAAAGAAGCTGAACCAGCCTTATATATATACAGGGAGGTCATGGATGGAAGGGCCCAGGTAGGTATAGTGGGATGTGTAGCTGTTGATGAAAGCCTAGATGGAACTATCAAAAAGCACGAGCATACTAAACCAGACAAGGTTGAGGACAGGACTAGGCACATAGAGGCCTGTCAGGCAAATACAGGAACCATACTCCTTACCTACAGGGATGATGCTAGGGTAGAGGCCATAATGGCCAATAAGATGTTAGAAAAGCCTATCTATGACTTCACCTCAGATGATGGGGTAGGCCATACAGTATGGAAGCTGGCTGGTGAGGAAATGGAAGCCATGGTTGAGGCCTTCAGGGATATAGACAATCTCTATGTTGCAGATGGTCACCATAGGACTGCAGCTGCTGAGAATTATGCTGTAAAAATGAGGAAGGAAGTAGGAGACTACACTGGTCAGGAAGAATTTAATTATTATCTTGCCATGATAGCCCCTAAAAATAGCCTGTATGTAATGGACTACAATAGGGTGGTAGAAGACCTAAATGGATATGATTTTGATACATTTAGAAACCTGCTTACAAAGAACTTCCTCATAGACCAGGTAGATAGGTCCTATAAGCCAAAGGAAAAGCATGAATATGGCATGTATATAGATGGAGTCTGGTATAGACTTAAGGTCAAGGATGAAGTCATAGATACAATAAATAAAACAAGTAAAAATCTGGCCATCGACCTCCTAGATGTCAGCCTACTACACGACCTATTAATAGAGCCAATCCTGGGTATAGATGTGCCACAAAGGGACAAGAGGATAGACTTTATAGGTGGTATAAGGGGTCTAGGAGGAATAGAAAAGAGGGTTGAAGAAGGCATGAGACTAGGATTTGCCCTATATCCAACAGGTATCGAAGAGCTAATGGCAGTAGCGGATATGGATGGGGTAATGCCGGCCAAGTCAACATGGTTTGAGCCAAAGGTCAGGTGTGGACTCTTTCTCCACATGATGGACTAATATATTAAATAAAAGGGAACTCCTCATAGGGATATTACATATATAGTAGAGAAAAGGAGTTCTCTTTTTGTGAAAAAAGGGCCTCTAGACTTGTAAATAGGGGATAACTGGTAAAAATTTATACCATATTATCAGGTGAGATAAATAATATTATTGGTAAAAATCGACTACAAGGGAGAAGGTCAAGAAAAAATCATGAAAAACCTTGAATATTGGACGAAAAAACATTGACTTTTTACTTATATGGGAGTAAAATATATGAGAATGCGTTAATAAGTCCACGATGCCCCGGACTTTACATATATGCAATTGAAAATACGAATGAAAAGTTAAGGAGGGTCTTTATGAAGAGTTATATAGCTAAGCCAGCAGACGTTAAGAGAGACTGGTATATAGTTGATGCTGAAGGCAAGACATTAGGTCGTTTAGCAACTGAAATCGCAACAATATTAAGAGGAAAGAACAAGCCAACATTTACACCACATGTTGATGGTGGAGACTTTGTTATAGTAGTAAATGCTGAGAAGGTAGTACTTACAGGAAAGAAGCTTACTCAGAAATACTACAGATATCATACAGGTTATGTAGGTGGGTTAAAGGAAATATCTTATAAGGAAATGATGGAAAAGAAGCCAGAAGAAGTTGTGGCTCACGCAGTTAGCGGTATGCTTCCAAAGAACAAGCTTAGAGATAGAATGATGACTAGACTAAGAGTTTACAGAGGTGCTGAACATCCACATGCAGCACAGAACCCACAGGTTTTAAACGTTAAGTAGGATATCGAGAGGAGGATTTGATTAATGGCTAATGTACAATATTACGGAACAGGAAGAAGAAAGCATTCTGTAGCTAGAGTTAGATTAGTAGCTGGAGAAGGTAACATAAAAGTAAACGGAAGAGACTTAGAAGAATACTTCAATTACGAAACTCTAATAAGAGACGTAAAGCAGCCTCTTGTTATAACTGGAAACGAAAACAAGTACGATGTAATCGTAACAGTTGAAGGTGGCGGATACACTGGACAGGCTGGTGCTATCAGACACGGTATCTCTAGAGCTTTGTTAAAGACAGAAGACGAAGTTAGAGGAACATTAAAGGCTGAAGGTTTCTTAACAAGAGACCCAAGAATGAAGGAAAGAAAGAAATACGGTCTTAAGGCTGCCAGAAGAGCACCTCAGTTCTCAAAGAGGTAGCGATTGGCGATATTTTACAAACACTTCAAACCTCGGTATACCAATGTATGCCGAGGTTTTTCAATGCTTGTACGGATTTTAAAAGTTTGTATAAGTTTATATAAGATTGCCATATTTTATATGAAATAGTAACACGCTAGAAACGCATTAGTAACAAAAAATTAGAGCAAAAAACCTGTTATACGTATAACAGGTCTCTGAAAATGAAACTTTACAAATTTACCCTATGGCTCTTATTTATAGTTAATCTCATTTCACTTAATTTATTCACATGTATAATTCTGGTCCCAGTAGTGTCATTTATATATCCATCTTTTAGCCTTACAAAATAGCCATCATACTTAGAGTAGCTTGCGACTTCTATCATAGGCCTATATTTGTTAGGAATTTGCCATTTATCTAAAAGCTCTTTGTCAAGTGTTCCATGGCCATTATTAGAGAATAGGACGGACTCTCCACCTTGTAAATCATTTACTATAAGCGATTTGATATATTCGTTAGCTGATATATTTAAGTCTCCACAGAGGGCCATTAAATCGTTTTTTAGACCCTTAGGCAAAAGTAACCCTAGCCTATCATACTTATCTTTAATATAACTATTTATATATTGATTCCTATCCATAAAATCACCTAAATTCTATTTATAGCTTCAAGCTTAACATCCATATCAATTTTAGTATAAACAATCTCAGTAACGTCCTTCCCACTATGTCCCACGATTTGCTTAATAATTCTATCATCTACACCAGCCTGCGTAAGACTAGATATAGTAGTATATCTAGTACAGTGCGGGGTATGCTTTATATCCAAATGCGACATCAAAGCTTTCCAGTGCGTTCTATAAAATCTATCATAAGTCATATTTTCACCTTCAGGAGTAGAAATCAAATACTCCCCGTCCAGAGCCATCCAGTTTTTAAAAAAAGGCAGCACCTTATCAGCAATAGGCACTTCTCTAATTCCTGCCATAGTTTTTGATTTAGATATGAAAAACCACCTCTCATCAAGGTGAACATCTGACTTTTTAACCTCAAGCAACTCCCCGATTCTTACACCTGAATACAACAACATCAAAACCACACTATAGTAAATATCATCATCTTTGGCAGACCATACCTTCTTTATCTGAGCATTAGAAAATTTGGTCCTGGTATAAGAGTTGGGGTTTCCAGGCTTAGATATATCTAAATACCTAACTTTTTCCCTTTTCTCAATGGGAACTATATCATGAATTACAGCATAGTCATACATAAGCCCGAGCATGATTTTTATCTTTTTAAGGGTTGGGGTATTCTTTCCCGATTTATCTATAAGGTTTTGCAGCTGATCAAGACGAATTTCAGAAAAGATCATATCCTTTATAGGCTCACAAGTTCTATATGCAGCCTTATATCCCGTTATATTTGAGTTTGATATTTTTTCAAAGTGGATACTAGACCATTTGTCATATATCTCTTCAAAAGTAAGGGTCTTTGCTGAAATATCATAAGGCGATTCATTATAGTGGGCCAGTGCCATGATAGCTTCTTTTTGTGTTCTATAGTATCCTATAAATTTGTAAATAGGGTTAGACTTACCTTTTTCCGCATCAAAATCCCATCCAGTAGTGATACGAACTGCCCAGGGATTTCTTCTGTTTCCTGATAATTTATACACACTACCATAGCCATTAGGGTTCCTCATATACATCAACTCCATTCTCTAAATCTTCTTTATCTATAATCACTAAATTAGGCAATCTATATAGGTCTAAAAGGAATCTTTCATTAAGCTGCCAATATTGGCCCATATGCCTAAGTGAATATAAATAGTCATACAGCATCCTATCTGTAGCACCTAAGTAGTCTGTAAGCTCTTCTACACTGGTAGATATCAAGATATATTTCTTTAAATCCTGCTCATCAATAAAATATTTAGCACCCCACAGAGTGGCTTTTTGCTCACTTTTTGATATCACTAGCTTTGAAGTATAAGTATTTGGGCAGACGAATGTATCTCCAACACTTGTAGCGAAATGCCCGCATTCTTCGGCCAGTATTTCAGCCTGTTCTTTTAAATTTCTATTATGAAATTCAGGGCTAAGGAGTATTAAATTTCTATTATTTATATTACAGTAAAGTGCTGCCTTTTTGAACTTGCTGAGTTCTGGACAATCATCAATTGAAATTTCTTGTTCATCTATGTACTTACAAATTTTTTCTATCATCAATACCTCCTTTATAAAAAAACATATGTTCGCTAATTGGGTGTAAAAATAGGCAGAATACTGGCATATCCTGCCTTGTTATGCTATAATATATGTTAAAGTATCATAGGAGGAATTACAGATGAACTATATAAGAAGATATAAGTACATAATCGTGCCAGGCATATTTTTGTTTGCTTGTGCAATTTTTAAATATAAGTTCAGCATGCATATTAACATTGGCGATAGAAATATCGACATGATTGTAAATTTATCTGGGATATTAGCTGGTTTTTTATTTACAACAATGGGGATACTGATTAGTTTGCCAAGAAACAGGTTCACCGATGCAATTAAAGGCACAAGAACATTAAAATCAACCTATATAACTATATTTTCAGCTGTGGTATTCCTATTTATTTCAATGATACTAGGCATTATTAAGCCATGTGAATACATAATAGTGCCATTTTTAATTGGTTTGACAAATACACTTTTGTCTGCATTCGATTTGTTTATGATAGGGTATCTATCTAGCAAATCAAAATAATTTATTAAAAGAATCTATTAAAGCCTCCTTGATAACATCTAAGTCTTGGTGGCTTTTTAATTTCTTTTCCAAGCCAGGGATGAAAACTTTTAATGTGATAAAATCTTTTAATAAGTCTATAAAAACCTCATCAGAATCTCCTTCAAATGTTACAAAAAGTTTGTCAAATTTGCTTGACAGATACTCTTTGTTTTCTAATTTTTTCAAGTCATTCGATTTAAGTGGTTTTGGTTTTATTTTGCATGTTGTACTAACACTAATCAAATTGGTTTCGCTTATATCAAAAATATTTAGATATGAATCATCATTTTCCACTTTATCACCCGACATAATAAATTTAATTTTAGATAATGACTTAGCTTTATTTTTTAATTCTTTAATCTCACTCGTCATTCTTATTATTTCAAGTTGTTTATATCTACCATCTTTATTAAGGTTTTTTAAAAACGCGTTCATAGTAGGTTCAAATTTTGGGGCTTTCATATTTGATATTACAGATATTTTATAATCTGAAAATCTCATATAAAAATATGTGAAATGTTCAATTATAAGTTTAGATGTATCTATTGGCTTATCATTTTCTTTTGATACAATACGGCTTAGTGTTTCGTACTTCATATTGTGCTTCTTACCAATCATACCGAAGACACCTTTATCTTTGTCAACATCAATTATATAAACACTATAGTTAGAATTGTCTCTTACTGATACTTCAACATTTTTACCTAAAGAAAGACTTAAAAAACGTATTAAATCATCACATTTATTGTTATTATCAAAGAGAGGATAATAGTCCATATACAATCTATAAAACTCAACATTTTTATTATTAGTTTTCACAGAAGTCTCTACGTTTTTTTCTATTTTACTGCCTGTGTTCATATACCCTCCTTTTAAATTTACATTTCCAACATATCATAAAATACGTTTTCTGATATTATTTGTATATTTTGCCCACTTTCTTTTAATTTTTCTGCTTTAAGATGAAGTCTCATTTTGTTGAGGTTAATAAAATAGTATTTAACGATTATCCAAGTACATGGCGAGCTAGTACTGACTGTATCTCATATATATTTGTAGCTTTGGAAAATTGCTTTTTGATTGGAGCAGGTAGTCCCGGCATCCAAATTTTCAACTCTGCATCTAAGTCTAAGTGTCCTGCTGTTTCTATTGCAAAGTGAGTGATTTTGTTGTACGGCAATGAATGATACTCTACTTTCTTACCAGTGACACCTTGATGGTCTATTAATAAGAGTCTTTTATTTGTAAAAATAAACTTATCTCTTATTAAAGAGTATGCACATTCTACAACCTCATCTCCATAGAAAAGTTGGCCATACTTTTCTAAAATTTCATCAACAGTAATTTGTGATGCGTTGCCCATTATTGATCCTAATATTCCCATAATTAATACCTCCTAGAGTTTGCTTTAGTTTATTTTGAAAATTTGCCAGTTTCTTTTAATAATTTCTTTTCTTCTGACTTAACGCGCCTTTCCAGCTTTTTAATATCTTCATCAGCGGGTAGGTTTTCAGGATAAATATTTCTTTCAATAAGCATGTTTCTAACACTTGCGTTATTTTCTACGTGTTCATCAGTTATTCTAGACTCACCATATAAATCTTTTTCCTCAACATTATAATTTGTCATTTCAGTAGCTAGATTTTTAGCAGTTATTGTAAGTGTAGGTAAAAAATCTGCAAGTGGTCGATTAGCTTTTACACCCAGCTTTCCTTTCATATCTTGGGTTGTGGCCCCACCAAAAAGAGCTTGATCTCCCTTTGAACGTATGCGTCCAAAACCTCGTTCATCAACTTCACGCTCAAATATATTCTTTGATAATTGTTTTTCTGATTCTCTTAATTTTGTCCTAGCTTCGTCACGTTGCAAATAATTTATACGCTCTTCGATAAGTTCAATTTTTCTGGTCTGTACAGCAAAGTAACTCTGTGCGAATGCAATTTCTTCTTTGCGTGAATCTCCATTTTGAGCTATTAAGTAACAAGCATATCTTGTCAACTTATAGTCTGTAACAGGTCTTTCAGCACCACTACCAAGCCTGACCATTTTCGTGACGTTACGAAAATGGTCAAAGGTTGCAACCCCAGCATTTTCGCATGATGCCATTCCTTTTTTAACAATCAACTCAAAATTTTCCCATCTTGAATAACCTAAATATTTCATAATATCCCTTGCATACCAATATTCAACATCTTCATCAAGATCTATATTCGAGATATTATCAAATATAGATTTTAAGTTTTCTATATCAGATTTTTTAATATTAAACACACTCCTTTACTTATACTTACTTCTTAGATAGTCCTTAAAGTTTTCCAACTCTGCCTTTGCTTCATCACTCATGTCTTCATCAGTATGTGCTGCAAAAGTTTCAGGGTGATTTCTTATATTTGTACGACCCAAAGATAGTCTGTAGATACATTAAAGAAGTCAGCAAGCATAGAGATTGAATTAGAATCTGGTGTAGTTTTTCCTTGCTCATAATATCCATAGGCACTTTTAGATATATTTAATTTATTTGCCATATCTTCTTTAGTGCACCCCATTTCGCTTCTTAATTCCTTAAGTCTTTTTTGAAATAACAATTTGTCCATAACATCACCCCCCTTTAGTAGTTATTATACAATTATGAATTGTATAAGTAAATAAAAAACAAATATAAATTGTAATAATGCACTAACAAACAAGATAAAATTATTATGATAGAATTACAAACAAGTTTAAATTGTTGAAGGGAGGTGAAGTTCATGGGTAATTTAAAAAAGCTAGAAAATAGAAATAAATAACCTAAGAGAAATATCTTCCAAAATATGGATATCACAGCAAGCATAAATTTAATAGAAAAAGGTAACAATTAATAACCATCTTTAAGTGTGATGTGACCCCAAAAAGTATTTTACAGTCTGATATGTCTTATTGCATTATCAGCATGTTCATCAGAGAATGTTGCCCTCGATGCATTGAAAGTCTACGATGTTGCGAACTCGTCTTGCAAAACAACGTTGTCTAAGGAAGAGACACGCAGTGATTTCTATGAAGAGAATATTTCAAAGCCAACAACGCTCAATATTGAATTGGGAAAAGACGGCATTGCCCAGTGTTCATTCGAAGACGTGGAAGCCAACTGTGCGGTAAGAAACATTTATGTAAACGTTGCCAATCAGGACAATCAGATTATTTTGGTTGTCTATCACAACGCTCTCGAGGCATCTGCCGATTGTATCTGCAAGTACGACGTGAGCTTCAAGATGAGCAAACTACTGTCGGGCAGTTACCAGCTGAAAGTATATTGTGCAGGTCCGAATATGAAGTATGATGAAAGATATATTGTATACAATGGACAGATTAACATCGCAAAGAACAAAAAGACCAGTATTACCTTCAGTGAACCACTGACATTACCCGAAAATTAAAGTCCTTTCCTGAAGGTCTCATGCCGTGGCATGATTTGTCAATAGGCGTTTCTATACTTTGCATCTCTCCATCTTTGCTTGTTATAATAAGGACTTAGCAGTGGAGAGATGTAAAAAGAATGTGGGAATACGGACTTTACGAGCTTTCTATTTCAACTTCTCTGCAAGGTATTTTCCCGTTAAGCTATTCTTATTGCGGGCTATTTCTTCAGGAGTACCGCATGCAACGAGCTTACCACCATTATCGCCTCCGTCAGGTCCGATGTCGAGAATGTAGTCCGCACACTTTATTACATCAAGATTATGCTCTATGACAAGCACTGAATGTCCCTTTGTTATCAGGGCATCGAAGGCTCTTAACAGACGCTTTATGTCGTGGAAGTGCAGTCCCGTAGTAGGCTCGTCGAAGATGAACAGCGTGGGTTCCTGCCGTTCCTTCCCTATAAAATAGGCGAGTTTCACGCGTTGGTTCTCACCTCCCGAAAGCGTAGAAGAACTCTGTCCTAACTTAATATAGCCCAATCCCACATCTTCCAATGGTTTTAGTTTATTGACAATCGCTTTGCGCTTGTGCTCACCGAAGAATTGAATAGCCTCAGACACAGTCATGTTCAAGACGTCGTTGATATTCTTACCTTGGAACT
>ERZ773214.928-NODE-928-length-18115-cov-24.428018_pt1 | contig 18115 bp, 17 predicted proteins | sample MGYA00511238_ERZ773214 | MGnify/ENA primary metagenome ERZ773214 (study PRJEB29015, sample SAMEA2738157) | human oral metagenome | biome: human oral; feature: human-associated habitat; material: saliva | place: China | collected 2259 ... | reverse complement strand
GATACGAAGAGTTAGGAGAATTACTGAGTGACCCAGATGTGGTCTCTGATACCAAGCGCTTTATGGAGCTTTCAAAAGAAGAGGCTTCTACTCGTGACACGGTAACAGCTTACCGAGAATACAAACAAGTTCTTCAAAACATCGTCGATGCTGAAGAAATGATCAAGGAATCAGGCGGCGATGCAGATTTGGAAGAAATGGCCAAGCAAGAGCTCAAAGATGCCAAGGCTGAAAAAGAAGAGTACGAAGAAAAACTGAAGATTTTGCTTCTTCCAAAAGATCCAAATGATGACAAGAACATTATCTTGGAAATCCGTGGGGCAGCAGGAGGGGACGAAGCCCAGTTATTTGCTGGTGACCTCTTGCAGATGTATCAAAAATACGCGGAAAGCCAAGGCTGGCGCTTTGAAGTCATGGAAGCATCCTACAATGGTGTTGGTGGGATCAAAGAAGTAGTAGCCATGGTCTCTGGTCAATCTGTCTATTCAAAACTCAAGTACGAATCTGGTGCTCACCGGGTACAACGGGTTCCTGTGACGGAAAGCCAAGGTCGTGTCCATACGTCGACAGCAACCGTTCTGGTCATGCCAGAAATCGAAGAAGTCGAGTACGACATTGATCCAAAAGACCTTCGGATCGATATCTACCACGCATCTGGTGCGGGAGGACAGAACGTCAACAAGGTTGCAACAGCCGTTCGTATTGTCCACTTGCCAACCAACATCAAAGTAGAGATGCAGGAAGAACGGACCCAACAGAAGAACCGTGAAAAAGCCATGAAAATCATCCGTGCGCGTGTGGCTGACCACTTTGCTCAGATCGCCCAAGACGAGCAGGATGCTGAGCGGAAGTCTACTATTGGTACTGGTGACCGTTCCGAGCGGATCCGGACTTACAACTTCCCTCAAAACCGTGTGACGGATCACCGGATTGGCTTGACCCTTCAAAAACTGGATACCATCTTATCTGGTAAATTGGATGAAGTGGTTGATGCTTTGGTCTTGTATGATCAAACTCAAAAACTAGAAGAGTTGAACAAATAATGTTGATGGGACAATTAGTAGCCCAGTATGAAGAAGCATTAATAGCCGTCGGAGAGGAAGCAGAAAGCCTCTCCTTCGTATATCGTGCTTTAAAAAATTGGACCTTTACGGACTTTGTCCTTGCTTTGCAAAAAGAAGTGGAAGCAGAGGATCAGACCTTACTGGATTCCATCTTTGAGCAGCTGAAAGATCACGTCCCTGCCCAGTATATTATTGGGAGCGCAGAATTCTGTGGTCATGTTTTTACAGTTGATGAGCGCGTGCTGATTCCTAGACCTGAAACAGAAGAACTCGTTACCCTCATTCTTGAGGAAAACGATAAGGAATCCTTACGAGTTCTGGATATTGGAACTGGAAGTGGTGCCATTGCCATTAGCTTAGCCCTCGCTAGACCTAATTGGCAGGTTCAAGCAAGTGATGTGTCAGAGGACGCTTTAGCTCTTGCTCAAGAAAATGCCCAGCAGTTAGAAGCGGTCGTGTCCTTTAAAACATCAAATGTACTGGATGAACTAGAAGGTCCTTACGATCTGATTGTTTCCAACCCTCCCTATATCTCTCGGGAAGATGTAGAAGAAGTTGGAGCCAACGTTTTAGCCTCTGAACCCCACTTAGCTCTCTTTGCGGATCGTGATGGCTATGCTATCTACGAAAAGATTGCCCAACAAGCACCAAGTGTATTAACAACAGATGGAAAGATTTATCTAGAGATCGGCTATAAGCAAGGAAGCAAGGTAAAAGAGCTTTTTCAAGAGGCATTTCCTGACAAACGAGTTCGAGTTCTGAAAGACCAATTTGGACAAGATAGGATGGTAGTGGTAGACAATGGATCTATTTGAAAAAGAATTAGAAGCTGGTCATGCAGTTGTCTTACCGACTGAGACTGTCTATGGCCTCTTTGCAAAGGCATTGGATGAAGCAGCGGTTGATCAGGTATACGCTCTAAAGCAACGGCCTCGTGAAAAGGCTATGAACCTCAATATTTCCAGTGAAGAAGACATTCGATTTTATTCGAAAAATCAACCACCTTATCTATCAAAACTAATCGCAACCTTTTTGCCAGGACCCTTAACCATCATTCTCGAAGCTAATGAAGAAGTACCAGCTTGGATTAATTCTGGGATGGCTACGGTTGGTTTTAGGATGCCAGCTCATCCAAAAACATTGGAATTAATTCGTAAAACGGGTCCCTTGATCGGACCTTCTGCCAATCTCTCTGGGAAAGCTAGTGGGACCCAGTGCCAGCAAATTCTTAAAGAACTTGGTCATGAAGTGATAGGACTTGAAGACGATAGCTTTCTAACTGGACAAGATTCGACTATTTTAGACTTATCAGGCTACAAGGTGAAGATTCTACGTCAAGGAGCGATTACACGAGAAGATATCCTTACCAAGATACCTGCAATCCCTTTTGAGGAGGCATGATATGCTACGCTCTTTAAAAGAAACAGATGTTGCATCTATTTATGAGATTAACAAAGAGGCTTTAGGTTATGCTTTTAGTCCAGAGGAAACGGCTAATCAACTAGCCAAGTTGTCTCAAGACTCCCATCACTTCCTACTAGGTTATGAGGATTCAACCAACCATGCCTTACTTGGTTATGTCCATGCAGAAGTCTACGAATCCCTCTATTCCCATGCAGGATTTAATATTTTGGCTTTAGCAGTCTTACCCCAAATGCAAGGTAAAGGAATTGGTAAAGCTTTGCTTAAAGGACTAGAACAGGAAACCGAAAAACGTGGCTACAAGTTTATACGTTTAAACTCTGCAGACCATCGTATTGGCGCTCATGCCTTCTACGAACAGGTCGGTTATACCTGTGACAAGCTACAAAAACGTTTTATAAAATTTATTTAAGGAGAAGACCTATGATTTTTGACAAAGAAGATTACAAAGCATATGATGCAGCTCTATGGGATGCCATTGCGAAAGAAGAGGAACGCCAGCAAAATAACATCGAGTTGATTGCTTCTGAAAACGTCGTCTCCAAGGCGGTTATGGCTGCCCAAGGGTCTATCCTGACCAATAAATACGCAGAAGGATATCCGGGACGTCGTTACTACGGTGGGACTGATGTCGTAGACATCGTCGAAAGCCTCGCCATCGAACGCGCTAAGGAAATCTTTGGGGCTAAGTTTGCCAATGTTCAACCTCACTCAGGTAGTCAGGCCAACTGTGCTGCCTATATGGCTCTGATTGAGCCTGGGGACACTGTTATGGGAATGGATCTGGCTGCAGGTGGCCATTTGACTCACGGTGCTTCTGTGAGCTTCTCAGGTCAAACCTACAACTTTGTATCTTACAGTGTAGATCCTGAAACTGAACTCTTGGATTTTGATGCTATCTTGAAACAAGCTCAAGAAGTAAAGCCAAAGTTGATTGTAGCAGGTGCTTCAGCCTACTCTCACATCATTGATTTCTCAAAATTCCGTGAGATTGCGGATGCAGTAGGAGCCAAACTCATGGTCGATATGGCCCATATTGCTGGTTTGGTAGCCGCTGGCCTTCACCCAAGTCCAGTTCCTTACGCACATATCACGACCACAACCACTCACAAGACCCTTCGTGGACCTCGTGGTGGCCTGATCTTGACCAATGACGAGGAATTGGCTAAAAAGATTAATTCTGCCATCTTCCCTGGTATCCAAGGAGGACCACTAGAGCATGTCGTTGCAGCCAAAGCTGTTGCTTTCAAAGAAGCCCTCGATCCTGCCTTTAAAGAGTATGCAGCTAACGTGATTAAAAACAGCCAGGCTATGGCTGATGTCTTCTTGCAAGATCCAGATTTCCGTGTCATTTCAGGCGGAACAGAGAACCACCTTTTCCTTGTTGATGTGACGAAAGTCGTTGAGAATGGAAAAGTGGCTCAAAACTTACTGGACGAGGTCAACATTACCCTCAACAAGAACTCCATCCCATATGAAACTCTATCACCATTTAAAACCAGTGGGATTCGGATTGGGACAGCAGCCATCACAGCCCGTGGTTTTGGAGAAGAAGAAAGCCGTACGGTAGCTGAATTGATCATCAAAGCATTGAAAAATGCGGATAACCCAGCTGCATTAGAGGAAGTGCGTGGACAAGTCAAAGCCTTGACAGATGCCTTCCCACTCTATGAGGACTAAAGCAATTTATGGACATTTACGTAAAGAAAGCTATCATTCATCAATTCAGTCCAGATGATACAGAACTCTATTTAGCAGATAAATTCCTCAATATTACTCCCAAAATTGAGGAATACTTGCGCAAAAAGATCGAACGAGTCTACTCAGACGAGGCCAAGACCGGTATTTTTGAAGAGGATAATCCTTTTCTTGAGATGATTTCGGATGATTTACTAGAAACTTCAGTAGTAGTTGCGAACCGCTGGAAGGAAGAATTTCTCATCTCTGAGAATCAAAAGACCAATGATTTGGTGTTTATTCAATTCTCAAAAGAAGGGGTGGACCACTTTGCCTTCCTCCGAATTGCATTGCGTGAAACCTTGACACACTTAGGTGGCGAAGTGGACAATCCGATCAAACTGACACAAAACAATCTGCCTGGTTTTGGTACTGGTGCCGACGAAGCCTTGGTCATTAATCTTCAAAGCCGTAAGTACCACTTGATTGAAAAACGGATCAAGTACAACGGAACGTTCTTGAACTATTTCTCTGAGAATCTCCTCCAGGCCCAACCGAAGATTTCTCCTAAAAAGTCAATCAAAGAAATAGAGAAAACGGCCCAACGGATTGCTGAGAATTTCCAACAAGACGATTTTCAGTTCCAATCCAAGGTTAAATCAGCTATTTTCAACCAACTGGAAGAAGAGAATGAGCTATCTCCAGAGAAGTTAGCGAATGATTTGTTTGATAACAATTTAACAGCTCGACTCAGTTTTGTCGATCAAGTAAAAGAGTCCATTCCAGATCCTGTTCGCTTTGATGAAATAGATGCCAGTCGCCAATTAAAAAAATTTGAGAACCAAAAACTCTCCCTTTCAAACGGGATTGAGCTTTTAGTTCCTAACCATGTTTACGAAGATGCTGAATCGGTAGAGTTTATCCAAAATGAGAATGGGACCTACTCGATCCTCATCAAGAATATAGAGGACATTCAGAATAAATAATGATGAAACGAATAATAAAAATTTTCTTTTGCCTCTTGCTCGTCTTTTTCATATACAAGGGCTATCAGATACACCGGGATGTCAAGCAGGTCATGACTTATCGCACCTTAGTGCGTGAAGTACTGGCTGAGGAAGACACTGGTACCAATGAAGATCTGATCCTTGCCATGATTTATACCGAGACCAAGGGGAAGGAAGATGATGTCATGCAGGCCAGTGAAAGTGCAACAGGCCAGACAAATTCTATCACCAATAACAAAGAAAGTATTCGCCAGGGGATTCAAACGCTCTCTGAGAATCTGCGAATAGCAAAAGAGAAGGGGGTTGATCCCTGGACCGCTGTCCAAGCTTATAATTTCGGACAGGATTACATTGAATATGTAGCTAAAAATGGCGGAAAAAATACGCTAGAATTAGCCCGTCAATATTCAAAAAAAGTGGTTGCACCGAGTCTTGGAAATGTCACAGGTAAGACCTATCTTTATCTCCATCCTATCTCATTTTTACACGGCTCAGAGCTCTACGTTAATGGGGGGAATTATTATTATTCACGTCTCGTTGAAATGAATCAGTTCATCATGAAATTATTTTCTTGGTTTTAATATAAACAGCACTTTAAGAGGCTGGGACAAAAGTCCTAGCCTCTTAATTGTCTTTGGATTATCGAGCAAGATGCAGTGGTTGAGTGGGCTCTACTACGCTGATTTCATCAGCTTTTACAGCCCTACTCAACTGTGCGGAGGTGGGACGACGAAATCGAATTCTAACGAATGACCGATTTCTGTCCCACTCTCTTTTTATAGATCAAACTGTCATCTGTTTTTAAAGAAGCTGTAAGCCAGTCTTAAGATAAAAAGGGTAAACTAAAAAGGAGGCAAAGAGATAAAATCTGCTTCCTTTTTATTGTCCGATAGCGTATTAATATCCTAGAAGGAGTTAAGAAAAAGTATGAAACCAGTCAGGAAATTTATTGGAATCTTTATCGCTAGCTGGTTTGCACTTCTTGCAAGCTCTTCGACGGCATTTGCCAACTCAAGCATTCAGAAAGTTATTGATCAAAAATACAAGCAACCTGACTATGTCATCGGATCATCATTGAATGAATTCGAAGTCGAGCAAACCCTCAGTCTCTTGATGTATAACGAGGAACAAGAGAAGGAATGGAAAACCATGAACCCTTCTGCTTATACAAGTTTTAGGATCGATGAGAATGGAGATCATTCTTCCTCCGTTAAACTACAGAAACAAGCCAAAAAAGCACCAGTTAGCGTGCACATTGTCACTCCTCAAAATATAACAGAAGTAACAGCAGATATGCATCGCAATGCACTGACCACTCTTGGGCTCGAACACGCCGATATCACAATTGCCTCTCCAACAGAAGCATCAGGCCTGAGTGCCATTGCAGCGGTATCATACTCTCTTGAGCAAAATGGTAGCACCATATCTGATGAAAACAAAATACTTGCCCAAGAAGAATTATCTCTGCTTGCAGCTATCTATAAAGAAAATGCCCGTAAAAATAACTTCCATGAAGATAAACTCAATGTAGCCGTCATCGATCTTAAAATCGCAGCGCTAAAGGGAAGCAATCAAGATAAAAAGCTTGAGAAAAAAGATTTTCAAAAGCTGGTAACAAGGATTCTAGAAACTTACCAATTAAATGGCGCTATAACGGATAAACAAACCAAACAATTAGTTGATTTCACTAGCAAGCTTGCGAATAGTAAGCTAAACTCTGATAAAAACCTTGTCAAATCCTTCAAAGCTCTAAAACAGGATATCATTGAAAAGGCAGGAGATAGCTTTAATACGATTGATACCAAGCACGATACGGAGTCACTATTGAAAGAAAGCGACAATCTTCCCTTATACCCTATGATTGGACTGGGCCTTCTGATTCTCCTAGGAATCGGATTAATGTCTTATCATGTTCATCGTCATCAAATCAAGAAGAAATAAAGATTACAAAAAAGAGGCTGGGACAAAAGTCCTAGCCTCTCAATTGTCTTTGGATTATCGAGCAAGACGCAGTGGTTGAGTGGGCTCTACTACGCTGATTTCATCAGCTTTTACAGCCCTACTCAACTGTGCGGAGGTGGGACGACGAAATCGAATTCTAACGAATGACCGATTTCTGTCCCACTCTCTTAATCTGTTACTTCGATTGAGAGATAAGGAATACCTAAGATTTTTCCGAAAATACCTAGAAGTGTTTTCATAGCTGATGCTTTAATAATAGCAGTTTGACCAGCTTTTACGATCACTTCCTTAGAACGAGTGAAGGCTCCTCTTTGATCTACGTAGAGCTTAACCATATCAAGCCCTTCAGGAAGCGGTAGTGTAACGGTTTCGTCTTTACTTAAGTTGGCAACACATTCTCCATTGATATAAACGTTTACCTTCATTAATACACCTACAAGGCCAGTTTGACGCGATACTGTAATTTCCGACATGTTGTTTCTCCTAACTTTATGAATTCCTTACTCAAAAGGAATAGTTTTAAACTATCATAACATAAGTAGCAGATTCATACAAGATATTGTTTCATCCTAAATTATTTGATAATCATCTAACACCCAAATAGAGATGACAGGTAATCTTTAGATTTTCTTTGTTTTTAAATTGTGAAATCTTTCTCCTTGGATAAACTAACTGGAACTTCCCTAGAGGGTCATTTTGATAATAAATCCTGCCTTAACATATATAAAAATAACGCTGAAATTATTGATTTCAGCGTTATTTGAATAACTCATTTTATTCCCACTCAACAGTTGCAGGTGGTTTACTTGTGATATCGTAGACGATGCGGTTGACGTGGTCAACTTCGTTTACGATACGGACTGAGATTTTTTGAAGGACTTCCCATGGAATCTTAGCGAAGTCAGCTGTCATTCCATCGATAGAAGTGATAGCACGGATGGCAATGGTATAGTCGTAAGTACGACCATCGCCCATCACACCTACTGAACGAACGCCAGTGTTAACAGTGAAGTATTGCCAGATGTCGCGGTCAAGACCTGCTTTAGCGATTTCTTCACGAAGGATAGCATCTGATTCACGAACTGTTTCAAGTTTTTCTTCAGTGATTTCACCCATGACACGGATGGCAAGACCTGGACCTGGGAATGGTTGGCGCCATACGATATTATCTGGCATACCAAGCTCAGTACCGAGGGCACGAACTTCATCTTTGTAAAGAGTGTTAAGTGGCTCGATGAGTTCAAACTGCATGTCTTCTGGAAGTCCACCAACGTTGTGGTGAGACTTGATTGTTTGAGCGGTATCTGTACCTGACTCTATAACGTCTGTATAAAGAGTACCTTGAGCAAGGAATTTCACATCTTTTAGTTTACTTGCTTCGTCATCAAAGACATAAACAAACTCGTTACCGATAATCTTACGTTTTTGTTCTGGATCAGACACACCAGCCAATTTATCAAGGAAACGTTTGGCAGCGTCTGCTTTGACAATGTTCAAACCAAACTTACCACCAAGCATATCCATCACTTGGTCAGCTTCTCCTTTACGAAGAAGACCGTGGTCTACAAAGATACAGATCAATTGATCGCCGATGGCTTTTTGAAGGAGAACCCCAACAACAGAAGAGTCAACACCACCTGAAAGACCAAGAAGGACACGTTTGTCTCCGACGGTTTCACGGATTTTTTTGATCTGCATGTCAATGAAGTTGTCCATGGTCCAGTCACCTTTAGCCCCACAGATGTTCAAGGCAAAGTTACGCAAGATATCATAACCGTGAACAGAGTGACGAACCTCAGGGTGGAATTGGATTCCGTAGATTTTCTTGTCTGGATTTTCAATCGATGCAAATGGACAGTCAGCAGAAGTACCAGTGCGGATAAAGTCAGCCGGAATTTCTGTAACAGCATCTCCGTGACTCATCAAGACCAATTGTTTGTCTGGTGTGCCAGCAAAAAGAGCGGAAGATTCTGTCAAAGTCAGTTCAGATTGACCATATTCGCGGTTACCAGCATCACCTGCAGGAACGACCTTCCCACCCAATTTATGGGTCAACAATTGCATTCCGTAACAGATTCCAAGGATTGGAATACCGAGTTCAAAAATTTCAGGATCGATATCAAAAGAACCTTCCTCGTATACAGAGTTTGGTCCGCCTGAAAGAACGATTCCAACTGGATTGATTGCACGAACTTCATCAGCAGAAATCTTATGGCTCTTCAACTCTGAGAAGACACCAATTTCACGAATCCGACGTGAAATAAGCTGATTGTATTGGCTACCGTAGTCAAGCACGATGATTTTTTCAACATCATGCAAATCAGTTGATAGGTTTGTCATCTTATCCCCTTCTTAAAGAAATTTACTTTTCTCTATTCTAACACAAAAGCCTTGTCTTTACCAATCTCTGATTGAAGAATTAGGAATTTTACGCTACAATAGAGATAACACAGAGAAAGAGCAAGGTTATGATTCCAGCTTACATTCAAATCCATGATCAGATTAAGTCTGAGATTGATCAAAAAATATGGAAAATCGGGGAGCGTCTTCCCAGCGAACGCGATCTAGCTGAGAAATTTCAAGTGAGTCGGATGACGCTTCGTCAGGCCATTACCCTTCTGGTTGAAGAAGGAGTGCTTGAAAGACGAGTAGGAAGTGGTACCTTTATTACCAGCACGCGCGTCCAAGAAAAAATGCGAGGCACAACCAGTTTTACAGAAATTATGAAATCGCAAGGCAAGGAACCTTCTAGCCAAGTGATTTCTTACCGTAAAACCATTCCTAGCCTCCAAGAAGTGGACAAATTGGGCATTGATAAGACAGAGACCATCATTCGGATGGAGCGGGTCCGGTATGCTGATGGGATCCCTGTTGTTTATGAAGTGGCCTCTATTCCAGAGAAATTTATTAAGAATTTCAATCGAGAAGAGGTAACCAGCCATTTCTTCCAAACCTTGGAGCGTCATGGTTATAAGATTGGAAAGTCGCACCAGACCATCTATGCGCGACTGGCCAAGGATAAGATTGCGGACTATTTACAGATTTCAAAAGGCCAGGCTATTTTAGGTCTGACACAGGTTTCCTATTTTGAAGATGGGACGGCTTTTGAGTATGTAAAAAGTCAGTATGTCGGCGAGCGGTTCGAATTTTATTTGGAAAACAACTAAGCTCGCAATTCACAGTAATAAAAAAACTCTTCAAATGTGTGAGAGGCTCACTCTCTTTGGCATTTGGGGGCTTTTTTTAGGTTAAAGTTATTCTTTCTAAATAGTGATAGTAAAGGCAACATTGAAAATTTTTAAAAAAATTTTATTTTTTCTTCAATTTTTGATTTTTTTTTACGAATTAATAGATAGAAGCAGGTTTTAAAGCTTAAATAAGAGATATAAGGCAGGAAAAAATGAAAAAAATAAAAATTGATGTGGTAGCTGTTCCCTTGAGTGGGCATCTGTACCCAACTTTAAATCTCGTTAAACCCTTATTAGATGATCCAACTATGGAAATCCGAGTTTTCACAGGACCTCAGAAAAAGGCCGTTGCTGAAAGTCTCGGGTTCACAGTCGTTCCAATTCTAGAGGACAAAGTAGAAGAATTTGAACGTGCGGCTAATAACGATAAAAAACACAATCTATTTTCAGCTTATCGGCAATTGTCTAAGAGTCTGGATTTGATTAATCATGTATCGGATCAATTGCTAGAGGAGTGGCGTGTCAATCGTCCAGATATTGTGATTGCTGATTTTATCACTCTATCAGCTGGTTTTGTGGCAGAACAGTTAGAAATTCCTTGGATTACCACCATGGCAACCCAATTTGCAATCGAAACTCCTTATGGTCCTCCTTGCTTCTTCGGAGGGATGGGAGTAGCGCGCACGAAGAAGCAAGAGAAGATCCAAGCACTATGCCGTAAACTCACGCGCATTGGAAAATACTGTGGCGCTTTCCTCTTACGCAAACGCTTAAAACGTTACAATTTCAAGTTGTACAATCAGAATGGAGTGGAGACCATCTACTCTCCTTATGCCATCTTTGGAATTGGTATGATGGAGCTGGAGTTAAAAACACACTTCCCTCATCAATATGCCTGGCTTGGCCCTCTGGGAACTTCTCTTGAGAAATCAGAAGATTATCCTTTAGATCTCAGTCCTTACGAGGACAAGACGAAGGTCCTCGTGACATGTGGAACCCAGTTACCTTGGGCAAAGGAGAATTTGCTAGAACAAACCCAGCAGTTGGCCAAAAAGCATCCAGAATGTCACTTTTTCGTCACCTTAGGAGATGGGGCAAAGGAATTCTCTGAAGAAGAAGTAGCGCCAAATGTGACGCTCGTATCTTATCTGCCCTACAAAGAATATATTCCGCAGATGGACTATGTCATTCACCATGGAGGAGCTGGAATCTTTTATCAGTGTATCGAATTTAAAAAACCAGCCTTGATCTTGCCACATGATTATGACCAATTTGACTATGCGATTCGAGGAGTAGAAGCAGGAATTGCCTTTCAAGCTCATCGCAATCGCACCGAAGAGATTCAAGCAGGTTTCAATGCCCTATTAGAAAAAGAATCTTGGGAAAAGTTAGAAAGACTAAACAAACTTTCAAAAACCTACAAGCCGTTGGATACCTTGGAGTTTGAAATTCAACGATTATTAAGACGTGGAACGGATGGGAAACTATGAAAATACTTGTAACAGGTGCGACTGGCTTCCTTGGAAAATATGTGATCGATGAGTTGTTGGCTCACGATTATTCCATTGTAGCCTTTGGCCGAAACGAAAAAATTGGGAAGGCCCTGGAAGGTGAGCGCGTCCAATTTATCAAAGGGGATTTGAGCTCTATCGAGGAATTAAGACAAGCCTTTCAGTCTGTTGATGCTGTAGTTCATGCAGGAGCTTTATCCACTGCCTGGGGACCTTGGAAGGCCTTCTATCAGGCGAATGTAGTTGGCACTAAAAATGTCCTTGACTTGTGCCGTGAATATGCGGTAAAACGCTTGGTTTACGTATCTTCTCCCAGTATTTACGCAGCTGGAAAAGATCAATTAAACATCAAAGAAAGTGATGCTCCAAAAGAAAATCACCTCAACAATTATATCCGAAGCAAATTGGCGTCTGAAAAACTTTTTTCTGACTATCCAGATGTGCCAAGTATCATCTTGCGTCCTAGAGGACTATTTGGTGTGGGAGATACCAGCATTTTACCTCGCGTCTTACGCCTCAGTCGAAAAATTGGAATTCCTTTGATCCGAGGAGGAGAGCAGCTCATGGATATGACCTGTGTGGAGAATGTTGCCCTAGCCATTCGCTTGGCTCTGGAAGCAAAAGAAGCTCACGGACAAGTATATAATATTACAAATGGGGAACCAAAGACCTTTAAGTATTTGATCGAAACCACACTAAAGGGATTGGGAGAGCCGATTCGCTATCGGAAAATTCCAGCAGGTCTAGTAGCAGGTGTGGCTTATAGCCTTGAAGGGGTGTATCGATTCTTTCATCTGAAAGCTGAACCCCCGTTGACTCGCTATACCTATTATCTCCTTCGATATAGCCAAACTCTCGATATTCAAAAGGCCCAAACCGAACTTGGCTACTATCCAAAAATGACCATTGAAGAAGGGATTGACAACTATGTCCAACATGATCAAGCGCATTGATTATTTTCCAGCAGGTTTTTGTAGCAGTCATTCTGGACTCTTATTCAAAGGGATTCCGAATGAAAAAATGCAATTTCCAGCAGGTGTCTTTTTGATTCATCATCGTGAAAAAGGCTATATTTTGTACGATACTGGCTATCATTATGAGATCAAGAAAAAAGCACGGTATTTCTGGTACCGTCTAGCCACCCCAATGCAGATGAAAAAAGAAGACCAGATCGATTATTTATTGCAAGAGCGTGGGATTGATCCAGCAGAAATTACTTATGTGATTCTTTCGCATCTGCACCCTGACCATCTCGGCGGAGCAGCACTTTTTCCAAATGCTCATTTCTTTGTTACCCGGGAAGTCTATGAGGTGTACCAAAAACCGAAATTTAAAGATCTGATTTTTAAAGAGTTTTTGCCAGCTGATTTCAAAGATCGGGTGACTTGTCTCAAAGCAGGTCAAAGGTATCCTGCTTTCCCCTATCGCCCGACTGCGGATCTTTTTGGTGATGGGAGCATTCTTGTATCGTCTATTGATGGACATGCGAGAGGGCAAGGTTGTCTTTATCTGGATGAGCTCAAACTCTTCATCGGAGCAGATCTTTCTTGGGGAGTAGACCTCTTGCCTTTCACACGGCAAATGCGTCTCATTCCTTCCTTGGTTCAGGATGATAAGAAGGCTTATTTAAAAGGAGCTGATTTGCTGGAAACACTCTTGCAAGATGGCATTCAAGTTGTGGTCAGCCACGACCCGCAAGATCGGATTGAAAGGATTTTAAATGAAAAAAATAGTCTTTCTGAAAACCTTTATTGAAACCAGATGGTGCCATCGATTCCGTTCAAGGGAAGCCTTAGAAAGGTACCAAAAAAAGCAATTGGCACGCTACCATGCATTTATCACTTCTCAATCCCCCTATTTTCAAACCCATTCTCCCGAATCCTTTGGAACCATGGATAAAACCTTCATGATGACACATTTCAATGAACTCAATACCCTGGGAGTGGATCGAGATCAGGCTTTAGAAATGGCGATTCGCGGAGAACAGACGCGAGATTTTACTGAGATGAATGGAGAAGTAGCAGTAGGCTTGTCTTCTGGAACCTCCGGCCACCGAGGAGTTTTTGTCACCACAGAAAAAGAAAGAAGTATGTGGGCTGCAGCAATCTTAGCTAAGATGTTGCCAAAAGGAAACCTGTTTGGTCATCGCATTGCTTTTTTCTTACGTGCTGATAACGAACTCTATCAAACCATTAATTCAGGCCTGATTCGCTTGGAATATTTTGATATTTTCAAGGATAGCAAGGAGCATTTAGAGCGTCTCAAAGACTATCAACCAACCATTGTGGTTGCACCAGCTTCAACCTTGATTGAGTTAGCCAACTATGTCAGCAATCAGCAACTTGCGATTCAACCCGTCAAGGTCGTTTCTGTCGCAGAGATCCTAGAAGATCGAGATGCTCAGATCATCGCCAAAGCTTTTCAACTAGACAAGCTTGATCAGGTCTACCAAGCGACAGAAGGATTTTTAGCTTGTACCTGTTCAGAAGGCAATCTACATCTCAACGAAGATATTTTGTATGTCGAAAAAGAGTATCTAGATGATAGCCGCTTTTATCCGATTATTACGGATTTCAAACGAACCAGTCAACCCATCTATCGCTACCGCCTCAATGATATTTTGGTGGAAGAAAAGTCTCCTTGCCCTTGCGGTTCCGTCTTTACTCGAATCGCAAAGATCGAAGGACGATCAGATGATATCTTCTATTTCAAAAAAGACGATGGCAGTAGCCAAATGATCTATCCGGATTTTATTCGACGGTGTATTCTCTTTGTCGAAAATATTCAGGACTATCAAGTAACTCAGTTGACAGATGGATCCATTACCATTGCCTTGAGTCACCGGACAGAGTCTATGGAGCAAGCGATTTTTGCTCAATTTGAACTCTTAGCTCAGCAGAAACAATTCATTCTCCCAAGTATTCAATTTATCGATTACCAATGGGACCCAACACGTAAATTAAAACGTGTTCAACGACTTCAATAAAAGGAGAATCCTATGACTACTGTAAAAAGACATTTGCAAATTAAAGGCTATGGAACAGCGCTTCCAGCTCATACGGTAACTTTCAAAGACCAGACTCGTTACCGCGTGAAAGAAGGAGAAGAAACACAGATTGATCTTGCAGCGCGTGCGATTGAAGCGGCTTTAAACCATGCGGGGCTTGAAATGGCAGACATTGACTGCCTGGTTTCGGCTAGTGCTGTTGGCGTTCAGCCCATTCCTTGTACAGCTGCTCTGATCCATGAGCGCGTGGCCAAGGGACTAACGATTCCTGCTATGGATATCAATACCACTTGTACCAGTTTTGTATCTGCTTTAAGCACTGTTTCTTATCTGATTGAAGGTGGTGAATACCAACGGGTTCTGATTGTATCTAGTGAAGTAGGGAGCCTAGGGCTGAATCCTAAACAAAAAGAAAGCTTTGAATTGTTTAGTGATGGAGCTGCAGCCTTTATTTTTGAAGCAACAAAGGAAGATAAAGGAATCATTGCCAGTATGCAACGTACCTGGTCTGAGGGAGCCCATGATACTGAAATTCGTGGTGGTTTGACAGCTTATCATCCGAAATTGTACTCTGAAGCAACCAAGACTGATTTCATGTTTGATATGAAAGGGAAGAAAATCCTCTTACTTTCTGCCCGTGTTATTCCAGAAATGTTCCAAGAATTCCAAGAAAAATCAGGCATTTCTAAAGATGCTGTAGACTATATTATTCCTCACCAAGCAAGTCGCGCCTTACCACTTGTCATGGACAAATTGGGCGTCGGCAAAGACAAGTACCTCAATATTGTCAGTGATTATGGAAATATGGTTTCGGTAGCCGTACCTTTCGGCCTAGCCTATGCACTGGATCATGGCTATGTGAAGGAAGGAGATACCATCTTCTTGATGGGAACTGCAGCAGGGATGACAGTCAATATGTTGGCACTGAAACTTTAATGACAGATCCTCTTATTTCAAGCTCAAAAAGCATCAAGTCCCGCTAGTCTTTAGCGGGCTTTTTTGATATAATGAAAGGTATGGAAATTGAGAAAACCAACCGAATGAATGCGCTCTTTGAGTTTTATGCAGCGCTCTTGACGGACAAGCAGATGAACTACATCGAGCTCTACTACGCAGATGACTACAGCTTGGCTGAGATTGCAGAAGAGTTTGGAGTGAGCCGTCAAGCGGTCTATGACAATATTAAACGTACAGAAAAGATTTTGGAAGATTACGAAATGAAACTCCATATGTATTCCGATTACATTGTTCGTAGTCAGATTTTTGATCAGATTTTAGAACGCTATCCGGAAGATACTTTTCTACAAGAGCAGGTTGAAATTTTATCAAGCATTGACAATCGGGAGTGATTATGGGCAGTCTCGTCATTTATCAAGGAATACCTTGCAAACTATTAGTCGCAGAGGAAGTATTTCCTACTCGACTACAGATTATCTCGCCCAATGATATCTCCAAAGCTATGCAAATAGGTTTTAGCTGTTGGGGATATCCAAATGAAATCATGAAAGAAGTCACACCCGAAGAACTAGAATGTTTGCAACATTTCGGACGATTTCCACTGAATTGAAAAAATAGGAGAAAATAATGGCATTTGAAAGTTTAACCGAACGTTTACAAAACGTCTTTAAAAATCTACGAAGAAAAGGAAAAATTTCAGAGAGTGATGTCCAAGAAGCGACCAAAGAAATTCGTATGGCACTCTTGGAAGCCGATGTAGCTTTACCAGTTGTCAAAGACTTTATCAAAAAAGTTCGCGAGCGCGCTGTCGGACACGAAGTTATTGATACGTTAAATCCTGCTCAACAAATTATCAAGATTGTTGACGAAGAATTGACCACTGTATTGGGTTCTGATACAGCAGAAATTATCAAATCTCCTAAAATTCCGACCATTATCATGATGGTCGGTCTCCAAGGGGCTGGTAAAACTACATTTGCAGGAAAATTAGCCAATAAACTTAAGAAAGAAGAAGCTGCTCGACCTTTGATGATTGCTGCTGATATTTATCGTCCGGCAGCCATTGACCAGCTCAAAACTCTTGGTCAGCAAATTGATGTACCAGTATTTTCGTTAGGAACAGAAGTACCAGCAGTCGAGATTGTCCGTCAAGGTCTGGAGCAGGCCAAGGCTAATCACAATGACTATGTGCTGATTGATACAGCTGGTCGTCTGCAAATCGATGAGAAACTCATGAATGAGCTGCGCGATGTCAAAGCACTGGCTCAACCAAATGAAATCCTCTTGGTCGTAGATGCTATGATTGGTCAAGAAGCTGCCAATGTAGCTCGCGAATTCAACGCTCAGTTGGAAGTGACTGGGGTTATTCTGACTAAGATTGATGGCGATACACGTGGCGGTGCAGCCTTATCTGTCCGTCAAATTACTGGTAAACCAATCAAGTTCACTGGTACTGGTGAAAAAATTACCGATATTGAAACCTTCCACCCAGACCGAATGTCTAGCCGCATTCTGGGTATGGGAGATATGCTGACCTTGATTGAAAAAGCTTCTCAGGAGTATGATGAGCAAAAATCACTTGAGATGGCTGAAAAAATGCGAGAAAATACCTTTGATTTTAATGATTTCATTGACCAACTAGATCAGGTTCAAAATATGGGGCCAATGGAGGATCTACTAAAGATGATTCCTGGTATGGCCAATAATCCTGCCATGAAGAATTTTAAGGTAGATGAAAATGAAATTGCTCGCAAACGTGCCATTGTATCATCCATGACACCAGCTGAGCGAGAAAACCCCAATCTTCTCAACCCAAGTCGCCGCCGTCGGATTGCTGCAGGTTCTGGTAATAGCTTTGTCGAAGTTAATAAGTTTATCAAGGACTTTAATCAAGCCAAATCTGTCATGCAGGGTGTCATGTCTGGTGATATGAATAAGATGATGAAGCAAATGGGACTAAACCCCAACAATATGCCTAAGAACATGCCTGGCGGAGGAGGAATACCAGATATGACAGCTCTAGAAGGTATGATGGGGCAAGGTGGTATGCCAGATATGTCAAGTTTAGGAGGCACTGGCATGCCGGATATGAGCCAAATGTTTGGTGGTGGACTTAAGGGAAAAATTGGTGAATTTGCGACTAAACAAGCTATGAAACGCATGGCAAATAAAATGAAAAAGGCTAAGAAAAAGCGGAAATAATCAAATATAAAAAATAAGCCGTTCAATAAATCGCGCACCGGCTTATTTTTTATATATTAATGATTGTTTTATATGCAATCTCCCCAACATCTTTCCGAAAAACTATAATTTTCTTGAA
>ERZ773214.927-NODE-927-length-18124-cov-19.935912_pt1 | contig 18124 bp, 31 predicted proteins | sample MGYA00511238_ERZ773214 | MGnify/ENA primary metagenome ERZ773214 (study PRJEB29015, sample SAMEA2738157) | human oral metagenome | biome: human oral; feature: human-associated habitat; material: saliva | place: China | collected 2259 ... | reverse complement strand
TTATAATATAATAATAATATAATATATAGTTATTATATGCGTGCGCGCGAGAAAAATTTATGTTTGCTCTCGTGAGATTGTACCGACTATCTTGTACATCTGTAGTATGTCTTTTTTCTTTACCTCGTAATCTGGATAGTAAGAATTAAGAGCAACGAGATTGTAGGTTCCGCTTTTATCAGTTAAGAGTGCTCTACGGATGAACCAATCAGATCCGGTGAAGAACAGGTATATTTGCCCAGGCATGATGTTATTAGCTTCTTGCAAGAAGATGATATCGCCAAACATATATCTTGGCTCAGCATCGTATCTTAGATAGTGGATACCTACACACCCAGAGAAGTAAGGCACGGATACATACTCGATGACAGGGTAATTACCAGCGTTGAGGCTTGCGGTAGAATTAGCCGAGATATTCAGTACTGGTTGTTGTTCTGTTTTTATGCCTATTCCGAAGATGTCTTTACCAAGTATCTGGGTTATCTCGATGAGATAGCCGGGTTTAAACATCTTAGCGTTTAGCCTTGATGATAGAGCCTGCGGGGTTATCCCCCACTCTTCTGCAAGCCAAGCAAGGTTAATATGATTATCTTGCAAGGCTTTTCTTACTTCGTTTCCATCCATAAGCTACTTTGTTAATCGGTCTATAATATCCGTCATCTGTTGTATCTGTTTTTGAGATGTGGCAACGACTTCTATTAGATGGCTTTTCTGTTGCTGTGATGTATCCAACTCTCTCGTTAACGTAGACACCGTTTCCGTTAGCGTGGTGACGTTATCTTTCTTGTCACAGGTATTTATACCACCATAGTTGTTTTGAACGTCTATATGCCCGTTATTATCGTTCTGCCCTCCAAAAGTAACATCTCCAGAGTTTGTGGCAATAGACTGGTCACCCGAGGCGGTAACCTGAACAATAGACGAAGATGAGTATTTCGTATCGTGATAGAAAAATTCTAAAGTTACATTAAGTACATCACATAATTTCTCTAAAAGTCCCGTCTTGATGTCAGCGACTTTAAGTGCATTGGAAAAATTTTGCTGCGACATGTCTAATTTTTCCGCTACATCCTTTAGTTGTATGCCATTTCTAAAGAGAATTGACTTTAATATTTCTCCAGTCATTATATTATTTAATTTATTATCGTTGTTAAAATATGTTATAAATAAACGAAATGCTTGTTTCAATAAATCTTTTAATTTATCTTTGCCACAGATTTATGAAACAAAGATATAAATAAACTTTGAAATAAACAAAAAATAAACAATACCTCAAACGGGGTAAAATTAAAAAAGACTTTATGAAAGCAACAAAATTACAGTACAGCACACGAGAGATAAACCGAGACTTTAAGATTAAAGTTTACGGATATACGGAGGAAGGCAAGAAGGTTGATAAGCTGGTAGGAGTTTCAGGGCTCATCCTTCTGATAGGAACAGAGCATGTAAACAAGCAGATTGAAAGAGCTTACAAGTCAGGTCAAGATAAATGCGTATGCAAATTAAGAAGGGGGTTGAAGGTAACTTATTACGCACACTAAACATAGGAGGATTAAAGATGCAAAATCTAATAATATATCAAAATTCAGTAATTGCTCCAGTTGCAAAAACAGTATTATCTGGGTGTTCATCAGTAGAGGCACTTGCAAGAGAGAAAACAGTATGGGTAACGTTTTGGACTGGAGATAAGGTTACAATAGAAGGAAGATGGAGACGTACAAGAAAAGTTCCAGCAAAGGCACTGAAAAGTGGTGAAGCACTGATTAACTGGATGAAGGAAGTTATCAATAAGGCATGGAATTAATCACTATACAGGGTGTTCAGTTAAAGGCTGGCTACTTGGTTCAAGTCCGAGACACCCACAGCGCAGAGAGTACAGATTTTCGGGGAAACCCTTTGAGCCATCTCTCATAAATAAAAATGACTGAAAGCGGGTGGTTTAGAATTGTACCACAACAATCGGGCGAGGTGAGCCTTAATCACCAAGGCAAAAGAGTATGAGGCTCGATGGTGGTTCGAATCCACCTTTGCCACGAAGGCTACGCATAATGTAGCGGTTCCCCTGCCTGATGGGGCTGTAAATTGCAGGATTGAAATAATATCCAAATATAGCGATGAAGCAGAGGCCAACCGTAGAAGCAAGCAGCCCTATAAGGGTCGAGGCAAGCAGCGGGGAAGAAAGTAACAAGGAGCTAAGTAACAAATAGGCTGGCGTCGTTGAACTCGACAGCATAGTGCGAAGAATAGTAACACAAACAGACCGTAGTAGGTTAGCCAGTCACAAGTAATATAAAAAACAAATCATATGGAAGAAAACAAATTAAATCTCTTGGAAAAAGAGAACGCAGAATTAAAGAAGAGCGTTGCTTGCTTGGAAAAGCAACTCGAGGAACAGAAAGGCGTGCTGTTAGCATCGCAAGATGCCGCTAATAAGTATAAGGATTGGTGGTTTAAAGAGCAAAAGAAGCGTGAGAAGTTAAAAGAGGACATAAAGGTTATTTCAAAAATGTATAACATACTAAGTCAATCATGGTAAGAATGAGAAGAGAAAGAATTTACGGTGAATACAAAAAGCCTGTTATCCCTACCCTCAAGAGTATGAAGGTAGGACAGACGGAGGAGTGGCCAATTGAACGTATGGAGGTTGTACGTGTGTCTACCGCCAATGTAGCAGCGATGAGCCGTAGAGAGGGAAAGAAGTTCAGAATGCGATTAGGGGAGCTGGTAATAGAAGTTACCAGAATATCCTAAAGCTGTACTATCTGAAGCGGAACACCGTCTGATACTGGAGTACTGCAAAGGCTATTCTGATAAGGAAGTAGCCGATAAGTTGTGCAAAAGCTATTGGACGGTGAAGACGCAAAAGAAAACAATCTACAGGAAACTTGGTATATCGAAAGATACCGAGCTGTTATGGTGGATGGTTTGTGCGAGGTTAAAGATAAACTTTGACCTCAAGGAGATACGAAAGCATGGTATCGAGATACTCTTTAGTTTGCTTTTCGTCGTTCTGCAAGTAACGAACAACGGAGGAGATTTACGAAGATGTAGGATGTCGAGACGTGCGAGAACTGAAATAAGGTCAAGAAATGGGAAACTATATGATTACGGATAGTGAAAAGCTCTTGACCATAATGCGAGTAATGAATAGTAAAACATTTGGATTGAGGTTCAGCGAGAAGATAGTAGGAGGTCGTGCCAGACTGGAAAGGCTAATCACTGCTGGAAAGATTAGAGCCGAGAAGGGCAACGGAGAAGCCCAGAACGGCAAATGGTTGGTTAACGCTGCCGATGTCCTACGATATGCAAGAGCAAAATGAAAACAAGGAAGATAAATAAAAACAAGGTTGTTAGTTGGCTTGACGGACAGAGCGAACTCTATACCAAAATCATGGAAGAGCCAGTAACGAGGGGTACGGTGCTATTAGTTAATCTGATAGCTATCTGTATTATCATTGCTGCGATAGCTGCTGGAGGTGCGTTAATCATTTCTGCAGGGGCTACGCTTTGTGCAGGCTATCTGGTAAGGAGGTTAAACAGGAGAAACGAATAGCTTTCACTTTTGTGAGAGTCTTTTTTTAAGTTTATTTTGAAGTTTTGGAAGGTACAGCAGGGTGTGGGCAAGTGATTGTCTGGGCGGTTCGATACCGCCGTACCTACGATTTTTTAATTAATTAAGCGTATGGATAAATTAAATTTTAGAACCTTACATGCAGACGAGATAGAATGTAGGGTCGGAGCAGTTACGGATGGCAAAGGGTGCAGCCTTCTGATGTACAAGAATGCGAGAGTAGATATGACGCTACTTGATGAGGTTGTAGGACCAGAAAACTGGAAGCGCAGCCATGAATTAATTAACGGCAATCTTTTCTGTACGGTAGCCGTGCGATCTGACAAAGGCGAGTGGGTAACAAAGCAAGACGTAGGAACCGAAAGCTACACTGAGAAAGAGAAGGGGCAAGCTTCTGATGCTTTCAAGCGTGCTTGTGTTAACTGGGGTATCGGTCGTGAACTTTATACGTGTCCATTTGTCTGGATTAACCTAAATGACAACGAATGGAAGTCTGGGTATAATGGGAAGCGACAGCCAAAACCGAGATTTGTCGTGTCATCTATAGAGTATGATGACCAGCGTAGAGTATCTTTTATCGAAATCAAGGATGAAAAAGGAGAGGTACGTTATACGTGGGGTAAATCGAGCGAGTTGGATGATGTGCGTGCAGAGGCTATCGACAGAGTAAAGAGAGCTACGACACGGAAGGAACTGGAGGATACTTATAATCTCTATCCGGGTCTAAAGAATGACCCTGTATTTATTGATGCGTGCACGAAGCAGTCAAAGAAAATTGAAAAAGCAGCGTAACTATGGAAAAGAATATATTACATAAAGACTTTCGTAGAGACTTTATCGAGCTTTTGTTAGATGCAGGCTTTAATGATGAAGAAGCAAATAAATTAGTTTCAAGCAAGTACAAGGAAAAACTAAAGATAGAAGTTGTTAAACGCCTTAAAGAAGTAACATCTTTGATTGAGAAAGAGGAATATGACAAGGTTAAAGAATGCTTGGCTTTTTCACCATCTGGAGATGGATATGGATGCAACAATAACTATATAGATTTTTCATATCTTTTCCCTGCAGATGATGAATACGGGAACAGATATATTAATGACTTAGGCGATGTTATTAACGAATTATCAGAGTGAAGTAAGATGAAAAAAAAGATAGAATTAAAGAAAAGCCCTGTCATCTTTGATGAAGGTGCACATACGTACACTTTGGATGGTGTACGATTGAGTGGTGTTACGGCAATTGTCAAGTGGATGTTCCCAGACACCTATAAGGACATCCCGCAGTCTGTATTGGAGAAGGCAGCCGAGCATGGTTCGCTTATTCACAAGAAGTGCGAGCAATACGATAATTGCGGTTTTGGAGATGATTTGCTAGAGGTTAAGGAGTATGTAAGGCTAAAGAAAGAAAACGGGCTTACAACGGCTGAAAACGAGTATCTCGTAGATGATGGAAAGAATATAGCTTCGAGTATTGATGTTGTCTTCGATGAGGACGAGAAAGGCTGCTATCCGCTGGCTGACATCAAGACTACGAGCAAGATACACAAAAACAATGTATCGTTGCAGTTGTCTATTTACGCTTATCTGTTTGAGAAGTGTAACAAAGGCAAGAAGGCTGGACGATTGCTTGTCGTGTGGCTGCCAAAAGAACAATACGGAAAGGCGGAACTGATGGAACTTAACCGTATCAGTGCAACTGATTGTAAGAAGATAGTTAAGGCATACCTCGCAAAGGAAGATTCAACACCATACAGAGAGAAGTATTTCGGAGCCAAAGAGACTTCTACAGAATTAGAGCCTATCGAGGAGGCTTTACCAGCCACGCTGAAGGATGCCGAGGACGAGATAATCAAAATCGAAACCCAGCTAAAGCAGATGGAAGAGAGAAAGAAAGAGCTGAAAGAAGGCTTATACAATCTCATGGTAGAGCACAATGTAAAGAAGTGGCAAAGCGAACGAATACAGATAGTCCGTAAGCTGGATAGCACACGTGAGAGTATAGATACGGCAAAGGTAAAGAAGATGTACCCAGAGGTATACAAAGAGTGCTTGAAAGTGTCAAAGGTCAAAGGAAGTATAACGATTAACGTATTATGATATGGCACGGAGTAAGAATTCAGTTAGCCTTATAGGCGTAGTTGGAAAGGATGCCGAATTAAGGCAGACGCAGCAAGGTGTACATTATGCACAGATTTCACTTGCAACGTCTACTGGTGGCTACAAGAAGAAAGATGGTACGGATGTTCCAGAGGTAACACAATGGCACCATATTGTAGCGTGGAATAACCTTGCAGACTTTGCGGGTAATTACGTAAAGAAGGGAATGAAGATAGCCGTAGACGGAATGATTACCTACCGAACGTATAAGAACCAGCAAGGGGTTGATGTGTATACGACGGATATTGTCGCAGATAGTATAGTATTGATGACTATACCACAGGGGAAACAGCAGAATGTAGGAGCAGCCCCAGTGCAGAATGTAGACCAGCAATGGCAAGGGGTTGTGCAGCCTACTGGAGGTTATACGCAACCTCAACAGGCTACAGTTCCACAGCAGCCTGTACAGCAGAAACCAGCTAACAACCAACAGGGAGGCTATACACAACCAAATACGGGTGCACCGTTCCCACCCCCAGAAGATGATTTGCCATTTTAATGAAAGTTGTAAAAGTTGAGAAAAGAGATGGTCGGGTTTCGTTAGACACGGACCTCGACTATCTTTTTTCAACGTTAAAGAATGGTAGCTATTCACTGATACTGAAGCGTGTTAGTGAGAAGAGAACTATAAATCAAAATGATTTAATGTGGATGTGGTTTAAGTGTATCGAGAATAGTACTGGAACGGAGAAGAATGACATCTACATGTATTACTGCAAGAAGTTCTTGTGCAAAGTCATCAGAATTGGAGAGAAGGTAGAGAAGGTGTACGAAACATCATCTATGCTTAATACTGCACAGATGACAGAGTTTATGAACAAGATACAAGCTGATGCAGCAAGTGAACTGGGTATAATGCTACCTATACCAGATGATAGGTATTTTGAGGCTTTTTATCAGCAATATAACGTCTAAATTAAAACAAGTGAAATGGACTTTAAGAAAATTCAATTAACAAAGCAGAATACGCTTAATGTGGTGTATTCTAATCGTGATGGAGATACCATTACGATGGTAGGTGCTAACATTGTGCACAAGGACTTCAAGGAGGCGATTAAAACCCTTGTTCCCCATCTTGCTATACTTACAGAGCAGAGAGAGGCATATAACAACACGCTGGGGGAACTGGAGGAGCAAAGAGGCTGGGAAGAAAAGAGTATCTTTACTCGAATGTCTGTTAGTTCTGTAACGTTCAGTGGTGACGAGGTCATTGTAACTGGTACTCGTGTACTGGACCGAGGAGATATAATGAACCTCAATGCACCGAAAATATCCACGGTAGATGATGATAGTTATATGTATCTGTCGGAGTTGTCTTTAGCCATTGATAATTTGAAGTATGAGGCAGAGCAGTATGTAACCGAGCGCAAATGGGGTTTGAAACAAGGCGAATTAAATTTCGAAGAAGCAGGCGATCCGTTTGCAGGTGTTGAGGCTGGAGAAGTACCACAGGTATCTATTGAGGTGCACGCTACTGGAAAGAAGAAAGGAAAGAAAAAGAAAACAGAAGTAGCTTAACGAATTATGATGCGTCTAAATATAATGACGTTTACCTTAACTCCTAACTGCTACAAGGTCGTTTTTAATTACCAGCCTTTATTGGTAGCATGTGTGAAAAGAATACCGTCAGCTCGTTATAGGGCTGACGGTAAATTTTGGGAGGTCTCGCCTACCGATGAGAATTATCTAAGGCTAATGGCTGACTGGGCAGTACAACGCCGTCTATGCAATAGTGTCCAGTGGTTGAAAGACGAGGAGCCAGTAGAGAGCTATGAGATACCAGAGATGCCGAAGCTGGAAGTAGAGCATAATATGATGCTTGAACCATACGAATACCAGAAGGAAGGTATAGCATACGCACTGGAGAAGAAGAGGTGCATAATGGGAGACGAACCGGGACTTGGAAAGACAGCACAGGCTATTGGTACGATGACAGCGAGCGGGGCATGGCCAGCACTGGTAATATGCCCAGCGTCACTGAAAGTAAACTGGCAGCGAGAGTTTAAGAAGTTCGGAGGTGTGCAAGCTGTAATACTAAGCGACGCTAACAGAAATACATGGCAGCTTTTCTGGCAGTCACGTAATAATGCAGGCGAACCTTTAGCAAAGGTATTCATTACGAACTATGAGAGCTTAAAGAAGTACTTTGTAAAGAGAGTAAAGAGCCAGCAACGATTTACGCTAAAGAGTGTTGAATTTGACGAAAGAATAAATCTATTTAAGTCTGTCATCATTGACGAAAGCCATAAATGCAAATCAAGCAAGACACTGCAAAGTAAATTCGTGCAGGGTATTGCTAAGGGTAAAGAGTTTGTACTGGAGTTGACAGGTACACCTGTAGTGAACAATAATACCGACCTTATACAGCAGCTTAATATTATGGAGCGTCTGGAGGACTTCGGAGGATATACGAAGTTCAAAGAAAGATATTGCGCAGGCGAGAACCAATCAAGCCACCTAAAGGAACTTAACTACTATTTGAATAAGTTTTGTTTTTTCAGAAGGCAAAAGAAAGACGTTTTGAAATGGCTACCAGACAAGACACGTTCGTATCTGTTAGTTGATATTGAGAATAGGAAGGAGTACAACGAGGCAAAACGAGATGTTATCCAGTATCTAAGAGAGTTCAAGAAGGCAGATGATGATAAGATACAGAGAGCTATTCGAGGGGCTGTAATGGTAAAGATGGGTATATTAAAACAGATATCATCAAAGGGAAAGATTAAGGCAGCTATTGACATCATCCACAACACTATAGACGGAGGCGAAAAACTGATTGTGTTCTGCTTTCTAAAGCAGGTTGTACAGGAGTTAAAAAAAGAGTTTCCAAAGGCTGTTACGGTTACGGGTGATGATGATGACAGAGCAAAGCAACGAAGTGTAGATGCTTTCCAACAAGACCCCGATACGAAACTGATTATACTTAACTATCGAAGTGGTGGTACAGGCTTAACGCTTACAGCAGCCTCTAACGTGTTGTTTATCGAGTTCCCTTGGACTTATTCAGATTGTTGCCAAGCGGAGGACAGAGCGCATAGAAACGGGCAAAAGAACGCTGTTACCTGTACATACTTGCTGGGAAAGGAAACGATAGACGAGTATATGTATCAACTTATACAGACGAAGAAGGATATAGCCAACGGAGTAACTGGTACGATTGATAATGTAGAAGAAAAGAAGGTTAATACGCAGCAGATGTTGTTAGATGCAGCCTTCGATATGTTCAAAGGAGAATATTAATATGCAAAATAAAGAAGAAGATATACAGGGTACTACGATTATAGTAGGTTTAGGCTGTGCGGTAATGTTAGGCTTTATCGTAGGTGTGTTAATGTGTTTAATATGTAGTGTATTATGAAGCCATTAACGGAGAGCCAAATTCAAAAGCAGTGTGTAGAGTGGTTCAGGAAGACTTATCCGAGTATCGAACCATTGTTTTTTGCTGTTCCTAATGGAGGAGCAAGAAACGCATGGACTGCAAAGATAATGAAAGACGAGGGCGTAAGGTCTGGTGTAGCCGATCTTATACTTCAAGTTCCTATGGGTGGTTATGCTTCGCTATGTATTGAGATGAAAACGCCTGTAGGTAAGCAGTCACAGAGCCAGAGAGAATACGAGAAACTTGCAAAGCGTATGAAAAACAAATACGTGGTGTGCCACTCTCTGGAGGAGTTCCAGCAGGCGGTGCGAGAATATATTAACGTGTGAGATTATGAATTACATAAGTTTGATAAATAATTTTTGGTTGCTAAGCGAAGAACATGAATTCCGCCCAATAGATATTGCGCTTTATTTTTACTTGCTAAAAATCGCAAATAGTCTATCGTGGAAGCCATCCTTCAAAAGGAACAATAAAGAAATTATGGCAAAACTTGGGATAAATAGTCATCATACATTTAATGACACTCGTAATCGGTTGAAAATGGCAGGGCTTATAAATTTCACAACTTATAGGGGAAAGGCATTTAGCACCTATTCAATAGTTGTCTCATTGGCAAAATATGCCAATGTTTCTGCCGAGGTTACTGCCAACTTGAATAAAACAGAAACTAAAACAAAGAATAAAGAAAAAATAAAAAGAAAAGAAACAGCACCTACGGACTTAGGATTAAAGTTTGAGGTAGAGAAGAAGAAAGAAGAAGCCCCCTCACCTACTCTGGAACAAGTTGTTGCGATATGTCTTAAAAAAGGCATGAGCAGCGAGGAGGCAGAGCAGTTCTTTTACTACTACGATGCGCAGGGTTGGGTGACATCATCAGGACAAAAGATAAAGCGAGTAGATAGTATGGTTAACCGATGGTTGACGAATAACAAAACAAAGACAACTAACGATGGAAGATTTAACGACACTGCTACACAGAAGCAGAAACGAAATGAAGAAATCGCAAGAGACATCCTCAGTCGCTATATGTAGGAGCAAGGATGAGGCTCGTAACCTATTAGAGGTTTTCAATCCAGAAAAACAAACGTTCTATGCTGTTAACCCTACTCAGTGCGTTATGGGTGACTATCCTACGCTGGCAAAGATTAAGGCAGAGTATGGCGAGCAATTCGTTTATGATTGGCTTGCGGTACATCTGAACGACTACCAAAACTTTGTAGGAGTAAAGGAAGAAAACAAAGCATCGTATCGCACCATCAAGGAGGTAGCGAGGATGATACATAACCGCTACTACTATTTGAAGATTACGGAATTGATGTTATTCTTTCAGCGATTGAAATACGGAGACTACGGAGAGATGTACGGGTGCATAGATGCTGTAAGAATTATGCGAGCTTTGCGTACCTTCTTTGACGAGAGGAATCAAATCATAGAAAAGATAGAGCAAAGAGAGCGAGAGAGGAAGATGGAAGAGGACAGAAAGAATGCGGTTAGCTATGAAGAATACACCGAGATTAAAAAGAGAAAGAATAACCACAAAGTAGCCGGATAGTGATGATGTACTTTATCGTAGTCTATTATAAGATAAGAGACATAGCAACTATAAGGAAGATACAAGAACGTTTTAAGTTTCCTAAGTGTATGACGGTTAATAGCGAATGGCAGGTACTTGTAGAAGGTACGGACTGGGAGACGCTAAGAGAAACGGAAAGACGAGGGTACATTGAAATACGTAACAAAGCAATAAGGAATATGAAAGCAACGAATTTATTTATCAAGCGTATCGAGGAGTACTTGAAGAAGGAAGCCGATACGGATCTGGAGTTTGCAAAGAAGATGCAAGAGCAACCAGAGAAGACACCAGAAGCAGTATGTAATTATATCCTATCAGAGGTCAGTAAGAAGAAGCAAAATGGATGGGCTGATGAAGAGATATACGGCATGGCAAAGCACTTCATAGACGAGAAGGAGCTGAAAGACCCAGGAAGCAAGGCTAACAACGTATCTCGTGTAGTAGTAGATACGCATGTAGAATTGAGTGAAGAGGAAAAGCAGAAAGCGATGGAGAATGCTCAACAGAACTACGAGAAGAAACTGGAAGAGCAGGAGAAGAAAAGGCAGGAGGAGCAGAGAGAACGAGAGAAGAAAGCCAAAGAGAAAAGATTACAAGCAGCTAAAGAGAAGCAAGAGAAAGAGGCTGCGATGATGGGCGATTTATTCGGAGGGCAATACTGATGGAAGAAAAGTACTGGGGGTTGTGCGAAACCTGTACACATTCGGTTGATACAGGTCCGACGATAGAGTGTGGGTTAAATCTATTGCACTGCAATGATAATTACGAACCAAACGAAAGAGACTATGAAACCAAGGACGAAGGAGCAGAAACACGTACTACAGCTCTCTAAGCAACTAAAGCCTATCAGTGAAGCTGCAAAGAAATATGCCTATGAACATTGTTTCGAGGATATAGGCTTGTACAAGAAAAACGGCTGGGTGTGGTGCCAGTGTTGCGGGCACAGCTCGAGACTATCAAGCTCGTTATTAGGGGTCGCTCTTGGTTGCGAAAACGGCTATGAGTGTCCAGAGTGTGGAAAGAAGCTAAAGTTAGTTTATTACAGATCAACCAAGGATAAAGGCAATACCTTAAGACATTTTACCCTATTTCAGGCATATAAAGGTTATCAAGTGATAAGGACATTTGAAGTAAGCAGATGCAACTATCTGAATGGCAGTACGATGTATGATGTCATGGAGTTATGGCAGAGTTGGTTGAATGAAGATGGAAAAGAGACCATAGTCGGTAGAGATTATACAAGAAGTATGTTTCATTTCAGTTGGAGTATTAATAGCGAGATGAATATCAAGCACCATAACGCAACTACAGGTTATATTGCTTATGAAGACATATTCGATATAACTGGTAACTATATGTATGCTCGTGGTTCGGTTACAAAGCTACTGAAAAGAAATGGCTGGTCGATGGATATACTGAAAGAGAAAGAGATAGAGGTTATTCCGTTAATGAAGGCGTTAATAAGGATGGACGATCCTTTTGTGGAAGAGCTGGTAAAGCATAAGCAGTATAGCATATTAGGCTTTTGGCAGCACGCTGGAGGACACTTGAAAGACCGCACGAGGTGGCAGCACGCTGTACGAATATGTGAGAGAAATAACTATATAGTAGATGATGGTAGCATGTATGTAGACTATATAGAATTACTACGATACTTTAATCTTGATACACATAATGCGAAGTATGTTTGTCCTGTCGACTTAAAGGCAGCACATGATAAGCTGCTGGAGAAGAAGAATAAGATAGAGGTAGAGAAAGAGATGGAACGTAAAGCAAAGGAGATAGAAAAGCAAGATAAGCTATACAAGGAGAGGATGAAAAACTTTGCTGGTCTATCTTTCGGAGATAAGGATATAATTATAGAGCCTTTACATAGCGTAAGGGAGTTTGAGGAAGAAGGTAAGGCGATGCACCATTGCGTATTTGCTATGGGTTACTATGACGAAGAGAGACATCCAGACAGCCTTATATTGTCTGCAAAGGACAGGAAAGGAAAGAGGTTAGAGACTATCGAGGTAAATACTAAATCATGGAAGGTTATACAGTCGAGAGCGGTCTGTAATGGCAGAACGGCTCAACACGACGCTATCGTTAACATGGTTATAAAGTATATACCTTTACTAAGAAAAATGGCTTGTACGGCAAAATAGCATAAAATAAGATGAAAAATATAGAATTATTTAACGACCATTTCCAGAACTTCAAGGTATATGGCTTGCCAAAAGCACAGATGATTATTGCAGACCCACCTTATAATCTGGGTAAAAATGCCTATGCGAGCAATCCCGCTTGGTATGAAGGAGGAGACAACAAGAATGGAGAAAGCGCACTTGCAGGTAAGGAGTTTTTCGATACTGATAAGGATTTTCGCCCTGCAGAGTTTATGCACTTCTGTTCACAGATGTTACGGAAAGAGCCTAAAGAGAGAAACCAAGCACCTTGTATGCTGTTGTTCTGTGAGTTCGAACAGCAGTTTAAGTACATAGAGCTTGGAAAGAAGTACGGTTTTAATAACTACATTAATCTGGTCTTTCGTAAGAAGTTCTCAGCGCAGGTTCTGAAAGCTAATATGAAGGTCGTTGGCAACTGCGAATATGGTTTGATACTATATCGTGACAAGCTGCCTAAATTCAGGAATGAAGGGCAGATGATATTTAACTGCTTTGACTGGGTACAAGATACCACAACGCCAAAGGTACATCCGACACAGAAACCAGTACCACTACTTGAGAGGCTTATAGAGATATTCACAGATAAGGGGGATGTTGTTATCGATCCGTGTGCTGGTTCTGGTTCTACTCTATTGGCAGCAGCTAATACTGGAAGGCGAGGTTATGGCTTTGAAATAAAAAAAGAGTTCTATAAGCTGGCAACGAATAGAGTTTTAAGATATAAACAACCATTATTATTTTAAGGACTAATCGGAACTATACCAGCCAATATCAATGCAGACTACGCCTATTGCAGGGGCGTGGACTGTGAATTAAGTAACTACTGCAAGCGGTATCTTTCATACCCTCCCGATGCTTATATGTGGTGGGTACAAGAGAAGTTCCAAGAGGAAACAGGGAGATGTCCTCACTTCGAGGAGAATTATAAAGATTAACTAAACCAAATCAATATGGAAAAGAAAATTATCGCCTACAAAGGCTTTGACAAGAATTTAAAGTGCCGTGACTTTCAGTATGAAGTCGGTAAAGAGTACGAAATGGATGGAGATATTAAGTGCTGTGAAAGAGGATTTCACGCTTGCGAATCTCCATTAGAGGTGTTTGACCACTACGATATGCTCAACTCTCGTTTTGCAGAGGTAGAACAGTCTGGAGAAATTGACAAAGAAGAAAACACAACGAAAGTTTGTTCTTCTAAGATAAAGATTAAAACAGAACTTAATCTTGCAGATATTGTGAAACTTGGAGTCGAATGGATAAAAGATGTCACTTCGCCATCTAAGCTAAAAAAAGAGACGGACTTAAATGATAACGGTGGTTACTATGCTCAGATTGGTTCAAGTGGTAACCATGCTAAGATTGGTTCAAGTGGTAACTCTGTTAAGATTGGTTCAAGTGGTAACTCTGCTCAGATTGGTTCAAGTGGTAACTCTGCTAAGATTGGTTCAAGTGGTAACTATGCTCAGATTGGTTCAAGTGGTAACTCTGCTCAGATTGGTTCAAGTGGTTACTCTGCTAAGATTGGTTCAAGTGGTAACTCTGCTAAGATTGAGAGTACAGGTAATCACTCTGTTGTTATGGCAGCTGGTCGCGATTCTATTGCTAAGGCTAAGATAGGAAGTTGGATAACGCTTGTAGAATGGGATTGCATTAATGGAGTCTGGACTCCTATCTGTGTAAAAACAGAAAAGGTTGATGGTGAACGTATCAAAGCTGACACTTTCTACAAGCTGATTGACGGTGAATTTAAGGAAGTTGAGGAATAGAATGAAAAAGAAAGATTTAGCAGATGAGTATGCAGAGAAAGAATATCATCGTGTAAATGGGGACGATGCTCCATGCTTTACAGATGAAGCGTGCTTTAATTTTGATGACATTAGATACGCTTGAGGCAGGACGTGATAGCGTGGTGGAGAATATACCAGAGTTGGAGTGGAAAGGGTATGCGCCTTTCATACATGCAGCTACTCCTATTGGTAGATATAACATTGACAATTTCGGAATATGGTTATTACGCTTTAACGGAAAGGAAATTCCACTCTCTACTGGTAGCTCTTTAGAAGAAGCCAAGCTGGCAGCTAACGAACACTACAAGCTAAAAATTAAATTAGCATTAGGACTATGATTGAAACAAAGCTATCAGTTAAAGAGATTGAACGTATCATTGTTGCGTACTTAGGCGGTGTCAGAACGAATATTATAGTTCCAAACCTGTCATGGGGATTTCTTAACCATGAAGCAGACCTTATAGCTGTAGATAAAAATGGATACCTCACTGAGGTTGAAATTAAGCGTTCTTTTGATGACTTTAAGGCAGACTTCAAAAAAGACAACTACCACGACACAGATGAGCGTGTTTTCCGCTTTGGCTACTTCGTTCCAAAGTCAATTCTAAAAGAGTGTATTGAATATAACAACAATAATTGCAAAGGCGTAACCTTTAATGGTGAGCCATACTCTGTATTTGGTTTCACGGACGACGGGAAAGTATATGACGAAGAAGGGCGCATCATACATCGTGCCTTTTCTTATTCAAACAACCCCAGAAGTCGTAAACTATTCTTAGAAGAAAGATTAAAAGTAGCACACCTTGGATGTATGAGATTATATCCACTTGGGAAAAAGAGTATCAAACGTTAATAAACTTTTAATAACAGAAGGTAATATGAAGAAATATCCACGACAACCCCGAACTAATCAAGTAAGCGTATGAAACTCATACACGCATCTTTATTCTCAGGCATAGGTGGAGCAGAACTCGCTGCCTCATGGATGGGCTGGACTAATGTGTTTCATTGTGAAATACAAGAGTTTCAGCGGAAAGTTTTAGAGTATTGGTTTCCAAATTCAATTAGTTATGAAGACATTACAAAAACAGATTTCACCGAATGGAGAGGACGCATTGATGTTCTCACAGGAGGATTCCCTTGTCAACCATTCAGTGTTGCAGGTAAGCGCAAGGGAGCGGAAGATAACCGCTATCTCTGGGGCGAGATGTTACGAGCAATACGGCAAATTCAGCCCACTTGGGTCGTTGGTGAAAACGTTGCTGGGCTCCTATCAATGGTACAGCCCGGCAAGGCGATTAAAGTGGGACGTGCAGACGATTTGTTCGACGAGAATTTCATATACCGAACGGAGCAGCAATTCACGATTGATAGCATCTGTGAAGACCTTGAATGTGCAGGATATTCAGTCCAGCCGATTGTTATTCCGGCTTGTGCCATCGGAACTCCACACAGACGAGATAGGGTGTGGATTGTTGCAAAACTTAATACCGGCACCGATTGCCAGCGATGCGCAGGGAGGGGCAGTCAAACTTACAAAAGGGACAAGACTTCGAAACGGGCAAGTGTTTTCCGCAACATTGAAAGACCTTGCGGCGAGCAAGATGTTGCCAACTCCGCAGACGCAGGGGCTGAAAGTCTGCAACAGCGATGGAAAGACGGTGTTTCTGAATTTGGATTTACTACCCACGCCCAAAGCACAGGAAGCACGCGGCAACTGTTCAAACAACAGGCACAAGGCAAATCTGACAGACAAAATCGCAGAATTGACCAGCCCGACTTCCGAAACTTCCCAACTCAATCCCCTATTTGTAACAGAGATGATGGGCTACCCTTTAGAGTGGCTGACCTTACCCTTTCTTTCGCAAAATGGCGAAGCAAAAGCATCGAAGCGTTAGGAAATGCGTGGGTACCACAAGTGGCATTCGAGATATTTAAAGCCATAGAAGAAAATTATAAGAACAATAAATTGTATGAAGAAAATTCTTTTTAATGATAAGTACTGCCTTACAGAGGCAGTACTTGCCAGAAATAAGACAATGACAAGGCGAGTACTGAGAGGCAACGTGCCGCTTGGTAATTGGGAAGAAACAAAGAAACACCTACCTTATAAGGTTGGTGAAGTGATAGCAATAGCACAGCCATATAAGGATATTATCGAACGTCTGCCGATGTACAGCGATGCTATACTTGGTGTTGACGGTATTCCACGTAAGGAGTATAAAGCAGGTTGGACGAATAAGCTGTTCGTGAAAGCAGACTTGCTACCTCACCATATCAGAATTACAGATGTGAAAGTGGAACGCTTACAAGATATATCAGACGATGATATTTTGCGTGAGGGCATAAGAAAGGTAGGATATGCTGGTGGTTGTATGTATTTTTATAACAAAGCATACATACGTAAGGGAAACAGATATGTTGAGCCTATATACAACACAACGCCAATTAGAGCCTTTGCATCGCTTATGTATAAAGTGTGTGGCGGAGAAGTATGGAGATTGAATCCTCTTGTGGGTGCATATAGTTTTGAATTAGTAGATTAAAAGTAAATGAATTATGAAAATAAAGAATGAAGCGGAACTGTTAGATAAGTTCTGCGATAAAACCCACATAAAAGAGATACTTACTGAACCTTTTTTCAACACGAACTACAATGAGGTTTGGAGTTCTGATGGAGTTGTCCTTATTCGGATAAATCCAAAAGTTCTTACTAATGAATATCCAAAAAAGAAGTTAGCTTTTCCAAAGTTAGAGAGCCCTTGCAATAAGAAAATCACTTTAGAGGCTGTAAATCAAGCATTGGATGATTGTCCTAAAATTGATGAAGAAATTGTTATTCAAGATGCAGTTGAGTGCGAAGACTGCAACGGAAGTGGCTATGTTACTTGGGAGTATATGGATATTCACGGACATACACACGAACATGAATCTGATTGCCCAGTATGTGATGGTACTGGAGAAATTGAACCTGAAAGAACCAAGAAGACAGGAAAGCAGATTACAGATGAAAATGCCGTTATAAATATTGGTAACGCTTGTTTTAGGGCAAGGGTTATTAGTAAACTAAAGTTTGCACTGGATTTCCTTGGAATAACCTCTGTTAAGTTAACACATAACCCTGATATAACAGCTAATGAATTTGTTTTAAACGATGACATACACATTATCCTAATGCCCATGCCTAATCCAGGGAATGAGTATGATGCAGTAGTAAAATTAGTAGATTAGCGTATGGAATTAATAGATGAATCTAAGCCTATCGCACGTAAGGATTATGTTTGTGACTTATGTAGTCGCCAAATCAGCAAAGGGTCAAGATACCGAAGGCAATTTATTCGAGGTGATGGCGGTGAAGTGTGGTCTTTCAAAGGGCATGAAGAATGCTGTGAATTGACATCAATTATTGATTTCAGCGACTACTACGAGGGAGTTGATAACTATGCGTTTGAAGAAGCAATCACAAGTTATGTTCAAGAATATC
>ERZ773214.925-NODE-925-length-18144-cov-16.644922_pt1 | contig 18144 bp, 11 predicted proteins | sample MGYA00511238_ERZ773214 | MGnify/ENA primary metagenome ERZ773214 (study PRJEB29015, sample SAMEA2738157) | human oral metagenome | biome: human oral; feature: human-associated habitat; material: saliva | place: China | collected 2259 ... | reverse complement strand
CTGCCCCCGTATCGTTTGGATGAATCTCATCATCAAAGAGCCATTCTTTTGTATGACCTTTGGCGTAAGTTCCCCAGTCAATTAAATGAACATTTGGATAACGTTCTGCAGCTGCTTTTAACTGCTCATTAACTTCTTTGGCCCATTTAATTTCATAACCGGCTGTGACTAAGAAAATCTCACGGTTACCTGTCGCTTGAATCAATGCATCGATTTGGGAAGCAGAGAAAGCACCGTTTGAACCAAGGACAAATACCACGGTTTGAGAAAGTTTACCTTGCTGTGCCAACTTTTGAACGATTGGTGTGCTGTAATACAACTGGCGTCCTACTTCTCCATCCACATAAGTGTTCGGGAATACTTCACGAAGTTTGTTCGCAGACGCTAGTAACACTGAGTCACCCACAAAGGTAATCGGTGTTTGTTTCACTTGCTGTTCCACATTCGCTTTAATTTCATTACTAATCGTCGTTGTTCCTTCAGTTGTTGGCTCGGCTGTTGTCTCTTGTAAGAGCGCTTGGTTTTGACGAATTTTCTCCTCAACCTCTTGAACGGCTGAGTTTTGATTTTTCTCTTGTGCAAATCCAAGACCTGCAAGCCCGATACAGATGACATACATGAGTGAGAACACGAGTCCAAACTGCTTCATGCCTTTTGGAAGATTCGATTTTCCATAAGCCGTTAAATTATACGGACTATGTGCTTGTCCAATTGGAAGGACGAAGCGGTCTCTCTCAAAGAGTTGATACGTAATTTCTGCCATAAAGAAAATCAGCACAAATTGAATCCCAACAGATAGCCACTGCTCATCAATTCCACGTAAGAATGTTGGAGCGATGAGATGAATTGGATAAAACCATAAGTAGTATGAAAAACTTCTCTTTCCGAAGAAAGTAAATCCTTTAAAACTGAAGATGTAATGAATTCCTATCCCTTCACGAATCGAATAAGATAGAAGAAGCATCATCACAAACGATGAAATAAACATCATCATGTAATAGACTTCTGCTTGCGTTCCATTGAAGGTTGTATACATCCATCCTAATGCACCTAGACAGAATAAACTCAATACATTCGGAATCATCGAACCTGACTCACGAGCTGGTAGAAGCAATTTCCCATCGTGAATGTAACTTAAGAGCGCTCCAAACGTAAACGAGAATAAACGCGTTGTTACTAAGTAGTATACGTGAGAAGGATCTTGTTCAAACCAATAGAGTGCTGCCATCCCTGCTGCTGAAGCAAGCGTTAAAAACGCCAGCAAGGCAAACTCCTGCATTCTGAGGAAGTTGAGTTTCTTCATCAGTTTTCGAAGGAGATATCCAACGATTAACAATTGCACATAAAGGGATACATACCAGAGATGCACAAACGGACTTGGATTCGCCGATTGTACGAAGTATGATTGTTGAGAGAAAATCTGATAATCATTATTGACGAAGAATAATGCCGAAAGCGCCATTCCTCGGATATTGAATAGCAATTGCGGTGCTGCCACGAATAAAAACGCGACCGTCACAACAATCATAAAGAGCATCGGGAAGAACATTCTCTTCAAGCTTTTCACTGGGAAACGCTCCTTATAATCTTCCGAAAATGTTTTGATATTATGTCGGAATGTCAAATAGCCTCCGACCACTAAAAATCCGTTAACGGCTAAAAATCCGCCCGGTAATAAATGTTGGAAATAATAATACGTAATAATTGCTAGTATAAAAAAACCTTTCAAGCCATCGAATGCCGCACTCCGTTTTTTCTCTTTTTGCTTGGGAGGATGTGGGTGCGTCGGCGCTTGAGAAGGTGTTGTTTGATAATTCATAGTCCCCACTGTTTTTCTCCATTCCTTAAACTCCTATTTATTATAGCTCAAAACCACTACACTTGGATACTAGGAACATTACATTTTTGTTAATTTTAAGAAAACAGTTTCCAGTTGTTTCTGAGGCGTGAACAAAGGTCCATTGTGTCTATAAAACACAAAAAAGCTAGGCAAAAATTCGCCTAGCTTTCTCGCTTTTAATTTTAGTGTTCTGAAGCACCGCTTGTAGCATCTACTGCTTGTGCTTGAGCTGGAGCTGAATGTCCGCTATCTGAAGCACCACTTGTAGCATCTGCTGCAGGAGCAGGAGCTGAGTGTCCGCTGTTTGAAGCGCCACTTGTTGCGTCAGCAGCTGGAGCAGCACCATTTGCGCTTACTAAACGTTGTCCAGTTGTTTGTAAGTACCAATCTAACCATGGTTTGAAGTCAAATACGATTTCGTTAATTCCAGCGTAAGAACCATCAGGATAGTACATTGCTTGGTAGTTGTGTACGTTGATGATTTCTGGTGGAGTGTTTGGAACGATTGTACGGAAGTAATCCACGTTTCCTGCACGTAAGTTCGCAATGAGGTATTCCACATTTTTGAATGTACGTGGTGGGTGAACTGTAGATAAACGATTACCAGATTGAGCTGGCACACGTGGAGCCAACATCTTGTTAGCTGGTTTGTTGAAGTTATAGTACAAGAATTGGTTGTTGTCATCGGCATATGTTACTTCAAATGGTAAAGCTTTTAAGAACATATCGATTTGGTCAACCGTTAATAAACCATGGTCTAAGCGCACATAGTCGTTTCCTTGCGCTGCTCCAACGATTTCACTTGCTTTTTCAACCCATTCTGGATCATCTGGGTCTACCCCTTCAATTGTTGTTGAAATAGGGTTTGTACAATATAAATCTTCTGGTGGTGTTGGTAATGGTTTACGTAGCACTTTGACAACCTCCACATATTTCACGAAGTTTTCTAAGCAAGAACGTAAGAATGATACTGTTCCTTCGCTCTTAATATTGCCTTCTTCGTCAAATGCTTCTTTTGCTTTTCCTAATAGGAATTCATTCCCTGGCAATACATATGCGTTTACCCCTGGAGCATCCAAGATTTTACGTAAATGCACTTGCGCACGTGAAGTACCTTGGTCATAGTGAGAAGCTCCCATAATCATTACAGGTTTGTTTTCGAATGGGTGTAAGTTGAATGACATCCATTCTAATGTGCTCTTCAACGCAGCTGTGATTGTGTGGTTGTGTTCAGGTGTAGCGATAATCACACCATCTGCACGAATCAATTTGTTGTACATGTATTGTACTGGGAAACTCTTAGATTGATCTTCGTCTTGGTTGAACATTGGAATATCTTTAATTTCTAAGATTTCAAACTCGAATAAGTCACTGAATTTCTTTTCGATAAATTGTAATAATAAACGGTTATGCGAAAATTCCGCATTTGATCCTACGATACCAATAATTTTCATTTTCTACTGTCACTCCTTATTTTTTAGAACTGTCCCATGAGAAGTTTTTCGCTTCTTTTTCACGAGCTTCGTTTGCACGAACTAATTGTTTTGTAATTTCAATGAATAATAAGTAATCTTCGAAAATCTTTTCTAATTTTTCAACAGTTGCTGTATCTTTTAAGTTACCTTCTTCGTCGAATGCTTGTAAGGCGTGACCTAATAAGAATTCATCACTTGGTAAAACGCGTGCTTTAATTTCTGGCGCGTTTAAGATTTGACGTAATTGACTTTGTGCACGTGAAGAACCTAATGTTCCGTAAGATGCTCCTGTAATCATGACAGGTTTGTTTAATAATGGATAGATACCATAAGATAACCATGCTAAGGCGTTCATTAATACAGCTGGGCATGAGTGGTCATATTCTGGTGTACTAATGATGACTCCATCCGCTGCAGCGATTTTATCTGCAATTGCTTGTGCTTCTTGTGGCACTACTTTTGGAGTTGGTTTGTTGAACATTGGAATGTCTTTAATTTCGACTAGTTCAATTTCCGCCTGTTCTGAAAAATGTTTTTGAATGTATTGTAATAGTTGACGGTTTGTTGATTTTTTAGAGTTTGTTCCGACTAAACCGATTAATTTAACCATTTGAGTACTTCCTTTCGAGTAATTGAATCTTTGAAGCAAGTCCTGATGTATAGAAGATACGATCATCTTCCAAAATCAACACAGCTTCGATGTTAGGGTGTTGTTCCACTTCGAATAAGATTTCGTGTGCTTTTTTTCCAAAGAGTCTAGTCGTCCATATCTCACAATCCACGGATTGCTTCGATACAATCGTCAGACTCGCAACGTCTGTTTCGGCTGGATATCCAGTATGAGGGTCCAAAATATGATGGTATTTCTTCCCATCCACTTCTAGCACCCGTTCGTAGACACCTGATGTCACAATCGACTCATCTTGAATCGGAAGAAGCGCCACATTTTCTCCACGCAGGAGTTTAGGGTTTTGAATCCCAATCCACCAATTCCCATCTTCATGATGAACAGCTGGTCCTAGTGTAAGAACATTCCCACCAAGATTTATGAGCGCAGAGGTTACTCCAAGCTCTTTTAGCTGCTCTATCACCAAGTCGGCAATATACCCTTTGGCAATACAACCAAGGTCGATTCGCATTCCTTCTTCCAACAGAAAAATCGTCTGACTCTCTTCATTCAGTTCGACTTTCGTTGCATCGGTCAGTTGCAGTTTGGCATTAATCTCTTCATCCGTTGGTACTCGTGCATCACTAAAGCCCACGCGCCATGTCTGAACAACTGGGCCAATCAAGATATTCATCCGACTTCCCGCAGCTAAACTGTTTTCCAGTCCTATTTTTACTAAATGAAAAATCTCTGGATGAACACAAACTGCATGTTTCCCCGCTGCCAAATTCACGGCCATCAGCTCTGAAGTTGGGTCATTCGCGCTAAACCGATGTTCATATCGTTTCAATTGCTCGAAAACTTCAGCCACTAAACGCTCGCCTTCTGGATGCGCAATTTTCAATTCGATGACGGTTCCCATCAATCGAATGGTACCTGTATGATACTGTTCCAAAACTGCCATTTCTCCTAAACGAATTTTGTGATAAAAGTCACAGAAACGCCTACACAAAAGCGTTTTCTACTCCTTACTTTGAATGTAACACAGTGGAAATTAAATTTCAAGAGCGCAGGCCCATTCTTCCCAATAAAAATATGCATAAGAAAACTATTCTCATGCATATAATCCTTATTTATTAAATTTTATTTACAGGCTCCCTTTTGAATTTTTTTGTACAAATAACACTCTTCCAAAGCACCAATAAGCCGAACCCTGCTCTTTATGAGAAGCAATAAAACTTATTACTAAGTTTGGTAAAGTTCACTAAGTCGAGGGACGAAAAAAAGCCCCCCTACTTTAACAAGCACTAAAAAGCCGAATCCGGTCCTTTATGAGAAGCAATCAAACTTAATTCGAGCTGATATAGAGTTCTGGTTTTCTCGAGGGACTACAGAAAAAGCCCTTTGGATTCTATAATAACAACAATAGCGACTAGTAACCGATGCGAATTAGATTCTCTTGAAAATTTATTTTCTAGAGAATCTTTAAGGCTCGGTAGGATTGAGACCTTGGCTCAATCTGGTACAGCTATTGTCGTTATTATGAAGATAACCGAAGGTAATCTAAGTTTTTATAGTACTACATAAAATAATCTTCGTACTTACTTTATTTTATCGAATAGATACGTTTTCTAAAGCAACTAATGCTTCTTCTACGCGAGTCATGGCGGACTTAATAACATCCTCCTCCAACGTCGCATTGCGGTTCACAAACAATAATGAATACGCTAATGATTGGAATCCTTCTGGCACGTGTTCCCCTTTATAAACGTCGAATAACGTTACTTTCGATAAGAACTCACCCGCATTTGCACGGATGATATCTACTAACTCAGCATGTGTTAATGAAGTTGGTGCTAAGATGGCGATATCGCGTGTCATGCTTGGATATTTCGCAACAGATTGAATCACCGCTTCTTGTAAGTTAGCTGCAAGTAATGGTTCCACATCTAACTCGAAGACGAATGTGTCTTGTAAGTCTAATGCTTTTTGAACGGTTGGATGAACTTTACCGATTAAACCAATCGCTTCGCCGTCTAAAAGAATGCGCGCTGTTTGTCCTGGGTGTAATTCTTCGATGTCTGTTAAAGGTTCGAAGCGGACGCGATCTAAGCAGTCAAGTTGCGCGAAGTACTCTTCTAGAATTCCTTTTACCACATAGAAATCAACTTTCTCTGCTTTATGGTTCCAGTTCGCACTTGTCACATCTCCAGTTAAAATACCTGCAATGACTTCGTTCTCAATGAAATCTTCATTGCCAGCAGCACCTAGTTTGAATACACGGCCTGCTTCGAATAATTTCACGTTGTTTTGTGAACGAGCCACATTGTATTGAACGGCTTCTAATAAACTTGGTAATAGTGATTGACGTAATTCGCTACGATCTTCACTCATTGGCCAGCTTAAACGCACGCTTGTTGCGTCTTTCTTCGTAAACCATTTTGATTTCTCTGGAGTTGTTAATGCGTAAGTGTACGCTTGTGAAAGTCCAGCCCCTTGCATGAATTGACGAGTGTAACGGATGAAGCGTTGTTTATCTGTTAAGCCACCCACTGTACTTTCAGTTGTTGGTAATGTTGCAGGAATCTTATCGTATCCGTAAATACGACCCACTTCTTCTACTAAGTCTGCTTCGATAGAAATATCAAATCTCCATGCAGGGATTGTCACGTCGAAACGTGTTCCTTCTACAGTTGTTGGATATTCTAATTGAGCAAATACTTGTTTCACTTCATCTAGTGTTAAGCTTGTTCCTAAAACATGATTTAAGCGTTCTAGAGTGATGCTTACAACTGGTAATTCTAAATCATAGCTTTGTGCAGAAGCAAAGGCCTCTTTCACTGTTCCGCCGCCAAGTTCAGCAATCAATGCTGCAGCTCGTTTTCCAGCTTGAACGATTGTCGCTTTGTTAATGCCCTTTTCAAAACGAGCACTAGACTCGCTACGTAAGTTATGTTTTTGTGATGCTAGACGAACCGCTTTAGGATCGAATAAGGCTGCTTCTAATAAGACTGTTGTTGTCTCGTCAGAGATTTCAGTGTCTAAACCACCCATGACCCCAGCTAATGCGACTGGTTGGCCGCCTGAAGTAATCACGATTTCGTTTTCTAATGTACGTTCTTCACCATCTAAAGTCACTAATGTTTCGCCTTCTGTTGCGCGACGAACATGGATTTCTTTTTCAGGTAATTTATTGTAGTCAAATGCATGAAGCGGTTGACCGTATTCCATTAAAATGTAGTTTGTTACGTCTACTAAATTATTGATTGGTCGAACGCCTGCTGCGATTAAACGGTTTTGCAACCATTGTGGACTTGGAGCCACTTTAACGCCTTCGATTAAGAATGCGTGGTATGCAGGAGCGTCTGCTTCGTTTTCTACAGAAACTTTGACAACGCCTGGAATTTTAGAAGAAGTTCCTTTTTCGAATGCATCTGGTTCTAAATTGTTCTTCAAGTTGTAAATCGCACCGATTTCGTGAACAGAACCGCGCATGCTTAACGCGTCAGAACGGTTAGCAGTGATATCAAGTTCCACGATTGTTGAATCAAGCGCTAATACATGAACTGCGTCGCTTCCCACTTCGATGCTATCATCTGTGAAGACGTAAATCCCATCTTCGTATTCTTTTGGTACTAAGTTACTTGGCACACCGATTTCTTGTAAGGAACAAATCATCCCTTGAGATTCTACGCCACGTAATTTTCCACGTTTAATTTTATGACCGCCAGCAATGCGTGCACCGTGAGTCGCCACGATAATCTTTTGGCCTGCTGCAATGTTTGGAGCGCCACACACGATTTGAAGCGGCTCGTCAGCTCCTACTTCAACAGTTACAACGTGTAAGTGATCTGAATCTGGATGGTCAACGACTTTGGTTGCTAAACCAACCACTAGTCCTTTTAAGCCCTCGCCTGGAACCGTTACGCTATCGACTTCGATCCCTGTACGAGACATTTTTTCTCCTAATTCTTGAGGAGTGATTTGTGATAAATCAATATATTCATTTAACCATTCGTATGATAATTTCATGTTCTTCCTCCTCTTATGATTCTTTCGTAAATTGGCTTAAGAAACGCACATCGTTTGTATATAATGAACGAATATCATCAATCCCATATTTCAACATGGCAATACGGTCTTGACCTAACCCGAAGGCAAATCCACCGTAGACAGTTGAATCCACACCGGCAGCTTCAAGGACGTTTGGATGTACCATCCCACTACCTAACACTTCAATCCAACCTGTTCCTTTACATACAGAACAGCCTTCGCCACCACATTTGAAGCAGCTAATATCCACTTCTAGAGATGGCTCAGTGAATGGGAAGTAACTTGGACGAAGACGCACTTCACGGTCTTCCCCGAACATTTCTTTGGCAAATGCCGAAAGAGTTCCTTTTAAGTCTGACATCGTAATATGTTTATCGATAACAAGACCTTCGATTTGATAGAACTGATGTGAGTGAGTCGCATCATCGTTATCACGACGGAATACACGACCCGGACTTAACATCTTCAATGGGCCTTTTGTAAAGTCATGTTTTTCCATTGTACGAGCTTGTACTGGAGAAGTTTGTGTACGAAGTAAGTACTCAGGAGTGATGTAAAATGTATCTTGCATATCACGCGCTGGGTGATCTTTTGGCAAGTTCATCATCTCGAAGTTATAGTGGTCTGATTCCACTTCTGGCCCTTCTACGACTTGGTATCCAAGGCCGATGAAGAAATCTTCTACTTGGTCTTGAACGTGCGCTAATACGTGCGCAGTTCCACGTTCGATTGGACGTCCTGGCATTGTGATGTCAATTGTTTCAGATTGTAAAGTTTCTTCTAACGCTTTTGCTTCAAGCACTTCTTTAACAGAAGCGATTTTTTCTTCTAAGACAGAACGTAATTCATTGGCAAGAGCTCCCACTTTTGGTTTCTCTTCGTTGGCTAAGTTTTTAATGTTTTTAAGAACTTCTGTGATTGGTCCTTTTTTCCCTAATTGTTGTACACGAATTTGATCGAGCTCTTTTAAGTTTGTTACTTCTTCTAATGAAGCAAGCACATCTTTACGAATCGCATCAAACTGTACTTTCATTTCTTCTAAATTCATTGTATTCCTCCTTATAAAAATAAAAATCCCTTATAGCCAATAGACTATAAGGGACGAAATTTCGCGGTACCACCCTTGTTCCTTGAGACCTGCTCAAGACACTTGGACGCTGTTAACGGGGGCGACCCGAACCATTATTCATCAGTGAATCCCAATGGTCACTCCGGAAGTGAAAAGTTTGAAACGTGACTTGGAAGACTTGCAGTCAGGATCTTCCTCCCTGAAAAGCTTTGTTAAAAACCCTTTTCCATCAATGTGTTTTCTATATATGCTTTATCCTATCATAACGACGTGAAAATGAAAAGGAAAAAACTAGTTTTGATTGAGTTGATAAATTTCCATCTCACCAACAGTTTTTACTAACTGATATTTTTGGGCAATTTCTTCACGAATATATTTATCCGTTAAGCGGTCATTATCAAACTCTGCACGGTATACAATAAACTTCGGAAGATTTGCACTAAATCCTTCTTTAAACATATCAATAATCGGTGTTTCATCTTGTAGTGATGGAATGAAGAAGAATCGACTATTCGACAAGCGGTCAGATAACATATAAATAATTCCATTCATTCGATGAGAATAAATACGATCTGTAGGCTCAGTGCGTTCTTGAATATAGTTTGCTACTACTTCTTCTTGTGTAGCTTTATTCGTATATTTTTGTCGACGCGACTGATTGATTTCCTTCAGGTTGCCATAGAAAAGAACAACAACTAACAATGCATAAACGAGTGCCTTCGTTGTCGGGAAATACTTCTCTAACGGTTTTAAGATTGCTGCAACATAAGGCGTGTATAAAGGAATCAAAACTATTAAATAATGTAGATATTCGCGTTTTGAAACAATGGCTAAATATAAACAAACAAGAAACGTTGCATTCAATACGATAGAGAGTTTCTTATTCTTCTTCCAAAAGATAAATGTGGAAACAATCATACATAGATTCAAATAGAAACTGTTACTTTCTTTGAGATACCATTCCACCATCTCTTTCATCGTTGCCATCGCAGCATCCTTAGAATAAATGAAGTTTAAAATAATAGATTGATATATCATTTCATAAAATGCCCCATTCACCCATAAGTAAATAGAAACTGGAACGACGAGTAATAATGCGCCGATTATAAAATGTATAATCAGCTTACCTAGTTCAGCAAATTTCTTTTGATAAAGAAATGACACAAGCATATACAGTGCAAAGACAATCCACAGACCAATCATATTCGCTTTCGTCATGAATACAAAGGCAAATGAAAAACCAACAAGAATAATCTCACCTCTGTAATACTCATTCGTCATTAAATAACGAACAAGTATATAAAGCGAATAAACGATAAATGGTAGCATGTATCCTTCTAGTCCCCAACCACCTTCATAATAGCGCATGAAAACAAAATACATTATTGCATTTACAAAAATACTAGAAACTGTCCCAACGAATAGTTTAGAGATATAAAAACATCCATTGAAAAATAAGAATACAGATGCTAAATAGAGAAGCTTCACTCCGAAAGGACCTCCTATTAAATATCCAATATAATTTATTAGGAAAATCATTGGTCCTTTATGGTCAAAAATTTGAGTATAAAGCATATCTCCTTTACTCATGGCATAACCAAAATATTCAAAATTACTCGCATCCAGCAGAGGCAATCCTTTTCTAACGCTAGTTGCCATGGCGATCCAAACAAGGAATGTAAATACACCACTCACAAGAATTGAAACAGCCCATTGACGTCTAAATAATGATTGCCATTGTTTTAAATTCTTCATTCACCTAACTCCTTCAATTACAAAACAAAAGGAAGAACTAGTCTTCCTTCTCATATTCATCATAAGTCGTTTTCCAATAATATATCGAGGAGTTATTTGCTAATAATGAAAAACTTGCTATTATTTACTACTCCTTCAATTTAAAAGTTGGCATAGACGTTATTTTCACTAATCCATTTGCAGCAGTAGGAATCAAAAGTAGAACATATATGAAGACATATTGACTCTTTGTTTCCCATATAACATGGAAAAAGAACCCTCCAAGAAAGAAAATGATTGTAATCAATTCAAATACAGAAAATTTTTTATTAAAAATATAATTGATTACAGCTATAAGCGTTAACAAATAGATAGAAACAGTAAATACTTTACCAAAAGAATTTAAAAAATAGTATCCACTTTTTTCTTCATAAATATTCTTCAAAATTCTTGAATTTTGTATATACCCTCTTTCAGTAAGAGGCCCTGTCCATATCGATTGGAAAGTCGGTTCCAACCATGTTGATAAAATCTTTTTGTAGAAAAACTTCATAGCAAATATCGGTTGTTTATAGAATGTTATTAAGTTATCTTTCAAATCATTTTTAGCTTGTTGTACAGCTTTATCATGATCAAAATCATTATTAATAAGCAATGAAGAATTGTAACCATCCCACCAACCTCCAAGACTAGGTACATTAGGATTATCTTGCGTCCCCATTGTAATGAAAGAAATCATGGGAGCTCCTTGAGGAATTGGATTATGAGTTACCTTTTGATAATAGCTCTTCAAAAGAAATGAAGACATAGGAATACTTATTACTATTAAGAATGTCACAAGTAATTTTCTCCATTTAATATCTTCTAGAAAGCTGAAGATTTGAATCAATATAATAGCAATAACAAAAATGTAATAATTATTTCTAATTAGACATGCTAAAGCAAAACAAACTATGCTCATTAACGCATTATACCAGCGAGAAGTTCCGTTGTATTTTAAAAGGTAATAGTATCCACATACAACTAAAAATAATCCCGGTATTGTTCCATACGCAAATGTCAAAAAGAAAAAATGTGGAAAAAATAAAAATGATAAAACGATACTGTAATTCGTAACCAACTTATTCTTAAAAAGTTTCAAACTTATTTTATAAATATAGAAATTAGTTCCTATTATAAAGAGTAGATTGATAAAATAAATCAATTTTTCGTTATCATATAGAAATATGTATATTCTTTCTAATGACATTAATCCTAATTGATGTGGATATAAATATAGATACCCATCTCTACTCGTTAAACTATCAAAAATACCGCTATTAAATTCTTTTGCAGCTTGATAAACATTGTAGGCATCCGCTCTTAATCCACCTACTAATCGATCAATCAGAAAGAGTCCTACGATAAGATAGGCAACAAAAAAATAAAAATAACTTTTTAGATGAGATTTTCTCTACAATTTTCTTACTTTTAAAAAGAACCAATATAAAAAGAAAAATTAATATCGGAAAATACCAAGTTGAATTAGAAAATTCTATTTTTTCTTTTCCAGATAGTGGCATATATACTGTAAAGAATAAAGAAGATAAGATGAGTAACGAAAGAATTACAGATGTTAAATAAAAGATTACGACATAAAACAGTTTTGTTATCTTTCTGAAATTAGTATACAATGCATTCACCTCCTAAAATTATATTTAATCCTGTTTGATTAACAGACCATTTTCTATGCAAAATTTATAAGTCATACTTATTTAATCATTCGTCTGTATTATCTGAGAAATTATAAATACCAATAAAATTTATGAATATTCCATTATTAGATATAATCTCTCCCCTAGATTTTTGTGATTATACAAAAGTTTTTTTAAATGGTTAATTATTTCTTACTGTTAAGTTTTCTCCTATCGTAAACAACTGAAAAAGAAAGAAGTATCATTTTAATCGATAGAGTTCAAAGATACCAATCGTATTCTCCAAATGGTATTTTTGATCAATCGTATTTTTAACATACTGATCGATTTCGGTTTTGATTTCACTATTCTTTCGATAAATAATGTACTTAGGAAGACTCTTTTCAAAACTATCAACAAACAACTGATAAATCGGTTTGACATCTGTTAATGCTGGAATGAAGAAAAATCGTGTGCTTGATAAACGATTAGCATCAAGATAAACAATTCCTCCAATATTATGAGCATAGATTCTCTCATCTGGTTCCGTTTTTTCTTGAAGATACTGTCCAACATATTGTTCCGTAATCGCATGATCATCATAACGATGATTCCACTTATCTTTAATCGTCTTAAAATTATTGAAGTACAATACGACAATCAGTGTTGAAAATAAGAGTACTTTTTTGACTGTAAAATACTTCTCTGCTTCACCTAGTACAGCAGCAATATATGGAATATAGAATGGCAATAGCACAATAAAATAATGCAAATATTGTCTTCTAGAAATCAATGTTAAATATAAACACCAAAGAAAAGTAATATTTAAAACCCAAAATGCTGTTTTTTTCTTCTTCGCAAAAATTGCTGTGGCAAGAATCATTATTAAATTCAAGTATAAACTATTGCTTAAAGTAAAGTACCATTCCAGCATTTTCCCTATTGTAATTTCACTTGCTTCTTTAGAGTATATTATATTCAAAGATATAGATTGAAAAATCATCTCTGAAAAAGAACCTGTTATCCCTAAATAGAGAAAGACAGGAAGTGCAAATATCAAAGCTCCCCCAACAAAATAGAGAATGACTTCTAACAGTCGCTTGTATGCTTTATTGTAAATAAAGTCCACTAATAAGAAGATTGAAAAAACAAACCAAAGACCAATCATATTAGCCTTCGTAAGTAAAACAACTGCAAATGAGAACCCCACGAATAAGATATCTCTATTTTTTAATTGCTCGTACAATAAATATTTAATAAATACATAAAGGGAAAAGGCAATAAAGGGAAGTATATAGCCTTCTAAGCCCCATCCACCATCAAAGTAAACAACGAATATAAAATAGATTATCGTATCAACAAAAAATATAGAGGTCACGCTCGCAAATAATCTGCTAATGGCAAAGCAAATATTAAAAAAGATAAAAATACAGAGTAAATATAAGCATTTTATCCCAAATGGACCAGCCAGAGCGTATCCTAAATAATTTAAAAAGAATATTACAGGACCTTTGTGGTCAAAAATATTTAAGTACGGAACGTCTCCTTTAGTCATCGCAAACCCAAAGTATTCAAAAAGCCCCGCATCTAAAAATGGCAACCCCTTTCGAACACTTGTTGCCATTACTGCCCAAACCATAAGTGTAAAAAAGCCACTTAATAATACGGATTGAACTCTTTTGTTCTTTAGCATTGCCTTTAGCTGTGACAGTTGTTCCATAAACCTATCCTCCCCGATATTAGTTACATCCCTATTCTTCCTCTTTAATTTCGTAAGTCCTCTCCCCAATAATATATCGAGGACGCTCCTTGGCTTCTAAATAAATCTTACCGATATATTCACCGATAACACCAAGACTGATTAATTGTACCCCACCAAGTAAACTTACAATGGCATATGTACTTGCCCAACCAGCAACGGAGTTATTTGAAAGTTTAGCCCAAAGTACCCAAATGATAAGCGCAAAACTGAAGAACGACGTCAATACACCAATCCCAGTAATAATACGAATTGGTTTAATAGATAAACTTGTAATTCCATCAATCGCTAACCCTAACATTTTTGCTAGCGGATAATGACTTTCCCCTGCAATACGTTCATGACGTTTGTAAGTCACATATGAATACTTAAATCCAACAAGCGGCATAATTCCACGAAGGAATAAGTTTACCTCTTTGAATTTCTTTAATTCTTGAATAAAACGTTTAGAGACGAGACGATAATCCGCATGATTAAAGACAACGTCCGCACCAAACAGATGCATCACTTTATAGAAACCTTCAGCCGTAATTCTCTTAAATGCTGAGTCCGTATCACGATTGTCACGAACCCCGTAAACAATCTCTGAACCGTCTTTATATTCCGCAACCATTTGATCCATGCAGTTGATATCATCTTGACCATCCGCATCAATGGTAATAACGATATCCGCAAATTTCGCAGCTTCTTCCATTCCTGCTAAAACACTACTTTGGTGTCCGCGGTTTCTGCTTTGTGCAATCCCAACAACATGACTGTTTTCTTTTGCATATTGTTGAATCAGTGTCCACGTTTGGTCTTTACTACCATCATTGACATACATCACTTTGCTATTTGGATGCACTTGTCCCGTATTGATTAAAGACTCAATTTTCTCGATAAACATTGGATTCGTGTAAGGTAATACCCTTTCTTCGTTATAACAAGGGATAACGATATATAAAATTGGATTATTTCTGTTCATTCTTATCTCCTATCACTTTTAAACCAAAAGGAAAATTGGTCCCTCTGAAAATTTGTACAATGATCTCACATCCCAAAACAGCTAAAACTGTTGTGAGTGCTGCTGAAACATATCCGCTAACGAATATGCCCGTATATTTAGCTGCTAATTGAGCTACTAATTTTTCAGCAAGCACAAGCACAATTGGTGAATGTACACCATAATAAATCAATGTCTTTTTGCCAATGGATTTAAACCACTCTGCTTCTGGAATTACTTTGAACAAAGTAATTGTAGCCCAGATTCCTGCAATTGCAGAAATGTAAAATAATAAATGGTTGCCAATTTGTTGGTAATATAAATCTACTCTGTAGCCACTTAGTTTATAGTTTAGTAGCCCTACTGCAATACTGATAACTGTAGCTATCGGTAAAAATTTAAGCGTTAGGTACTTTTCTAGCTCTGTTAAATGTCTTCTTGTAAGAACTCCTAACAAAATAAAAATGGTTGCTACTGGAACTAAATCCCAGTTCCAAATTAAATACCAGTTAGTCTCATAAGCTTTTTGTCCCACAAAGACTAGGCATCCTAAGAGAATTGCAACACCTATTTGCAAGTTTCTATTTCGTGCATATTTTAAAACAAAATAACATACAATTTCAGATAAAAACAAAACATTTAAAAACCATAATTGGAAATAAATATGCAATCTATCCGAGAAGAGCAATTGTTTTGAAAAATGAATCAGATTGAAACTTAAGACTTGATCAGGATATAAAATAAAGAGTTGTACTAAAAACACAAAACCATTCATTAGAAAGAATGGAACAACAATCCCTTTAAATTTATTCCAGAAAAAGCTAGTAAAGTTCGTATACTTATCAATCGAAAATGTAAAACCAGACAAGAAGAAAAACAAAGGAATATGAAATAGATAGAGAATTGTTTTTCCAGCACCTGGCGTGAAGGATATATGACCAATAATGACTAAAATAATAGCTAATCCTTTCGCCATATCAATATATCCAATTCGCTTTTTCATGTTTTCCTCCTTAATCTGCTTTAAGCTTAAAGATACTCATTTCAGAATCAACTTTTTCAATTTCTTCAAAGTGCACCGTCTTTTGATAATGTTCTTTAAAGATTGTAATAATACGATTCATACTTCCAGAGTCTTTATACCAAAAGAAAATCACTTCATCATTATTAACTGCCGAAGATAATAAATTATCTGTATCTTCAATATGATATTGTTTTAGTAAGTTCGTGTAATGTGGTGAAAATGTCTGCCAATTACCTAGTGTCGTTGTATTGGATACAACTTGATTCGGACGAATTCGAAACGTTGAAAGTGACGGTTGAGCATTTACTAGTGTTCCATACCCACCAAAAATAATTAGTTGATCTGGATGTTGTTCAACAACTTGATGATAGGTCAAGTTCATCGAATCATTAATAGTAGGGAACCAATACCATTCTTGATTCATAAATTCTAGCCATTTATATCCTACAATGAGTAAAATTCCTTGGACACATAAAAAAACAACTTTCTTTTTGAACCATTGTCTCTTCTCATAAAATTCTGGTGCATAAATTAAAAAGAACATTAAAAATGAGACCATCAATGGTAAGTACACTCTCTCTACTACTCTTTGTCTGACAAAAAGAGCACCAATTAAAATGAATGGCATCAGTGGTAATAACCAAGCCCAAATATTTTTAGGTTTAAAAATAATGAACCATATTGCAAATACTATGAGATAGGCTACTAGGATAGCATTTTGAAAATAATCATTGATAAACTGAGGAATATCAAAAGAATACTTCTCCGTAATGGAACGAACTGACTGGATTTTTTCCAGCATCTCATTATTTAAAGCCTTCTTCTCAGCAAAAAGCCAATAAGTAGATACTTGCAAGTCGTTCTCACTAATTCCGAGCTTTTCAAATTCTTCACGATGTTTTTCATAGTTAATTTCAGGGAAATCTCGTAAATTAGTACTTAATTCATTCCACTTAAGGTATTCTTGTACATCTGTTCGAGTCATAGAATACACTTTATTTGATACATTAATAGAGAATACGATTCCTATAAGAATCAGCATTTCTTTCCATTTCTTGTTCTTTAGAATCTCATAAAGTAAAAATGGTAAAACTAACACGATTAAACTAGAGGCAATTTGTGGTCTTATTGAGATTCCTATTGCTACTGTCAATATTCCCATTACTAGAGACTGGTTAAACAAAAGTAAAATCCCTGCCGAAGCTACCAAGTATGAAATTACAGAAAATGAAAAATACTTAATCAGTACACATTGCATCAGTAGTGTTAATGGAATCAAGACATATAATTTTTTCTTATAGAGAAAGTCGTTAAAAATACTGATACTTCCACAATAGGATAATACTAGAAAAATAAAGTAAATATTCCAGCCATGAAAAATCTTTTGTACAGCAACGAGTAACGTTGACAACCCAATTCCCACATAGGGCAATAGCATATTTTCTTGCGACAAAATCGTTTGGTTAATCATAATGTCATCTACGACTGGATACTCAAAGCCTTTTTGCCAAATATACGCATAAAACAGCACAAATGGAACAACCCATAATGCTATTCTAGTCCCTCTATTTAATTTCATTTATTAATCCTCTTTATATACATTTTAACTATAACTATATCATTTTTTATGTCTTTAAACCATGTTTAAAAAAACATTTGTATCGCAAGTACAATAATTAATAGAACCACGACTGAAACAAGCCATATGTTTAAGAAATGGTTGTACTTTTTTAGTCCTGATTTTGGAGTACGGTGTACTTGTACACTTTCTTCCTCATGTTCAGACTGAAACTCTTCTTCTCTTTCATAAGAGCGTCCACGACTGTCTCTTCGCTCTTGTCTAGTTTCTAGTTCTTCTAACTCTCGATTCTGTTTTTCTAATTGTTCTTTATACGATTTTCTCGTTAATAAAGGTTCATTTGGCATTG
>ERZ773214.915-NODE-915-length-18264-cov-5.940469_pt1 | contig 18264 bp, 15 predicted proteins | sample MGYA00511238_ERZ773214 | MGnify/ENA primary metagenome ERZ773214 (study PRJEB29015, sample SAMEA2738157) | human oral metagenome | biome: human oral; feature: human-associated habitat; material: saliva | place: China | collected 2259 ... | reverse complement strand
CATTATTAGTATTATTTAATGGTACTATGTTAATATATAATATGTATCAATATGGAACATTTGCTAAAATTTTTATATTTATAGTAAAATTATTTAGAAAAATTATAGGAGCTTAGGAGGTAACGATGACATTATTAGATTTTATAACTACGTATAGTGATAGTTTGATCGTATTAGGACTACAAATAGTAGTAGCATTTATATGCAGAATTTTAAAGAATGATGTTAGGAAAGAAATACAATACAACCTTATGAAAATCAGGGCTGGTGCTAGACAAATTAGTAGAAGAAGAGCGGTTTGCCTTTCAATTGAATATATGGGACTTAGTATTTGCTTATTAATGTTTATATTATTAGTATGTGCGAATACTTATAGATTGATCAGTTACATATACTAAGGAATATCATAGAATTAATAGGAGGTAAAAATGTCTAGAGAGTTAGAAAATTTATTGAGAGATATTGAGCGAAATATTGATAAAGTTTCTAAAAATACAATGCCATCTGTAATTAAGGAATTCAAAGGTAAATTAAGTAGAAAAGATATATTTAATAATCCACTTAGTAATAGGGATAAAATATTAACTATATTAAATAACTATAGATTTAGTTCATTTGAAATTGATAATATGAAACCTAATGTATTAGTAATATTTAATGATAGAGAATATGTATGTACAATTAAAGAATTCAATTATGATGATAGTAGACATAAATATGCTGATAGGGTAAATAAGTCTGGATTTTATATATGGGAAATGAAAGATTCATATACAGTTGGTGAAATAGTTGAACATACATCTATTAGAGATTTCTTAGCTAATAGATTAACTATTGATATAAGCCAATCAGCAATTGATAAAATGTGTGATCAATATGATATTGACATAACATGTGGTATGATAAAAGAAAGAATATATAGTACACCGTTAGATAAAGTAGATGACCCATATAGCGATACTGTATTTGATGCTGCTGGTAGAATGTTTAGAAAAATGTTTAAGTAGGAGGGTATTATGGAACATAAGTTAAAAGAGTACGTTGATTTTGAAATGGAAGGTGTTCCAAAACATATAGTAGAACACTTTACTATCGGTTTTGGAGTAAATGCTAGAGATGTATTTGTCTGTAAAGAAATAACACCAGCTAGTGATGTTATAATTACGGCATATACGACAATTGATGAGGATGATAAATACTATAAATACATCACAGACACTTCTTTAGATGAAGATGAAGTTAAGGAATTATATGATATGGGTATAGACTTTAGTGGTGAAAGCGTATATCTGATAGTTCCAGGTAGTGAGAAATACTGTCTTGAAGATAAAAAGATTGTTGGTGTTGCGTGTATCAGATCATTCCTAACTGAATACATATATAGAGATATACCAAAAGATATCACAGTACACAACTGGATAGAAAAGACAGATTTTACAGATTCATTTGAATTAGTGAAAAATATAATTAAAGAAACTGCTGAATTTCTAAATAAGGAGAGATCAAGTGATGAAAAATATAGTAATTGATGCTAGAAATATGGAAGACTGTAAAAGACTTGAGGCTGCTGTAATAAAGCAGCCCCTTTCTGAACAGATGTATACAATAAACTTTACAGATAAGTTTAGAATACATACAGACGGAGTTCATGGTCTTCTTAATATATACTTACAAGAAGTATATGCATATTATAATTTACCTCTTAAACTTAGAGCTAAACTTATATATACTGGAGACTATTCTAAAGGAGTACCAGATAAATATAGACAGATGGTATGCGATAATGTCATTAATATATTACCTGATAGAGAAATCCATCTATATTTTTTATTGGGAATGGTTGTAGCATGTTTTCATCAACTTAGTATGAAACTTAGTATAACTGTAAGTATGGACCATAGTTTATGGGGATATATTGATGCATATGATAGTCATAAAGAATTCCGTACTCTTATGGATAATCCTATTATAACAGAAAAGGACCCACCTTGGATAGTAAAAAAGAAAGAAGATGAGATAGTTAAGATATTAAAGTCTGCAGAAGTGTATCCAATAAATCTAATGTTTGAAGGCGGAGTAAAGATAAATGCTAAACAAGCACAAGCATTAGTACAAATAGGTCCTATGCCTGGATATATAGATAAAAATCGTACTACGCATAACGTACTTGGAGGTATTCTTAATGGTATAAGACTACCTAGAGACCTATATCAAATGGATAATAGTGGACGTCTAGTTATAATATCTGGTAAAACAGAAGTTAAAGACCCTGGTACTATAAATAAACATATCGGGATACCATTGGCAACTTTTAAACTTAATGAAGACTTATCTAGAGAAGTTATACATGATTGTGGTACCTTGCTAACACTACCATGGCATATTAAGAGTAAAGAAGATCTTAAATTCTTAAGATGGAAATATATTTATAAAGATGGTAAAAATATTGGATATGTAAATACTGATAGAGAAGATCTTATTGGACAAGATGTAGAAATTCGTAGTGCTTTATTTAACTATGGAGATACAATATGTGAAGAATGTATGGGCTATATGAGTGATTTCTTACAAGATACTAAAGCATGGAAAGCTTCTGCTTATATGTATGTAATGGATATTATTGGAGCAATTGTACAAAATCTTATTAGTATAAAGCATAATAATAGTGCTAAAATGCTTGATACTCATGTATATTTTAGAAATAAACTATACACTTTAGAAGAATTCTATAATAATATGAAAGAAATACTAAAAGCAGTTGAGTTTGACTGGTTAAGATTTACTGACGGAACACTTATAGAATTCATAGGTTTCTCTCATGATATAGAAGAAAAACCTTTTACTAAGAACTGGTATTTAAAGATTAATGGAGAAATTGCAGTATTTGATACTCCATTATACATACCAGATGAAGATGATATTGAGCATAAAGATTGTATACAATATTATATTCCTAATGACTCTGTATTTATTAAGGCAGAAGATCTTAAAATAATGCTTAAGAAACATAATAATGAGCCTAAAACTCAAAAAGAAATGTGGACTGAACATTATAAGAATAGTCCTGCTATAAGAACTAAATACTTTAATCAAGATGAAGATTATAAAAATATGTCAGTTAGAGACCAGATAATAGCATTCTTTAACTATTGTCGTGAAGTATCTCAATTTGACCATATTATTTATTATGAAGCACTTATATATGGATTAATGCGTGATGGTAATGATAGTAGTAAACGTCTATCTAAGAATAGTACTTCTGTACAATTCTTTAACATTGGAGATATATTAAGAACTCCTGGACTTACTAATGCATTATCTGTAAAACTTCACCATGGATATATAAAGAATAATATATTAGTTCCAGAAATGGAAGTAGAACCTTCAGAATTCGATGTAGTTTATAATAAATTACTTGATAGAGAACCTGTTAAATATACAAATGAAACAGATTTCGCTGATTTTGATGGTATTACAGACTAAAACAGTCTTATGTATATACCTGTTTAACTTGCGTTTTAGGCCTATTAAGATTATTACTATATAATTAGTCGTCTATATTATATAAAACGTCTAAAATAGGCCTCTAAACGCGTTTAAATGGAATTTAAATATACTTTTAAAGGAGAATACATGAACATTGAAACTAGTACAAGTTGGTGGATTCATAAAAATGAATTTAAACCTGATACGTTAATCAACTTGAAAGCAAAGATGTCCGTATTAAGTTTCCGAGATAACGACGAAATACCAAAAGCCATATTTGAAGATGGTGACTATATTATTATACCTAAAATCAAAAAGTCAATACTAGATAGCATATTAAGAAAACCTCTAATATTTTCAGATCAGAAAGCTCCAGTGGTAACACACGTCACTAAATGGAATAAGATGAAATGGAAACCATTGGGACACCAAATTCCACTTATTGATAGTATCTGTAAGATATTTACAGACCAGAACCAGCCAGAACAACGTGTTTTCTTATGTGCTAAGCCAGGACTTGGTAAAACATTTATGACAGCAGAAATAATTAATAGACTTGGTCTTAAATTCATTTTTATTACATATAGTAGTAAGCTTGTAACTCAAAGTTATGAGGATTTTTGTAAATATATGGGTAAAGATGGGATGCTTTGTTTAAGAAATGGATCTGATTTTGAGGATATAAATTGGAAAAAGGTTAACGGTCTTTTTTTAACACATCGTATGGTCCAAAGTTTAATAAATACTTATGGTATTTATGAAGTTATTAAGAAATTTATGCTGGATATGAATGCAAGTATAAAGATAATAGACGAATGTGATCGTGAAGTTGGAAGTACATATATGTTAGAATGCTTTGGAAATTTTAGTCATAATTTATATCTTACTGGTACAAAATTTAAGAATATAAGACAGGATGACGTTATATTCCAAGCAATATATAGGCATGTACATACATTTGGATCAGATGTTCAAGTACCAAATAATAGAAATTGTTATGTGGTAAAGTGGAGATTTAATCCATCAAGAGATGAACATTTTAAAATGAGTTTATATGAGGAACAGCTATTTAAAACATATTATAATAACTATCTTGCAAATAAAGATGTATTACTTGATTATATAATGTGGAGATTTTATATACAAGAAGACGGAATTATTAAGAAAATGATTAAAGAAGGCGGAAGTATAGTATTATATTGTGGAAGAATAGAAAATTGTGAAATGATTAAGAAAAAGTTAATAAATAACTTTAAAATTGACGAAAATGATATAGGTATTTATAATAGTAGTATAGCTAATAAAGAAAAAGAAATTGCGGAAACTAAGACGTGGATTATTACTACGACAGAAAGCATGGGACGTGGATACGATAATCCAAACCTTAGAGTATTGGTATTTTTAGAGTTTAACTTTGGTATTAGTAGTTACATACAAAACGTTAGTAGAGTTGCCAGAGTTGGAGGTAAAGAAGGATACGTTATTGAAGGACTTGATACTTCTTTTTGGAAAGTAGAAGCTAATCATAAAAAGAAACTTAATCTTGGTATATATAAAGATTATTTTAAGCAAATTACATATTTTAATATACCAGATGCTATACAGGCTAAATATGTTAATGGGTATAGACCTGATAGTGAAAGAGCTAAAGAAATAAAAGAGAAAATGGTTCAGTTTAAGAAGAAACAACAGCTACATAAATTGATATGAGGTAAATATATGACAAAAGAGGAAGAAATAAAGTTAGAAGATTTTTTAAAGAAAGTTAGTACTCCACCTGGATCAGATATTCATAGTAGAAAAGCTAATATGTTTATGTGTAATGATGTTATATTTAGTAGAGATCTTCATGTTATAGATGTTTTAAATCAAAATAAAGAGAGTATGAAACTAGAAGAATGGATTAAATGGAGAGATGATATATTTAAAATAATTAATAATCCAAGAATAAGTCCACTTGTTGGTATAAAAGAAACCGATTTTGGTTTAGAACTTTTTACTTACAATAATAACGATAGTAACGTAATTAAAATGTTTATACATGGAAAGGCTAATAGTTTTATATTACAAAAAGTTGCAATAGAAATAAGAGATAAATATAGAAATTTATGGAAAAGTACTATTCCAACAAAGCCTAACCCGATTATAAATGATATTCTTGATAGTTTTAATGGATTTATTGTAGTAGAAGAAATGTTTGATGATATGAATATTTTAGGACATATAATAAATACTACTGAATATGTGTCAAAAATAATAAATTTTAAGAATATTAAAGAATTTATACTAAAATTTACAAATAAAGATGAACAGCTTTATACAAGATGGTTTAGTGATATACCATGGAAGATTGAAGATGCTATAAAAGAATCTGATATTCCAGATGAAAATCTTAAAAGATTATTTATAGAAACTATAATATTAACAATGAATAAAAATACTATGGATTTTTATTATTATGTACAATCAAATCCAGATAAACAGATATTTCCATTATTAATATATGAAATATTTGATAGTTATGGAAATATTACGAAAGTATTTTCGTAAATAAAAAGATAACCCCAATATAGATATAATTCTATATTGGGGTATGCTCTTTTTTTTACCTTTTTACACCATTCCCAGAATATACGAAGGAATCGTTAAATACTTATTTAACGATTACATATACTAAGATAGATATATGTAATACTATAGTACCAATATAGTATTAAATCTTCGTATATTCAAGGTAGGTGATAACCGATGGTTAAATCAGTAAATTATTACCAACACGTTGTTAATAATTTCATTAAAGAAGATTTAGCATCTACTAATGATTTATATCAACATGAGGTAAACCTTTTCTGTTATCTAAGAGATTTATACAGTAAAGTTAAATCTGAGTTCGACATATCTAAAGATGATATAGATTCCTTATTATATCTAGATGGTATGTTAACACAAACTCGTAAAAACTTATACTATTATCATCAATTAGATAATAAGAAGATAAGTTAATATCGTGTTGAAGCACTTTTAGAGAAGTTAGTGTATAAAGAAACTTCTCACATAAATATGTTAAAATAATTGTTAAAACGCATTTTCCAAGAATCCGCTCGAAGGAATGAAGAGATAGCGTTTTAACGATTACATATACTAAGATAGATATAAGACATAATATAAATAATATAATAATTTAAAAAGGAGCGTGATTTATATGTCTATGTTAAAGAAAGTTGGTTTTGGTGTTGGAGCTGCAATTGGAGTTACTTTAGTTGGTTATCTTGGATACAAAGGTTTTAAGAAACTACGTGGGAAAAAGGATATTTCTAATTTAGACAAAGAAATGATTAGAAATGAATTTACCGATGAGGACTTAAAACAAATTATCAAAGATGAAGAAAAGTTAATTCAAGATTTAAAAAATCTTGGTTACAGAAAATGCTTCATCAAAGAATTAGAAGATGCTTTACAAATTAAGAAGGATCTGCTAAATACAGCATTCTAGTTTCAAAAGAGAGTATACATTTATGTACTTGTGTATACTCTCTTCTTATCAAGAAAGTACGAAGGAAAATTAAAAATGGAGGAAATAGAATGAAAAAAGTATTAATGGGATTAGGAATTGTTGCTTTAGGGTATATATGTTATAAAAGTGGGTATAGCGCTGGATCATTTGATGCAGATCCAGAATGTCAAAAATTATACAAAGATTATCTTGATGGTAATATAAACTTTGACGAATACTTAAGAAAAGTACTTAAAAGAAAAGAAGAATTAAATGCTTAATTAAATAATTAATAATAAAATAAGGAGGAAATAAATATGTTTGGGAAAATTTTAAAAGCTGGTTTAATAGTTGGTGGAGTATATGTTGTTTATAAAGTAGGGTATGCGTTTGGATTGAAAAAGGCAGATCCTGTATTACAACAATTAGAAAAGGATTTGTCAGAAGGAAAAATAGATATGCAAACATATCTACAAAAATATCAAGAAAGAATAAATGAAATAAAATAGGAGGAATGTAAAATGAAGATAAATTTAGATTTAAGTAAAATGGGACAAACAGCTTTAAAATTCACAAAGGATAATCCAATTCTAGTAATTGGAACTGCAGTTGTAGGATACATAGTAATTAGGGATCATTTCCTAATTAAAAGAATAGATAAAAATACTAGAAAAGATAAATAAATAAAATTCGAGGATACTTGAAATATAGTATCCTCATCTTTTCAAAGAGAAAGCGAGGGAAATTAAAATGAAAAAGAAAATAAATGTTAAAGTTGAAAGCTGGGAGGAAAAACATTCCAAGCAGCAATTTCTAAATAAATGCAAATTAGTTTGTGGAATTTGCATAACATGTGTAGGTTATCTACTATATAAATTTTAGGAGGATATATGAGAAAATATAGAGTATTAGAGTCTAAATTGAAAAAAGATCTTGATGAAGTTAAAGAAAATGTTGAAAAATTGGATAAAGAAACTAAAAAAGTTCTTGGAATAAATGAAGAAGTATTAGAATTAATAAAAAATTGTAGTTTTGAACAACTACAAGAAATGAATAGAAAATAATAATAAAATAAAAATAAAATTTTAAATGGAGGTAATAGTTATGAAAAAAATATTAGGTGCGATTGGAATGGGTGTTTTAGCTGGTGTTGTTATAGGTGGATATATGTCTTGGAAAAAAGGTAAGAAATTGGAAGAAAAAATAGATGAAACATTTTCAGATGAATTCGTAAATGATGTTTGTAATAAAACAGTCGATGAGCTTCATAAAATAAATGACGAAGTTCAAGAAGATATTAAGAAATCATATGATGAACTTTGGAGAACTAAAAGTGATATTTATAATAATATAAAAGCGAGACATGAAAAAATGGATGAAGAAATTAAGAAAATGGAAGAAAACACAAAAGACTTAGAAAAAGTAGTTAGTGTTTTAGAAGATACAAAAGAAAGTTTAGAAACTGTTGCAGAAAATACAGAAGAAATAAAAGTAACAGAAGCAGAAAAAGAACAACATGATAAAAATATGCAAATTTTAGATGATTGTGAAAAGAAAATTGACGATCTTCTAGAAGATCTAGCTAAATAGATAATATAAAAATAAATGGACTTCACATCCATTTATTTTTATTAAGAATATACGAAGGAATTTTTTATTACCAGCCTGGACTTTTGTTGTTCATCTGGTTTTGTTATATCCAATTTCGAACAATGAAACTGTTAATTTTAAACAATTTTATTACTGAAAAGGAGGTTTTTATATGAAATTAGGAGATAATTTACGTATCTATCGTGATATTATCTTTGATAATGTATTTCGTTATGCATATGAAAATTCTATTCCAAAACCTATGCTTACAACAGTAAATTCTGAATGGGTTGGAACTATTTTTAATGTATCTAATATAGAAAACGACCTGCATTGGGATATTCGTGACGATTTAAAGAATCTTAATATGTATGATGATATTATTAAATATTGTGATAAATATGTAATACTACCTGATGTATTTAGTATGAATCCTATCCCGATATCATTTGAACGTAATCAATATGATACAGATAGACGTAATATAGTGATACTTAATAATAAATTATTTGAACTTTATGATATAAATAAGAAGACTTTTAAATATAATCATAATGGAAAACTATATTATTTCTTTAAAGAAGCCGAAATGGAAGGTTTATTTGATGGTATAGTAGAAAATAATAATAATTTTATTAGCTCTATGTATATAAATGACTATGGATGGGCTTCTGATAGAGTTGCTCCATCATGGATTGAAAAATATAAAGATGATAAACTTCTTAAGATTTTTCTTAATAAAGATAATAAAGCATCCGAAGACCCTAAAGATCTTATATTAAATCATACACCAGGACAATCAGATCTGGCTGGAATATGTTTTGCATATCCATATATTGAGCTTGATTATAGTAATATATCACTTGATAGTTTCCCTGATATACCAGGACATAAATCAATTGGATGGCGTGATATGGGGATGAGACCTAAATGGTTTAATATGGAAAGTGGTCGTTACAATATATATGACCCAGATAGCATAATGACTACAACTGCGCTAGTATTACTTAAAGATGGTACATATCATGTAGAGAATCTTTATAGTAATCCAGTTGGTAAATATGTAGAACGTATAGGAAAACATAATATAGAAGTTAAACAGGATACTAATATAAAGAAAGTGTTTATGTTTATAAAACCTTATGGTAAAAATGAGTTTGTTAAACCAGATACTACATATTATGAAGCATTGAATAAAAATCAACGTGCTGCTAAACATATGCGTAAATATGCATGTAGAACCGATAGACTTTATGATTATTTATTAAGTGATACATGTATGTGTGTAGATGATATAGTTAAATATGGATACCAAAATGACTTAGACGTTCTTAAAGTGGTCCAAAATTCATTTCCACATATAGTAGATTTAGATAATACTGCGATATCATTGGATAAGTTCTTTGGTTATAGTAATAAGCTTCCAGAAGATCATCCAGAAGTTAAAGCTTGGCGTGATAGAATTAATGATAATAAAGTCCAATTAGATTTAATGGATGAGCATATCGCAGAAATAAATGCATCTAAAATAGAACCTAAACCAGCTAAATATAGGACTGTATGGAAACAGAGAATGGTTAATGTGGAGACTAAACTTAGCGAAGTTAAAGAAGATCTTACAGAAACGTACATTCCAGAAAGAAAAATAAACTTGGGCGTAGACCTAACATTTAGTATAAGTCCAGTCTTAGATATACCAGGTAAGGAATTAGCTGTAGAGGCTATATTCCATGGAATTAAGCAATATAGCGATAAGACTGAACCTGCTTTTTTTGATTTAAAATCTATGATTAAGCAATATTGTGATAAATGTGGTACTGCTACTATAAGAAGTAATGATATTAACTTTAAAATAGATAATTATAACGTAGATTATGATGTAAGTATACCATTTACGTCAGACCCTACTATAGATCAAAGTGTTAAAGACCATGCTAATAATATATTTTATCTTGCTAAAGATATGGCTACTGATGTTGGTGATAATATTATAGATGATATATGGGGACTTGTAGTTTATGCATTTAAAGGAGATAATCAAAATGTTATTCCTAATACAATAGGAGACGGGTATGATTTCTATAATAATTTAAATGATAAACTTGTGTTAGATGTTAATAAAGTATATGATTTACATCAAATTATAAATCATTTTAAACAGACTACTAAGATATTTGATAATAGTAAGCATAATGAAACTACAAAGATAGTTATTAAAATGTATGTAGTTCCTAAAAAGGATGGACTTGGAGATATTCCAGCTAATACTTTAAATAAATGGGACAGCATAGAAGATGCATCTACATTTATTCCAGTAGATCCTGAGATTATTACTAGATATAGAACATGGAATAATAATATTAAAAATGGTACATCTAATAATAACCCATCATTAACAGACGATAGTATTAATGGGTCTGGAGAAACTGTTAGAAAGCGTATTAGATATGAACTTGAAAGAGTACATAAAACTAGAGAGCTTGAAACTGAAAGACCTACTAGACCTACTAATAATTTCCCATTTACATCTGTAATAAATGTTAGCTGGTATAATGACGGTATTAAATGTACGCTTACTTATACATGGGCTAAAAAGTACCGTTATGGACAAGATTTAGAACCAGCAAAGCTTTTTAATTTTAAGAGCCTATTAGAAATGTTCTATAATAATATATCAACTGCTGGAATATTAAATGTTACGGACCCTATATTTAATGAATTTAATTCTACAAGTACTATAACTATAGATAACTTTAGCGAATGGGATACTGGTATCAAGCTTAAACTTAGTCATGCATCTGCTGATGTATTGGCTAAATATAAGGCAGATCCATCTATGGTTAAAGATGCAGTTGGTGTATCTGGAACTGATTTCGATAAATGGATTAAGAATATATGGGGACTTGCACTTAGTGTTAATAGTAATGATAAGCTTAAAACTACTTATGGATTCGTTAGAGACTTTACATCGCAAGATGATATTGATGAGTTTAGTAATAGTGAAATAAGTTCTGCTTTATGTATTGGGCTTGATAATAATTATATTCTTACAGAGTTTATAGATTTCTTCCATATAAAAGTTAATACAGATGGTAAAATGATATTAGATTTCACATTAATACCTAAATCTGCAATTAAACAAAATATGCAATTAGAAGATAAATATACTCTAAAACATTATAAGAAACTTCCATTTAAGAATATAAACGTTCTAACTTATATAAAGAACCAATATATTAAGTATATAAATCAACTTAATAGATATAATAACTGGACACCTGACAGTAAAATAACTCAACATTATGTAGAAGAAGTAGAAAAGATTAATAGATATATTACTACATATAAAATAGAAAATGTTAGCAGAGAGTTTAAAGAACAGGAAGAAATAGAGCCAGCTATAGAAGGAAATGTTAAAGAAGTATACAAAAGATTAAGAGAACTTCATAAAAAGAGAGAAGAACTTATTAATAGTATAAATGAACCTCATCCTACTTATAAAAATCTTGGTAATATAATAGATGAAACTAGATTAGAAGAATTAGTTACATTTATTAATGGGTTTAAACCTATTGCTAAAGATAATATAAGAAATAATGAAGTATTATTTATATTAAATGAGATTGATAAGATAATAACTGAAATTAAAACTGTTAATAAAGTAAATGAAGTTACTATTTCGGATATCTTAAAAAGTAAGCTTAGTCTTCTTAAAGATATATTACATCCGTATACTCTTAGACAGTCATCTTTTGATATGATTAGAACATATTATACAAAATTAGATGAACTTATAAATTATAACTATTTTTATAGACATAATAATTCTAAATATAATATAATTCCATCTGATTATGAAGATGTATTCTGGCATTTAAAATATCAATTCCATGTATGGAACCCATTACAAAAATATCCAGCATTATTCTTTGGTAATCGTTTATACGATCAAGATTATAAAATAATAAAGAAGTTTGATGCTGATATATTAATAGTAGACCCTAGAGAACTTATGAAGTTTTTAATGGATGAATCTGATATTATAGCTATAGAAGATGACTACTATATAAATCATAACGTAGACCGTGGTGTAGACCTAGACAATGAGGGAAGACTTAAACCTTATGTTGCTAGAAGTAAAAGAGTAACAGACCCATGGGATGATCTTGAATGGATTGAAAAGAACTTTAAAACTGTACTTAAATATAATAAACCTCGTGTAATATTTACTGACTATCCTTATAATAAAATACAACGTAAAGATGGTACTATATGGATGAGTAAGCAATCTGGTAAGATTACTAGAGATCTTTATAAGGGAACTGCATGTTGCCTTGATAAATATAGTGATTATAACTGGAAAAGTGGTATTAAAGGTGTAAACTTTGTTAATGGGTACCGTAGTTTAGAACTTGAACATCCATACGGGGTACAATATTCTGCTCCAATAGATGACGGGTATAGACTAGGACCTTGGTATTCTAAATACGAAGGTGTAAAATTTACTGGACATACTAAAATATGGATGGGAGATGCTGATACATATTATTATAATGCTCCTGATATATCTGTGATGAATCCAGTTGAATTACCAAAGTTAACTGATAAATTATTACGTGACTATCGTTATATTGCATTTGATAAACAAGGTGAAGAATGTACAGACCGTGTAAAATTATTATCTAGAGATTATATAGATATGAATTTTATGAAAAACTATGATATAGACGGGCTACTTCCTAGACCAAGTGTATCTATATATTTCCCTAATTTAGATGATTATATGTTTGGATACGACCTTAATATAGATGATACTAAAGTAAGTGCTGATAATGTTGGATTCTGTAACGATAGAGTTATGAGTGATAAATTTATTGTAAACTTATTCGATCCGGTAGATTATTGGGAAACTGGAGTAAAATCATTTGGAGATCTTATAGATTACAGAAAACTATATGATAAAAATCAAATATTACTTACGTATGGATTTATGGACCCAAATGATATAACTGCAATAAATTTTGTAATAGACCATATGCGTAATATAGGTAATAAGCCATACTTTAATAAATACGCAGATGTAGTAGGTCAAATAGAAGTATTAGACCATACAAATGCTGACTATATTGAGGATTATAAACATAAACAAGGTCCTTGGATTAAGTCTAGTAATTTACCAGCTAATACTGTAGTAAGTTTAGACCCATGTGTAGATATAGAAAGTGGAATAACTCCTACTGATTATAATGAAGCTGTTCTTAAAGATGCAGATTATTTAGATATGGAGTTTTTCTTAAAGAAATATTATCGTGGTAAAGATGATTTCTGTATAACATATAATGATAATAACGGATTTAATAGAATATTTATTAATAAATATCTAATTCCACTATTATTTAAAGATGAAGTATGGAGATTTAAAGATCTTAAAACATTTGATAATATCTTGATAAATGAAAAGCGTGAATCTTTTAATAGAGCTATAAATAATATTATTAATTTTGAACATACTGGAAGCGGAACTTATAATATAAAATCATATGCTGGTAAGATTCATTATACTACTGATACTGTAGCTAGTGTTGATAGAAACGTTACTGGATTAGTAAATAATATTATTAATAATACATTAAGTGCTGATGAATTAAGATTCGTTTATAATAATATTCCAATGTATAATGATACTAGTAAGAATGCATTAGAAAACTATGGACGTTATTTAGATGATACTTATAAGAATAAACTAAAACATATATACACATTATCATTAAATAATACAGTATTTAATAGTTTATCAGGCGGATTACAAGCTAAAATAAGAAATCTATTAAATAATGCACATATTAATACAATCAATAATTCAGAATTTATTACAGCACTTAGAACTGTAACTAATTATCAAGAATTATTAGATTTCTTATTACATTATGCATATACAGATAATATAGATGATATATTACCAAAAGAATATTTTAATGGTAGTAGAAACTTTATTAATAATATAAAAGAAATAATAGATGATATATTTAAAGATATATTAGATCTAATATAAATAAATTGCCGTTAGTTTTAATAGCTAACGGCTTTCTATTTATTAATTGGAGGTGAAAAGGGATGCCTGTTTACCATGGTAAAAGAGAAACAGAAGTAAAATGGGTAAGATACGGTGGTATTGAATCTGATGAAACGCTAGATATTATGAGTTTTTATGCATTTGTAGAATGGAGCTCAGATAGAGGAAGTAATAGCGGTGATTTAATACCATATGTTAAAGATAATGTAAATGAACTAAAGCTAGAAGATTTTGGTATGACTTTACCATCTGATAGTTATATAGTATTTTGGGATAAGTATAGAAAAAGTATAGATTTTAGTGAATATCTTAGTAAAGCTAGGTATGTGTTTAATCCTACTAATGAATTTGATTTTATTAAAGTAGTAGCTAAAGGACATGACTTTAAATATACATATACTAAACATAAAACTCTTAATAATTGGAAATTATATAATGGTGTAGAATATTATCCATTTGTACAATATAAAAAGAGTACTAAACCTGGTGTTACTCCAGAGAAAGTATTAAGAGTTTATGGAATAGCATTTAAAGATGAAGTTAGTTTAACCGATAATGAGATTAAAACTCTTATTATTAAAGAATATATGAATTACTTATGTAAAGGTTTAGATGATGCTACTAAAATACCATTAATTAATAGTAAGTTAGCTTTAATTGATGTAAATTTTAGTAATATCAAGACTGTATGTAAGAATTTTAGAATAGAAAGAGGTGTAAATTAACATGAAGGAGATAATCGTATGAAGATAAAGAAACCAAAATGGATAGATGATAACCCACATCGTGCTGGTAAACGTTTATCTAATATATATTGGGGAGAACATCCAGTATGGAAGCGTGATGAAGAAGTACTTAAATGGTCAGATCTTGATAAAGAAATGATAATATATAATCATACCTTTATTTATATGCACCGTGGTACGGAACTTAGTAGAGAATCGTTTAAAACTCAAGGAAGCCAAAATATAGTATATCATATACCAACTGGATATATACTTAAAGATAGTACATTTAAACCAAAACCTCATGGGGTTAATCGTGTTGAAATAGTAAAAGAAAGTTATAAATTAAAGTTTAAATTGACACATCCTAATATAACAACACCTATTGAAATAGTAATTAAGAAACCTGAAAACGTGACTATGACAGTTGCAGATGCTAGAAATGAAATTATAGCAAATCCAGGATTTCCGTCTGGATATGATGTAGATATTACAAACTTTAATGAATTCCCAGATGAATTGGTAGTTAATAATGACTTTTCTTTTAATGTACCACTTAAAGTTGGAACTGCTGTGGCAAAACCCGTTAAAAAGGTTACGATAAAGTATTATTTAGTAGATGATAACGGAGACCAAACTGTATATAAAACTGAGACTGGGCGTTATTTAGATGGTAATTTTGACTATAATATAAGTATACCAACTGGATATGAGCAAACTAATAGAATAGATAATACTCCTACTCTTACTAGTATTTATATAAGAGTTAAAGTATTTAATGTATACATTAGAATGGCTACATATAAAAATGGTAATATAAATCAAGTATGGCATAGTTATAACTTAACTAGAAAATATAATGAAACTGTTACTCAAGCGGATTTACAACCGTTACCAGAAAATCTTAAAGTTGGAACAGCTCCAAATCTGTTTAAGGTAACGTTAAGTTATAAAGATGGATTTGTATTTAATACCAGAACTATAACTGAGGATACTAATATAGATATACCAATAAGAGCATCGTTAAAAATGATAGAATTGCTATCAGAAGTAGATGTTCCAAGAATTACTGAAGCTGGTATAGGTGTGTATACGTATGGGCTGCCTACTGGAGTGATTAAAGCTAATAGTATTAAAGATATTAAAGTTAAATTTGTTGCTAATAGCATAGGTTTAGAAAATGGAGAGAAAGCTTTTGCTGCTGTGTTTCCGTATAATCCGGTTAAACAAATGATAATTGGAAATGGTACTGAGTTAGTCACTGGTAAAAATATAAATCTTAGCTTACTAAAAAGTCCCGATTTTGTTCAAAAACTTAAAACAGAGTTTAGTGGGGATTTAAATGGAAAAGTAAATATTATTGCAACAAATGCAGCTTATGAACTTGAATATCACTCATTTCACCATCGTGGTAGAAGATATGATATAGAAAGACGAGTTAGGGGAAACTATAGTGGACATCCTTATATATACCCAGATGATAATTTTCATATGAATGAAATGAACCCTGATAAAACTCTTAAATCTAGATGGAATTTTAAAGTATTTGATAGAATTTTTGATTGGACTATTTTAGATACAGCATCATTAAATGATTATACTAAAGATTCTAAATGTTGGATTATTATATCTAATATAGTAATACATCCATTTAATAAAGAGACACGTGTGAGTTATGGACCATTAAGTGATGTAGAAAATTTTATAGCATGTGGGTTACCATTTAGAATTAATAGTCTCGATGATACAAATCTTCTTAGTATTCACGGTACATTACCAACTATTCAAATATATGAATATTTTGTAGAAGCAATATGTCCATTAACAATAAAAGACTATAGATATTATTTATGTGATAATGCGAAAGATTTTATATCTGATACTGTTTTTAAAATTAAAGATATAGAAGAGTTAATGGGTGGAGCTACTCCAGAAGGATATAATAGAAATATATTAGCAAATGATGTTGAGGATCCTTATTCAAATAGTGCTCAAATATATACATCAACTGGTGGATATACTAATCAACCCCAAATAGTTCATACAAGTATAGTTAAAGATAATGTACTAAATGCAACAAAAGGTCATTGCCCATCGCAATTATGTATGCATAAAGCATTTAATTGGTATAAATATTATTTTTATAATAGAGATGATGTGTTAGATCCAGCATTATTACCTTTAATGGATAAACATGAAACTAGTATGATAATATTTAATTATTGGGATGTAGTAAACCATGCAATTGGTAAAAGTTTAATGAGAACACATAATAAAGATAGTCGTTTAGATGCGATATTGACAGAACTTAATAAAGATATGAGTATATTTGTAAATTTACAAATATTACCAGTATGTATAGATGTTACAAATGATACATTTCCAAAATTGACAGTAGATATGAAAGAAAAGGATTTTGGTATAGATGTATTTAAAGATATGAAAACTATGATATCATTTAGTCCGGTTAATATAAAACGTATTTTACCTAATATCCCAAGATTAACATATCGTCGTTATTATTACGTACCATATTATAATATGTACGCTGATGAACGTGGACATGAGTTTGATGTTAGGGTTGATATAGGACAATATGATGATATATTTACATTATCAACATTAAATAGAAAACTTTATTCTTATCGTCCAATTATTTATGGAGTAGATTATTCACAATATAATTCATACCGTACTAAGTCAGGTCTAGGTTATCCGTCAAACTTAACTCATAGAGTTTCTGATACCAATATGTATAATATACGTAAAAATTTATCATTGAATCCTAGAATATTATCAATCTATTTTTATGATAATATTATAAATAGTAATTATGAAAAACCTCTTGATAAATTAATATTAGATAATAATAGAGTAGTACTACAAAGTGCTATATT
>ERZ773214.914-NODE-914-length-18270-cov-22.178095_pt1 | contig 18270 bp, 13 predicted proteins | sample MGYA00511238_ERZ773214 | MGnify/ENA primary metagenome ERZ773214 (study PRJEB29015, sample SAMEA2738157) | human oral metagenome | biome: human oral; feature: human-associated habitat; material: saliva | place: China | collected 2259 ... | reverse complement strand
GTAGCTCCAAATGGTGTACACCAGCACCACGGGTACGAATACCACGGCGGCAATGGTCATAATCAGCAAGGTCACGTCGGCGCTAGCACCCTGAGAGATAGTCAGCGAGTAAGCCGGGTTGATGGCAGAACGCATGATGTCGGGGGTGATAGCTAGGAAGATGAACACCACGGCAAAGGCGATGGCGCCAAAGTGGGTGGCAAAAGCCAGGCCCTGACGCCCACGCAGGTTCAGGTACAAGGAAGCCACCAGGAACAGGGCAGCCAGTACCAGGCCAATCCAAGAGGCGGGGGTGGCAGAGTAGGCCAGCTGAGCCCACAGCGCCCATAGGGCGGTGAGCACGGTGGAGACCACACCCAGCTTCAGGGCCAGGGCGGAGCAGCGCTTGGACAGGTCGCCAGCGGTCTTTAGGGCCGCGAACAGGGCTCCGTGGGTCAGGAACAGCGAGCAGGTAACCAAACCACCCAGCAGGGTGAAGGGGGTGATTAGGCTCCAGAAGCCGCCGGTGATTTCGTGGGAGGCGCCGGGAATCAGGGTGCCGGCGCTCTGGGCGGCCAGGGCCTCAGAGACGGGGACAACCTTGCGGCTGGCAACCTCAACTACCTCAATTTGCATACCCTGCACCAGGTTGGCGAAGGCAGCACCCCACAAGATGGCGGGCAGCCAGGCGCTGATGGTGTGGGCCCAGTCCCAGCGAGCACGCCAGGTGTCAGAGTTGATCTTGCCGCGCCACTCAATAGCGCAGACACGCACGATCAGGGCCAGCAGGATCAGGAACAGAACTAGGTAGGCTCCAGAAAAGAGCGTGCCATACCACTCGGGGAAGGCAGCGAAGGTGGCACCACCAGCGGTGAGCAGCCAAACCTCGTTACCGTCCCAGTGGGGGCCGATAGTGCCTAGTAGAGCGCGGCGTTCGCGCTCATCTTTGGCCACAAACTTGTAGATCATGCCCACCCCAAAGCCGAAGCCTTCTAGGGTCAGGTAGCCGATCCACAAAACAGCGATCAGGATGAACCAGAGAACAGATAACGTCATTTTGTCTTACTTCCTTGTATTTATCAGTACTGGAAGGTTAGCTCGGCGTCGTCGGCCGGTTTGTCAGCTACCGGGGTGCGTACGCCTTCACGCACATAGCGACGCAGGAGCATAAACCAAACCACGCCCAGAGCGGCATAGAGCAGGGTGAATACGACCATACTGGTCAATACGGAAGCGGAAGAGACTACCGTGGATACACCGTTCTGGGTGAGCATGTATACCCAGGTGGTGGGGTCGTCAGGGCGTACCGTGGCCAGGTTGGGGGCTACTACCCAAGGCTGACGGCCAATTTCGGTGAAAATCCAACCGAAGCTGGCGCCCAGGAAGGGCAGGGTCACACTCCACAGGGCCAGCGTGCCCAGCTTGCGGTTAGCAATGAGCTTGTTGGCGCGGGTCAGGTACAGCACCACCAGGGCCAGCAAGATGGATAGAGAACCGGTGCCGATCATCAGACGGAAGGTCCAGAAGGTGGTCATGACGTCGGGGGTGTAGTTGATCTTGGAGCCGTCGGCAGCGGTGCTACCAAAGCGCTGCTCCATGTCCTTTTGAGCGTCGTCCAAGCCGGTCATACGGGCGTTGAAGTCGTTGGTGGCCATGAAGGAGTAGACCTTGGGGATCTCAATGATGCGGGTGGGGCCGCCGTTGGCAGAGCAGTCACCAAAGGCAGCTACGGTGAAACCGGCGCCTTCCTGGCTATGGCATAGGGCCTCAGCAGCGGCGAACTTGGCGGGCTGGTATTCAGCGATTTGCTGGCCCTGCCAGTGACCGGTGCCCAGTACCCCAATACCGGCGATTAGTGCGAAGTAGGCGCCAAAGCGAGCGCCGCGACGCCACAACTCAGTGGCCTCAAACTTCTGCTCGGCACGCACTGCGCGCACCATCCACCAGATGGAAATGCCCATAACCGTAGCGCCAGCAACCAGCAGGGCGGTGGTCACTACGTGCAGGTAGGTGGCCCAGGTTAGGGGAGAGGTGAGTACCTCGAAGAAGCCGCCAATACCGTCAAGCTCGGCGCGGCCGGTCTTGGGGTTAACGACGGCGCCTACCGGGTGCTGCATCCAGGAGTTAGCGGCCAAAATGAATAGGGCGGAGAGGTTAACACCTAGCGCCACCATCCAGATGCACAGGTTGTGCAGTTTCTTGCTCAGGCGGTCCCAGCCGAAAATCCACACGCCCATGAAGGTGGATTCCATGAAGAAGGCCAGCAGGGCCTCGAAGGCTAGCGGGGCACCAAAGATGTTGCCTACAAAGCGAGAGTATTCAGACCAGTTCATACCGAACTGGAATTCCTGCACGATACCGGTGGCCACACCGAGTGCGAAGTTAATGATGAATACCTTGCCGAAGAACTTGGTAAGAGTTAGCCACTGCTCGTTACCGGTCTTGAGCCAAGCGGTTTCCATGAGTGCTACCAGCGGTGCTAGACCGATGGTGAGTGGAACCAGAACGAAGTGATAGACGGTCGTGATCCCGAACTGCCAGCGGGCTAGGTCCAGACTGTCGAGCGCCATTGCGGTGGTCACAAGCGCTACCTTTCTTGGTACTAATGATTAAATCTTGAGTTTTTAACCGTAGGGCCAAATTTAGCCGTAGGGCCAAAACACTTCGCCGTAAGTGTACGTCTAAGCCTGACGCACTGTCATGAAGAAGTGGGACTTTTTGACTAAGGGTGCAAATGACTCAAGTGAATTTGTTTACCCTTGCAAAATACCTGGGACATACGTCCCGAACGGGCTTGTGTGGACTTAGCTAGTCCTGACCTAAGTCCCGGCTTGCGCACCCTCGCCCCGACACGCCCGAAAAATGCTCAGGCCTTGCTTGAGGCAATTAACGCCAACAGTAAAAACTGGCCATCTGTGACGCCTCTACCAAGTTTTAGCGCCAAGGATATGGAATAATTCCCCAAGAGCTCCGCTTACGTACCAGCGCGCTCTCCGCCTGCCCTGCGCTCGCCAAACTGCTTTTGCGCCGCATATGTTCGTCGCTGCAAAGCCCGGCTAGAATGCGCACTGCGGCGGCCCTGACATCTCACAAGGGATGCTCCTAGACTTTCCGCCCACTGCGGCGACGACCCGACCAGCTTAGGGTAGGTGCGAACCTGGGCTGCGTCACTTTGGAGAAAATAATGGCTGACTCCACTTTTAGTGCTGCTGAGGAACCCCAGGAAGTCCCCAGTGCGCCTGCTTCTTTCGGCTCCCTACTATTTCAGGCCCCAGATTTTTCTGCAGTGCGTAAGCGCCCGGTAGTAGAGGCTGATTCTGCTGAAAACGACGACGACGCCCCCCGCACCCCGCGCGCGAGCGTTAAGTCCCGCAAAACTCGCCACCGTGACGAACGTACTAGTCACCAAAAGCGCGTCGAAGCAACCGGCGAAGAAAGCGAAGAAACTCAGGACGAAAGTACTGATGTAACCACAGCTGAAGAAGACGATGAAAGCGGCCGTAAGTCCGTGCGCCGTCGTCGTGGCGGACGCGGACGCCGCTCACGCGTGCGCGAAGAGGAAGAAGAGACCACTACTAGCGCTTCCAGTCCTGAAGATGCTGAAGCTGACGCGCAGGCCAGTGAAGAAAGCAGCGAAGAGGAAGAAGGCGGAGAGTCCGGCTCGCTGCGTCGTCGCCGTCGCCGCCGTACCCGCACCCGCTCAGATGAAGCCCGCGATGTTAAAGACGAAGTTACCGCCCTTAAAGGCTCTACCCGCCTAGAAGCCAAGCGCCAACGCCGTCGGGAAGGACGCGCCGCCGGACGCCGTCGCCCGATCGTGACCGAAGCAGAATTCCTGGCCCGCCGCGAAAGCGTGGACCGCCAGATGATCGTGCGTGAAAAAGACGGCCTCAACCAGATCGCCGTACTTGAAGACGACATGCTGGTAGAGCACTACGTAGCCCGCCACACCCAAACCTCTATGGTGGGCAATGTCTACATTGGGCGTGTACAAAACGTGCTGCCCTCCATGGAAGCCGCCTTCGTTGACCTAGGCAAGGGCCGCAACGCCGTGCTTTACGCCGGTGAAGTTAACTGGGACGCCGCTGGCCTGGAAGGCAAGCCCCGCCGCATCGAAGACGCCCTCAAGAGCGGCGACACGGTAGTAGTGCAGGTAACCAAGGACCCCATTGGCCATAAGGGCGCGCGCCTAACTAGTCAGATTACCCTGGCCGGACGCCACCTGGTGCTAGTGCCCGGGGCTTCCATGACCGGCATTTCACGTAAGCTACCCGACACTGAGCGCGCCCGCCTAAAGCGCATCTTGAAGCAGGTTGTGCCCGCCGGACATGGTGTAATTGTGCGCACCGCCGCTGAGGGCGCTACTGAAGAGCAGCTAGCCGCTGATGTGCAGCGCTTAACCGCCCAGTGGGAGCAGATCCAAAAGAAGGTGCAAGCCGTTAACCGTGGCTCAGGCAAAGCCCCGTTGCTACTAAAGGGTGAGCCGGAGCTGGCTTTGCGCGTGGTGCGTGACGTCTTTAGTGAAGACTTCCGCAAGCTGATCGTTTCGGGTTCTAAAGCCTGGCAAACCATTAGCGAATATGTCACTGAGCTTAGCCCTGAGCTAGCTGACCGCCTAGAGCACTGGGTTTCTCCGGTGGATGTGTTCACCACCTACCGGGTAGAGGAGCAGCTAGCTAAGGCTTTTGATCGCAAGGTGTGGCTGCCCAGTGGCGGTACCTTAGTAATTGACCGCACTGAAGCCATGACGGTTATTGACGTCAACACCGGCCGCTTCACCGGCGCGGGCGGCACCCTAGAGGAGACCGTCACCCGCAACAACCTGGAAGCAGCTGAGGAGATTGTGCGTCAGCTGCGTCTACGCGACATCGGCGGCATGGTGGTAATCGACTTTGTGGATATGGTGCTTGAGTCTAACCGGGACCTGGTGCTGCGTCGCCTAATCGAATGCCTGGGCCGCGACCGCACCCGCCACCAGGTCACTGAAGTAACCAGCTTGGGGCTGGTACAGATGACCCGTAAGCGCGTGGGGCAGGGGCTAGTAGAGGCCTTCTCGACGCCGTGTGAGCACTGCAATGGGCGTGGCTTTATCGTCCACGACGCCCCGGTGGAAAACCAGGTGGTGGACATGTCTATGTCTGCCTCAGCCCATGTAGACAGTGGTAAGCGCCGTCGTAAGCAGCGTAAGGATGAAGAACCGCGCCGTAAGAATGACTCAGCCAGTGAGTCTGCTGCGGCCAGCGTGGCCGATGAGTCTGAGCGCGACAATGTGCGCAACGCTCTAGCCCAGATCGCTGCCGCCGCTGAGCAGGCACACGAAAGTGGGGCTAGCGAGGCGCCGCGTGAAACTGTGCGTCAGCCACGCCGGGTGCGCCGTTCAGGCCAGTTTGTTGAGCCCGCTGCGCCGGCTGACTTTATGGATCTTTTGGAGCCGCAGCAGGCTCACGACGAGGCTGCCAACGGTACTGCTCACGACGACGCTGGCGCCCCTAGTGATGCTGGTGGCCCGGACGCCGCCCCTGAGGCTCAACAGTCGGCTGACGCGCCACTAGAGCCGGCAGCCGGCCAGGAGGAGGTAACCGGACAGGCGTCCGCAAGCGCCGAGGTAGCTGAGCAGTCACACGCAGCTACCGAGGTAGCCCAGCCGCGCCCACGCCGTCGGGCTGTGCGCCGCGCTGCTAGTGCCCCCGATGTAAGCGTCACCCCCGAGCACGCCCCGGCCGCCCCGGCCCAGAGGCAGACTATTTCCGGAGGTGGATCGGTAGTTGCTAGCGCCGACACGGTGCTAGAAACTATGCGTCGCCCACGCCGTCGGGCAGCTAGCTCCGGGGTGGTGGCACCGGCACAAACTGAAACCGGTGCGCAAGACCACACTGAAGAATAGCGAAAACAGGTTGGCGCAACGCCCCTTCGTCACGTAGAGTTGACCGTCGGTGCGTTGCGCACCGTTTGCCAGAAAGTGCCAAGTTGGCTTAGTAGCTACGGGGCGCTTAAAACGACTAAAAGAGATGAGCATCAACGTGGTCTACGCGATCGTCAAGGCTGGTGGCCGTCAGGAGAAGGTCTCCGTCGGCGACGTCGTCGTTGTCGACAAGCTTGCCGGTGAGATCGGCGACGAGGTAACCCTCGCCCCCCTACTCCTGGTGGATGGCGACAAGGTGACCTCGGACGCTGCTGGCCTAGCCGAGGTATCCGTTCGCGCCGAAATCGTCGGCGACGAGAAGGGTCCTAAGATCAACATCCTCAAGTTCAAGAACAAGACCGGTTACCGTAAGCGTCAGGGCCACCGCGCCAAGCTGACCGCCGTCAAGGTTACCGCAATCGCCTGATCTTGCCCTATATCGGCATCGATTAGTCTTAGCAGAAAAGAGGATTAGGAAATGGCACACAAGAAGGGTCTGGGTTCCTCCCGCAACGGCCGTGACTCGAACGCACAGTACCTGGGCGTTAAGCGCTACGGCGGCCAGTTTGTTAAGGCCGGAGAGATTATCGTGCGTCAGCGCGGCACTCACTTCCACCCTGGTGTAAACGTAGGCCGAGGTAACGATGACACCCTGTTCGCTACCGCAGCTGGCAGTGTCGAGTTCGGCACCCACCACGGTCGTAAGGTCGTCAACGTCCTAGTTGAGGCCTGAGACCAGCGACTAAACGTCATGTGAGGGCGGTTCGGCGCGATGCCGGCCGCCCTTGCGTCATATCTATGCCCGCAACTGATACCTAGGAGAGATCATGGCCAGTTTTGTTGATCGCGTGGTTTTGCACGTTGCCGGTGGTGACGGCGGCCATGGTTGCACCTCGATTCACCGTGAAAAGTTCAAGCCCCTGGCTGGCCCTGATGGCGGCGACGGCGGTCACGGTGGTTCGGTTATTTTGCGGGTAGACCCCTCGGTCACCACCCTGCTTAGCTACCACCGTAGCCCTCACCGTAGTGCTGGTAGTGGTACCCCCGGCATGGGGGACTGGCGGCGCGGCGAAAACGGCGCTGATGTAATCTTGCCGGTGCCTGAAGGTACGGTTGTTAAAGACACTGACGGCACTGTAATCGCTGACCTGGTTGAGCAGGGAGCGCAGCTGGTAGTGGCGGAAGGCGGCGCCGGCGGGCGTGGTAACTTCTCGCTAGCTTCCTCCAAGCGGCGCGCCCCGGGCTTCCACCTGCTGGGCCTGCCCGGTGAGAAAAAAGATGTAGTACTTGAGCTAAAGTCCATCGCTGACGTGGCTTTAGTGGGTTACCCCAGCGCCGGTAAATCTTCCCTGATTGCAGCTATGAGCGCGGCGCGCCCCAAGATTGCCGACTATCCCTTCACTACTTTGGTACCTAACCTAGGCGTGGTTGAGGCCGGCTCTAGCCGCTACACCATTGCAGATGTGCCCGGGCTGATCCCTGGCGCCAGTGAAGGCAAGGGCTTGGGCCTGGAGTTTTTGCGCCACATTGAGCGCTGCGCGGTGATTGTGCATGTGCTTGACGCGGCCACGCTGGAATCTGACCGCGATCCGCTACACGATCTTGAGGTTATTGAAGCTGAGCTGGCTACCTACTCCCAGCGCCTAGCTGATGATGGCAGTGCCACCGGCCGTCTGCCGCTGATGAGCCGTCCGCGCGTGATTGTGGTTAACAAGGTGGATATGCCTGACGGCGCCGCCATGGCGGAAATGATGCACGATGAGCTGCTAGAGCGCGGCTGGCCGGTGTTTGAAGTCAGTGCGCTAACCCGTAAGGGCCTACGTGAACTGTCCTATGCGCTAGCGGACCTGGTAGAGCAAGACCGCCAGCAGTTGCAAGAGGTCGAGAGTCAGACGGTGCGCCCGGTTATTACCCCGGCCCCGGTAGGACGGCGTAAGAATGAGCCCATTGCCACCATTAAGCTGATTAACCACCCCCAGGAGGGCAAGGTTTATCAGGTGCGCGGTCAAAAGCCTGAACGCTGGGTGCTGCAAACTGACTTCACTAACAATGAGGCCGTGGGCTACCTAGCTGACCGCCTGGCTATTGCTGGCGTGGAAGATGAGCTGCTCAAGGCCGGGGCACAGGGTGGAGACACGGTGTTGATCGGTGATTTAAGCGACGGCGTCATCTTCACTTGGGAGCCCACCCTCACTGCCGGGGCTGAGCTGCTGGGCCAGCGCGGCACGGATGTGCGCGTGGAGGACTACCACCGCCGTACCAACGAGCAGCGCCGAGCTGAATATAAAGAACGTATGGACGCGAAAGAAGCTGCCCGCGCAGCCCTGCGTGAAGAAGCAGCCCAGGGTTTGTGGACCGACCCGGATCTGTAAACCGAAACTAGATAACTCTGTCAGGCAAAGATCTGACAACATATGTGACGTGCTAGCACCGTGTTAGCGGAGCGTCCTTAATCGCGCTGGTCGCCCCACTAACGGTGCTGCCGCACCCAGACGATTTTTGGGCATATCGCCTGGTGAGGTGGGGTAGGACGCCTTTGTCTTACCCCGGCGAATCCAGCTTATATGTGTCAATCGTTTAGCATGTTTACTTAAAATCTCACACCGTCTCGATTTGCCTTGAAGCGATGCAATTGGTTAGTTAGCAGCCCTTACAGCCATAATAAAAGCAGTACTTCCGAGCATTATGAGGACGCGATGCCGTTTAAATATGCACGCACCGCCGGTGTGGCCATAATACTTGCCGCCATAGTTTATTCCACCTGGCTGTTGTCTGGTCTGCTGGGCTCGCATTTGAGTTGGGTTAACGCCTACGCATCTGAATTGGCTGCTAGTGGCCAGCCCACCGCTAAGGTCACTCGTATTGGCGACGGCGTAGCCTCACTGCTGGTTAGCGGCACCGGCATGGTAGGGCTTAACAACCTGGGTAGAAACGTCCACTGGCGCAAACTTAACCGCTGGGGCAGGCGCTGCGCCCTGCTGGGATTTGGGGGACTGGTGCTGATCGGGTTGGCCACCATTGTGGACGTTAGTTTTCCAATGCAATGCGCGGTGTCTTTAGATAGTTGCAAGGCGCAGCTAGCACACTCCACCAGTTGGGTGCACCGGGTTCATGAAGGCTCCTCGATTGTGGTGGGAGGGGCCTGGATTGCAGCCGGCGTGGGCTTAACCGGCCTACTGAGCCCACGCAGCGGCCTAAGGCTACATAAAATTATGCCGGCTAGTCGTTACCTAACCGGCATAATGACTGCGGCAAGTGCCTTCTATGCGATTACGGCCGCCGTGCTAGAAGTACTTCAGCGTTACAGCGGTATTGCCCAAAGAGTGCACCTGACTATCTTATTTGTGTGGATGGTGGTGTTTGGGCTTGAGCTAATCATTAGTCCCAAACGCTGGCGCAAGCTTAGGCGCGCACTTAGATAAAGCGCGCGCCTAAACGTCTTTAGTTCACATCCATCCAGCAGCTACCCATAGGCTCAAGCTCAACCTGCCAGGTTTGGCCCTGGCCGCATACGCTGGTGTTAACCGCCTGGTAGGAGTTGTTAGTCACCAAGAATCGGCGTACCTGCGGATACCAAGCCACTTCAGTAGCTGGGTGGCTGGTGTGCCACTGCTCAATGAGGTCTTGACGGTTAGCCGCCCAATACAGGGCGCGCTGCAGGGTGCGGCTGTTTACATAGGAGTAGGGCAGACCCGAGAAATACACGGCGCGCCCGGCTCCATAGTGGTTAACCGCCAGCTGTACACTGCCCTCTTTTAGTCGCAGGATCTGCGCGCTGGTAGCAAACACATCCCCACCAGCGCCTTCGCCGTCGTCGAAAACAGGGTCTAAATCAGCGCTAACGTAATGCTCAGAAGTAACCACCGGGTAGCGGTCAGTAGACAGTGACAAGGACTGCTCGCGATCCACTCCCAAAACATCGCTGAGCTGCAAGAAAGCCCCGCCCTTGTGATAGGCACTAGGCTCACCCACACCAATGAAACCGCCGCCAGCGGCCACCCAGGCACGAATAATTTCACTCAGACGCGGATCATCCCAAGCCTGAGCCCCAGAAAAAGCGGTCCCAGCAGCGCCGGCATTGATCAGCACCCCAATATCGCTAGGCACGCCCTGGTCCAAAACCTCGCTGAAGGAGAGGAACTCCACCTCAAAAGGCAAACCAGCCAAGGCCTCAACCACACCCACATAGGAGTAGCAGGCCTTATACCACAGTGCGTGGGCAACCATATGGGTTTGCCAGCTGCGCAACTTACCCCAGGCATTCAAAATACCCACTTTAAAGGGGGCATTAGCCGGCAAGTTACCGCCGGAAAACTCGTGAATGTCACGGAACTCCTGGCAGATCTGGGCAATGCGCTCAACGAACTCAGGAAACTCCAGGGCCAGCGAAACATAGCCGCCATAGCCCATCCGGTCTAGCGGGCGGCGCACAATAGCGCGCCGTGAAGTTAACCAAGAATCATTAGCCTGCCCCACCGGGTCTCCGCCCTCGTGGTTGAACACGTCAGGGAAGAAGTAGGGCAAGAAACGCACCTCGGTGTATTTAACCCCGGGAATATCGCTAATCAGGCGGGTAGTGGCGGCGCTACCGGCGCTACCAACCACCGCATCTAAGCCAATTGAGGGGAAATACTTGCCGTAAGGCTCGGTACCAATCCAGTTATCACCCAGGAACATCATGGCTTCGCGCCCATTAGCGTGGGCAATATCCACCAGTTCTTTGGCCTTGGCAGCCACAAACCTGGAAGTGAAATCAATCCAATCCAGGAACTGGGGGCTGGGGGAGCGGAAGGGGCAGTTGTAGTAGCCGGCGTCGACAAAATCTTCAGCCCGCAGCGCGTAGCCGTATTCAGCCTCAAAAGCGTCCAAAGCTTCAGGTGAGACGGAGGCAGAGTAGCCAAACCAGTCCACGAACTTTTCTTTACCGCTCTCGTTAAACACCAGCGTGAAGTGGTAGAAGAAAGTGGTAAAACGCACCACATCCACTTCCGGGTGGGCCACTAGCCAATCGGTCAGGGCCTGACGGGTGTGCTCCCACACCGGGTGCTTGCGCGCGTCATAAGGGCGCTCTTTGACACGGGTGGGGTCATCTTGCCAATTGTTGGTGATGTAGTTGTACATCTGGGTGGAGTCCCACAGCTGATCAGCTAGGAAAGCCACAGTGTATTCATGCCAAGGCGTGGGCTGGGGGATAGTTACCACCCCGCGCTGCTGATCTAGCTGCCAGTCTTCTACGGGCACTACCTGGCCGGTAGTGCGGTCAGTAACCTCCCAAAAACGCTCATAGCGCTCATAGTGCGGGGCGAACTGGTCACGGAAATAGCCCTCCATGACGTCAATTTCTAGGGCAGTGGCGCCTAAAGCAGTGTGCCGGGCAGAAAGCAGATACTGGTTAACCAAAGTTTGGGGATGAGCCAACGCAAATTCTTGATCGCCACGGGCAGGGAAGTAGGTGGAGTAAACCTTGTCCACCAGTTCAGAGGCGATTTCAGGGAGCCAAGTGCCGTCAGAGTTACGTACGGCATCTGCACCTAAAACAGTGCAAAGGGCGCGGATTTGTTCATCAATGCCCTCTTGGATGGGCATGGTGACACGACCGGTAGTGCGCGGGGCGGGGGGCATGGTCATTGCAGACTTCCTCGGCAGCAGTTGCACAGCTAAGCTAATGCACCAGGCACCAACCAAGCTGTGTTCGATTATGTTGGGGTAGGGGAGAAAATGTTTCCCTTAAACAATCATAGTCTCTACGCCGGCGGCTTTGATCCACGCCAGCGTGTCCTCATCCACACCGCTGTCGGTGATCAGCAGGTCAATCTGTGACAGCTTGCGGATCAGTGCAAAGGCACTAGTGCCAAGTTTCGAGTGGTCACTAACAGCCACCACCGTTTCAGCCGCATCAGCCAAGGCCGCGTTAATGGCTGCTTCACCCTCATGGGAAGCATAGGCCCCGCGTGGGCCTAGAGCCTCGACCCCCAAAAACAAGGTGTTGATGTAAATATCGGGCAAAATACGCTGTGCCAGGGGTCCTACCAGCTCATATGACTGAGGACGAGGCACTCCGCCGGTCATCACTACCCGCACATGCGAGCGCACAGTCAGCTCATAACCAATATTGACCGCATTAGTAACCACCGTAACTTGCGGCACTTCCAAAGTGGGCTCAGGTGCATGCAAGGCCAGCTCACGGGCAATCTCAGTGGTGGTAGTGCCCCCATTAAGGGCAATAGTTTGGCCCGGCTCAACCAGTTTGGCGGCAGCATGAGCAATACGTGTCTTTTCCTCAGACATGCGTGTAGTGCGGTAACGCAAGGGCAGCTCTGAAGAAGTAGGGTTGGCGCTAGCCCCGCCGCGAGTGCGGGTAACTAACTGTTGGCTGGCCAGTAAATCCAGATCGCGCCGGGCGGTTGCGGCGGAAACCCCCAGTTGAGAGACGACGTCGTCAATATGCACGCTGCCGGCTTCCAGAACCATAGCCAGTAGCTCGCTAAGCCGATCATGCCTGGTCATTACTGCCTCCCGTAATACGTGTCAGATTGCCAGTGTAGGCCGCGAAACTGTAGGAAAACTTGGTTAATACCCCCATAAGGATAGGCTATTTATATTAATTCATGGCAGTATGTAGGCATGGAAAAAACAGGGCGAGCACCACGCATAGGCATTATGGGTGGCACTTTCGACCCGATTCACCATGGCCACTTGGTGGCTGCAAGCGAAGTGCAAGACGCCTTTGAGCTTGATGAAGTGATTTTCGTTCCTACAGCTTCCCAACCCTTTAAACGTGACCGTCGCGTCTCTGCTGCCGAGCATCGCTACTTGATGACAGTTATCGCTACGGCCTCTAACCCGCGCTTTACGGTGTCCAGGGTGGATATTGATCGTGGCGGGACTACCTACACTGTGGATACTTTGCGTGATATTGCCGCACTTTATCCAGGCACGGAGTTGTTCTTCATCACTGGCGCAGATGCGTTGGCGCAGATTTTTTCTTGGAAAGACGCCGATAAACTATTCGAGCTTGCACATATGGTGGGGGTCACCCGTCCGGGACATGTGTTAGACAAGACCGGACTGCCAGATAGCGTGCAACTGGTTGAGGTGCCAGCTATGGCCATCTCCTCAACAGCATGTCGTGAAAGAGTTAAACGCGCCGCGCCGGTGTGGTACCTGGTACCAGACGGCGTAGTGCAATACATTCGTAAATATGGCCTTTATAGAAGTGGACAGCGCCGCAGTGCAACCACTTCAATGACCGCCAATGTAGCCCAAGGACAAACCGGCAGGAAGGATAGCGAAAGTGACTGACGCGCCTCAAAACGGAGCTGCCCGCCCAATGTCTCGGCGAGCACGCCGCGAAGCGGAGCGCTCAGCGGAGCGTGAAGCCTTCCTAACCGGCCAGCAGCCCCTGTTAACTCGTCGCGAAATGCGTCGCCTGCGTGAAGAACAAGAAGCTTTACGTGAGGCAGTGGCCTCAGGCGAATTAACTGCCGATGAGGCTCAAGCACTACAAAGCCCTATGGCAGAGATGGATATTAAAAGCCACACTCTGCACGAGCACAACAGTTTTGAGCCTATCCGTGAGCCGCTTTTAGGCTCTGGCCCCGGCGACGGCCCTAGCCGCGCTAATGCTGCCCCTAGCGCCCCTGGCTTCCCTAGTGCTCCGGCTGCTAGTGCCTCGGTTGCTGCCCCTAGCGCTCCTGGCTTCCCTAGTGCCCCTAGTGCTCCGGCTGCTAGCGCCCCGGTTGTTACTCCTGGCGACGATCTTAGGGATACGCGAGTGGTGCCTACCGCCGCTAGTCGCATGCCTGAAGGTGCTGGACACGCAGCTGCCCCTACCTTCGCGCCTGTAAATACTGCAGCCGCTAACGCCGCCAATGCTGCTAACGGCGGCAACGGCCCCAGTGTGGGGCTACCTACGCACCTAGCCAGCAGCTCGCCCACCGCCGGCTCAGCTGCTTCCTTTGGTATTTCTGCTGCTAGCGCCACTAGCGCCGGAGCTGGTCCCTTAGAGGCCCAGGCTTCCACTCAGCCGGTGGTACACGTCAATTCGGCCCACGCCGGGGTTCCTTCGCTACCCACTTACCCGGCGCGCTCGCGGCGTGCTGCTAGTGCGGCCAGCGTAGGTATGGCCAGTAGTGCCAGTGCTTACAGTTCTTTGAGTGCTCCCTCGGCTGCGCCGGCAGTTAATGGGCGTGCCACCCGACGCCGCGTTAACGCAGCTAGTGCCCCCAGTTCTTTGTCTGCTACGGCTGCTTCGGCCACCGCCGCTTCAGCTGATTTGGCTAGCCGCGCCGGGACTCGCTCGCGTAGGCGTGCGGCTGCTAGCGCAGCAAGTGCCCCCAGTATTTTCTCGGCCACCGCCGCTTCAGCTGATTTGGCTGGTGTAAACGCGGTTAGTGCCCGCTCTGCTGCCAGTGCTCCCAGCGCTTTTTCTGCCTCCGCCCCCAGCGCCTTGTCTGGTACTGCCGCCTCGGCAGCTAGCGCTAACTCGGCAGTTTCTGATTTTGGGGCAGACCTGCCCCAACGCCGCACAGTCTTTAACGCGGTTAGTGCCCCGACGCCGTCGGCCGCCCCGCGCAGTGAGGCTGCCCCGCGCAGTGAGGCTGCCCCGGCCTCGCCCTTCCTGCCAGTGCACTCGGTGCTAAATAATCCGCCTGCCCAGCCGGCCAGTCAGTCTGCTCAGTCAGCGCAGCTACCGGTAGCGCAGCCAGCTGCGCAGGCAGCCCCGGTGCAGGCTCCCGGTGGCGGCGAACAGGGTCCGTTGTGGCAGTCGGTTGCAGCCGACCGCACCCAGCCGGTGCCTTCCGCTGACGAGGCCGGTGACTGGAATGTTTCTACCGCCGCCTATGCGCCGGTAAATGAGCCGCTGGCTGATGCTCAGCCCACCCCGGGGCAGGCCGAACCGGCCCCCATGCGCCGTCGTTCACTGCTGGGGGGCAACGCCCAGCCAGCGCCCACCCCAGCCCCGGCCGCTAATGAGACCCCGGCACGTCGCCCGATTGTGCGGGCCCCCTCAGTAGCCAAGGGTGTGCGTGAGGTAGACACCAACACTGGTGAACTGACCATTATTAAGCCCGCCAACCCCAACCCGCCGGTGGTGCAGCGCACCCCGGAGATAGTTTCTACTCAGGATGAGTTTGAAGAGGAGGTAGTGCCCAACTGGGGTGCTTTCAGCCAGGCCCGCGCTAACCAGCAGGCTAACTCGGCCCCTAATGAGGCGCTGGCGGACACTGGTTTGTATGACCGCTTGGAAGATGACGAGTCCAGCCAGGACGGTCGCGGTTTGCGTATCTTCCTGACCATGTTGCTGATCATTGTGTTGGCACTGGTGGTTGCGGCAGTGGTGTGGTTCGTTGTGCTCGACGGCGGCTCCACCAATGCCCTGGGTCTGGAACTACCCAAACTCGAATAGCAAACACTAAAAAGCCAAGCAGCCGCCAAGTATTTACATGCTTGGCGGCTGTGCTTTAATCAGACTTAGAGAATTTAAGGAGACGAAATGTCCGCCACCCCTTACGCGATTGAACTTGCTCACGCAGCGGCCCACGCCGCCTCCCAGAAGAAGGCTAGCGATATTATCGCTATTGATGTTTCGCAGCGTCTGGCCCTAACCGATGTGTTTTTGGTGATCTCTGCTGGCAATGAGCGTCAGGTTATGGCTGTGGTAGACGCCGTGGAGGAAGCCCTACACAAGGCTGGCGCTAAGCGCCGTATGCGCGAGGGCTATTCGCAGGCCCACTGGGTGCTGCTGGATTACAACGACATTGTGGTGCACGTCCAGCGCGAGGAGGACCGTGAGTTTTACGCCATGGAACGCCTGTGGAAGGACTGCCCGCAAATTGAGCTGCCCGCCAGCGTGCTCGCTAGTGAGTAAACATGGCTAAGTTGGTGGTGTGGCGTCACGGGCAGACCGATTACAACCTGCAAGGGCGCGTGCAGGGGGTAACTGATATTTCCTTAAATGCAGCTGGGTTAGCCCAAGCTGATGCAGCGGCGCCAATTATTGCGGCTTATAAGCCGGTTAAGATCATCGCTTCGCCCCTGGAGCGGGCTCAGCAAACCGCCCAGGCTCTCGCGAAACTGAGCGGGGGTAAGGTAGCTAGTGATGAGCGCCTAATTGAGCGTTCCTTTGGGATTTGGGAAGGCCTGACCGGTAAAGAAATTAAGGCTGACTGGCCCCAGGAGTTTAAACAGTGGCGTGGTAAGTGTGCTACGCCCGGTGGCATTGGTATGGAAGAGCGTGACGCGGTGGGCCAGCGCTCTGCTGCGGCTATGCGCGACGCCGTGGAGGGCTTAGATACTGACGATACGGTGGTGCTGGTAGCTCACTCGGCAGTTTTGACTATGGGGGCCACCTGTCTGCTGGGTTTAGACCCTAATAGTTGGTCGGGGCTGCTGTCGCTGGGCAACTGCGCTTGGGGGGTGCTGAGTAACGGTTTACGCCCGCCCGGTTGGGCTATTCGTCAGTGGAATGTGAGCGTGGCAGATAGCTCTAACGCCACCCCAGCGATTTGGTGATGTAAGCCACTGCTGGAGGATTTGCCAAAACTGGTTGGTGGCGGCTAAAGTTTTCCACGTTGCGTTAAGCGAAGGTTGAACGCAAAACCGGTTCGTTTTATCGGATTGGGGCTATGGCGCAGTTGGTAGCGCGCTTCCATGGCATGGAAGAGGTCAGGGGTTCGAATCCCCTTAGCTCCACGATTTTAACCGACCGGGTTATCCGGTCGGTTTTTTTTATTTCCGCAACCAGGTTTTTTTATCCCTTTAAACCGGGTTTATTTTGATTCAGGGCGACGGCGCCCGTGGTTTTATTGGTTATATGTCCGCCGTCATAGTGGCGGTTGTGACTTAGGGCTTAACTGTGCGATAGGGGACTTACCCCCATATACCATATGGCCAGCTGGGAGTATTATGCTGGAGCGCTGAGGGGACCCTAAAACCAGCCTGAATGTTAAGTAACATCATGATTAATTGTAAGCATTAAATTACTAACCATTCTAACTAGCGCTGGTTTAGTGCTGATTAAAAGAATTGTGAGTCAAATATCCTGAAATCTTTTTCAACGGCGTGTTAACCTTGCGTTGGATTGGAGAATGCTTTGGAAGAATCTATTACTGAACCTATCGATATGAGTCAGCCTGTCAGTGGTGCTGGTGCTGACGCTACAGCGGTGCGCAGTGAAGATGGCCAGGCTAATGAACAAGCTCCTGCCCTATCTGAAACTTCGCAAGCAAGCGTGCTTAAGCGGGCTGAAGAACAGGTGCGTGTACGCCGTAACGTAGTTGCTGGTATTAGCGCCCTTTCAGCAGCAGCTTTGCTGATCATTGGTGGCATTGGGGTAGCTTCAATGAACCGAGGTCAGGATCTAGATAGCAACCTAGCCAAAGTCAATGCGGTTGCTACCCAGTGCCCTAACTCTCCGCAGCAACTAGCGGCCTACAGCTCCTTGGTGAACGAAATTAAGGATGCTGAGAATACGGTTAAACGTCAGCGTGACAAGGTTGACGAAAAGCTCATTAAGTCATTAGATCAAGAAATTGAGAACTCGCGACGCCTGACGGTTTATGATGGCACTGATTGTAATAAAGTCAGTGCTTCAGCTGCCCGCATCGACAAGGCCTTTGACACTTTGGCGGCAGCTCACGACGCGGTACTAAATAGTGCCGGCCTAGGGGCGGGCGTTAACACTGAAGATCTCACTGAAGAAGAGCGCCAGGCTGTAGTAGCCCGTGAGGGTCGCCGTGAGGCGCGCAAGGAGCGTCAGCAGGTGGCTAGCGCAACGCCTACCACTCAGCCCACTTCGCGTAGCAAAAATGCTACCAGCAAGTCTGGTACTGACTCGGCTAGCTCCTCTTCCGGTAACGGCTCTAATAACTCTGGCGCCAAGCCTGGTAATTCGGGCACGGGTTCTGGTGGCTCAGGTAGTGGCTCTGGTTCCGGCAGTGGCGGTAGTGGCGGTTCTGGTAACGGTAGTGGCAGTGGCGGCTCGGCTACGACGGCGCCCCAGGCCCCCTCTGAGCCGATTGCGGTGCCCACCGTGCACCCTGATCCGGTAACCTCTCCGCAGCCGGCTCCCGATCCGGCCCCCACTGGTGGCGGCGACGGCGGCGGTGAAAGCCCTAGCCCAGATCCGGAGCAGCCGGGTGATGGCGACGGCGACACTGCTGTAGGGCAAGACTGAAATTTAATGGTGGATTGACGCAAACCGCGTCAATCCACCATTTCTTACTAGATGTGGCGCCAAAAATAGCCTAAAATATGACCTGCCTTACCGCCGGGTGAGTAAGGCCATGGCGCGCCAGGTTGCGCCATGCCTGGCAGGCGGGTAATGTTTACTTCACCGACGCGGGGTGGAGCAGTTCGGTAGCTCGCCGGGCTCATAACCCGGAGGT
>ERZ773214.903-NODE-903-length-18384-cov-69.528016_pt1 | contig 18384 bp, 19 predicted proteins | sample MGYA00511238_ERZ773214 | MGnify/ENA primary metagenome ERZ773214 (study PRJEB29015, sample SAMEA2738157) | human oral metagenome | biome: human oral; feature: human-associated habitat; material: saliva | place: China | collected 2259 ... | reverse complement strand
AACTCATCAGGAAGTAATTTCCCCATCCATCTTCAGGTTTAAATGAGTGTCCTTCGAACTTTCTCTCAAAAGCTTCCTTCATCATAAATAAGATAATAGGAACGACGATAAACGGAATGATAAACATTGGTTTTAATAAATTTACTTTAGCCACAGCTAGTAACACAGCGGCTACGATAATAAATCCATAGAATACAAACCCTGCAACACCATTCTGTGAGAATAAGAATTCAGCCCATTCTTTCTTACGAGCACGATTCCACATATTCATAATCATTGTCACTAAGATAAGTACAGAACCAATTGCAATCGCACCGATTAGAAGTATCATCGTACTTGAGGACGCCATAACTTCAAACAGTTTATCTCTTACACCAAATAAAGATCGATGTACTGGATTTAGAAGTGTTTCATGTCCAAATACAGAGCCAAACAAGAAACCAAAGATTGATGATGTAATACCAACTCTACCAACAATACCGAATAGCTTACCCTTCTTTTCAAATAAGAAGCCAAGAATCAAAAGTACAAGTCCTTGTCCAAAATCACCAAACATGATACCAAACAAGATACAGTACGTAATTCCAATAAAGACTGTTGGATCAAAATCATCATATGCAGGTAGTCCATACATCTCGATAAATAATTCAAATGGTCTAAAGAACCAGCCATTCTTTAATAGTGTTGGGCACTTGATATCTTTCACTTCACTTGGATCTTTAATTCTAAAGTCAACCGGCAAACCATTAAAGGCCGCTTTATATGTTTCAACATCGGAAGCCTTTACAAATCCACTAAGGATTTGTTTCTGGTCTAATACTGCAACATATGGATACATATTGCAGATAGAACTTTGACGTACGCAATAGGAATACATATCAACCATCTTGATACGACATTGTTCTACTCTTTCCTGAATATCAAACTTTGGAATCGTAATTGGTTCAAAGAATAAACTTTGGAAAATCTTGAAAGTCTTAGCTGCGTAAGTATCACTCGTTACATACACGAGCCAAACATATTGTGCTGTTGAGTGTAAACGATGTAATACAAACATCTCTTCACGATACAAGGATAACTTCTTAAAACTATCCATCGGTAATCTACCAAAGCCAAAATTAAGGTAATTACATGCATGCATCTTTTCAAAGTTTAATATACTTAATTCTTTTAAAGCCTTTTCATCATCCGGTGATAATGTCTCACTTTGTGCAACATTATCTAAACCAAACTCTTCATTTAATTCTTTGATATATGCTTCAATTTCAGCATTGGTATAACTAGATGTAACCTTTTCTTTTACATTCAAATCACATCCAACTGCATGCGCAATACTCTTAAATGTCTGTACATAATCCTGATACGGATTTTCTGTACTAATGACGCTTCCATTGTTATCATCATTGATAATTTTGGTTGCTATCACTGGCTGTAACAGACCTGTGTTCATCCCCGCTAGTAACATCGCATCTCGATGTTCTGGGTCTGTGCATGCACTGATGAACTTCATTTTTTCTATAGCCATGTGCAATCCTTTCTTAATAAATCAACAGAGCCTTCACACGCTCTTGTGGAATTTGATATCTTACACTTTCGATAATATCAATCACATTCTGAATCTCAATATCTGCTAGTAATACATACGCTAGTAGTGATAGATTCGGATCGGTATCGGTACGAATAAAATGTGCACTCATATTGAACGTAATACGTTGTGCATAATGTTCAATATAAAGGAATTTTTGATTTGATAGATACGCTTTATATCTCGATTTCTCTAAGCGTTGAATAACTTGTTCTGCAGTATCATTGTCAATCATATCGTATAAATCTTTCATACGGAAGAAACAACAATAGTCTGCTAGCATCTGCTTGATAAACTCCCTAGAAACAGTAAAATACTTCTTCAAACGATAAATAATTGCGATATTCTCTAACTCGATACGAGACAAGATAATTTCTTTCATCTTTTCCTTTGAAGTTGTATTAGAATACTTCTCAATCGTTTCTAGACACGTTGCGTAATATTTAGTACGTAAAGAATGCTCCAAATTGATAAAATCCATATCCTCTAAGGATTTCTGTTCATACTTTTTTAATACGTCATAATAAGAAGTATCTTTCAACAACATCAATACATCTTGAAAGGAAGCACTATCCGCCAATTCCTTCAGTGGAAATGAAGTATAGCTTCCAATATATAGCGGTAACTTGGAAATCATATTTTGGCGTAACATCTCATTATCTTGGTCAGAAAGTGAATGTAATTTCATCAGAATTAATTCAATTTCTGTTTCCATGACCGCAATATGCCCAAAATGTTTTGCGTTATCATCCGCATAGCGAATCAGTTTTGCAAATCGATTGAATACACCTGTACGAAGTAAAACCTCTAACTGGCCACGATGTATCGCCTTTGGGTTAATTCCCTCTAAAGACTCCTTATAAAGAGGCTGACTTTGCAAAAATATTGCAATATCACCAACTGTCTTTTTTTGTAACATCGCTGCATAATCAACAGGTGTCAAATGTTCTGCAAGCATCGCTCTTGCCTTAGCGGTAATCGCATTACTTGATTTGCTCATTCGCTACTCCTGTTCTCTTTTTCCAACCGTATAATCCGCAATCATCTGAATCCAGCGTTCTTTATTTGCATTAAACATATCCGTAATGCGCTTTGATTCTTTCTCATACATTGCTTTTGCTTCTGCTTGTTTTTTCTCATGAGTTGTACGAATTTCTTCACGCATTGATTTCACTTGTGTCTCTACGTTGGCCCAAGCCTCATCCGTCAGTTTCTTTTTCTCCTGCTCAATTGCCTGCTTCAATTTGTACTTCAATTCATGGGCATTATTAATCTTATTACGCGTTTCTTCATCCATCTTAATAAGATCTTGAATCACTTCTATTTCCATAGCTACCTCCCATAAACATTGGCCCTATAATTATAGTCCTTTTCATCTCAAAATTATAGGTAAAACAGATATAAATTCTGTAACCCACTCATATTTTTCTCAAATTTAAAAAAGTAAGCAGTTACAAAAAGACATCTACGACTGTAGATGTCCACCTTCACTTGTCAGATATTTAAATAATGCGATACAGCCTTCTTCGATTTCACGATATGCTATATCGAAATCACCACTATACCATGGATCTGATATACTTCTGCACTTTCCTGTATATTCTAATAATAGATGGATCTTACCTTCTGGATCGTTGTGATATACACGTTTCATATTACGAATATTCATCTCATCCATTCCTACAAGTAAATCATAGTATGCATAATCGCTAGTTGTAATTTGACGTGCATGCTTATCATCACAGTTGATGCCATGCTCGCATAGTTTTTGTTTTGCAGTAGGATAAACTGGGTTACCCCTACCATTCCATATCTCTTCTGAGCTAGTCGCAGCAGAAGCTATCTCAAATTTATCACTAACACCAGCATCACTTACTAGTTTACGAAAGATATACTCCGCCATAGGCGAACGGCAGATATTTCCATGACATACAAATAATATCTTTATTGTCATAGTATACTTACTCTTCTCCTGTATAAGTTCTCTTGTAAAATTCCCTACAGAAAATAGAAGTAAAGATAAATACAATCATTGAAATGATGATACCAGCAAATAGATAAGAATTTATGAAACTTGCAATCACAGCAACTACCAGCAATAAATCTTCTGCAATCAAAAATGCTTGACGTTTAGACATTAATTCAATCTGACGGCATCTTTCATCATGCATCTCGTTATATAAACGCATCAAATCTTTTTCATTCTTCATTGCTTTATAATTCTTTGCAATATAACACACAGCTACCACGATTATTACAATAAATAGGCCCGTATAAAATCCATCCATATAGTTAGCAAAGTTACGATCTACATATGATCTAGTCAGATATCCTAATCTATCTAGAATAAGAAGCAATACTGAACATATTGCAATCACACTCCAAATATTTGTATATTTTTGTAATTCCTGTTTTGCCTTTAATAATTTCTTGTCCATGTTTATTCCTCTTCCTCTAATTCTGAAAAATCAAATACTTCTTCAATACTCAATGAAAACTGCTTTGCAATCTTATACGCTAGTGGTAATGAGGCAGTATACTTTCCTACTTCAATTGAAGTTATCGTCTGTCTTGTCGTACCAACTAAATCCGCAAGTTCACCTTGAGAAAGTTTATGTTCCTTTCTTAATTCCTTGATTCTATTTTTCACCTTTATACTCCTATCTGATATATCGATATATACGCAAAGTTCACTTTGCATTTAAAGTATAGTTAACTTTGCATATAATGTCAAGTCTACTATGCAATTATTTGAATAAATTTACCATTTAACTAATCATCACTAACAATTAAAACAAAAACAAGGCTTTCATCTCATAAGATAGCCTCGTATTTTTTATAAAACTATTTTTATTACTGTAACACTTTCAAAAAATATTTATTTAAATTATCCCATTCGAATCTCATATCATTTAATTTATATGCTTGTTCATTTATTTCTTGCATCTTATTTTTAATATATAGATTTAATTCATTTACAACAGGAATATATTCAGTCTCCTTAGATTTCATCTTCAATTCCAATAGATGATTAACTTCAGTCTTTAATTTATCTTCTAGCATTGTATCCTTTAAATCGTTAAATTTAATAGGAGGTTGTGTTTCGTTTTCTAATGCATACTTTGCCGCTAAAATAGGTCTTATTGCATAAAAGTATTTCTTTAACTTAACGCTTTCATCCTGCAGATAATTATCAAAAGTATTTGATGCCATATTTAAGTAGTGCATTACGCTTTTCTTTACATCAAAATATTGTTTTGATAGTTCTCTTAATTCTCTTCCTTCGATTGTTTCCTTATAAACAATTGGAGAATTAATCCATTCAAATAGTGTTGGATTTGATTTATATAATAATTGCAATGCTTTCTTAATGTCCCATCCACTAATATCGAATACTTCATCTAATTGCCATTCAATTACATCACGAACAGGATCGAGTCTAAGATACATTTCTGGTTCACGAACATATATAAATCTTACATCGTAGTCGCTATCCGCCGATTCAAAACCCCAAGCTCTACTTCCAGATTCGATTGCTAAAATAATTTTTACATGCTCCTGTTTCTCAATTTCTTCTAACTTCTTCTGAATAATTTCTTTCATATATATCCTCATTTTAATTATCAGTTTCGTTAACTACTCATTAACAGACTTTTCAAATCTATCCACAAAATCTATCAGATAATCTTTTCTTTGTAGTTTATCTAACCAATTAAATGGAATACTTTCAAATCCATAATAAATACCAGCCATTGACCCTACAATTGAGCCTATCGTGTCAGTGTCTCCACCAATATTTGTTGAAGCAATGATAGCTTCTTTATAGTGTTGTGCATTCATGAAAATCCACATTGCAGACTCCAATGTATCAACGATATATCCTGTGGATTTAATATTTTCAAGTATTTGAACTTCAATTTGTTCATTTAAAATCCTCGTATATTGATTAATAGAATCTATAGTAAATGAACGATAGTCTAAATCTTGAATATGTTTATATGCTTCTTCTTTTGTTTTTCCTTTTAACAAGTTTATGATAAACTGCACATAAATATAGCAACCCAGCCTACTGACTTCATGTGCATGCGTTAAAGAAGATACTTCATTAGTTAATTTATGAATAGATGTATCATCTAATTTCTTCGAATATGCATATAAAGCAACCGGCAAGATTCTCATGAGTGAACCATTCCCATTTTCGTTTATAGATGTAGAACCACATTGTAAGGGAGCTGTACCATTACAATATTTTTTTATCGCCTTTAAACAAGTTCTTCCAATATCAAAAGCTACACCTGTTGGGGTGTATTCTGACTTGCTGATCCACTTTACCCATTTATCCATGATGTCTTTGTAATCAAAATATTTCTTCTGAATAAATGAATCAATTGTAGCGATTTCCATTGCAGTATCATCTGACCAAGAACCTGCAGGTTGACCTACATCTGGACTATCAATCATTTCAATCACTGGATTCTGTAGTAGTTCTTCCCTCTTTGAGAATTCAGTGGGAAAGCCCATCGCATCACCAACTGCATGTCCAATGATTGCTCCAAGATACTGATTATTCTGTCTATTCATATTACCCTCACTGTAGCAATCAAACTGATATGACTCAGTAGGAAAGTTACTGATGAGATAATTGTACTACATTGTTATAAACCTAAACATAGAATTGGAATTGTAATAACAGATAATACTGTAGATACTAGGATTAGCTTTGCTGCAAACTTAGCATCACATCCATACTGCTCCGCAAGAATTGCTGCTGTAGATCCCGCTGGCATTCCTGTCATAATGATTGCTATCGCTTTAATTAATGTCGGAACCTTTAAGAATGTTAATATAACAAAAACGATGAAAGGATACGCAATTAAGCGTATAGAACAGAAGAATAAGACTTTCTTTTCTAATAGGTTATTCCATTCAATCTCTGCTAGGATTGATCCTACTACAAACATAGAGATTGCTGTTGTACATGCTGCAATACTACTTATAGTTTTAGTAATAAATACTGGAAACTTAATACCTGTAAGCATAATGATAAATCCAATTAACACAGCAACTACAGATGGATTTTTAAACACAGACTTTAAAGCATGTTTAGGATCAATTGGTTTAAATAAGGCTAAACCAACTGTCCACATCGTTACAATAATTGGAATTTGGAATACAGATGCAAACATGATAGCTTCACTCCCATAGATACTTTGAATCACAGGAATACCAATAAATGCTGAGTTTGAAACAATCATGCCATAGGTCAATACATTAGCATCTGTTTTTTCATATTTCTGGAAAAGATATTTACTACCGATAATAGATATAGTCTGAATGATTGCAGATATAATCACAGCCACTAAACAAGCCATTAATAAATCTGAATTTACATTGGAATCATTCATAAAAGAAAGAATTACAGTACATGGCAAAACTACATTAATTAATAGTGTAGATAATCCTTTGCGAATTTCAGCTGTTACAATTTCCTTTTTACGCAAGAAAAAACCGATGCCTAGCATCAATAGGATTTGCATCTGTAGTTGTATCATCTGCGTAAATAGTGACATAGTTCTACCTCATGAATAATAAAATACCCTACTATTCTAATATAAAGACTATGAAATAGTAAGGTATTTACTTTATTGTGATAAAATCTTAGTTCTTTCCACCAATAAGGTCAATAAATGACTCGCCATTTTGTGGTGCTTCTACTCCAAAATAATCACAGCAGCTAGCGCCCATATCAGACATTGTTTTACGAATTCCCACTTGTACTCCTTCTAATCCTTTACGATAGATTAAAAGAGGAACGCATTCTCTTGTATGTTTTGAGTGGCCAATATGTGGATCATTTCCATGATCTGCTTGAACAATCAGAATATCATTCTCAGTTAAATGTGGAAGAATCTTTGCTAGACCTTCATCTGCTTGTTTTAAGACTTCAACATAACGTGTAGCATTTTGTGCATGCCCTGCTAGATCTGTCTCTTGAACATTTGTGCAGATAAATCCCTGCTCCATTTCAAGAATACAATTTAAAGTGATTTCCATAACTTCTGGTGTCGGTACACATGAGATAGATTTGCCTAAATCATTTGCGACAATATCCGCAACCTTTCCAATAAGCGTACATGGAATTCCATTCTTTGTTAGTATTGTAGGAGCTTGTACTTCTTTATCTACACCATATCCTAGATGTAGACATTGATATCCTTGATCGTACGATTTTGATTTTGCTGAAGCAATTCCAATATACTTACCATCGCGAATTTCTTCAGCGTTATATAAATCCTGCATCGTATTACCAGTACCACCAAAAACAATGACACGTCCTACTGTAGAAACTTCACGAACCAACTTAGCAATTTCATACTCCTTTTCAAAAGGCATGTAATCAAGTGGTGCCGTTACGTTATAGCACATTCCAAGATCCGCTTCTAAGTTATCTGCAACCGTAACATAATCATCAACCACGATATAACGTAATCCATTGCGATTAATTATTTCAACCTTATGTCCTGCATCTTCAAGATGTTTAGCTACTTCATCCACTTTCTCTTGGAAAGGAACAAACTGAGGTTTCTTTGGTTTAGTTCCCATGATTTCTTGGTGTCCCATGAATGTATCTGCACCTTGATGCATTAGTTCACTTTTACCAAAGTTAGCTTTTGGTTGAAACTTCATACAATTACTCTCTCTACCAAAGGCATTCATCAAACCAAGTTTTTCTAGTGTAGGTAACTTTAAATCTGGAAATTCATCAAGAATAGAAGCTAGTGTATTAGACTTCTCATCGCCAGCTCTTGCTTGTGCTGCATCACGCATCGCACCAATTCCAAATCCATCTAAGACAATGATAATGAATCTCTTTTTCATTTCTTACCTCCTAGACTATCATATACACCTAAAATCTCAGGTATTCCTGAGTGAATTCCTTTAATCAGACATACATCACTACGTGTTACAAATATCTGATAACGGAAGCATAATATAGCACTATCACCAACATGATGCGGATTCTCTAATCCAAAATGATAATCAATAGAATCCATATCCGGAAGAATCACACTATCCTTTACTAATCCTTCATAAGAAGTACCAACTAATGCATTTTGAATATGTCCACGTCGATAGTATCCACCACCATAGATATATGCATGGTCATCTAATACATGGCTTACTTCTGAAAGATAAAGAATACTTGGAATCTCTTCTGTATCATGATCAACGTGATATGGAGTAGTACCTGAAAGTCCATGCCCTGGTTCAGCTGAAGTAATCTCTGGATATTGCTTCATCAGCTCTAGTGTATGCACGCATGTAGCTGAAGGTGCATTCACATTTTGAATACGACAACCTAAACCTTCCAAGATTTTTTTAGCTTTTAGGACGGTAAATAGATTCTCTTGCGCTTCAATCTGCTTAGTTGTTTCATCGTATAAAAAACACGGGAAGTTATCAACACCAGCAATTTCAATATGTGTTAAGTTTTTTGCTTTTTGTACAAGTTCTTCTAATTGATCTAAGTAGAAGCCTGCAGTCTGCCCACTATAGATACGATCATTTTCACCAATAACACGTATACATATCTTTTGACTGATACCTACTTTCTTAGCTGCTTCGTTAATTTCAACTAATTTTTCATAAGAATAAACTGTGATATAGTCACAACCATACTCTACTAGTTGATTAATCATCATTGATGGAATTTGTACTAGATGCCCTGCATGTGCAATATGAAGATGATATTTCATCATCACTTCAGCTTCTTTGAAGTCAACAACAACTGCACCTTTATAGCCAACTTTCTCTAATTCCATTGCAAGATATGGATTACGTCCAATCTGCTTTAGCATGTAATAGAGTTCAATATTTTGCTCATTAGCTTTTTGTAGGATTGCTTTTGCATTTGCGATAAACTGATCGACATCAACTACATATGTATCAGGCATAATCTGTTTCTGTTGATGCATATGTACTGCTATTTGAATAAGATTTGGATTTGTTTTACATAACTTATCTAGAAACATCTTTCGCCTTTCTAATACTCTCTTTCAGAATACGTATTATCGTATCTGGTCCACTTCGATTTGGATTGATACGTATCATTCTATCTTCTAGTGTTGGATCTGCTTTTCTAAATGTTCCAGATACACGATAGAACATAGGGGCTGCTTCATATTTAGACTCAGCTCCAACTGGGTTTGGTAGCCCACCTAACTTTTCTGCTTCTTCTAACACTGCTTTTGCAATAGTATCTTCAAATTCAACCAATAATACTTTGGATTGTGCATTCGCTAAGAATGCATTTTTTATACCTTCTACTTCATGATTATTTAAGCGTCTTACAAGTTCTTCATTTACTTCTGCTTGTATCGCTAAAGCAACAGGAGCATACGTTAAACCACGTAATACTTCCATCGCTTGCCATCCTTGAACTTTTGAACCACCCGAATAGTTCATCTTTTCAATTGCATTCACTAAAGATGCCTTACCAACAACAACTCCAACTCCTTCTGGTCCTAGTAATTTAAAACAGGAGAATGCAGATAAATCTGCACCAAGTTCTACTCCTATTTTATGAACCTTCATTACTGCATAGTTATCATCAGTAATAATTTGTATTTCTCTGACAGATTTAATAGCTCGAATCACTTCTTCCATATCATACGAATCGTCAATTGCTTGACGTGTGTATTGAACAAGTGCAGTACGTATATTCTTATGTTCATTAAGAACATGCTTAATGTCTTCGATATCATTAAAATTTGCCCTTACAGGAACAAGTCCCATTGATATAAAACTTGACTCAGTTGTTGGATAAATCGGTGATGTATGTACTAATATTTCTTCATTTGGAGATGCCATCACTTGTAAACCACTGCGGATAGCACCAGTACCAGAACCAATTAGTAATAAGGCTTTCTCTGCTTGAAAGAAATTCGCAATCACTCTTTCGACTTTTTGAGCATATACCGGCTTATTTAATCCAGGAACTACACCAAAATCTCCAGCCGAGAGAAACTCCTTCCCTTGAAATTCTTTTGTAATCTCATCAATTAGTTGAAACTGTTTTTGTTTCGCTTCTTCCAAACTAATTGACTTTAAAGGATATGTATTCATTTACTACCTCCACTAAAAATGAGGCTCAGAAAATTTCTGAGCCGTTTTTTATTGAATATCAAAAATCCTACTTGGATTCTTTATCAATAGATGATCAATATCATCTTGACAAATACCGCGTTCTTTAAGAAGTGGTACAAACTTATCTAAGACAGCCGTATATCCGCTATATTTTCCAAAAGTCTTCATATATGATTTTCTAGAAATATCTGTCGAAAGGATAATTTTATCTACATATCCCTCTTTGATAAGTTGTGCAAGATTGTCAGCTCTACTTTCATCTTTAAGATACGATGTTTTACCAATCGTATCAAATCCAATATTTGCTCCTCGATCCATTAACGATTTCATATATTCAACATCATTTGATAGATCGATATGTCCAAGTACAACTTTATTAAGTGGCATACCCTTTTCTTCAAAAATATCTAATTGCTCATGTCCAAGTGTGCCCATTTGGCAATGTGTTGAAACACAACATCCCACTTTCTTTCCTGCAATTGCAGCTGCAGCAATGACTTTCTTTTCGTTTTCAGTCATTACTTTACTAGTAGCAACTTCTCCAATGACACCAGCCTTTATATTAGTATCATCAATACCTACTGTTAAATCTTTGATGAATATCTCAGCAATGTCATCCTCACTCATGTCATGAATATACTGTGGATGATACTGATCCAAATAGAATCCAGTTGGAGCGATAATATGAACATCACAAGTATTAGATAGCTTTAGTAAATCATTCACATTTCTTCCCATATCATTTGTGGACATTTCAACAAATGCTTGAACACCTAACTCTTTCGCAAAGTTAATTTCATCAATAACTAATTGCGAATATCCAAATGTAGAATCATCATCATTTCGAATTCTACCAAGATCAACCGATAAGTGTTCATGACACATTGTAACTCCTAATTTACTAGGATTAATGTCACCTCTCACAGTACGAATCATAAAATCCCTCGCTTTTCTAACCAGCTAATCCAATAAGCTGAACAAGATATAGTAAATTTAAGATAATTCCACAGGCAATAGCAGCGATAGGACCAATAGCCATACGCATTACTTTTCTACCTGTAGCTTCATTAATTAAGTAAATTGTACCACCGATAAAGAATCCACCAGCTGCACCAATTGTTGTAGCAGTACCCATAGATGCACATGCACCAATAGAACCAATTAATAATGCAAATTCAACAACCTGATTCATTGAAGAACGGATATTATCAGATGCATCACGAATAGATGGGAATCCACCCAAGAATTTACCAACAAATCCAAGTAACATTACTTCAGCGAAGATAATACCAGCACCTAGAAGTAAAGCAATAATTGGGTTAGGACTCAAGTATCCTGCAACATATACAAATGTAAATCCAGCTACACCGTATACACCTGTTGTGATAGCAGTTGTTGCAATTAATGGGATAAAGCTTAATCCACGCATTAATTCATTAGTAGCAGCTGTACGAACTAAGTCAGTGTTACCTGATGCATATGCAGTAGATAAATCGAACATTGATACTGTTGATCCAGCAAAAATATGTAAGTTACAAATTACAGCAATTAAAGCACCTGCAGCCATTAAGAATGGTAAATTCTTCTTAATTCTACCAACTCTTTCACTGAAGATATTATTTGAATCATCTTCAGCTTCTTTATTTTTGTTGCTTAAGTCTTTAACAATACATAATCCAATTAAGATAAGAACGCCTGTCATCATTGTCCATGCATCAGCACTAATTGTAGAGAACTTAGGGCCAAGAATTCTAGCAACCAATACAACTAAAGCAGAAATCAATCCATTCTTTGCACCAAATTGCATAAAGATAGCAATGATTGGGAAAATTGCAAATCCAGTAACTACATATGTTCCTACTTGACCCATTCCACCGATCAAGTCAATTGGTAATCCTGTGAGTACAGCATTGATAGCACTGATACCTGTGAAGCAAAGTAAGCCATATAGTCCACCTAAAATTGGAGCTAACCATTTCTTAGGTGAAGCAATTCCAATAATATCAGTTGCTAAGAATAATAACCATGGGTTCATTAAATTTGTAGCTAACGCATTACCAATACCTACAGAAGCAATGAATCCAACACTCAAGCCAAACGCAACAGAAGCAATCTCTGAACGCTTCATACGTTTTTCTAAATATTCTGGAATAACAGGTCTAATTCCGTCATGGAAAACCGCCATACCCATGTGTGACATAAATGATGTAAGTGCACATAATGCAATTACAGATAAAGCATTAATTAGATTAATTTGCATAATAATTATCTCCCTTATTTATTTTTTAATGCATCAATCAAAATTGGAACTGTATCATTGATACTGGATACTGTCATACCAAAGCAAATCTTTCCATCATTTACTGCCTTGATAATTTCTTCTTTATTAGGTCTTTGCCCATTTTTGCAGACAGTTGCGCATTTACTATATCCAACTAATCCGATTAGAATAGAAATTGCAGAGCCTCCACCACTTTCACAGGCACCTAAGTAATAGTCAGCTTCCCCTGATTTAAGAAGTTTTGAAGCGTTTAAATCATTTGTAATAATTGTTTCAATTTGTGGATCAGCTTTTTTTACAGCTAATTCCATCTCATTTTTTTGCATTCCCCCAATAGCAATTTTCATTCCCATCACCTATCTTTCTAGCAAATTGCAAATATGGATTAATAACAAGATTTCTTCACCATCAGGTATTTCAACCTGAATTAAATCTTTTACTTCATCTAGAATCTTTGAAGCCTCGACATACTTCGCATTTTGTTTTATCTCTGCAACTATGTTCTCATCAAGTCCAGCTTCACATTCACCCTTTTCTACACGTGATAACGCAATAGCCATATGAACACAGAATACTTCCATCTTTTCCTGATCAAAATCATTAGAAATAGTAATAAATTTATCGATGACAGCTTCTGATTTTCCTCTAACTGTTGTTGAGATAATATTCGCTTCAAGCAAAATATCTAATCTTTCAATAATACTATTTTTATCAATCATAATCCTCTCATATTAATATTCAATATTTTGTATTTTGTAAATTAATAATAACATAATCAATATTAGCGTCAATAAATATTTAAAATTATTCTAAAAATTTATCTTTGATATATGCTTGCATATCTTCATCAATACCATATTCTTTCAAGAAGAATTCTTCATAGCTAGAGTATTTATCTAATATACCGTCAAGCATTTCCCTACCCATCTGTTCATCTACACCTGCTTCCATCATAATGATTCGTTTAAGTGTCGGTTTCTTCTTGATTGCGCATTGATTTTTCTCTAGTGCCTTTTCAATACGTTCATAATAAGCCTGATTAGATAATAGATAGTCATCCATAATATCTTCGATAGATACACCTAGTAATAAATACATAAGAGCTGCGATAGCACCTGTTCTATCCTTCCCAGTAGCACAATGAAATAGTATTGGAAATTCTATATTCTGTTTCATCATTTCAATGATAAACATGAAACCTTCATTCCTAAACATCATATCCCGATATAATTGGATCATGTGCTTATGCAGTGTTTCTTGATTACTATCATCTGAAATGATCATTTTATGAATCCCATATGGTGAGAAATCTACACCCTCCCCATTACGGTCACGCATTCCACTTACTCTATAATTTTCAATTCCTTCAATAACTGGGTCCGGATCATCAAATGCTTCATATGATGTACGCAAGTCTAATACCGTTTTAATCCCTAAATCTTGTAAATGATGTAGTTCTTCTTCATTCATCCAACCCAGGTAACAACTACGATATAACAGTCCTGTTCTAACCTTTTTACCATCTTGGGTAAAATAACCACCTAAATCCCTAAAATTACAGATACGACGAAACTTTTCATCTTGTATTCTCATAATATATTACCTAATAACTCGGTGTTACAATTCCATCTAGAACAAGATTTTGAATCGTTAAGGTTTCTTTTACATCAAGCATCTGACGTAATAGTTCAGTCATTTCAGGTGATTTACCATTTGTTACAATAACTGCATTTGTATCATCATTATCATCAATTGTAACTTTCACGTAATTTATTTTTGACATCTTATCAATGATTTCATCTTCATTCCAAACAGCTGCATCAATCTCACCATTTTGAACTAGTCGCAGTAAATTGTTTGATTCAACAGGAATAAATTCAACCTTTTTCATTCCACATGCACGCTTTGTAATATCACTTTGATCAATTGAGTCACGATCGATACCAATTCGCATACCATCCTGAATATCTTTTATATGTGCATCATGGAATACAATAACATGCGACGAACAATAAGTACCTTCTCCAAATTCACATACAATATCAATTTGACCTTTATGTGCATCTAAAAACTCTTTCGCTGCGTATTTCGACACAACCGCAAAATTATAACGATTCTCTAAGACCATTGCGATTCTATTCTTAGCACCTCTCATATACGAAAGTGTCATTGGGATACCATGTTTATTTTCCATGGTTGTTATAATGCCTGTTGCTAGTCCTTCATATTTTCTAGAATATGGTAATGGCATAGCACCTACCAGTAAATTAATGCCTGCAAGTTCAAGTAGAATCTTATCATTCTTTTCAATTACATAAGATCCTAAGTGTCCTTTACTTACAATATGAATCGCATTATTATTCTGCAAGGTCTTAAGCGCAGATTGTGCAGTACCTCTCGAAATATTCAGTTTCTCACTTAACTCTGTAACAGTTGGTGTCCTATCCCCAACTTTATATTTTATAAGGGCTTTTGCAAGACTTAGTACTGCAAGTCCATTTTTGCTCATTAACTGATTATTATAGTCCATAGTTTAACTCCTATGATTATTATAGGATGAATATTCATTTTTTTGAATATTCAATGTACATTAAATTTTATAAAATTGTTTTATAAATGTTATTTTTCTAGTGATACAATATACATATAGAAGATTTATTTAGGCATACTTCATAATTAATAGAAAGTGAGAATACGAATATGTTTGTCGATAATAAATTTTATGATCATGTGAATCAGATTCGGAAGAAGAGTATTTGGAAGTACTTTCTTTTGTATTTATTTTTACAATTATTAATCTCTATCCTCTCTGATTTCCCGGCCATTCAGATGATTGTAAATGGTACTATTAGTCCACTTAACTTTGCTGAAGTTGAACATTCAAGTTTCCTTCTATCATTTATTTGTTCAATTATAATGCAGTTTTTCACGCTTCTAATCCTCATGCAAATTTATAGAATTGCACAAGGCTCTTATACCAAACTAATTGATCTCTTTGAACCCGTAAAGGAGAAATGGCTAATTATCTTATGTATCTCTTCTTTTATAGCATTCTTAGATAATTTATTTGAATACTGTATCTCCAATACATTTTTATTACTGATTCCAAAATTAGTACTTTACTATTTAACAATTTTTATTGCATTTGCGATCTATACTTACCCACCACACGCATATCAAGACGCAATCAGACATAGTATAAAAGAGGCTATTGATTCATTTAAAGATATGATTAAAATGGATATTCACTACATCTGGATATGCTTAGCAGCCTTACTCTTTACCCTAGTTATCATATTCCCTATTATAAAAACCATCTTTGGTGGTGCAGCTCTAATCCCTATTGTTACACTTGAAGACCCTAGTTCTTTATATAAAATCACTAAATCAATGATTCCATTAATTACCGCAATGTTTATTCCTTTACTTATTGTGCTAATTCTTACACAATACAGAGTATTCTGTGCCTATTATGCACATGCGCTATACTATTTCTATAAGTATGTAGAAATAAAACCAGACGAATCAGAAACACTTACACAGTCTACTGAATCAACATATGAGATTGATAAAAATGAAGATGCTTAAGCTTTATAGCATCTTCATTTATTTTTATAATAATGGTGCAAATAACTTCACAACACCAATAAATAATCTACGTAACAATCCATCCTTAATTTCACCCTTTTGAACCTGGTGCGATTTACTGATGGTATCTAACATATCATCACGTACATCTAGTACTTTCTTAGAACCGTAGAGATATGTGCCATTTTCAAAATGTAAATATAGAGAGCGATAATCAAGATTAATTGTACCAACTGTCGCAACTATATCATCACTCACAAATACTTTCCCATGAATAAAGCCTGGTGTGTACTCATAGATTTTTACGCCACCATCGATCAGATTGCGATAGAACGATCTTGTAATATTCCAAACGATCTTCTTATCCGGAATCCCTGGCGTAATAATACGTACATCTACACCACGTTTAGCTGCTAAGATTAATGCATTTTCTAATTCAGTATCAATAATTAAATATGGTGTACAAATGTATACATACTCATTGGCACGATTCAATATATTCATATAGATATTCTGCCCTGTATTTTCTCCATCAAATGGTGTTTCACCATATGGGGAAATATAGCCATCTGTATGCTGTGTAACAGAGTCTACCTTGAAGACTGTATAATCATCATCAGTTTTACGAATCGCATTCCAGTTTGTTAAGAAGAGTACAGTATAGGACCAAACTGCTTCACCCTTAACTCGAATTACATTATCCTTCCAGTGGCCAAAGACCATCTTCTGATTAATGTATTCATCTGCTAAATTCATACCACCCGAGAATGCTACTGTGCCATCAATAACCATTATCTTACGATGGTCACGATGATTCATAACTGCACCTAAGAATGGATTAATCTTGTTGTAGCGTACACACTTGATTCCTTCACTTTCAAGCATATTTGCATAGCTTGTTGGAAGAGAGTGAATTGTACCCATATCATCATACATTACACGAACATCTAAGCCTTGAGCAACTTTTTCTTTCAGGATTGTATGCATACCTTCCCAAAGGTTTCCTTTTTCAATTGTAAAGTACTCTAAGAAGATAAATTTCTTTGCCTTCTTCATTTCCTCTAGCATTACAGGATAACCAATATCTCCAAGAGGATAATAATCAAAATCAGAATTGCGATAGATTGGATACCCTTCAGTCTTAGATAAGTAGTGAAAATCGCCCTTCATTTGAGGTGCTTTATCAACTAACTCTTTTAAAACTGTTTCATCTTGAACATAGTATTTCTTGGAATCGGCTGTACTTTTAATTAGTTCTCTAAAAGTTTTAGATGTTATTAAATTTGCTCCCAACAATAGGAACAATGCTGTACCAGGGATCGGAAATAATATAATTAATAAAATCCATAACATGTCTGCAGATAAATGACGTGAATTATTAATAATATTGATAACAACTATCATACTAAGTAAGTGTAGTACTATTTCTATCCATACAAAATTCGCTGTAAAAAATAAAAATAGATTACGTACTATTATTGCTTGCAAAATTAAACCAATTGCAATGAGTCCAAACCGAAAGACTTTTTCAAAAAAACTCATACATTCCCCTCACCAAATCTATGTTCAAAATATACCATTTATGCATCACGATAGTCAATGCTTCATAATATTTGTAACATTCATAAACTGCCATATATTTTCCTGAAAATTAGAATTATTTTTTATAAACTTGCTAGAACAGATAATTTATTTACTTTTTTCGGTTGAAAAGGTTGTAAAAAAGCTAATATTAAGAGAAAATTATAAACGGAAATTGAAAGGAGTTAATACCATGATTCAA
>ERZ773214.899-NODE-899-length-18433-cov-15.439384_pt1 | contig 18433 bp, 17 predicted proteins | sample MGYA00511238_ERZ773214 | MGnify/ENA primary metagenome ERZ773214 (study PRJEB29015, sample SAMEA2738157) | human oral metagenome | biome: human oral; feature: human-associated habitat; material: saliva | place: China | collected 2259 ... | reverse complement strand
GCCTCTACCGTCGGGTTGGTTTCCTTCAGCGCGAAACCAACGTCTACAGGAAGTCGTTCTGACCGTGTAGACCCAGAATGTGGGGTGGGGCAGCTTACGCTGCCCCACTTTTCTTTTAGAGAATCGTGTCGGAGATGACGTTCAGGATCCTCAGCAAGGTATCGCGGTCACTGCCGTCTACTGCGCTGAGAAGCCCGCTGCGGACTGCGCTTGCGAAGACACTATTAGCGGCCTCGTAGGCCTTGCGCCCCTCGGGGGTGAGGCACACAAGAACGGAACGTCGATCCGTTGACGATCCTTCTTTACTGATGAAGCCCTTTGCGACAAGACGGGAGATCGCGCGGCTGGTTCCAGAGCGCGTTAACGAGACAAGAGCCCCAAGCTCTCCAGAACGCATGGGCTGTTCTCCATTAGCAAGCTCATCGAGCATTTCAAACTCGATTAAAGCCAAAGGAGCGCTCTTGCTAATTTCGGAACCCAAGGCGCTCTGAACAGCACGCGTAACAGAACTCCACGCGTGCCAAAGCTCAGCTTCGCTCTCATCGAGGAGAGTCTCATTGCTTTGAGTAATCACCCTTTTAATTTATCAGCCTCAGAGAAATAAAACTACCCTCTGACCTGCGCAAATGAGCAAATAAACCGAACGGATTTTCATCGAATTATTACGAAGTAATATGATCTGACAACGATTGCATCTAAATAATTGAACAAAGTTGTTTTAGTGTCATCTCGCCTTGACTGAAACGAAGCGGGAACCAATATATGCGACTCAATATTTGCCATTGCACATATGTCCACCCGTTCCTGAATAAAATGTGCAGCGTAAAATGCAGGTATGACACCACGACTTGAGTCTAAAAATCCAGAACTCGACTCCAATACTCTTGATTATCTCCATTTCCTAGCAGATTCCCCCACTCCCTATCACGCGGCTTCCCTCGCCGCTCAGCGCCTCGAAGACGCGGGATTCACCCGCCAAAGCGAAACAGAACCCTGGGACGCAAGCCCCGGTGGACATGTTATGGTTCGCGGCGGAGCCGTCATGGCATGGGTGGTTCCCCAGAACGTCACCGATGCGACAGGATTCCGAATTGTCGGAGCACACACAGACTCCCCCGCTTTCACCCTTAAGCCCTCGCCTCAGACCACAACAAGCGACGGCTGGGGACAGATCGAGGTCGAAGTCTACGGCGGGATGATCATGAATTCCTGGCTCGATCGCGAACTGTGCGTTGCGGGTCGACTGATCATGGCCTCGGGAGAAGAAATCCTGGTCCGCACAGCACCACTGGCACGCATTCCTCAGCTCGCAATCCACCTCAACCGAGGCGTCAACGAGTCTTTGCACCTCGACCCCCAGAAGCATCTGCACCCCGTATGGACGGTCGACACCCCAGATGCCTCGCTGATGGACACCATCGCCCGCGCTGCTGGTCTGGAAAACGCAAACGAGGTCGTTTCTTTCGATCTGATCTGCACTCCCTCGCAGGGTCCCGCAACCTTTGGCTCGGAGGCACAATTTGTTGCCGCTGGACGCCAGGACAATCTCTCTTCGGTCCACCCTGCGTTGACGGCACTGGAAGACATCGCAGGAATGGGCATTCCTGAAGGCGGAGACATTATCGTCTTGTCCTGCTTCGACCATGAAGAAGTGGGTTCCGAATCGCGCACAGGCGCGGCCGGCCCGATCCTCGAAGACGTTTTGCGTCGCACTGCTTGGGCGCTTGGACGTGATGAAGACGGCCACGCGCGCATGATTGCTTTGTCTACTTGCGTGAGTGCCGATGCTGCGCACTCGGTGCACCCGAATTACCCCGAGGTGCACGATCCTTCGCATCACCCGGTCATGGGCCGTGGCCCGGTCATCAAGATCAACGCGAAGCAGCGCTACGCAACGAACGGTGTGGGTATCGCCCTGTGGAAGCGTGCATGCACACGTGCAGGAGTCTCTTCACAGGACTTCGTATCGAATAACGCCTCACCCTGTGGAACAACGATCGGCCCCATCACCGCAACGCGTCTGGGCATCGAGACCGTTGACGTGGGAGTTGGATTGCTCTCCATGCACTCGGCTCGCGAGATGAGCCACGTCCAAGATCTTCTTGATCTTCGCAAGGTGTTGGCTGCCTACTGGCTTGGCGCCTGATTGATTGACATGCCGTGGTGCCCGGGTGAGTTCTCACCCGGGCACCACATTTTCATGTCTTAGTTAAACGCAGCAGCGAGCTCGCCGCTCAGAGCGCGCGCAATCGTCCGCCTGAAGCGTTCATTCATCGGTGGAAGTTCATCGCCCCGAACAAAAGCAGCTTGAGTATTTTCCCCATCGGCTGGGAAAGGCTCTCCATCCTCCCATTCGCACGCAAACGCCAGGTCGAGATAGGTTGTTTGGTCCCCATTCTCATAGATCACAGGACCCACGACTTCGACGCTGATCAGACGCTGTGCACGTGCCTTGCAGGCCGTCTCTTCGAGGATTTCGCGACATGCGGCTTGAGCGGGTTCCTCTCCCGGATCGATAATCCCGGTCACCGGAGTCCACTGATGGTTGTCTGCGCGTTGGACAACCAAGATCTCGACGGAAGCGGGGTCGATGGGGGCATTCCAATCGACGCTCGCGCCATCGCGGCCTCGAAGAACGACCGCGGTACAGCCCGAAAGCCAGAGCGGGGAATTGCCCACATGCTTACGGAGCTCAAGAATAAAGTCCGGTGTACCCACTGATCCTCCTACTCACAGTGTCCAAATAAACGGGACCAAGAAGATCTTGACGATGATGGCGAAAGCAAACATCGTTGCGTAGGCGGCCTCGATTCGTTCATCGGCCACCCGCGCATCCGCAGCCTGCAAAACTGCCGGCTGGCCCAAGAACCCAGCGACAGCACCCGCACTACGAGGCGCAGACAAGCCCAGGAAGCGGCCCGCGACAGCCTGTGCGACGCAACATGCTGCGACGATGATCAGCGCGAGGAGGGCTGCTTTCCACCCTTGGGGACTGGCCGATAGCTCAACGAAAGCTGGACCGGCGTTGAGACCCAGGGCCGCCAAGAAGAGCATGAGGCCAATGGAACGGATCGTGATGTTCGCCGAGGCCGGCAGGGTCCATACCAGCGGACCCGTACGACGAAGGGCACCAAGGAGCATACCGACGATGAGTGGTCCCGCAGCTGAGCCCAACTGGAAGGTTGCTCCGCCAAACATGGGGAATGGAATTGCCCCGAGCGCCATTCCCAGAACCATGCCGATTCCGAAAGCCATTCCATCGACTTCGCTCACGCGACGCTCGGAGTCCCCGAGGAAACTCTGGACATTGTCGAGTTCTTCTTGAGGGACAACGACTGCCGCATGATCGCCAAGATTGAGCTTAAGGTCATCGCTGGCGAGCAGGTCCAGATCGCCGCGTCGAACTCGCGTAATAGCCGCACCGAAGCGTGTCGCCATATTGAGTTCCGCAATTGATCGACCGGCAACATCTGGGCTGGAGACGACGATGCGCTCGAAGGCCACATCGGAGCGATCATCGGCCAGGTGCGCCTCGGTCTGGACACCAAGTTGCTCGACAACTTCTGCGATTGCCGAGGAGCCGCCGACCAGAACAACTAGGTCTCCCTTGCGCAGTTCTTCACCGGGAATTAAGACTCGCGTACGTCCCTCACGCTGCAGGTAGGACATACGGACGCGTCCTTCTCGCCAGGCGGGGATCTTGCGAGTTGCCACAGCCCTTTCGACGCGAACGGTTACCGCGTCTAATCCCGCGCCCGCGAGTGAGGGGGTGTCTTTTTCGCCAATCCACTTGCGCGTCACCGTCATCGTGACAACGACGATGCCGACAATCACGCCAATGGGGTACCCGAAGGCGTAGCCCACTGCAGCATCCGGGCTTCCACTGACGCGCGTGGCCGCGTCGAGTGCAGGGGCTGCGGTCAGTGCGCCCGTGTACAACCCAGTGACGAGGCCTTTGCCCAGTCCCAGGAAATGGCCACCCGCCCAGGCAATGACAGCTCCGACGATACAGATAATGGTCGCAGAGCCCAGGAGAGAACTCTGGCGCCGCAGATCAGCGAAGAATGTCGATCCCGCTGCAATACCGACGGTGTAGACGAAGAAGGCCAATCCAATTTGTTGAATAATCGCAGTCCCGTGCCCTGCTTCGGGACTATATGCAGAGACCAAGAGACCAACAAAGAGAGCGCCGGCCGCACCGAAGCGGAAGGGCCCGACACGAATCGCCCCTAAAATAGCTCCGAGTCCAACGACAAGGAAAAGAGTCAGAAGATGGTTCTGTGCGAGGAATTGGGCCATAAGGACTAAGGGTAGCTTCCAGTGGAGTGGAAACCCAGAATATTGCGAGATAAGAGTGGATACAGTGGCGAGTAAGACACTCTTGCGTCCAGAATGTTCACAGTATTCGCACAGCATGTTACCGTTCAATAAAGGGCGACGTATAGGAAGGATCCCGCCATGACAAATCCGCAGCCGGGTTGGTACCGCGATCCCTCGAACTCCTCCCAGTTGAGATGGTGGGACGGATCGCAGTGGACCAGCTATACACAGGCAGCAAACGGTGCCACAAGCGGCACGAGCCCTGCCGGTAGAGTGACGACCTCGTCATCTGCCTACAGCGCTGTGCCTGCAAACCCTTCAGCTTCAGCAAGTGGCTCTGCACAGGCGCAGTACCCATCTGCTCAGGCTTCAAGCGCACAGCCTCAGGCACCGTTTGCGCAGACGCGCCCTTCTTCCGCGCCGGCCCAAGCACCTCTCGCACAGCCTCAGGCACCCCTGGCCCAGCCCCAGGCACCTTTCGCGCAGGCTCGCCCTGCATCCACACCAGCCCAAGCACCCTTGGCTCAACCCCAAGCGCCTTTCGCTCAGGCTCGCCCTGCGTCCGCGCCAGCTACCCACATGCCTTCCGCGCAGCCCCAGCCTCGTTACACTGGCGCACCCCAGGCGAGCGTTCCTGGCGCACCTCAAGCGGGCTACTCAGCGGCGCCAACGCGGCCTTCCTACGCCTCGGCGCCGCAGCCTGCGTACGGATCAAGCAGCACATCTGGCTTCCCCGGCGCGCCCGCGGCCCCCATGGCGCCTGCTCGCCCAGCGAAGCCCGCAAAGCCGAAGAAACCCTCCGCATGGACGGGTAAGCAAAAGTTCCTCACCGTCATGTATGTGCTTTTGACGGTCGCTTTTACTGTTTCCGGCTTTGCACTCATGAATTCTGCGCAGCACAATCAAGATCGCGCCTCCATCCTTGACGCTCAAATTCAGCCACTGCGTCAAAGTGTCGCGGAACAGCAAAAGAAGCTTGACGCATTGAACAAACAGCTGGAAGGGTCGGGCAAGTGAGCAGCATGAATCCCCAGGCAACAGGTGAATCCACTCAATCCGAGAAGCCGCAGGAAACGAAGGCTCCCTCTTCGAAGATGCCGAAGCGTGTTGTGCGAATTACCGCCGCGCTGTGCGCTATCAGCTTGATTTGGGTAGTTGTCACACTGGTTCAAGCCCTGCTCGCTTACCAGAAGGTCAGCTCCCTGAGTTCAGAGACCAGTGATCTTCAGTCGCAGTCAGCCTCGATTGAGCAACAACTCACTGAAACGCAACAGAAAGCAGCCACGGCTCGAGTTCAGCCGTGGTGTGATTCGGTCACCCCTGCATCTGCCAGTGATGCAGGCAAGATCCAAGACCTGCTCAAACAGTTGAAGACCGTTGATCCGAAGGGCGAATACGCAGAGCAAGTCTGCCCCAACAAGGTCAAGGCATTCACTATTAATCAGGATTACTCCAAGCTACAAGCCTCCTTGGAGGACATCAGCCTCAAGTGCGAAGCTGACGGCAATCACGTGAGGATTTCGGGCGAGCTCAAGAAGTACAAGGGCCCGAAGGAAGCAACGAGCTCCATGAAGAAGTCGAACCTCACCCTCACGATCACTTCATCGCTTGAAGGAACCACTGATACTGCGACAACGCAAGCGAAGATTGAGGGAATCAATCCGGGTGAATCGAAGCAATTCAAGGCAGAGGCTGATCTTCCTGCGAAGGCACTGACCTGCCGAGTATCCGCGGTGTCCTGGTGGCCCGCTGATTTGAAGTAAGGACAGCATCGCATTTTGGGCGGCATCTTCACGGTGCCGCCCAAAATACTTGTTGGGGGTATGCGGATCGCATACCCCCAACTACTCGTTTAAAAACGTTTAAAGCGCGTTCTCCTAGTTCCTCGCGATGGCCTCGCGCACCAAAGGAATCAGTGCCTCGCGCGAGGGATCCAAGGCCTCGGCGCGGAATTGTTCGCGATCGGCACCCTCAAAGGAAGCAGCAGTCTGCGGATCCTGATCCTTGGGGATCGAGAAACCGAAGACAATGACGTCAACGACCTTGCGGATCGGGATCTGGTTTGCTTCTGCGGAGTCATTGACGCTGCCCAGAGCCTCGAGATAGAAGATCGAGAGGATCTCACCCATGATGTTTGTCGGTAGAAGCGGCTTGCGCCCCATACGTTCGAGGGCAGACTCCAGCATGCCGGTAACAAAATCGGCCAAGTGGTTGCGCTGACTTCCCGGAATACCGCTTGCCTCGGGGTTACGCATCTGGAAAAGACGGTATTCCATGAGGAGGATGTAGGCGGTGCGCCCTTGAGTTGCCAGGCTTTCCAGGGTCCCAACGATACTGTCGAGGTCCAGCGGGCCTTCGATTGAATCAAAAGCCTGCGTCATCTCGGTCAAAAGTTGCGTCGAATATGCGATGAAAGCATCCTCAAGGAGCTCATTCATATTCGAGTAGTTCGAATAGAATGCGCCGCGAGTGTAGCCCGCACGACCAACAACTTCATCAATTTTTGTTCCCGCAAAACCGCGTTCCACAAGAATTTCCACTGCTGCGTCAACGAGGCGCGAGCGCGTGAGCGCCCGGGCTCTGCTTTCGCCCTCCGCGCGTTTCTTAGTCACAGCCACCTCCACGATTAAAGAATTACTCGGCACAGCATAGTCACTTTTTCGTTGATTTTCTCAGCCAAACCCGCAGTTTAAGAAGTTTCTTCGGCATTTAGTAAAGAAATGAAAAGTAATTTCAACGGTCGAAGAACATATCATGTCTTTAAGATCATAAAAATTTGTGGAGTATTCATCATGAGCCCCAGCATTAAGCATTTGCCCTTGATTTCCGGACATTCCATTCCCCAATTCGGCTTTGGAACGTACAAGCTCGTCGGCGAGGAGGCTTATCACGGGGTCCTCGACGCACTCGAGCTTGGCTACCGCCACATCGACACCGCGCAAATGTACGAAAACGAGGCCGAGGTGGGGCGTGCCATCGCGGACAGCCCCGTGGCGCGCGAGGAAATTTTCGTGACCTCGAAGCTCAATAATCCCAATCACGAACCCGATGTTGCGCGCGCCAGCCTCGAGCGTTCTTTGGAGGAACTACAGCTGGACTACTTGGACTTGTTCTTGATCCACTGGCCTCTTCCCATGCACTACGGCGGCGATATTATGCCCACGTGGCGAGCGATGGAGTCTTTCGTCCGCGAAGGATTGGTTCGTTCCATTGGTGTTTCTAATTTCGAGGCCCACCACCTCCAGCCGGTCCTCGATAGCTGCGAGGTTCCGCCCTCCATCAATCAGATCGAGTCCCACCCTTACTTCACCAACCGTGAGCTACACCGTTTCAATGCTCGCCACGGGATCATTACCGAGGCCTGGGCTCCCCTGGCACGCGGAGCTGTCCTTTCCGATCCCGTGATTGTCGATATCGCACGCCAAGTCTGTGCGCAAGAATCGCAAGTTGTCCTGCGCTGGGCAATTCAACGAGGCGACGTCGCTTTCCCGAAGGCGTCCTCGCATGAACGGCGCGCGGAAAACTTTGCCATCACAGGCTTTGAATTGGACGCGGATCAGATGCGTAGGATTGACGAACTGGATCGCGGGGAGGAAGGTCGCACGGGGCCTCGTCCCGATGAGATGGACCGAATGTAGCGCTTTCGCTTGAGGCGCAACTCATATCGTTTTTGGATATGAGACAGGCACGGATTGTGGGTGTGCCGCTGGGCTATCGTGAAGACATGACTCATGTTTCTACGACTGACCTGGATCGAGTTCTTGCTTCTCTCGATCCTCAGCCCAGCGGCACCTATGTCTTCTCTCTGGTCGACGAGATTCCTCAGGGGGTCGATTTCTTCGCCGTAATCCGCGACGAGGATGGCTACACCGTGGTCGTTGAGCAAGAGATTGCCCGTGAAGCAGGCATCAATGCCGATGAACTGTACACGCGAATCGACTTGGGTTCTTCCACAGAGCTTGCCGCAATCGGAATTACTGCGTCGATTGCGCAAATCCTTGCTGCGCGTTCGATTACCGCGAATTTCATTGCATGCCGTCGCCACGACCATCTCTTTGTTCAGCCTGATCGCGCCCAAGAGGCCAGCGCTTTGCTTGAGGATCTTGGCCGTCGCGCAAAGGGCTGGCTGCCCGCCTGAAATTCATTTTTCGGACACACGCACACGCGTTTTCGGCCTAAAGTAGAAGCATGGCTGTACTACCTACGGGGAGCGACGAAGCGATCCTCCGTCTTTCTGACGGGACGGTCAAACAGCGCAACCTTTTAACTGGAACTGAAGTGTGGACGGTTCCGGGTCGGGCTCACCGCCCTCTGACTCGCCCGGGTTCACCTGCCCCTATCATCGATCACGATTTAGACGGGCATCACTGCGCCTTCTGTTCGGGTCGCTACCTGGAAACCCCTCCCGAGAAGGCGCGCATTATCCGCACGAGCGAGGGTGAATGGGAAACTCTCCACGGCCTCGGCGCTGAAGAACTTGGGGATACGGTTGCGGAATTTCGGCGGATTCCCAATCTTTTCGAGATCGTTTCCTACAACTATTGGCACCTCAACCACGGTCATGTTCCTTCCGAGGCCGAGCGGCGCCGGATGGCGGAATACTTGGCGTCTCCGCAGGGCTACGACCACGTGATGAATGTTGTCCGCGCGCGTTTCTTGGCCTCGGGTGGGAGCGTCGAGGAGTTTGAGGAACTGTCAGATTCGGAGAAGCTCACCCAGGCGAATGGTTTCTTTTCTGGCGGTCACGATCTGATTGTTGGGCGGCGACACTTCGTTGATGGGGCGAAGGATACGTCCCAATTGGCGTCGGCTGGGACGCTGACGCCCGAGGAGCACTTCCAGTACATGTCGATGACTGTGCGGGCGATGCGGGACCTGTATGACTTGGATCCGGCCGTGAAGTACGTGGTGGCCTTCCAGAACTGGCTCAAGCCTGCGGGGGCATCTTTCGATCACCTGCATAAGCAGCTTGTGGCGATTGATGAGTTCTCGACGCAGACGCATGACGAGATTGAGCGCGTGCGGACCTATCCGGGGATTTATGACGAGCTTTTGAAGATCGCTGCGACGCGTGGGCTGGTTTTGGCGCAAAACGACCATGCCGTGGCGATGGCTGGGTTTGGGCATCGCTATCCCTCCTTGGCGATTTGGCCACTTCACGCGCCGGCTGAACCCTGGGAGTACTCCCCCGAGCAATTACGAGGCATCAGCGACCTTGTGCACGCGATGCACGCGGCGACGGGCGCGGAGGTGCCGTGTAACGAGGAGTGGTACTACCGGCCGCCGAGTTCATCGATTCCCATGCGTATGAGGATTTTGATCAAGTGGAGGATTTCGACGATCGCCGGTTTTGAGGGCGGGACAAGGATTTACCTCAATACGATCGACCCGTGGTCCGTGCACCAGCGGATGCTGGAGCGCCTGGTTGTTATGCGCGATGAGTGTTCGATCGCTCAGATGAAGCTGGGTGAGGAGTGTAAGGTCACGCCGCTGCTGTTGAGGTGAGGGTTCGGCGGGTTACCGGCGTCGGTTTGTTTTTACACGGGGTCAAGATGATCTCGCTCCCGGTTCGCCGAGCATTACAAAGGCGAGAGACCCGAGGCCTGCCCTGAAACAGCGGGCTGGCTGGCTTCCCTCGCCTTATGCAAATGTCGAGCTTTCGGCCCCCGCTTTCTTACGGGCTATTATTTCAAGCCTGGTGGAGGGGTACTAACCCGACGAGACTGAGCGTAACAGGGATCGATCGGGAAAGCTAGCCCTGGCTTGCGCTATATGCGCACTATGAAACTGTGCGGAAGTTGTTCGGTCGATAAGTAGCGAAGAGACAACATTGATTCGCAGCCCCGCGTGTGCGGCGAAAACCCGGGCATTCAACCTCCTGCATTCGAAATACAGTCGATCCTGCTAACGATTCAGCATCACTACGATTCGCCGGGTATGACAAAGGCGAGAGACCCGAGGCCTGCCCGAAAAACAGTGGGCTGGCTGGCTTCCCTCGCCTTATACAAATGTCGGGCCTTCAGCCCCCGCGTTGAATCGTGCTGTTATTTCAAGCCTGGCGGAGGGTACCAACCCGACAAGGTCAAGCGTAACAGGGACCGATCGGGAAAGCTAGGTTTGGCTTGCAATCAAAACACTGCGGACGTTCTGCCCAATAAAAAACTTGTGGCCCCAACATCAGTTGGGGCCACAAGCCTAAACGCGGTAGCGCAGGGATTTGAACCCTGGGTGGCTGTTACACCACACAGCATTTCGAGTGCTGCACCTTCGGCCGCTCGGACACGCTACCTCGGCACACCACAATAGCGGATCTGGCAGGATCGGGCAATTCCACGTCAGCATACGCAAAGCGACCTACACTACTTTTATGGCAAAACGGCGTATCGATCCAGCAGAAGGCCACACCGCACTCCTCACGTGGTACCGCGCCCCTGAAAGCGCCTCGCGAGCAACTCTCTTCACCGCCGTACGCTACACGCTCGAAGAAATCGCAGCCCTGCACCCTGGCCGCTCGGTCGAACTTCGCGTTCCCCCGGCCGGCGCCACTCAGATCCTGCCAGGAACAACTCACCGCCGAGGGACTCCCCCGGCGGTGATTGAAATGTCGCCAGAAACTTGGCTCAAACTGGCATGTGGAATGCTGGACTGGAATGATGCGCTCTCCCACGGGGACCTTCAGGCCTCGGGACAGCGCACCGATCTGTCCACCTATCTTCCGCTATTTTCTAATTTGCGATAGCCGGCTGATCAAGATCCGACAGGATCTGCGACGCAGCATCAACCGGCGCAAACCACTTGTTCGTCTTGTTCACCACGCCGCGCTGAGCAACTGCTGCAATAGCTGCAGAAACCGCAGCAAAAGCGACCACTGAAACCAAGGATGCCGTACCGTCATCATCCTGAGGTGCGGTCTGACCGGTCACAGCCTTCCAGCCCAGCTCCGCGACCTTTCCGGCCACGAAACCGACGGCCATAGACAGCCCTGCGGTAATAAGTTTCTGACTGAGACTGCTTCCCATGATGACTCCTTGCATCAGATCGCATCGAACACTCGATACCAACATTTTGCCCTATTGACGCGCGAATATCTCACCTTCTATGCACTATTGCTTAGACTGGTACGGTGCGAAAGACCAAGACCGCCTCTCAGTCCACCCAACGCTCAGCGCATCTGCGCCGCCTCAGCATCACGCTCCTTGGCGCGCTAGCCCTCAGCGCTTGCTCCCCGTCAATCCCACAGGGGGCCCAATGGACTGACGATCCTTTCCGCACAGACTCAACGTCTTCGGCTCAGGGGACCGCGGCCTCGGCAACAAAGAACCGCGCAACCACAGGCAATACTGACGGAATTCCACGAGGAAGTGGAACCCTACGCATCGCCTACACGCCCGGTTGGCGCCTCCCTACCGACTACATTTCTGCTTTCGAGGCCGCCAGTGGCTATACCGTTGAACAGAGCGAGTACGCTCCGAATTCTTCGCAAAATGCCGACGTCATCTTTGGCGTCGATTCAAAACAAGCTGCAGCTTTGGGGACAGCAATCCCCATTGGCAATGACCCTGTGTGCGCGTGGGCTGATCGCTCATGGTTCTCCGCAAATAGCAAAACACTCCCCTCTTCACTCAAGGATCTTTCTTCGGCAAACTTCGCCCCTCTGACCGTGATTCCTTCCCAGGATTCCGAGGCCGGCGCCGCCTTCGCTGCGAAAGCCAGCTCAGTCCTCGGCGAAGACTACGAGGACTGGAAAGAAAACCTGAACGAGGCACACGCGATCGCCCCTTCCGCAGCGGAGGCCATGGGAGAGTGGACCGCTACCCCTGCGGATGATCGTCTTTCGCTCATTTCGGGCATCACTGCCGCGCAGGGCTCCCACCAACGTCCAATCCTCATATGGGATGCGCGCCTAGCGGTTGCCGCAGCCTCCAATACTGGCACCGAAAGCCGCGCCAAGGCTATCCCCGGAACATGCGTGGATTTAACCGTTTCAGCCGTAGTCCCGCAATCTTCTTCGAATTCCGAGGCCGCCCGTTCCTTCCAAGCATTCCTCGAATCCCAGCTGGGGAAGAATGCTGCGGCCTATGCGGGACTTGCCTATAACGATGGAGTGCCCGAGGACTCACAAGCCGCGTGGTTTATGAAGCCGGTGGAGTAGGCGGGACGCCTGCAACCTTTGCTTTCGCCTGAAGCCGTTCCTTTTTACGCTCTCTGACCCATTGGTGACATGCGCGCGCTGAAAGAGCCAATAGGGCAAGCACTCCCAAAGACGAACGGATCAGCGTCATCAAGACGATGTGAGTCGCACCTGAACTGGCAATATCTGCAGCGCCGAAAATAATGTCGGCACTCAGGGCCGTCAGAAGAATAATTCGGGCACGAGGGTGACCATTCCATGTCATGACAGCAGTAATGATTTCCATGACAAGAAGAATCAAGGTTACAAAAGCGACAATCAGCCTCATCGTCAAAATGTAGATTTGCGCATCGGCGACATCATCAATGCCGATGACATTAAGCGCAATGTACTTCCACGGATTTTGAAGCACTAGGTAAGTCTGGAACAGCTCGGTTGCGAACATGAGCGCCACCAGGACCATGCCGACAACCAGTTGGACCGGACGTTGGCGATCTGCTTGAGAATCGACATCATGGGCATCTGCCATTTCATTGGCATCATCATCATTGGGCTCAACGTCTTGAACATCCAATAGGTACAGGTCACCATCGGTGATGACGCGGTCCCCACCACCATTTTTATCGTGGTAGGAACTGAAGAAATCAGGAAGAATCTCAAGCTCTGCCGCGGGGTTAGCGAAGAGGACATCATCGACAATGAAGTTGCGCTCGATATCAATATCAGCATCGATCTTATGAGTGATTTGGAAGGTCAAAAGACTCAATCCGACAGCGCGATCAAAGGTTCCCGCTGCCAGCCATTCGACGCGACGACCACCCGGAAGAACCCATCCATCGGGCGTACGCCAAAAACGCACGTGATGGCGTTCTGAAGAACGACCGGGAACGCCTTTTTGGTAGGCGAAGTCCTGCTTACGCCCAAAGAGCACAAGGTTTGAAACCGGCGCGGCATCGTAGCTTTTACGACTGACGAAGGCCCGTATCACTCGAAAAACTGTGCGGGGAGTAATCGGGTCAGCGCGTACCCATCCAGCCTCAGTCATGGCAGCGTGAATATCGATCTCGCTACCAACAAGAGCAAGGTTCACTGGGTCACCGAGGAGACCATCAGCAGTCCTTGTTCGACCAATAAAATAGTCGGGAACATACAGCCACGTGAGCAACTGATGGATTCTGGGAAGTGCGAGGTAAGCGGTAACTGCCCAGCAGATCAGGAACCAGGCGATAGCGGTAGGTTTGAGTTTTATTGAACCGGCCAAAAAAACGTAGGCAAGCCACAGTGTTGCCACGCCAGAGAAGATAAAGAACAAGGCATCAACAACATCATCGAAACCCCAGTCGCGATCCTGCGCAAAGGAGAGTTTGTCCGATGCGCGCTGGTATACAGGGGGCTTCTGCGGACGCGGGCGTGAATGAGCGGAGGCGTTTTCGCCTTCATCGCTCGACTCAGTGGCCGGTACGCGGTTCTCGCTCATGTCCCCTCCTCACGCGTGTATGTATAACCACAAGCCTAGTCTGAGAGAACTCATCCTTCCGCTTTTCTGAGAGTCTGTGTTCTCATCGTGTGCACCTCGGCAGCACGGGTTTTTCGCACTGACGACATCGCTATGAGACCTCACGAGAAGAGAATGAGGGCGCCCGGAAAGAGACTCAACAGGCGCCCTCTTGGAGACGCAGAATGTCAGGGGGTGTTTCTCGTCTCCGTTCCTCACGTTAGCGCCGACAAGAAACCATTCGGAGGTTTTTACTTCTGTGTTTTTCTGGAAATTTTCCCTTGAATAAGAAGGCTTTAAACAGAAGTGACAACCTTGTCTACCGCAATAAAACAGGGTGGCGCGTTTTACGCAAACCTAAAGTGTCAACACGAGAGGCACACAAAATAAACACCCTCCAGCCTTGAAAAGGACTTTAGTCCCATTTTTGGCTGGAGGGTAGTTTAATTCAGCAAACTCTGCGCTCAGGCGTGCGAACGAATGTAGTCCGCAAATGCCTCAATAGCTGACTTCACAAATCCCTGAGTTGCCGCATCAATAAAGCGACCATCTTCGCCGATATCCTCATGCGACATCTTCATGTAGACCTCAGGCTGTGTCATCAATAAGGGATTGAAGAACTCAAGCGTCTGACGGGTTGAGATCTGCCCAAGAGCAGCACCGACCGCTCCCATAGATGCACCCACGACATAAACCGGCTTACCACCGATAGGGTTGGATCCCCACGGACGACCAAACCAGTCGATAGCATTCTTCAGACCACCGGGAATCGAGCGGTCATACTCGGGGGTTGCAATCAGAACGGCATCCGCGTCTTCAAGGATCTTCTTGAAATCAGTAGCAACCTGTGGATAGTTCGCATCGTAATCAGGGCTGTACAGCGGCAGCTTCGAGAAATCAGCCTCAACAAACTCCAGATCAGATGAGGCATCGGCAATCATCGCACCCGCCAACTTGCGGTTAATGGAGTTCGAGGACAGCGAACCAATGATGTAAGCGACCTTGTAAGTCATGGGATAAGCCTTTCTTTCAGGAGCCGCTTTCGAGCAGCACTGCAGGCGTAAACGCCACCCAGATTCCGGTTTATTCCGACCTAAGACCTAGATCACAGAAGATTTACCAGGCGCCCGTACCACCGGTTCCGCGTTTGCGATCTTTGTTCTGACGCTCCTGGCGATCGGTTTGTTCCTGACGCTTTTGCATCTCTTCACGCTTCGCGCGTTGCTCTTTGGTCTCGCCCTGATAAGGATCCTTGGACTTGTCTTGGTTTTGTTTGTTCTTGTCTTGGTTCTGCTTATCTTTGTCCTGGTTTTGTTTGTTCTTGTCTTGGTTCTGCTTATCTTTGTCCTGGTTTTGCTTGTCCTTATCCTGATTCTGCTTGTCTTTATCTTTGTCCTGATTTTCCTGATTCTTAGCCTGCTGCTGCTTTTGCTGAGCACGATCATGAGCCTTGTCAGCATCGGCGCCGCCACCGCCGCCCTGCTGATTCTGGTTCTGCTGATTCTGTGTCGAGGCAGCGGATTGACAGGGGGCCACAACCTCGCCCATTTCTTGATAAATTTCAGCAGCATGCGCACGATCCGTACTCATCGCTGCGTCGCCCTGCTTTTCCAAAGCAAGCGCCAAATTCATTCTGACAGTGCACTCATAGGAATAGGTCTCAATTCGACCGTCCTCGATCTGCTTCGCCTTCGGAACTCGATCCCAAGCAATGCGCAACTCAGCGACGGCCTCGTCAGGATGATCAAGCTTCACATGCTGCGTCCCCGCGTTGTAGTGCGCAACCCAGCTGGCAGGGCCAAGATCTCCCCAATAAATCTGCTTTGAATAGGAGCTGAGGGCACCCTCATTATTCCCCGCGCGCACACTGCGGCCCGTATTCCATGCCCACACCGGCAGGGCGGTCATATAAATTCCGACAGCTAGGGCAACCACAACAATGGGAAGCGACCACCACAGAGGGCGCAATAGCTTCCCATTGCGTCGCGGCTTCTCCGCCTCGTTCCTCTTTGCCGAGGCCGGGGTCGCGCTGGGTGCGCCATCCCCCGTTTGGGTATCAGCTTCAGCCTCGCCATCTGCTGGAGGCTGATAGAAAGCAGTAGGACGCTGTTCCTTATCGCTGCGGCGCTTAAATCGCACGGGTCCTCCTCAGTGCGTGGATACGACCCGCAAAAATAGCGGACTCCCAAGCTAATAGCACAGTTAAAACAAGGGCCGATGGCCACAAAATGTAGCGTGAAGTTTGGATCGTATCGTTTGCATCCGCAATATTTCGAGCATTCTGAACCGAGGATGAAGCTGCGGAGCTAATGGCGGAATCATTGGGCGAACGAACCATATCGATACCAAGTTTTTGAGCGATCTCATTCAGCTTCTTGACATCAATCTTCGAAATTGCATCAGGGTTTCCGGGCTGGGAAAAATCTTTGATGTATTCAGGTTTTGAACCATCATTCTGCTTTCCCAGAGCGGCAACCTTCATCTTCCCGCCCTCTTCAGTTCCATAGCCGATGACCAAGCCTCCCGCCAGGAGTGGCTTGATCTTGTCCCATTGCTGAGAGTCGCCTCCACCGGCACTTCTCCACGCAGAATTGTTCGAGGTCTCACCATCGGTGAATACGAAAAGCACGCGGGTATTTTCAGGATGCTTGTTTGCGGCCGCCTGCATTTCTTCCGCAATATATTGTGCGGGGCGGTCCGGGGATGAACCTCGCGAAGAGGAACTCACTTCCTGGGTGAGCGTCGAGACAAAGGAACGAACCGCACCAAGGTCAGAGGTTAGGGGAAGTTCAGTATCGGCCGCGGAATCCCAGGTGATGATGCGATAACGAGCACCAGGAGCAGCCTGAAGGATCTGCTCAACATCGTGGTTCACACCTTGAAGACGAGTCTTTCCGCCTTCCCAGTCCTCGGCGGCCATCGAACCGGTCCGGTCAATCGCAAGCCAGACTTCGACATTGGTCGTCACTTTTTGCGCTTCTCCAGGAATCGAAGGACCCACCAAAATCGATAAAAGAGCGAGGGAAATTCCCCCTCGTCTGACCAGATCAGAAGTCCTGAAGGGGCGATGACGACGGGCACTCCACCAGGAGAAAAATAGGCATGCCACAGCTATCACAACGACGAGATAAACCGGCATGAGCGGTCGGAAGGAAAGCGACAATATTCCTCCTGGGATTGGATCAAACACTGGCAAGTATAGTGGCGAACGCACATTCAGCAGATAGAACAGCTATTTGACGAGTGAAGCGATTCAGATGTAAATTTGAATCCGCAGCACAGTGTCCTAAACGCACAATCACCAGGAAATTCGAGGCAAAATGAAAACGCTCTCAAAGATCGCAACTGGTTCACTTGGACTAGCGCTCCTCTTCTCTTCCCTCACTGCCGCAGGCGCAAACGCCGTCGAGGCAGGCGCTGATGGGCAAATCAACGGCGACCGTAGTTCCGGCTGCGTTGTCGACTGGACAGCACGCGCAATGCTCGATGAGAACATGAACAACATCCCCCGGGGACTGCGTGCCGGCCCCTACGCCACTTCGGGTTTCATGGAGAGCGTTCACCCTCGTCACGGCAGCCAGGCCATTCTTGAAAACCACCACTGGTTTAACGGAAACCTGAATCTTCAGTACTGGCGCATTCCGATCGGTGCCGACTACGAAGTCCTCCCCGGCGCCGAGCTGACGGTTGATCTTCCCGACGATATGACGAATATTCAGTTCTTCGGAGAGCTGAGCTCGCAGGTTGTCGACGGCGATGTTGATCGCTTCATGCGTAGCCAAACTTTCGGTGCGCTTGCTTCAAACCTGCACTGGGACGTCGTTCCGACCGCAACCCAGACTGACGCCGCACGCAACATCTGGACCCTCAAGTTCAACCAGGGTCTCCCCAAGGGACACGCAGCTGTCATCGAATTTGTTGGAAGCGGTGACCACACCAAGCACTACGAGGCCACGTCTCATCTGAGCGGCCTGCGCGCCACCGACGAAGAGGGCAAGGCGTGCAGTCCCGTCCCCAAGCCTTCACTCACCGTCGGCCACTGCCAGGCGGGACTTGTTGGCCGCACTGTCTTCTCCCCCTACTCGCAGGATATTGATCGCCGTGAGAAGTACGCCGATAGCTGGGAGGGTACCGGCCAGCTCTGGGGCGAAGTTGGAGCAGACGGCTGGGATCCTTCGCGCAAATACTCTGATACCGCCGGCGCAACGCGTCGCTTGCGCTTCTACGCCGCAACCAAGCGCGAACTGAACAACGCAACAATGACCGTAAGCGCACCCCAGGGTGCGACCTTCGACGAGGCCTCGGTCGCCTCTGCACTGACCCCTGGCGCTGGCCAGCTTGTTGCTAACGGCTTCTCACAGTCGGTGGAAGGAATTTCCAACCCAACCCCAAGCGTGAGCGCCGATAAGAAGACCCTCACCTTCACAGTTGGACACATGCCGGAAAACTCCTCCCTGAGCGTTGAGGTCACCGCAGTGCTGACCGGT
>ERZ773214.898-NODE-898-length-18454-cov-8.021903_pt1 | contig 18454 bp, 16 predicted proteins | sample MGYA00511238_ERZ773214 | MGnify/ENA primary metagenome ERZ773214 (study PRJEB29015, sample SAMEA2738157) | human oral metagenome | biome: human oral; feature: human-associated habitat; material: saliva | place: China | collected 2259 ... | reverse complement strand
TAACTTGACTTTTATTAATTATCTTATATAATAATTAAGTTAATCATCTTAATATTTATATTGTCAATAAATTTGTTGCTTACAGCTATTTATGATATAATGAGGTGTATTGTATAGGAGGTATTATGTTTAAATTTTTTAAGAAAAATAAACCTGAAGAAATAAAAACAGAATTGAAAAAAACACCTACGCATGTTGCTATAATTATGGATGGCAATGGACGTTGGGCAAAAAAAAGAAATATGCCACGTATAAAGGGGCACTATGAAGGGATGCAAACAGTAAAAAAAATAACAAAGTTTGCATCAAAACTGGGAATCAAATATTTAACACTATACGCTTTTTCTACTGAGAATTGGGCAAGACCTAAGGAAGAGGTTAGCTATTTAATGGATTTACCTGAAAAAATGTTCAGTAGCTTTATGCCTGAATTAATGGAAAACAATGTAAAAGTAGAAGTTATAGGTGTAATTGAAAAATTACCTGAAAATACTAGAAAAGCTGTTAGTGACGCTATTGAGCAAACAAAAAATAATACAGGATTAAAATTAATTTTTGCATTAAACTATGGTTCAAAAGATGAAATAATCAGTGCTGTAAAAACAATTGCTAGTGATGTAAAATCTGATAAATATAGTATAGAAGATATTACAGAAGAAACATTAAGTAGAAACCTTTTTACTGCAAATACACCAGATCCTGATTTATTAATTAGAACATCAGGAGAACAAAGAATTTCAAACTTTTTACTGTGGCAAATAGCTTATAGTGAATTTATTTTTACAAAAGTAGCTTGGCCAGATTTTACTGAAGAAGAGTTTTATAATTCGTTATTAGAATATCAAAATAGAGATAGAAGGTATGGTGGTTTAAATGAAGACTAGAGTAATAACTGCAATTGCGGCTTTAATTGTATTTTTACCACTACTATTCTTAGGTGGAGATTATTTTAAATATACTACGTTTGCTTTAGGTGTTATGGCCATGTATGAAATAGTTAGAATGACATTTAAAGAAACTAATATTGTTATTTTAGGACTATCTTCTCTAGCAGGAGTAGTATTATATTTACATAATGAAATTTTAAGTTTATCACAGTATAGTATAGTATATATAATTATTATTGGTATGTTAGGATCAGTTGTAGGTACTGGACATAGAATTAAATTAGTAGAAATAGGATCGATTATATTTGTTACAGCATATATATTTGTTGGATTTTATTCGCTATATATGTTGAGAAGTTTAAGTCTATTCCATGTTGGATATTTATTGCTTACTATTTGGTTTACTGATAGTTTTGCATATATTGGAGGAATGAAGTTTGGTAAAAATAAACTTTCTCCACATATAAGTCCTAACAAATCAATTGAAGGATCAGTTATAGGAAGTTTATCATCAATAATAATTGCCGTTGTATTTTATTTTACAACTAATATTTTTTCTAACTTAATATTAGCAATTGTTATTACTTTGGTGATTAGTGTAATTGGTCAATTTGGAGATTTAATAGAATCTGCATATAAACGTGAATATGGAGTCAAGGATAGTAGTAATTTACTACCAGGTCATGGAGGAATTTTTGATAGATTTGATTCAGTAATTCTTTCTGCTCCATGTTTAGTACTATTATTAAACTTAGTCGCGATGTTATAGAGAGGGGTATTAGATGCAAGGTATAATAGCATTTATATTAATATTTTTTGTAGTAGTAACAATACATGAATTTGGTCACTTTATAGTGGCAAAAAAATCTGGAATTTTATGTCAGGAATTTGCTATTGGAATGGGACCAAAAATATTTCATAAAAAAATTGGAGAAACAAATTTTACTATTAGATTACTTCCACTAGGCGGATATGTTAAAATGCCTGACAATGTATTTGATTTTAATAATGATGTTTCAATGTATGACTTAAAAAAAGGAATGAATATCAGATTAAAATTAGACAAAGAAGATAAAGTTGAAAAAATTATTTTAGATGAATCAAATGATATGGAACTTTTGCCAATTCACCTAGAAGATTTTGATTTAACAGAAAAATTATTTATTAGAGGATTTGTTGGAGATGAATCAGAGTACTTCGAAGTTAGAAAAGATGCATGTGTGGTATTTGGTGGTATGGAAGAACAAATAGCTCCATTAGAGAGAATGTTTTCTTCTCACTCTTGGGGTAAAAAATTCTGGACACTTTTTGCTGGACCACTGATGAACTTCTTTTTAGCAGCTGTAATTTTTATTGGATTAGCTTTTTATACAGGTGTGCCAGTAAATAATGATGATGCCAAATTGGGAGTTGTTGCCGATAATTCGCCAGCACAGACAGCAGGATTAAAAGTTGGAGATACGATAACAGAGGTTAATGGTCAATCTGTTTCTACTTGGACAGGATTTGTTGAAAAAATTAAGGAATCTAATGGTCAAGAATTAACTTTAAAAGTAAATAGAGATGGTTCTATACAAGAAGTTAAAGTAACACCAAAAGAAGAAGTTACAAAAAATAAAAAAGGTGAAGAAGTAAAAACTTATAAAGTAGGTATTGGAAAATACCAAGAAACTAAAAAAGGTTTTGTAGATTCTATAAAATATGGTTTACAAGAGACTTTACACTATGGTACTTTGATATTCACTGCTATAATTAATTTATTTGTTTCACTGTTTACTGGTGGTTTTAGTTTGAATCAATTAGGTGGGCCAGTAGCTATATATGAAATGTCTAGTAGTGCAGCCAAAAGTGGATTAGTAACTACACTTCAGTGGACTGGTATTTTAAGTGTTAACTTAGGTTTAATGAATTTAATACCAATTCCAGTACTTGATGGTGGTAGAATAATTTTCGTTATATATGAAGCTATATTTAAAAAAACAATTAATAAAAAAGCTCAATATTATATGACGATAACATTTGGGTTATTAATGGTAGCATTAATGTTAGCTGTTACTTGGAATGATATTCAAAGACTATTTGGAAAATAAGTAAGGAAAAGATAAATCAAATTTCACGAATAGTAAATACAATATTTATAAAGAATTATTAATGAATAAATAAAATATGAAAGTACGCTTTTTAAAAGTATACTCTCATGTTTTATTTTTTTGTCGTAGACTATAATGCTAAGTTAATATGTCTTAAATCTTGGTGAACATTATAGTAGTTTGTATAATTTAGAAGATTAGATATAAATAATTACAACAGTATAGTAAATAAAAGTAATAGATTATGTTATAATAATAAAGAAATAATTAATTATTTTTTAATACTTAATAATTTACTAAATGTATAAAATAATATTAAGAGGAATGTAGAATATGAAACATAAATTATTAAAAACAAAAAAATTAGCTGTGGTGTTTGGAACTTTTGCTCCAATGCATATAGGACATGTAGATCTTATAACAAGAGCTAAACGAGAAAATGATGCAGCCTTAGTAGTTGTTTCTGGAACAAATACTGAAAAAGACCGTGGGACACGTGTAGGACTTCACCTTAAAAGACGTTTTCGTTATGTGCGAGAAGTATTTCATGATGATGAATTGGTAGTTGTGGATAAACTTGATGAAGAAGGAATTATTTCAGAACAGAATTGGTTTGAAATTTTACATGAACTTATTAAAGAAAATACAGATTATCAATTTGAAAAAATTACGTTTTATATAGGAGAAGAAAAGAATCAAACGCCGTTACTTAGCTATTTTGAAAATGTATTTAATGATGAATATCTTTTAGGAAAAAGTGATACTGAGTCTTCTGATTCAATTATAAAAAAAGAAGTAGGTATTAAAATAATCGATAAAAGTATAATTCCAGTATCAAGTGCTGAAATTCTTAAAAAACCTTTAGCTCACTGGCGCTATATTACTAAACCTTTTCGACGTCATTTTACAAAAAAAGTGTTGGTAGTAGGTTCAGCTTCAGGAGGGAAGACAACACTCATAAAAGATTTAGGCCGAATTTTTAATGCGCCTGTATCATTAGAATATGCACGTTATTATCAGGGAGTACATAATGTTCGTGATGATGAATTAGATACTAATGATTATATTCGTCTTTTTGCTTATCAAAATCATCAAACTTCAAATATTATCGATAGTGGTAGCCATTCAGGTATTGTGTTTGTTGATACTAATGCTACTGTAACTATGGCTTATGTAGACTACTATCTTAAGGATGTTATTTCAGAGGAAGAATATCAAGCACTTAACTTATCTTATAAAGTTGCTGTTTCAAAAGAAAAATGGGATCTGATAGTTTTAATTCCACCAAAATCTGCATATGTCAATGATGGTTTTCGTGATATGAGTATGTCAAGTCAGGACATTCGAGATGATTTTACTAATCACCTTATTGAGTTACTAAAAAGAGATGGTTTTGAAGACAAACTTTTAATTCTTGATAGTGAGCCAGATACATTTTTTATAGAAAACTATGAAAAAACAATTGAAGCTATTAAAACAAGACTTAATATTGATATATAAATTATGGATATGATTATTTTTTAAGTTTAATAGCATATGTGTAAAAAGTTAATATAGAGCTAATTTAAAAGTTAAAATTTGAGAAAAATATTGGAATTTGATATAATGGAATGATGTTTTAAAGAAGTAGGTAAAGATAATGATAAAATTTGAGAATGTATTTTTTAAGTATTCTAATTCAACAAAAAATGTACTAGAAAATATAAATCTTAATATAAAGAAAGGTAGTTGGACTAGTATATTAGGAGAAAACGGAAGTGGAAAGTCTACATTAATGAAGTTATTATATGGACAACATAAGCCTACTGATGGAAAGATACTAGTAAATGGTAATGAATATACTGAAGAAGTATATGATGAAATTAGAAATGGTATAGCAGTTGTCTTTCAAAATCCAGATAACCAATTTGTAGGAGCCACTGTTGAAGAGGATATTGCTTTCGGTTTAGAAAATAGAAATATACCAAGTGAACTAATGGGTAACATTATTGAAAAATCATTAGAAGCAGTCGACATGCTTGAGTATAGGAAGTATGAACCTGTGTCTCTTTCTGGAGGTCAAAAACAACGTGTAGCAATAGCTTCAGCATTAGCTTTAAATCCTCAAATTCTGATTTTAGATGAAGCGACTAGTATGCTTGATCCTAAGGCTAGAAAATCAATTTTGCAGTATATAAAAAAAATTAATAAAGAAAATGAGATAACCATTATCTCAATAACTCACGATGCTGAGGAAAGTATTTATTCTGATTATATAGAGATTATGAATAAAGGTAAAATTGTATTTACTGGAAATTATAATATGTTGTATGCTGAACCTGATATACTAGATAAGTTTAATTTGGAAACTCCATTTTTAGAAAGGGTAAAAAATGATTTAAATGACCAACTAGGTTCAAAAATTTTCAATATTACCGAAGATGAAGGGAGTGTAGTAGAAAAAATATGCAAATTAATCTAAATAATATAGACTACACTTACAATAAAGGGACAGTTTTTGAAAAAAGAGTTTTAAAAAATATAACTTTGAAATTAAAAGAGCGAGCATATAACGTTATAGTAGGTAAAACAGGTAGTGGGAAATCTACGCTAATCGAGCATATTAATGGGTTACTAGTACCAAATAGTGGTGAAGTAATTGTAGACGATACTATAATTACTTTTCCAAAAAATAAAAGAGAAAAAAAAGCATTAGCAAAAAAATTAAGAGAAATTAGGAAAGATGTTGCAGTACTATTTCAATTTTCAGAACAACAGCTCTTTGAAACTACTGTTTTGAAAGATATTATGTTTGCACCATTAAATTATGGAGTAAATGAGAAGGAAGCTCGAAAGAATGCAATAGAGCTTGTGAAGTTAGTAGGGCTAAGCGAAGATTATCTTGAAAAATCACCTTTTGAACTTTCAGGTGGAGAAATGAGAAAAGTTGCTTTATGTGGAATATTGGCACTAAATCCGAAAGTTTTAATATTAGATGAACCAACTGTTGGATTGGATTATAAAAGTAGAGAAGATATTATGAACTTAATAAAAGAATTGCAACAGAAGAAAAATATGACAATTGTGCTAGTTACACACAATATGGATTATGTTTTGAAATATGCAGATAAGATATTTGTGTTAAATAAAGGGGAACTAGATTTTTCAGGGACAGCAGAAGAGTTATTTTCAAATAAGCAAATACTTGAAAAGAATTCTTTAGATCTACCAGAAGTATTAAAGTTCTATAAAGAACTAAAAAGTAAAGGGATAGTTATCCCATTTCCTCGATGTTATAAAGAAATGATAGAAAGTGTAAAACTTTTAATAGGAGATAGAAGTAAATGAATAATTCTTTAATAAGTAAATACATACCGCTAGATACAGTTATTCATAATCTTGATCCGAGAACAAAACTATTTTTTGTAATAGTATATTTAGTGGATATATTTATAGCTCATAGTATAGCTGAATTTTCATTATTGTTTTTAATCTTTATAACAGTTGCATATTTATCAAAAACGAGCTTTAATATGTTGTTATCAAGTGTAAAATCAATTATAGTTCTGATTGTATTTACTTCATTGGTACATATTTTCTTTAATAAATCAGGAAGTGTAGTATTAGACCTTTCTTTTATGAAAATATATAGTGGTGCTTTATTAGGAATTTTACTAATAACTGTAAGATTTATTCTTGTTGTTATGGTAATGGTAGTGTTTATGGCTACAACATCTCCAAGTCAAATAACTCATGCAATAGAGAAGAGTTTAGGTTTTCTTAAGGTAATAGGTGTTCCAATATCTACTTTTGCATTGGTACTATCTATATCTTTAAGATTCATTCCAACTATAATAGAAGAAACAAATAGAATAATAAATGCACAGGTTTCGCGAGGTTCTGATTTTAATGAAGGAAATTTAATGCAAAAAGTGAAGAAGTTCATTCCAATATTGATACCTTTATTTATAGCAACTTTAAAAAGAGCCGATGAGCTTGCTACTGCAATGGAAGTAAGAGGATATAGTACAACAATTAAAAGGAGTAAGTATAAGAAACTTAAATATGATAAATTTGACTATTTGAGTTATTTATTAATAATTGTAACTACAGTATTTATTATCTTAATATAAATTTTATAAGGTATGTTTACGTTTAATACAATAAAGGAGATTCTATGGATACAGAAATAATAAATATTTCTAAAAGTAAAAATAAAGCAGAAATATACAAAAAGTTACAACAGTATTATAAAAGTGATAAACTAGTTGCAATTCCTACAGAAACTGTTTATGGCTTAAGTGCTGATGCAACAAGTGATAAAGCAATATCAAAAATTTATGAGGCAAAAGGTAGACCTAGTGATAATCCCCTAATAGTTCATTTTTATGATGTCAAACAACTAGATAATATTGTTGACTATGCTGATGATAGAGTAGGAATATTAATAGATAAGTTTTGGCCAGGACCTATGACATTAATATTAAATGCTATTGAAAACAATGGTATTTCAAATAATGTTACTGCTGGGCTTAATACCCTGGCTGTCAGAATGCCTTCTAACACTACTGCACGAGAAATATTAAAGGAAACACAAGTTCTTTTAGCAGCGCCAAGTGCAAACACAAGTGGTAAACCATCACCAACCAAATATGAACATGTATATCATGATTTAAATGAAAAAATTGATGTTATAATAGAAGATGAACAATCAGACATTGGTTTAGAGAGTACAGTGATTGATTGTACTAAAAATCCGCTTGTAATAGCTAGACCAGGAGAAATTACTAAAGAAGATATAGAAAATGTCTTAGGAGAAGGTAGTGTAGTATATAATGACGAGATAATTGACGAGGATCAGGCTCCGATAGCTCCTGGAATGAAATATAGACATTATTCACCAGAAGCAGAATTGATTTTATATAGGCATTCTTTTGAAGATTTGCTAGAATTGTTAAAAACTAAAGGTAAAGAAACAGGTTTTATAACATATGATAATTATAAAAATAAACTAAAGGGATTAAACATATCCATAAAATATTTAGCAGATTCTGAGAAAAGTGTTGAACAATCTAATAAAAATTTATATAATATTCTAAGAGAGTTTGATGAAGAAAATATAAAAGAAATATATATATTACCAATAAAAGAAAATAAAGAAAATGTAGCTTTATTAAATAGATTAAATAAAGCTATAAGTAAAAAATAAAAATAGGAGATTAGTGATGAAAAAGTTATATGTAGTTATACCTTGTTATAATGAAGAAGAGGTATTAAATGAAACTGCAAAAAGATTAGAAGTTAAAATGAATTCGATGATTGAAGAAGATTTAATTTCACCTGAGAGTCGAGTTGTTTTAGTAAATGATGGTTCTAAAGATAAAACGTGGAAAATTATTGAAGAACTTCATAAAAACAATCCATTATTTAGTGGAATAAACCTTAGTAGAAACCGTGGACACCAAAATGCATTGTTAGCTGGTTTAATGACGGTTAAAGATCATTGTGATGTTAGTATATCTATGGATGCTGACTTACAAGATGATATTAATGCAATGGATGAAATGATGAAAAAGTATTTAGCAGGATGTGACATAGTATATGGTGTAAGATCTGCTCGTACTACTGATACATTCTTTAAACGATTTACTGCTGAAGCATTCTATCGTGTTATGGAAAAATTAGGTGCAAATACTGTATTTAACCATGCTGACTATAGATTGATGAGTAGACGTGCATTAAATGGATTAGCTGAATTTAAAGAAGTTAATTTATTTTTACGTGGTATAGTACCTATGATAGGATACCCAAATGATATTGTTACTTACGAAAGAGCAGAGAGATTTGCAGGAGAAAGTAAGTATCCATTATCAAAAATGTTAGCTTTCGCATTTGAAGGAATTACATCACTTTCAGTTAAGTTAATAAGATTTATAACTGTAGGCGGTGCGCTTATGATTTCCATAGCAACACTAGTATTCTTCTATACTCTATATAGCTATTTTGCAGGATTTGCAAGACCAGGGTGGTCTAGTATGATGATATCTATGTGGTTTATCGGTGGAATGATTATGATTTCATTAGGTATTGTTGGAGAGTATGTAGGTAAAATTTATCTAGAAACAAAAGAACGTCCAAGATTTATCATTGAACAATTTTTAAATAAAGAAAAAAATGAGAAGGAATAATCTATGATTAAGGAAGTAATGCAAAAATTACCTAACTTTTTTGTAAAAGTAATTGCTGTAGTTTTCTTTATACTAATGGGCTTAAATACTTTATTAGTATTAACAAAGACAGCTATATTTCCTAAAGATTATCAAGAAACACTATTTTATGAGAATGACAATGCTATACTAAATATTATTTTCCTAATAATATTTAGTATAGTTATCTTAATATTAGCTAGATATTTTAAAAAAATTATAAGTATAAAGAGATTAGTTTTAATAGTAATGATTTATAGTTTTATAATTAGTATTCTATTTGCTATTTTACGTCGTGACTATGTGCAATTTGATCCTTTTAATGTAATTGATCAGGCTAATAATTTTATAAGAGGTAATTATAGTGGTCTTGAAAAAGGAAATAATTATTTATATATTTATTCACACCAAATAACAACAGTGTTTATCTTTCAAATAATACTATCGTTATTTGGACGAGCAACTTTCATATTATATATAATGCAGAGTTTCTCAATAAGTTTTATTATCTTTATGTTATATAAAATATCAAATATATTATTTGAGGATGAAGATACAAACTATCTAGTTGTGATATTAAGTGCTTTATGTTTTCCGCTTGTGTTTTATGTAGCTTTTGTTTACGGAATATTGCCTGGAATGTTTCTTACTCTAGTAGCATATTACTATTTCATAAAATATACAAAACAAAAAGAGTGGTATTTATTGGTAGTTAGTGCAATAAGTATTAACATTGCAATATTATTTATTGGAAATAATATGATACATATGATAGCTATCTTTACAGCTGCAGTAATATATTTTATTAGAAAAAAAGATAAAAAGATAATAGCTTTTATGTTAAGTTGTTTATTCTTAATGACTGCATCTAAAAGTATAATTTATAATTATTACGAAGCAACTAGTCAAAAAGAAATAGCACCAGGTGTACCAAAAATAACATGGATCGCTATGGGAATGCAAGAAGGTGATAGGGAAGCTGGCTGGTGGAATAGGTTTAACTATGATATTATGCCAGAAGAAGATTTTGATGCAGAACGTATCACAGAAATTTCTAAAGACTCAATAAAACAAAGACTTACAGTTTTTAGAAATAATCCAAGGTATGCTTTTGATTTTTATAAGAGAAAGTATGAAAATCAATTTATAGAGCCTTCTTTTCAGAGTCTATTAGTAACTGCTCCACAAAGAAACTTTGATAACGAGACAACGTTAGAAAAAGTTAAAGACTTTTTTATAAAACAAATTTACTTTAATGAAACACATCATGTGTTGATGTTTATAATGAAAGTATTTCAAGTATTTGTTTATAGTTTTAGCTTTGTTTTTGCAGTAAATATTTTTAGGAAAAAAGAGGAAGTTCTAACTATTATACCTGTTGCTTTTGTTGGAGGAACGTTATTCCATATGATATGGGAAGCAAAAAGTAGATATGTATTTCCCTACTTTGTGTTTTTAATACCTATAGCAGCTTATGGATTAATTATTTTTAGAAATAAAATAATAGAATATAGAAAAACAAAAGAGGAAAAGAATGAAAAAAGTAATATGTAAAACTCTTGTAGCTATGGTTCTTGGATTAACAGTAGCACCAACTGTAGCAGCAAATGATATTTATGTACCTTTTGGTGAAAAGAATTTTTCTGAAATAGAGAATGGTGAGAAAATACAGTTTGATGATTTGAATTTAAAAGAAGCTTTACTAGAATACTACAAGTTTCATATTAATAAAAATTTTACAGGAAAAGAGATTACTGTAAATATGATGAAACAGTTTACTAGTTTATCTTTACCTTGGAAAAATATTTTTTCTCTAAAAGGATTAGAACACGCTACTAATGTGAAAAACTTAAATTTATCTAATAATTTTATTGAAGATTTAACACCATTAGAGAAATTAGAAAATATAGAGGATTTAGATTTAACTAATAATAAAATCAAAAATCCAGAAAGCTTAGGTAATCTTAAAAAATTAAGACAGTTAGTGTTGAGAAAGAATTTAATGAATAATTTAGATTTTCTAAATAATTTAAATATTGAGTCATTAGATATTTCTATGAATAGTGTATTAAAAGATTATTTACCTAATAATTTAAAATTAGATAATATAAGAAGTTTAAATATTTCTGGAATAGGTTTAGATAATATAACATTTTTACAGAATGCGAAAAAATTAGAAAGCCTAGTTGCTGAAGAAAATGCTATTAAAGATTTAAAACCTCTGAAAAATCTAAAAACTTTAAGAACACTGTATTTAGATAAAAATGATATTAGAGATATAGGACCTCTCAAAGATTTAGATAATTTAGAAGAATTGCTCCTATATAAAAACAATATAGAAGATATTACACCATTAGATGGAAAAAGATATTTATATAGATTAATGTTAAACGATAATATAGCATTAAAAGATATTAATGTACTAAGAACAGTTCAACATCTATCAAGTTTAGATATTTCTAATACTGCAGTAAGTGATATTAGTCCATTAAATGATTTAAAATATATTTATTATGTTGCAGTGAAAAATACTAAAATAAGTGATTCTGACTTAAGTAAATTTGAAAAAACAAATATGGATGTTAAGAAAGAAAATGGTATAGATAAAAAACTAGAAATAATTACTACAGAAGCTTCTAAGTATTTTAGTTTGAAAAACTATATTTTTATGCTATTAATTTTGATATTTACTGTAACTGGAATTAGAAGTTATTGGAAAAAAAATAAATAGAAAATAATAAGACGAATGAATTTACCCTTGAAATTCATTCGTCTTTGTGCTAGAATTACATTAATGAAATAAAAAAAGTATACTTAGGATACGATATATATCTAACTTATTTAAGAGAGGGTATGGTGCTGAAAATACCTATAAGCGTTATATATTACTACCTAGTTATAAGTATAATATAGTTAGTGAGCTTTATTCACAAAGAGGAAGTAAATTACTTCGAATTTGGGTGGTACCACGAAATTATTCGTCCCTTCTTTAGCCTTTGCTAGAGGAGGGACTTTTTATTTTTTATAAGTTAGACTAAGTATACATAAAAAAGAAGGAGACCTTAATATGGCTAAATTAGTTTTTCCAGATGGAAATGTAAGAGAATATGATAATAAAACACCGTTAGAAATCGCTGAAAGTATCAGTGTAAGTCTTAAGAAAAAAGTTATTTCTGCAAAATTAGATGAGGACTATATCGAAGTAAATAAACCAATTACAAAAGACGGACATCTTAAACTTATAGTTGCTGACGATGAAGATCAAGACAGTTTATATGTACTTCGTCACTCTTCAGCACACTTACTAGCTCAAGCATTAAGAAGACTATATGGAAAAGATGTGCACTTTGGTGTAGGACCAGCTATAGATGGTGGATTCTACTATGACTTTGATTCTGAATATAAAGTTACTGAAGAAGACTTTAAAAATATTGAAAAAGAAATGAAAAAAATTGTTAGCGAAAATATTGCTATTGAAGGACGTGAGGTTAGTCGTTCAGAAGCATTAGAAATTTTCGCTGATGATCCATACAAAGTTGAGTTAATTAATGATTTACCTGAAGATGAAACTATTACTGTTTATACACAAGGTGATTTCACTGACCTTTGTCGTGGAGGACACGTAGCTTCAACTTCTAAAATTAAAGAGTTTAAATTATTATCAGTAGCTGGAGCATATTGGCGTGGTAATAGTGATAATAAAATGTTACAACGTATATATGGAACAGCTTATTTCACAAAAGAGCATTTACAACAACATTTACATAGATTACAAGAAGCTCGTGAACGTGATCACAGAAAATTAGGTAAAGAATTAGGTATTTTCACAACTAGCCAAAAAGTTGGTGCTGGACTTCCTTTATGGTTACCTAATGGTGCAACTATTCGTCGTACTATCGAAAGATATATAGTTGATAAAGAAGTAGAACTAGGGTATGACCACGTTTATACTCCAATAATGGGATCTAAAGATTTATATATCACTAGTGGGCACTGGGATCACTATCAAGAAGATATGTTCCCACCAATGGAAATGGATCATGAAACAATGGTTCTTCGTCCAATGAACTGTCCTCACCACATGATGGTTTATAAAAATGAACGTCACTCTTATCGTGAACTTCCAATACGTATCGCTGAACTTGGTATGATGCACCGTTATGAGGCTAGTGGAGCAGTAAGTGGTTTACAACGTGTTCGTGGAATGACTTTAAATGATGCACATATCTTTGTTAGACCAGATCAACTTAAAGACGAATTTAAACTAACTGTAGGACTAATTGAAGAAGCATATAAAGACTTAGGTATTAAAAACTTTAGTTACCGTTTATCATACAGAGATCCAGAAAATACTGAAAAATATTTTGATGATGACAATATGTGGAATAATGCTCAACAAATGTTAAAAGAAACTGCAGACGAATTAGGTCTTGATTATGTAGAAGCAGAAGGAGAAGCGGCATTCTATGGACCAAAACTTGATGTTCAAGTAGAAACTGCTATAGGAAAACAAGAAACTCTTTCTACTATTCAATTAGACTTCTTATTACCTGAAAGATTTGAACTAGAATATATTGGTGAAGATGGAAAAGCCCACCGTCCAGTAGTAATTCACCGTGGTATAGTGTCTACTATGGAAAGAATGGTTGCCTTCTTACTAGAAGAGTATAAAGGGGACCTACCAACATGGTTATCACCAAACCAAGTTCGTATAATTCCGGTAAACAACGATTATCACTATGATTATTCAAAAGAAATCATGCAAGAGCTTAAAAAAGCTGGTGTAAAAGTTGCTATTGATGATAGAGATGAAAAACTTGGATATAAAATCCGTGAAGCAGCTAACAAAAAAATTCCTTATACTTTAGTAATTGGTGATAAAGAAGTTGAAAACAAAGCGGTTAATGTTAGAACATTTGGTTCTCATGACCAAAAAGAAGAAAGTTTTGCTGAATTCAAAGAAAATATCTTAAAAGAAATAAATGAAAGATTAATCGAGAAAAATGCTTAAAAAATAATAGAGAAGGGGTGATAATCATCCCTTCTCGTAATAAGGAGAGATAAAATGTTAACACAATTAACAAAAAATGTAAAAAAAGGACAAGTAAGAGTAAAGATTAAAACTACTCATGGTGATATGAGTTTCAAACTATTTAAAAAAGATATTCCAAAGGCAGTAGAAAATTTCTTAACTCATGCAAAAAATGGTTACTATAATGGTGTTATTTTCCATCGTGTTATTAAAGATTTTATGATTCAAGGTGGAGATCCAACTGGAACAGGTATGGGAGGAGAATCAATTTGGGGACATAGTTTCGAAGATGAATTCTCAATGGATTATTTCCACTTCTATGGTGCATTAAGTATGGCTAATGCTGGACCAAGTACAAATGGAAGTCAATTCTTTATAGTTCAAAATTCACATTTAGATGCTAGAACTTTACAAGCACTTGAACAAGGTGGATGGCCAAAAGAGGCTGTTGAAGGTTATGCTAAACTAGGAGGGACACCTCATTTAGATCACCGCCATACAGTATTTGGACAATTAATTTCTGGTGCAAAAACATTAGATAAAATCGCAGCTGTAAAAACTGATGCTCAAGATAAACCTCTTGAAGATGTAGTAATAACTGAAATAGTTGTAAAATAATATGCTTTAAAGCAAGACTATTACTATAGTCTTGCTTTTTCAAATAATTATATAGTTAATTTTAATCTTGAAAAATAAAAAAAATTTCAAAAAAACTTTAAATATGCTTATCATTGTGGTATAATTATGAAAGTTTGAATAAAAAAAGGAGAAGAGTAATGTCACAACAAACAAGAATAAAACCTGTCTTAGATGTTAACGAAAAACCTAGTTTGGCACTTTGGATAACACTAAGTTTGCAACACTTATTTGCGATGTTTGGAGCAACAGTATTAGTACCAATCTTAACTGGATTGCCAGCTAGTACAGCATTAACAACATCAGGAATAGGAACTTTAACGTATTTATTTATAACAAGAGGTAAAATTCCAGCTTATTTAGGATCTTCTTTTGCTTTTATTAATCCTATTATTGTATTATCTACTACTCATAGTGTTGAAACAGCTATGCTTGGTGCATTTTTAGCCAGCTTAGTATACGGGGTTGTAGCAATGTTTATTTATAAATTTGGAGTAAATTGGTTATTAAAACTTTTACCTCCAGTTGTAGTAGGACCTATTATTATAGTTATTGGGCTTGGAATAGCACCAACAGCTATAGATATGGCTATGAACAAAAAAGTTGGAGATGCTAAGGTATATGATTTAACATACTTTACAGTAGCACTAATAACACTAGCAGCTACTATTTTCTGCTGTGTTGCATTAAAAGGCTTTGCAAAACAAATTCCAGTATTATTAGGGATTATATTTGGGTATATCGTTGCTGTTATTGCTGGTTTAGTTAACTTCCAACCAGTAATTGACGCACCATGGTTTAGCTTACCTAAGTTTACAGTTCCATTCGTAACATATACACCTGAGTGGAATGTTGCAGCACTTGCAATGGTTCCTATAGCTATAGTTACAATAAATGAACATATAGGACACCAAATGGTTCTATCAGAAGTAGTAGGCCGTAATTTCTTAAAAGATCCAGGATTACACCGTTCTATCTTAGCTGATGGTACAGCAATGATGTTTGCATCATTACTAGGTGGTCCACCAAGTACAACTTATGGAGAAAATATTGGTGTACTAGCAATCACTCGTGTATTTTCAGTATTCGTATTAGGGGGAGCAGCAGTATTTGCACTTATCTTAAGTTTTGTTGGTAAGTTCTCTGCGTTAATCTCTACAATTCCATCACCAGTAATGGGTGGAGTTTCAATATTATTATTTGGTATAATAGCTTCTAGTGGATTAAGAATGTTAGTAGATGAAAAAGTAGATTTAAGTATTAATAGAAACTTAGTGATCTCATCAGTTATTATCGTTCTTGGAGTTGGTGGAGCAATGTTAAAATTTCAAAGTATTAACTTTGAACTTCCAGCGATGGCTCTTGCAGCTATCAGCGGTGTATTATTAAATGCATTCCTTCCAAAAGAAAAAAATAGTAAAAATTAGTAATATTTCTAAGAGGTAGTAAAACTTTTATTGACTACCTCTTTTTATTTTGATATAATTTACTAGGTAATTAGAATTAGTTAAGGTAAATGATTTACCTTCTTTTTAATTTTAAAAATAATTTATTAAGGAGTTCGAAATTGAAAAAATTATCTGCACTTATGCTAGGTTTTGCGAGTGTATTCTTTTTATCAGGGTGTTCAGCACAAGATAGAAGTGGTACATTTTATGAAACATTTGTAAAACCTATGGATATGTTTTTAAGTAAAATACATGAATATGTTGGTAGTTGGGGATGGTCAATTGTAATAATTACATTAATCGTACGTATTATAATTTTACCATTTATGTTAAACAACTATAAAACACAAAATAAAGCTCGTCGTGGTCAAGTATTGGCTCGTCCAGAGTTAGAAGTTGTTCAAGCAAAACAAAAAGCTGCTCGTGAAAAAGAAGCTCGTGCGATATCTAATGAAGAAAAAACACAAGCTCGCGCTGAATTAATGGAACTTCAAAGAGAACAAATGGCAATTATGAAAAAATATGATGCTAATCCTATCAGTGTAGGAGGATGTCTTCCATTACTTATTCAAATGCCGTTCTTAACAGGTTTATTCTTTACATTAACAAATCCGCTTTATTCAGCAGGAATCATTGATTCTACATACTTAGGAATATTTAGTTTAGGAACAAGATCATATGTATTACCAATAATAGCGTTCTTAGTTTATGCAGCTCAAACTAAATTAACTATGGCGATAAACCCACCATTAGTACAACCGGGTCAAGAAGCAATGCAAGGACAGATGCAAATGATGCAATGGTTAAGTCCTGTGATGATTGCAATCTTCTCATTCTGGGTAGCTGGAGCTGTAGCCGTTTATTATATTGTTGGGGGATTATTCTTAATATTCCAAACATACTTAGGATATAAAATTTACCCACCATACAAACCTGAAAAAGAGAAAAAACAAGAGTTCGATCCAAATAAAGTAACACTTGTTTCAAACAAGAAAAAACGTAAATAATTTTTAGAAAGAAACCTTAAGTAAATCTACTTAAGGTTTCTTTCTTTTATGAGAAAAAATATAAGTGTTATAAAATAATAGCTATTATTTTGGAATATATCAAAATATTTGATATAATATACTTAACAATAAGAAAAAAGAGGGTGAAGACATGAAGGTATCAGTAATAGGTGCTGGAAGCTGGGGGACAGCTCTTTCACAAGCAATAGTTGATAATAAAAATGAATTGTTACTTTATGCACGTAGCGAATTAGCAAGGGATGAAATTAATAATAACCATACTAATAGTAGATATTTAAAAAATATAGTGCTTCCTGACGAGGTTAAAGCTACTAGTGATCTAGAAGAAGCTGTTAAATTTGCTGATGTTATCGTAATAGCAGTCCCTACAAAAGTAATGAGAGAAACAGCAAATAAAATTAATCAATATTTGGATAAGCCAAAATACATTATTCATGTTTCTAAAGGATTAGAGATGGATACAAATAAGCGAATGTCAGAGGTAATACAAGATGAAATAGATCCTCAAAACCTTAAAGGTGTAGGAGTGCTTAGTGGACCATCTCATGCTGAAGAATTAGTTTTAAGAAATCCTACAGTTGTTGCTATAGCTTCTGAGAATAACGAACTAACTAAAGTGGCGCAAGAAATTTTCCACAATAAATATTTTAGAATATATGTGAATAAAGATATAGTTGGTGTAGAAGTAGGGGGAGCCCTTAAAAACATTATAGCTTTAGGTTGTGGAATTATTGATGGTATGAAATATGGAGATAATGCTAAAGCTGCTTTACTTACTCGTGGTTTAATTGAAATTACACGATTAGGAAAAAAATTAGGTGCAGATGAAATGACTTTCTTAGGATTAGGTGGAATTGGTGATTTAGTTGTAACATGTACATCTAAACACTCTAGAAACTATAATTGTGGTTATTTAATAGGACAAGGATATTCATTAGAACAAGCTATAGAAAAATTAGATATGGTAGCTGAAGGTGTTAGAACAACAAAAGTATGTTATTTCTTATCAAAAAAATATAATGTGTATATGCCAATAACTGAGAATATCTATAAAGTTTTATATGAAGGACTTAGCATAAATGAATGTGCAGAGAATTTAATGAAAAAAATGGCTGCAGAAGAACTAAATAAATTTGAATAAGAGTATA
>ERZ773214.888-NODE-888-length-18520-cov-2.665367_pt1 | contig 18520 bp, 12 predicted proteins | sample MGYA00511238_ERZ773214 | MGnify/ENA primary metagenome ERZ773214 (study PRJEB29015, sample SAMEA2738157) | human oral metagenome | biome: human oral; feature: human-associated habitat; material: saliva | place: China | collected 2259 ... | reverse complement strand
TTCTTTCAGCCATTCACGAGCAAAGTTCCGATATTAACCGTGGCGTAGACCGTACCGATGAGAACAATCAGGGCGCAGGCGACCAAGGCATGATGTTCGGTTATGCCTGCAATGAAACGGCAAACTACATGCCTGTTACGCTTGAACTGGCCCACTTGTTAATGACAACCTTGGCAGACATACGCAAAGAAGGAAAGGTGATGACCTATCTCCGCCCCGATTCAAAGAGCCAAGTAACGGTGGAATACAGCGACGACAACATTCCACAACGCATTGATACGATTGTGGTTTCTACCCAGCACGACGACTTTGTAAAGCCTGCCGACGATTCTGTCGAGGCTCAATTGAAAGCCGCTCGGGTTCTTAACTAGGATTAATCGGACAGTTCCCTCGGCTAGATTAAGCTCTTCGCCTCGTCCAAACGCCGGTTTAATCCTAGCTAGCGTCTCGACTGCTCGCTGTGGATCAAATCGGTCCTGCTCAACCGCTCGCACCAAGCTCAAGGCTGCTCCACAGTTAAGAGCATTATAGATACCAAAGAGTCGCAATTCGGTCGTATACCGTTTGTCATCGATCAGATACTGCGCCCGACGACCGGTTAGTCTATCCAGAGTTAATACGTTCTCAGCAGCACCTTTAGAGCGTTTGACTCGCTGACTAGTATGCAGCTCTTCATCTGTACAGTACAATCGGCTCGCCTCGCCGCTAGCGCCAAACCACGCCGGTCGAGACGTCAGCTGATCACTCTGACCCAGCTGGCTTAGCCGTGGATCATCAGCATTTAGCACCACCACATCGGTTGTCTGTTCAGCTACATACGAGAGCAGCCGAGCTGTCTGGTCGATCTCACCGAAGCGGTCAAGCTGATCTCTCAGTACATTGAGCAGCAGGCTGTAGCGTGGTTTAACCTGCGCCACGAAGTGGGTCGCATGAGCTTCGTCCAGCTCCAGCACTGCGATGTCAGCCTCTAATCGTCCACGATGCATGACCGGCAAAGCCGCCGAGATGACCCCTCGAGCAAAATTGCTCCCGCTGGGGTTCGTAAATACCCGGTAACCGTCTGCTCGCAGGAGGTCAGCAACGATCTTGGTGGTGGTAGTCTTGCCGTTAGTCCCACTGACCAGCACTACACCCTCCGGTAACTCAGCGAGTAATCGCCCGAGAAAGTGGGGCGACAGCTTCTCGACCACTAGCCCCGGCAAAGCCGAGCCATGACCGCCACCCAGGCGCCGAGATAGAAAGACCAAACACTTGCCAATCAGGCTCACTAACCACATCATATCTAACTCGCCTCATTCTATCACATTATCACCGTAGAAATTATGCTTGGTCAAGCGTTTTAACACTAAGATGACGGCTATCATTACTAGATAATATACACCCGCCATCCTCAGCTCTAGCCGATACTCCAGACCAGCTCCGGGGAGAGTAGAACCCCAGCTGGCCACTGCCTTCACCCAATCCAGCAGAGCGTTGGCCGGTAGGGCAATAACATTAGCTCCAGCCAGCGGCAAAAGAAAAGTACTTAGCCCAGCCACAAAAGTAGCTAGCATAGCCAAAGGCAGCATCGGCAATACCAGTAGGTTAGTCACCAGACCAACGAGCGAAATCTTACCCATCGCCACGGCTATAATCGGCCAAGTAACTAGCTGGGCACTGACCGTTTCCAGTAGGATCTGTACTAAGCTCCACTTAGCCTTGATCAGGTCATGAAGTAAGGGCGCCAGGATGATCACCCCGGCGAACGAGCCGAAAGATAAATACCAGCTGACATCACCCCACAGCTGACTAGGGTCAAGCATGATCGTCACAGTCGCCACGACAGCTAGTAAAGTCACCGGGTGAGACTTGCGACCGACATACCAGAGGAGCAAGCTATATATCGACACCAGTACCGCTCGGTCCATACTGGCTGATGAGCCGGTCAGTTGGGTGAATAGTAGCACCAGAGTGACCGATAGAACGACCGCTACTAAGCGAGACCTTTTCGCTAGTAGACGCCGAGCGAAACGAACCAACACCGTCAGATTGTAGCCGCTAGCTACTAGTACGTGAGTCAGTGACGCCAGCATAAAGGCGTTTTTAATTCGCTCGTTTAGGTTGGCTTTCTGACCGGTCAAGATGCCCATACCCAGATCTGCATTCTCTCGGTTCATGACCTTCTTAAGACCATCGGCAAAGTGATCCCGTATCCGCCCCATCGGATCAGCTCCAGCTGGACGAGCCACCTCAACCAGCCTCGCCCTAGGCAAGGTCGCCGCATAAGGCCCAAAGCCACTGTCTAATGTACCGCTTATCTTGACCCGATCATAGCGAAGCAACTTAGCTGGCTGACCGTCCTTGATTGATGCCCAGATTCGCCCGCCCAAGTCATACCAGCGTCTACCTAAAGTTAATATCGGCCGATCAAGATTGATCGTCATCGACCCTCTACTCATCGCCGGGTCATCAACTACCGTACCCTGCACTACCACTTCATCACCGACCAGGTCGCTATAGCGATCGATATTGGCTAGCAACCCACTTGACCTGACTATCCCCAAGACTAAGCCACCCAATACCGCCATAGCTACCATTAGCCGCCAGCGACTAATCAGCGAGACCAAGCTAAGCACTACCCCAAAGCCGAGCAACCATAAGCTATACTTGTCTGCTCCCGGAAACCACCGCACTACCGCCACACCGGTCAAGAAACCCAGGCAAATCGCCGTAATCACCCATGAGACATGCGTCTTCTCTTTCAAGTAGCCCACTAAACATATTATGTCACAATGAGCTTAGGGCGGTCAGAGTCATAATCGATGGCTCATGGAAGCTATAGTTAGTTCAGTCAGCCACATCCGGCTAAAAATATAAATCGCCCTTCTAAAAGAGCGATTGATTGGCTTGTTCTGATGTGGTGGGTCGAGTGGGGCTCGAACCCACGACACCAGGCTTAAAAGGCCCGTGCTCTGCCAACTGAGCTATCGACCCGTGATTAACTAGCAATAATATACCATAATTTCTACTAGCCACCCAAATCATGGACAGAGTGCTATTATATTAATAGTAAATAATATAAGAAGGGTGGCAAATGGCACAAACAGCAATCAAAGCAACTATCGTCGGAGCAGGCTTAGTCGGGAGCACCATCGCCTACACTATGGTGGCACAGGGAGTCGCCAGTGAAATCGTCTTAGTCGATGTCGATAATGATCGAGCCGAGGGCGAAGCGATGGATATTGAGCACGGCTCACCCTTCTTTAAGGAGTCGCTCATTCACGCCGGCGATTACCAAACATCGGCTGATTCTGATATCGTCATCATTACCGCCGGCACTAACCAGCGCCCCGGTGAGACCAGGATGGATTTGATCGGTCGCAACGCCGCCATCGTCACCGGCGTCGCCAAGCAGGTTAAGCAGGTCTCTCCCAAAGCTGTCGTTTTAGTAGTATCGAACCCTGTCGACGTGATGACTCGGGTGGTTCAGGAAGTAACCGGCTTCCCTGCCGAGCGAGTAATCGGTTCCGGCACCAACCTGGACTCCGCTCGCCTGCGCTATTTACTCAGCAAGAAGTTTGGCATCGATAGTCGCAATATCCACGCCTACGTCTTAGGCGAACACGGCGACAGCGAGTTTGTCGCCTGGAGTAACGTCAATATCGCTGGTATGAACATCAACGAGGCATCCGACGCCTTCGGTGGGTTAATGGGCGACTACGACTACATCAATCTGGCCAACGACACCCGCAACGCCGCCTACGAGATCATCAATCGCAAAAAGGCTACCTACTACGGCATCGCCGCCAGTGCTAGCCGAATAGCCGAGGCTATTCTGCGAGACGAAAAGTCGATCATGCCCTTGTCGGTCAAGCTGACCGGTCAATATGGGCTAAAAGATGTCTACCTGTCTCTGCCCGCCGTCATCGGTCAGCACGGCATTATCAAAATCATCGCCCCTTACATCTCAGAGGAAGAAGAGGGCAAACTTCACCATAGCGCCAAGCTCCTAGCTGAAGCGTATGATAGCCTGCATTCCGCCAAGTAGTCTGCCGAGACAAGCCTCTCGCCCTACTTAGCCAACATCTTCTTCAGGTATTGCCCGGTAAAGCTGGCTTGATTCTTCGCCACCTCTTCAGGTGTACCACTGGCTACCACCCGACCGCCGTCCAAGCCACCATTTGGTCCCATGTCAATGATGTAATCGGCAGATTTGATCACGTCAAGGTTGTGCTCGATCACCACCATGGTGTTGCCGGTATCAACCAGCCGTTGCATCACCCCTAGTAAGCAACGCACATCCGCCGAGTGTAGACCGGTAGTCGGCTCATCTAAGATATAGAATGTCCGACCGGTGGCACGACGACTTAGCTCGGTCGCCAGCTTGACTCGTTGCGCTTCACCGCCTGACAGTGTAGTAGCAGGCTGTCCAATCTTAATATAGCCTAATCCCACCTCCTGCAATGTCTTCAGCTTGTTTGCTATCTTCGGAATAGAGTCAAAGAATTGCACCGCTTCATCGACAGTCATCCGGAGTACTTGGCTAATATTCTTGTCATGCCATTTAATCTCCAACGCCTCCTGATTGTACCTAGCACCGTGGCACTCATCGCAGGTAACATAAACATCGGGCAGAAAATGCATCTCCACCTTGATCACACCATCGCCCTGACAGTGCTCGCAGCGCCCACCCTTAACATTAAAGCTAAACCGCCCCGCCTTGTAGCCTCTGATGTTTGCCTCGGGTGTTGCCGCAAATAAGTCTCGAATATGAGTGAAGACGCCAGTATAAGTAGCGGCGTTTGACCTTGGCGTCCGACCAATCGGACTCTGATCGATCACGATTACCTTGTCTAGCTGTTCTATGCCATCAATTCGCTGGTGCGCTCCTGACACTGCCTGAGCTCGGTTTAGCCTAGCCAGCAGTTCTTGGCCTAAGATATCGTTAATCAAGGTCGATTTACCCGAACCCGACACTCCTGACACTACTGTCAGAAGCCCCAGCGGAAAAAACACATCGATATTCTTTAGATTGTGCTCTCTAGCCCCTACTACCGTCAGCAAACGGCTCTTATCGACCAGTCGACGCTTAGCCGGCACGGCAATCTTTTCCTCGCCACAGAGAAAACGACCGGTAAGTGAGTCGGGGGTAGCTGCCACCTCAGCAGGTGTGCCGGCCGCTACAATCTCACCACCATGTACCCCAGCACCCGGCCCAACGTCTATCAGATAGTCGGCTGAGCGAATCGTATCCTCATCGTGCTCCACCACTACCACCGTATTGCCAAGGTCACGTAGGTGCTTCAGAGTGGCAATCAATCGGTCGTTATCTCGTTGATGCAAGCCGATACTGGGCTCGTCCAAGACATAGAGCACGCCTCTCAGTCCGCTACCGATCTGCGTTGCCAGGCGGATTCGCTGCGCTTCACCACCCGATAGCGTATTAGCCGAGCGTCCTAGCTCCAGGTAATTCAGTCCGACATCTCTTAAGAAGTCCAGACGAGAGTTGATCTCCTTAAAAATCTGCTTACCGATCAGCTTCTCTCGCTCCGTCCAGTCAATCTTATTGAAGATATCACGGGCGTCGTCAATCGACAGGTTACAGATATCGACGATTGACAAGTCATGCACCGTGATCGCCTGTACTACAGGCTTGAGCCGAGCACCGTGGCAGTCCATACACTCTCGCTCTCGCATAAATCGCTCAATATTCCGCCGCATGAAATCACTATCAGTCTCTCGCCAGCGGCGTTCTAGATTAGGGATCACTCCCTCGTAAGTCGTCTGGATCGTCCGTCTACCTAGTTTAACTGGATAGACTTGGTCGCCTGTGCCATACAGTAGGAGTCGACGAGTCTGAGCATCCAGTTCACCGACCGGAGTACGCAGGTCAAAGCCGTGTACCTTCGCCACACTAGCCAGCTTCTTCATCCACCAGGCTTCGACGTTAATCCGGTTGAACGGTCGGATAGCGCCCTCCATGATGGTCAAACGATCATTCAGGACTAATTCCGGATCGACCACCATTCGACTACCCAGTCCCGAGCAAGTTGGACAAGCTCCAAAAGGTGAGTTAAAGGAGAAGAGCCTTGGCTCCAGCTCGGGGATTGGCTCGTCGGGATGGGCAGGACAGGCATAGCGCTCTGAGTAGGTCATTAGCTCGTTGCTATCGGCATCGATCACCTCAACTACTCCACCACCGATAGTCAGGGCCTGCTCGACACTACCGGATATCCTGGACAGATCTTGCTCAGTAATGACCAGACGATCGACCACCAGCTCGATATCGTGCTTGAACTTCTTGTCGATATCCGGCCACTCGTCTAGAGCATAGACGATACCATCTACTCGGGCCCGAGCATAGCCTCGAGCCATATACTGCTCCGGCACATGAGCGAACTCACCCTTCTTCTGCTTGGCGATCGGTGCACAGATGTAGACCCGCCGGCCTTTCAGATGCATGATCTCATTAATGATCGCTTGAGGAGTCCGCTTGTGCACCTCCTTGCCGCAGATCGGACAATGCGGGGTGCCTAGTCTGGCAAAAAGCAAGCGCAGGTAGTCGTATATCTCGGTCACGGTTGCCACCGTCGAGCGAGGGTTACGGCTAGTTGATTTCTGATCAATCGAGATCGCCGGACTAAGCCCGTCAATCTTATCCACATCAGGCTTCTCCATCTGACCCAGGAACATCCGGGCATAAGACGATAGCGACTCGACGTAACGTCGCTGCCCCTCGGCGTAGAGGGTGTCGAAGGCTAGCGAGGACTTGCCCGAGCCCGACAGTCCGGTGATCACCACTAGCCGATCACGAGGAATATCCACACTGATGTCCTTCAGGTTGTGGACTCTAGCACCCTGGATACGTATCACCTCTGTCATTATCTCGGGTATCCTAGCATATTTTACCTGATTTGTCACTAGTCGTGGGCTGTCGCCATTAGTCCATGAATGAGGTCATATAGACATCTCCAGAAATCAACACGCAAGAAGCGCCCATGAGGACGCTTCTTGAGTTAATTGTACAGCATGGTACATTAACACTAGTATCTTAGCATATTTCACCTGATTTGTCACTAGTCAGTCCTAGTGACCGTTAGCTCATAAATAAGGCTACCGAGCTACCCTGGCATATTACTTTTGGCAGTTCTAACGTAAAGATAACATGATAAAAAGAAAATGCCCCTTGCTCGGAAGCAAGGGGCGAGGGGGGGTGGAAGAGATATCAACCAGCAACGCCGGCTGGCGTCACCAGATGACCCAGTCGCCTGGGAGACATATCCTCCCAGGTGACTGGAAAAGCCACCCAGATCGGGCGACTTTCCCACTCTCCGACCTCAACCACCGTAATGGTGGCAAGGTCGGAGGAAATATCCTCCCCCGTCGGACCGACCCATAGTGGGTCGGTCCGACCAAGCATTCTCGCCAAACGGTGAGAATGCTCGTGGATTGCAGAGACGAGATACCTCATCTCTGCAATGAATTCCTTCTGGTCACGTGCGACCAGACGAAATTCAGGCTTAAGGTCGGGAGTGCTCCCGACCTTAAGACCTTCGGTCATCCCGGGACACCGAACTACCCGGTCGACCAGGTCGACTAGATACGGATGCCCTGGGAGGGCATCCTCTAGCCAACTTTGGGGCTGTTCCTGCCAGTGCGTTATATTGACACACTGACCGAGCCTATACTCGGGTATTACTACCCGAGTACGACACCTTTTCCGGTCATAACGACCGGAAAAAACAACTCTTGACTCCTTGGTCATGATTTTACTCATGATCATCCCTCCTTAGGGATCGCAGGCCATGTGAGCTGGTCTCACATGCAACCTGATGGTGTCCACTGTAACACCCCCCCGCATTTGTCAAGCATTAGCGTAATAAGCTAGCTCATTCGTCAAGGCGAGTTAATTATGTTCACAGGCAAAATCGACTATCGGCAGATATCACCCGGCCTAGGACTTAGCCGGACTCGTCTCCACTTCTTCAGCTAGAGCATACTTATTCTTATCGACTCGCTTAAACTGCGGTCGGCTCTGCAGGTTGAGCAAGATAGTAGTCTCTCGGACTTGACGAGCCTTGAGCACCTCCCGGACGATATCGTCTCGATACATCGGACCATGCTGACGAAGAACCTCGGTGATCACATCAGTGATTGAGCCCTTCTTATAGCCATATTCAGCCAGAGCGTAAATACCCCGCCCAACCAGCACGAAGCGATCATCCTTGATCAGTTCGTTGTGAATTGCCGGGTCGGTGGAGTTGTTGCGATTAAGCCCTCGGTCTCGGATCAGCTGGGCAATCTCACTATAATGCATCGGCTTCTTACTATCTTTAAGGACAATATATACCTTGTCCCTAATGGTCCGCGGATTGACTGAGGCCCATTTGGCTAGGCCCCATTTATCGTCCAGGTTGGCCACCTGCTTACTCAGCCGAGCGATCGCTCCGATCTCCTTAGGGTGCTCGTAGCCACTGCCAATTAACTTAAATAGTTCGTCCAGGGTAGCCGGCTCTTTCTTATCCTTGAGTACTTTGATAATCTCATCAATCCTCGCCTTAACGCTGCGATCATCCTTGTCGCTTGTCAATACCACCCCGGCGTGGTATTTATCATTCTCCGTAGTCGGCAGCATCTTGCCGCTAAGCTCGGCTAAGAACATGACATAGGCTCGACTTTGTCTCTCGGAGTCACCCATCACCGCCTCGGCTAAGTCACCGACTTTGGCGGCTCGCCCCATCTCGTGCAGCGACTTGACGATATCCATCTCCGCCACATTAAATGCCTGACAAGACCCTTTCTCCAGCCACAGCTTGATCCGGATCATGGTCGCCTTCTCGATCTGACGCACCCGTTCTCTGGTGATATGCATCGTCTCACCGACTTGCTCTAGCGTTTCTTGCTCACCCTTGATCCCATAACGCCGCGTGACAATATCCGCCTCTCGAGGCCGCTCTATAAATGACACGATCGACTGGACAGCCTCAGTCAATTCTGCCCTGGTATCAAGCGATTTGACCACCAATCTCTCCTTTCCGCATCAGCTGAGTAATTTATTTCACTTGTTTTTCACCTTATTTCAGTTGCAATTATACGACAAACTTTATCTATCCGCAAGAATGAAGCCTGGGACTTTAAGCCCTAGCATATTGTGTCGTGATAATTACCCCTAACGAATAGCCACACAATCAGCGCCGAAGATCGACCCGACCGCTGATTCCAGCTCAGCACAAGCCGAAGTACGCACCGGCATACGCACGGCGTTCTTCTTAGACTCACCCAGCACCAAGATAACCTGATCTTCGCCTTGGTACTGATCAACCTTTTCTCTCATCGCCACCAGTTTCTTGCCGTCAGTAGGATCTTTGATATGGATGTACATCACTTTCGGCTTGTCTGCCTCAACGATATCATAGAGCGACATATCAGTGGCGGGTGAGCCGGCTCTGGTTGCTACCGAATGATATTTTCGCCCACTCTCTGCCACCTGCTTCGCCTGATACTGACGACTGCCACCACGCCTTGACCTAGCCGGAGCGGCCTTGACTTCGCTCATCGGCACACCGGTCGGCTGATAGGCGCTCAGCACATCATCAGTGACGATTTGAATCGAATCAGCTACCAAGGATGGGTCAGGCAGACGGTTGCCCTCTTTGTCCTTACCGCTGATCCTGCCTTTGATCAAGACCACATCACTGGGGTTGATCGTCGCCGGCATATTAGCCTCAAAAGTCTTAGGAAAGACCACCACCTCTATCTCACCGAACTTATCCTCAATAGTTAGAAATGCCATCTTCGAGCCGGCCTTGGTCACTAGAGTCCGATTCTTACTGACCAGCCCGCCAACCGTCGCCAGGCCGCCATCTTGGTCGGAGCTAAGCGAGTTAGTCGGATTCGTCTTTTCGTTCAGAAAGTCATCGTAGGCGTCCAGCGGGTGAGCTGACAGGTACAGACCAAGCAGCTCCCGTTCCCAATTAAGCTGCTCCTTGGCGTCAGTTTGCTTGGGCGCCGCACTCAATTCCAAGCTGGATACTACACCCTTAGTATCACCCTCCAGCATGCTGATCAGGTTACCCTGACCTGAGTCGGCTTCTTTCTGCGACTTCTGGGCAAAAGCAATGATGCTATCTAGATTAAAGAGTAGATCGGCTCGTGAGCCGGAGTAAGTACCGGCCGGAGCACTCTTATCAATAAAACAGTCGAATCGTAGACCTTGCGATTACAGACCCGGCTATTGACTCGCCGAGCAAAGTCCTCCACTGAGGCGAACAGCCCATCTTTCTTGCGCTGCTTGATGATGTCATCGATCGCCGTCGAGCCGACGCTCTTGATCCCGGCTAGACCGAAACGAATGTTCTTCGTCCCCTTAACGACAGCAAACTCCTGGAACGACTCATTAATATCAGGCCTTAATACGTCTATCCCCATCCGATTACACTCGGAAATCTCGATGGTTAGCCGCTCAGTATCACCCGAATCGGAGGTCATCAGAGCTGCCATAAAGGCGTCCCGGTAATGCGCCTTGAGATAGGCTGTCCAGTAGGCAATCAGGGCATAACAGGCAGCATGACTCTTGTTAAAGCAGTAGTTGGCGAAGTCTTCCAGCTGCGACCAGAACTTCTCCATCAGCTCTCGCTCCACGCCGACAGTCTTGACCGCCCCATCGATAAACTTAGGCTTGATCTTCGCCATCAGGTCGGCTTTCTTCTTAGCCACAGCCTTACGCAGAGTATCTGCCTCACCGCCGGTAAAGCCACAGACCGCCTTAGAGATGTTCATGAACTGCTCCTGATAGACCAATACACCATAGGTCTCTTTCAGCTGATCCTCCATGGTTGGGTGTGGATAGGTAATCGGCTCTCTGCCGTTCTTGCGAGCGATGAATGAATCGATGAATTGCATCGGACCGGGACGATATAGCGCCACCATAGCAATAATATCGTCAAAACAAGTCGGCTTCAGCTCCTTAAGGTAGCGCTTCATGCCGGCAGACTCCAGCTGGAAGACCCCCGTCGTTTCGCCTCGTTGTAAAAGCTTATAGGCTTCCTTGTCATCCAGCTGGAGGTTATCAAGATCAACCTCGTCACCATAGACTTTGCGAACAATCCGCAGACAGTTATCAATGATAGTCAGGTTGGACAGCCCCAAAAAGTCCATCTTCAGCAGTCCCATATCCTCAACCTCGGGAGCCGAGAACTGAGTAGTGATCACGCCTTTCTGCGCCATCTCCAGTGGAATAATATCAATCAGCGGCTCCGGAGCAATCACAGTGCCACAAGCATGAACGCCATGACTTCTGATCGTACCTTCCAGCTGAGCGGCGAAGTCATAAACCCGCTTAGCCGTGGGATTAGTCTCATACTCGTGCTTGATATCCGGGTCGGTCTGTAAGATCTCTCGCAAGGTACCGATATGAGCTGACTGTGGCCCGGTCGGCACCAGCTTCGACAGGCGGTCGCTCTCAGCATAAGGCACTTCCAGCACTCGAGCCACATCACGCACCGCCGAGCGACTGGCCATCGTACCAAAGGTGACGATATTGCAGACATGATCTCGCCCGTATTTATCAGCACAGTAGTCGATCACATCGTCCCGACAAGTATCCTGCATATCGACATCGATATCCGGCATCGAGATGCGGTCAGGGTTAAGGAAGCGCTCAAACAGTAGGCTGTACTTCAGCGGGTCGAGGTCAGTGATCCGGACGGCATACGAGACGATCGACCCCGCCGCCGACCCCCGTCCCGGGCCAAAGACGTAGCCTTGCGACTTACCCCAGTTAATGAAGTCCTGGACGATCAAAAAGTACCCCTCATATCCCATCGAACCGATCACACTTAGCTCCAGCTCAGCTCGCTGGCGCACTTCGTCTGACAGCATCGGCTTAATCTGCTCAACCGACAGCCGCTCCGCCTCCGCCTGCGGCACGCCGTTATAACGCACCAGCAGACCCTGATAAACCAGCTTATGAAAGTATGAGTGTTCGCTATCACCCTTCGGAAGGGAGGGGTACTTCGGGATCAGCACTTGCCCCAGCTCGATATCGACATTACATCGCTCGGCAACCAGCCTAGTGTTAAGGATAGCCTCCGGACATTCGTCGCCCCAGTGGTCAATGATATCTCTCGGGTCAGTCAAATGCAGCTCAAAATCAGCCAGACTCATGCGATTCTTGTCGCTTAAGAAAGAGCCCGTACCGATGCAAAGTAGGATCTCGTGTGCCTGCTGACAATCGTGGGTCAGGTAGTGCCCGTCACAGGTAATTACCAGAGGAATGCCCAGCTCCTGATTCATCCGCTTCAGCCCTTCGTTAATCCGGTTCTGGATCTCCCAGTGAGTATTGCTCTTCGGGTGACCATGATCCTGCATCTCTAAGTAAAAACGATCACCAAAGACCCCCCGATACCACTTCGCCAGCTCGACCGCCCTGTCATAATCACCGGTCTTTAGAGCACAGCTAATCTCGCTACTGGCACAGCCCGATAGAACAATTAGTCCTTCGTTGTATTTCTCTAAGATCTCGTGGTCAATCCGCGGCTTGTAATACATTCCTTCCAGGTTAGCCAGACTGGAGAGACGCATCATATTGTGCCATCCAGCCTTATTCATAGCCAGAATAGTCAGGTGAAAGCGCTGTTTGTCCTTTGCCGGATCACGATCTTTGCGCCCTCGGGTCGCCATGTACACTTCGATGCCGAGAACCGGCTTGACACCCGCTGCCTTCGCCTTTTTATAAAAAGTTAGATCGCCGCCCATGGTGCCGTGGTCGGTCACTGCCACGGCCTCCATACCAAACTCTTTGACTTTACCGATGAGGTCATCTACCTTGGTTAGTCCGTCTAGCACGCTGTAAGTGGTATGGTTGTGCAAATGAACGAAGTCGCTCGGGGTAAACTTGTGCTTGCGTGCTTCCTCACGACTAATACAGATCGGTGATACATCAATCCGATCATCCTGCTTCTTTGTCTTTACTTCCCCCTTACTCATCGCTAATCATTATAGCAAAATAATGCTTAATTTGTGGTGCTGCCGGCTCTCCGGGGGGCAACAAGAATAGACCCCTCTCCGGGGTCTATTTAAGCTTAGCCGGTAGTTACTTACTAATCGTCTAGTTTGCTATCGATCTTATCGTCCAGCTCTTCTTTCTTCTGACCGAAGAACTTCTTAGCATCTCGCACCTTTTCACCGGCGAAAGCCTTAGCCTCGCCTGCTTTGTCACCAGCTGCCTTCTTGACTTCTCGAGCTTTGCGAGCGACATCCTGCCGAGTCTCTTTACCTGACTTTGGTGCCGTCAAGATACCGGCTACTACGCCCACGGCCGTACCGATAGCTGCCCCCAGGGCAAACTTGCCTGCGCCTGATGATTTCTTGTCACTGCTCATCTTTTTTCCTCCTTTTACCGCTAAGATGGTTACGGATATATTTTACTACAATCTTGGCAATTATCGCCGGATTAGCCAACCGATTAAGCGTAGCGAAGAATGAACGCAGACTATCACTGGCGTCCTCAACATTATCGGTGATACGCTTAATCTGGATGGAGATCCGAATCGACAAGACTAAGAAAATGATGCCTAGCACCAGGAATATCGCCAGAAACACCGACAAGATCAGAACTAGTATTTGAAAGGCATCCATACATCTAATTTAGCACAAGCAGTTAACTAGTCAATGCAAGGACGGCGTGAAACCTGACATACCCCCATATGTCTTAGCTCGTTAACGGCTCCGGTATTCGGGGCAGCCAGTCGATACTTCGATCCGGTCGAGCCGGTGCCGCCGGTTGATTTCCTGGCGGTAGGCTTTCCGGTAGTATTGTCAGCTCTTTTGTCGCCGGACTTGTCTTTATCCTTGTTGTCATTTTTATCACCGGTCTGATCATTGTCGCCGCCCTTGTCCTTGTCTTTATCGTCATCAGGATTAACCGGATCAGTGTAAGTGAATAGCTGAGACAACTTAGTCTCGTGATCTTCATCCTCGCTTAAAGTAACTTCGACAGCACCGGAATGATCACTAGCCGGTGTCAAGAGCTTGATCGAATCATCGCCTACCTCGTAATCTGCCACCTCTTTATCACCGAAGTGAATCGCTGTGACGTTAGACACCTTAGCAATTAAGCGGTCGCTAATTAGCTTCGGCTGATTAGTGTTAGCCAGGACGTTAATGCCGGGCAGACCTTTCGCTGAGCCGCCCCAGGCATAGACATTACCCTCAGAATCAAGTGCATATGAGTAGCTAGCTATCTGACTGCCGCCGGCACCGGCTGCCAGTACCTGCTGGATAGTCACCTTGTCCTCGGTCCCGTCGGGTCGCTTCGGCTTCGTCGGTAGCACAAACCGGCTAGTGATCTCGCTAATCTGATTCCGACTAATATTTGACCCATCACCTAACTGACCATAGTCATTAGACCCCCAGCTAAAGACTCTACCGTATTGCGACAGAGCTAATACCTGAGAGTTGCCGACACTAATCCGGCTAATCCGATCGTCTTTCTCCAGGAGCTCCTTAAACCGCTTGGTTAGTTCAATTGGTACACTAGAGAGCTTGTCACCACTGCTGTGATCAGCCGGATTAGCTTTGTCATCGCCAATCCCCAGCATACCGGTCTGATGGTTGCCCCAGATAAACAGCCTGTCATTCTTAGTCAAGATTGCCATGACGCCATCACCGGCCGCAACCTGGATCACCGTATCATCACCAAGTGACGGGATACTACCCGTGCCCGGCGAACTGATGTAGTAAGCCGACATCGCCGGATCAAGCTTATTCGGTTCACCCCGCCTTGATCGCCCCAGCTCACCGTGATCATTGCGACCCCAAGTTTGCAAATTGCCAACATTATCTAGACTGATTGCCGATCGGTTACCCGCTGCCAGCATCTTGATATTATCTCCCAGCCAAGCCGCCTCGACCGGAGCAGTCTTGTCGGCGTACTTCCGATTAGTATCACCATCAATATAATCTTGTACCTCGCCCCAGACGTAGATATAGCCTTGGTCGGTCAGGGCATAAGCCGTATTAGCACCGGCAGTAATAAACCTAATGAAATCACCTTGACGCAGAGTGAATTTGTCAGTGATCTCGACCGGTTGATTCCGATCTTGACGACTCTCACCACCTTGCCCTAGCTGACCCCTATCATTGTGACCCCAGGCAAAAACCCGATGCTTCTGACTAATAGCGTACGAACTATAGTCACCGGCCGCAACCGTTTCGACCCGATCGCTCGCCTCTAAGTTTAGTTTGGCTGTCACATCGACAGGCTGAACTGTATAGCCAATTACTTTCCTGCTGCCCAACTGACCGTACGTATTACTACCGACCGCCCAGATATGACCACTCTGCGACAAGAGCAAAGCGTGCTCGACGCCCGCCGCTACATCAACGAACTTCTCGCTCTCTTCTCTGATAAAGTCTTTACCCTTGATCACTACCGGCGTGCCACCGCTAGTCGAGCCACTGGTCGGCGTCATCGTCTCTACTGAGAATGCTCTTGCCGGGATCGACAGAAAGCACAGAACTCCCGCCAGCACAAAAGTGAGCTGACGAGCTAAGTGGTGGATACGGTGGATGATCATGTACTTACCTAATAAATTAACACAAGCATATCGGAGCTGGCAAGTAGCTGAACGGCGACTAGTAGTCAACCGGTGCAATCGACTCCGCCCACAGCTGAAGTTCTTCTAAGATAAACTGATCCGCTGCCGGACTACTCGCCAGCTTGCTCAGCTCTGACAGATAAGCCGGTAGTTCCCGCTCCAGTTTGGCTCGACGAAACCTTTGCCAACGCTCTTCCTCCGACTCTGACAAGCTAGCCGGGTATTGGCGAGCCTTGTAGCGAAAAAGCAATTCGTCCAACCGTTCGTCGGTAAAGTTGGGGTGTAAATCAGCCAGGTTGGCTGAATCAGCTGCGGCGACTAGGCGGATCTTCGTCTGATCACTCTTAGGCGTAAAGCTGTCATACAGCTTACCTTCGACATCACTAGCCGGCGGAAAGGCGGGGCGCTTACGCCAAACCTTAGTCAGTCGTTTGATTAAGCCGGCTTGACTATTTAGCTGATGATAATGCTTCATTGCCTCAGCCTGGCTTAGACTAATCCGAACTTCCGAAGCTGAGTCCAACACCCCCAGAGGCGCTACTGCGGGACACTTGTTGATGCTCAGCTCCTTAATCGGTACAGGGACGAAATCATCCTGTCGTCTAGTCGCCCGATCTGCCGTCAGATTACCGAGTATCTCCGCTTCACTGAGTGAGGTGAAATCAACCGGATCATAACGCAGATCCCAAACTAGATAGCTATTCGGGGTACGCCCTTCAGCAATCACTGTTGCCACCGTCGTCTTCTGGTAGCTCGACGAGTAGCGACCACTGGCATAGACAAACGGCTTAGGCTGACCGGGAACGATGATATTAAGTACCGAACGCTTGTCGTGGTGATCCAGCAAGTAGCGCCACATCGTCGGCTGGCTCTGACGTAGTAGCCTCGCTAGGCTAATCAGCGCCTTGACATCAGCCAGGGCATCATGAGCATTGTCATTCTCAAAGCCGTTACATTTCGCCATATCTACCAGATTGACCGTAGTAATCAGCTGGTCCGTCTCCGCTACCCGCTTAGTTGGCCAGTTAATTCCCTCCGGACGCAATGCTCGTACCAGCCGAGTCACATCCAGCAGATCCCAGCGGTCACGACCTTCTGCCCATGCCCACTGATAAGGATCATGAAAATTGCGCCACAAGGTGTGACGGATAAACTCATCGTCAAACCTCGTACTGTTATATCCCAGGATGGTTGTATCCGGTGTAGCAACCTGCTCTAGAAAGTAACGGCAAAAGTCCGCCTCGCTGATACCGTCAGCCACAGTCATTTGCGGCGTAATATGAGTAGTTAAGACCGCCCCCGGCGAAGGTAAGATATCATCGGTCAGCTTGACCAGCAAGTTAACCGGCTGACCGATCGGCTCAAGCTCATCGTCAGTTCGCTGACCGGCAAACTGCATGATCCGGTCGTACCTGGCACTAAATCCGGACGTCTCCAGATCATAAAAGAAGAACGTCCGCATGAACCCCTAGTGAATAAACTTGTAGCCCGCTAGATTATGGATGGTTCTGGTCGATCGGACATTCCAACCGGCGTAGTTCATCTCGCTGACGAAGACACTACCATCGGGATTAACTCGCTCGACGATACCGACGTGACCGTAGTAGCCGGACTTGGTCTGGAAAATAGCCCCAACCGACGGAATGTGGTCGACCAGAAGCCCCGAAGCCCTCGCTCCACTATCCCAGGTATTAGCATTGCCCCAACCGCCACTGACCGGTAGCCCCAGCTGAACTCGGCGATTATAGGCATACCAGGTACAATAGCCATAGGCATAGCGGTTACCACTAACGATCGGCACATAGAGGCCTAGAGTAGTGCTGACGCCCGACGAATCATCATTATAACCATATGAGTATGAACTCCGCCCATAACGCCGTCTAGCTCGAGGTGCAACATACTCCGGACGCTCTTCCTCAGGCAAGACACCATCCGGCAAAAGAATAGCCGTACCCGTCGCCACCTTGTCGCTATTAAGGTTATTGATATTGGTGATTGACTCAGTAGACGACTTATACTTATCAGCCAGCGCCTTAAGGTCATCGCCTTCCTTGACAGTATAGACTACGCCATCGACAGCCGGGATAGTGATAGTCGAGCCAACCGCCATAGCATCAGTCTTAAGGCCATTGGCCCAGCGGATAGTCTGGGCTGAGACGCCATGCGCTTTCGCAATCGTCTCCGCCGAGTCGCCTTCTTTCACTACATAAGTCGCCAAAGCCTTTGACTCAGTCGTCGGCGCCACAATCTGCTGTTTGCTAACGCTGGTAGCATCAGCCTGCGCCATCTCGGCACTCACGTTAACTGACTCTGCATTACTGGAGACGCTATTTGATGACGACAGATTGGTCACTGACGCCACCGCCGAAGCAATATTGGCCGACTTGACATCATCAGCCGTAGTCGAGCCTGTCGTTACTGCCCCGCCCGCCAGCTGCCCGCCGGTATTATCAGATAAGCTGGTAGCGACAGCATTAGACTGGTTAACCTGGACAACTTTCTGACCTTGTAGGATATTAACGTCAATAGAATTGCTAGTCGACACACCCGGCAGGCTAACCTGAGTGATAGAGTCAGCATGAGTGTAACTCGTAGCGACTAACGTCAGTACCAGTATGAAGACGGCAATGTAAGAAGCCCGTTGTAGGAACTTCTTGCTCCGTCCACTTGCCTTTGATTTGATTCTCTCGCTGGAAGAATTAATTAAATTACGATCAGTCATAGCTCGTGATTTAGATTAAATCGCTATTGATTATAGCAAGCCGGAGGTAGTCGTGTCAATGCTCTTTAGGGGTGGAGCAAGTTATCGACAGTAGTAGTAAAAGCTACTTGCACAGTTTGCCGCAGTGATCAGCCACAGCCTGGTTGTGTTGGTCAGCCGTCTCCGAGAAATATGTCTTGCCATCTTCGCCGGCCACAAAGTAATAGTAGCCGCTCGCCGG
>ERZ773214.887-NODE-887-length-18529-cov-55.133864_pt1 | contig 18529 bp, 11 predicted proteins | sample MGYA00511238_ERZ773214 | MGnify/ENA primary metagenome ERZ773214 (study PRJEB29015, sample SAMEA2738157) | human oral metagenome | biome: human oral; feature: human-associated habitat; material: saliva | place: China | collected 2259 ... | reverse complement strand
GACAGGCTTACTATATCGACAGTGTGAGTATTTCTCAACATCAGATTCCAAGAAAGCGTTTTATGACAGAACACCTCGCAGCACACTGACGGGGATACAACTACCCCACGCCAGCATGCCGCAATAAGTACCGGGGGCCGCCACTCCCCCGGCCTCTAGACAACTAATCCTTCTTCGGAGTGTGCACACGCGACACACCCAGGGCACCAAGAATTAGACCGCCACCCAAAGTTACCAAAATCGGCAGAAGAGGCGAGCTCTTACCCGTATTGCGGGTAATCTGCGCCTCCGTTGCCTTCACGCCATCCGGCGCCCTGTGCTCAGTACGAACCTGCGAGGGAGAACCATCCAGCGTCGAAGACCGTCGCGATTGGGTAGCGGGCTCGGTTTCTGCGGGCGCGCTCGTACGAGCGGTAGCCTGCTCGTCCTGTGCATCGCGTGTGCGGTAGCCTAGCGCAGATGAAGAAGAGGCAGCGGGGCGGGCAACGGCCTCCGTCCCCTCTTCGACAGAGATGGTGGGGTCCTTCCGGTCCCCGGCCAAGGCAGTTGCAGAACGTACGCCTCGGGTCTTTGTCTTATTCCCGTCACCAGCCACTTTCTCGGCATTCTGCTCCTCACCGCTCGAGGCCGTTGAGGGGGCCGCAGAAGAGGTGCCAGCCGCTGCGGAGGATGAAGAATCCGAGGAATCATCAGTGGAGGTCTCGTCGCTTTCCCCCTGGGAATTTCCGGTATTGTTACTTCCTCGAGAAACGGTGAAGCGTACCGTGCTGACCTGGACATCTCCACCGCTGGTGGCGTCTATTGCCACTACCAAGTAGGTGCGACCGGTCTGTAGGGAGGCGCCGGGTACACCCAGCACCGCCTCAAAGCTTCCGGAGGAGAGGTCCGAAGGGTTCACCCTCACAATAGCTAGGGCGTCGCCCACCGTATGCCCATCACTGTCGAGCTCCATGAGCATCAGGTCATACCCGTTGTCATTCGTTGCAAAGTTCTTGCCGCGCACCGTAACGGGCTTTACCGAATCGCTCGAGTTAACCTGGGAGTTCTGGATTGTCAGGCGAGGACTGTCTCGGTGATTCTGCCTATTTGCCTGAGCCTCGATCTTTTCGGAACTAATCAGCTGAATATGCTCCGGTTCCTTTGTGACGTTTGGGGACTGGGTCACCACCGGCTGAGGAGTGGGGGCTACGGTAGAAGGAATATGCGTGGGGCTGGGCTGCGGCGAGGGAGACTCCGGGGTGTCTTTCTTCTCTACCGGTGTGGAGTCGGTTGCTGAGGGGCCCTTCGAGGACGCATCCTCACCGTGGGGCGGGGTAACTCCCGGCTGAGTAGGATACCGAGGATCGGAGGGAACCTCCACCAGGGTGTCGCGATCTCGCGCCAGAAAATCTACGCGCGTGATGCCGTAGGCCGCATCCGTCAGGGTGATGACGTAGAACGTTCCCCCAGCGGGCAAATCAAGCAGAAGCGCTACTTCCCCGGGGGAACCCCCTTCGGTCGGGGAGACAGAACGGTGGGTACATTCCTCCGTCGAGGTGCACGAAGTAACTTCTACCAGCATGCTCTCGGCAGAGACCCCTTGAGGGAAACCCGACCAAACGAGCAGGGCAGCACCGTTCTCACGGTGAATGGTCAGGTGTATATCGCCCTCGTTAGAATCATCGAAGTCAACGTTCGCCTCCCCCTCGCGACGTTGCGTTATGGGGTCGTCCGAGTCGCCTACTCCAGCGACATCGTGTAAAGCGGGCGTAGGGTCGGCAACAGTATCGGCGGCCATGGATGGAGCAAGCACCCCACTCTGCAGTCCCGCAGCAAGGGTCGCAACGGCAACTACACGGCGTTTTATAGATAATGTGCTCATGCAATGTGTCTTTTCGTGGTGTTTAACGAGGTGCTCCAACCCCCGATTATTCTTCCAATCCCACACCGGGTAATCGACCGAGCCCTGGACAGAGTATCTATCCGGTGGCATCCACGCCATACGACCACTGAGATGTGGGGTCAGGGTAAGGAGGAGTCCACGTCTATATATCGGCTTCCTCAACCCTACCATGAACTCCGAGGTTTATTCACTCAAGGGTATTTTGGCTCCCCTAAACGCTGTCTTTACGCTCGGGGAGTCAACAAGTCCCGTAGGTGTTTACCGGCGGAATACCCGAGACAGGGAGAAAGCATTCCTCCGAATAGCCATCCATGCGGCGCCCGCCACCAGGCCCAATCCCACCAGTCCTACGGTCCAGAAGGTCACCCTATAGTCGGAGGCTTCCTCCATAACGTGTTCCGAAGAGGACGCCGCTTTCACGCCTTCCTGCTGCCCCGCGGTCGATCCGGAGTGCACCTGAGAGATAGGGGCGTTAACCTCAGCGGAACGGGAATTACCCTCCGTCTGACGGGTGGGGGTTAGTCCCTTGGCGCCGTCGGTAGGGGTCACGGGCTGCGCAGCAGATGCCGATCCGCTCTTTACGGAGGCGCCACCCTCCCCATTCAGCGTTGCGGTATCGGACCCCGCGGCGTATGCCGAGGTCAGGGGTGACTGCCCGGTGGATGCATTGGTCTGGGGCGCCATAGTGCGCGCTTGCGCCAGAGCCTGAAGCCCCTGCTGACGGCGCTCGGCACGCGCCTGGCTCTCACGGGTTGCGGTGGAATCGGCCCCGCTAGAACGGGAAGCGTTCGAGCTACCGTCGGCTGCGTTAGAAGAAGCATGAGAGGAGGCGCTCGCGGAGTTATCGCTATTCGCGGTAGTGGACGTTGAAGTAGCGCCCGTTTCATCGCGGCGGGTGGCGGAGGATTCCGCGGTATCCTGCGATTTCCCGGCACTCACCTTAAACCGAACCGAGGCCACGGCGGTGTCGTTGTTCTGCTCATCGACGTACACCAGGTACGCGGTATAGACCGAATCGGTCTTGAGAAGCGACCCCGGAACGCCAACAGCCACCTCGAGTTCTCCTCCGGTGATGTGTGCAGCGTCCACGTGCGTGTACGAGACGGCATCGCCTCGGGGATTACCCTGCATATCGGTCTCAAGGACCATCAGGTCGTACCCGTTCTCTCGGGCGGGCAGGTTCTTTCCGACAACGGTCACGGGCTTCGTCTCTGCGTCAGAACGCAGCTCGGCGTAACGAACGTTCAGCGTTGGAGCGTTCAGGTTCGCGTTGTCTCGGGAGGCGGTCAGGCCTCCGGGTACCTCGCTCACGATCTGAGTGCCGCGCTCCAGGCCGCCTGCTGCTTTCGGGGTAGGCGAAATCGAGGGCTGCGGATGACGGGCCTCTTCACGCGCTTTAGCCAGGATATTCTGCGTTTCGTCGTCAAGACGGATTCCCGACGAGTCACTGGCGACGTCCCCATCACCGGCAGGAACGATATGGGGAATAAGCGAACCGGCAGCAATTTTGAACTCCCCGTATCCCTCATCGAAGCTGTCCATGTCGAGGACGGAGATGGTGTAGTAGCCTTCCTTCGGCGTACTCGGTAGCGTGAGCGTCAGAAGGGTAGAGCCATCCTGGGCTTTCACTGCGCTCAGCTGCTGGGGAGTATAGGTGACTACCTCTCCGGATGCTTTACCGGAGACGGTGTAGTACTGAACGGCCACGAGATAGCGGCTCGAATCATTGATGTACTTCTCTTCGTAGAGAGGTTGCAGATTGAGGGTCACCCGGTTCTGTTCCACAGAATGAATTAGAACCTCAAGCGTATCGAGTTCAAGGTTGAAATCTTGCGAGGGACAATTCTGAGGATTCTCCGAATTGAGAATAGTAATAATACACTGCTGATCGACAGAAAAACCGGTTCCCTCCACCGCGGAAGCATTGGGTAACACAAACACACCCGTAGTTGCTAAAACGGAAAGCGTCAGGGCGCGGAAAGTTCGAGGTCGTTGAGTGATCATGATAGTGCCATTTCAATCGAAGCGGACGCACAACCTGCTGATAAGGAGTAGCTCACCACAAGCCCCTCTAACGCAATAATTATGCGTGCCGGTACATCGGTTACATCCCAGCCTAACACGAGTATTAAGATTTTAAATTCATTGCATTTGCGTGCTTATTGTTAGGCAGTATATGCACCTCAGAGTAAAACACTGTATGGCCACCCCTAAAAACATCGTTATCGAAAAATACGAATGTTTAGAGGGAAGGTCGAACACCCCGCAAACAATTATTTCAATCGCCGTAAAAGCCCAGGTGCACGACATATAGTGTCCAATCCAAGCCCTGAACACAGGCCATTCACGGTGTTATAACGTATAAACGTTCGCACCGGGGGCCCACAAATCCACCTCTTATAAACCATCAAAATCATTTACACGTCATACAAGATTTGACAAAAATCCATTGCATAATGCGACACACATCTCACATAATGCAAAGACGCCCCGCGGTCAGTGATGCTGCGCATCACCGCCACGGGGCGCCCTTCGAGGTAAATGCTCTGCTCCCCCGCGCCTATGCGTTCGCGTCCATCGTCTCAGTTGCCGCTACTTCAGCAGAGGCCTCCGCCCGACGACGATACCGGTTCACCACCACGGCGCTACCCACGAAGACAACCGAACCGGCCAGCGCAATTCCCAGCGGCACGGTACCCTCCGGCAGGGGTACATCTTCCGAAGCGCTTGCCTCCAGTTTCTGAGAATCGGAACCACCGCGAGCTTTCGTGCTTCGCGTATAGAACCCGTCGGAGCTCAGGCGAGAACCTTCCCGTGCAGCAGGGGCAACGCTCTCAGCGCTTCCCGCTGACACCTGATACCCCATCAGATTCACGATGGTGCGTCCGCCAATAAAGGCTGCGTATCCCGACATAACCGGGGTGACATTCGATGCGGTAACGGGGTTACTCGTGACCGCATGAGCCTGCGGGGTTGCCCGCGCAGCCGAGGCATGGGCATGAGCGACATGATTCAGAGCGACATCTGTCGAAGGAATATGGGGAACGGTTTCCCCAGTGATTCCTCGAGCCGACGAAGATTCAACCGCAGAGGGTGAAGCATCACTCGGTGAGGAGATATCTGCCGGTAGCTGCTCACTCGAAGAATGAACCACGGTGCGCCTAGGCCGATTGTTGGCGTCTGCAGTTGAATCCGCCGAGCTGGCGCGCTGAATAATGCTCACGCTGAAGGCAGAGGTTGCCACGAGCCTCAGCTCATCGGGAGACTCTCCCCCCACCGCCACCACCCGGTACCGCTTACCGCCAACGAGTGAGGTTCCGGGGACCTTCAAATCAGCCGAGAACGCACCGTCCCTGACCTGCTCGGGGCTCACGTGGGTCGTGGCCAGGGGTGCGCCGACGGCTCCCCCGTCGGCAGGCATCTCGAAGACCATAACGTCATAGCCCAGAGAGCTCTCCCCCACGTTCTTGACGCGCGTGCGAATCGTCTGAAGATCGCTTGAGCCTCGCAGCTCCGCGGTGGAAATCTCAAGAATGGCCTCACGGGTTTCCGCAGGAATCTGATTCGAGGAGCGGTTATGCACCAGGATACGGTCGCCCTCGGGCTTGGGCGTATCAGAAACGTCGGTGGTAGATTCGGAACTACGGGGCTCCCCCACATCACCGGGTTTCTCAGATGTAGCAGCGGAGGGGGTCGGCGAGGCGCTCTCCGAGGCAACCGGAGCCGGGGCCGGAGCGGCCGTGGGCTGCGGACGGTCCTCTCGCTCATCCTTCGAAGGCTCGGGATTCGGCACAGGATGGGGAGTAGGGCTCACCGCATCGATGGGTGCACGCTGCACACCCGGGGTATCGGGGAAGAAAAGATTCTGACGTGAGGCGAGAAGACCCTCAACGCTCTCGCCGTATTCGGGGCGCAGCTCAACGAAAGAGGAGTTGCCGGTCTGAAGGTCGGTAACCTCCACCATATAGGCCTGTTCGATATTCAGGCGCTGGTGAATACTCACATCGAGGTAGCCGTCATCATTCTTCGACACGGTCAGCTGCGAGGCGGGGACCACCATCGAGGCAACTTCCAGACCCTCCATGGTAACTGCCACAAGGCGCACCTGCACGTGGTCGAGAGACTTCACCCCGCCCAGACCAATCAGGATGTAATCCTCACTCTGGCCTAGCAAATCCATGATGAAAACATCAACGTTCGTAGCGTGGGGTTCAGGAGTCTTCGCAGAGGGAGTCGCACCATGCGGCTGTGCATGGGCGGATGATACGAAGGAAGCGGGGGCCAAGGTTGCAGGGGCCAGCGCACCTCCCAGCCCGAGGGCTGCAGATGCTACGAGGGCCGCGCCGCGAGCAGTTCGCTGCGTGGTAAACATGGTCACCTTTTTCGTGAGTGAGTAAGTGAGCGATAGGTTGTGCAATCCCCCACGCTCAGAAGTTCGGAAGTGAGAGCGGGGAGGCGGCCTCTCTTATCGGTGACCATGTGCGTTTTAGAACGCGTTTTGCTCCGCGAGGGCGGGGTATAGAGAGTGGCAGTACCGCCGGTCAATGCACTCTAAATTATAGGTATAACCTTAGAAAAAGTTAAAGACGAGGGGGCGCCTCTTTTGTTACAAAGAAGCATCCCCTCGTCTTATCTCACGTTATGGCTTGTGAGAGGGTATTTATCAGCTTTTTAGGACCGGGAAGTGAGTTGCACATCACGGCGGCCACGGCGGGTCAGGAAGGCTCCCGCAACCAGAGAGAGCGACCCTACCGCGCTGATCGTCAGCATCCCGGAGGTACCCGTTGCAGCCAGCTGCTCACGCTCACCCTTGGAGGCCGAAGCCGTAGCCTTCTGAGGCTTCTGTCCGGCACGGTCGGTAGCGCCGCCGGTAGCATCCTCGGTAACCGGAGCAGATTCGTGCGAAGCCGACTCATAGGACACAGGAGCCTCGGATGCGACAGCCATAGGAGCGGACTCCTTCGACTCTTCGGCCGGTGCCGGGGCGCTATCGGAGGGAGTAACCGAGGGCTTCTCCTCCGCCGGCTTTTCAGCAGCGGAGTCACCGTTGCTCGGCTCCTCGGTTGCCGGCGCTTCGGTCTGCTCGGCAGGCAGAGACTCGGACGGACGCGAAGCATCCACGCCGTCACGCTCCACTGTGAAGCCGCCGGTCACGATCTGCACGGTTCCTCGGGAGTCCTCGTAGACCGCGCTTACACGGTAGGTCGTACCCGGCTTCAGGGCGTTGCCCGGCACCTGAAGCTGCGCGGAGAAGGAACCATCCTCCACACGAGCGTTCCCGGAGGCAATGGCCTCACCGACGGTTCGGCCGTTAGAATCCAGCGCGTGCACCTGCAGGGCCACGGGACCGGAACCTTCGAGACCTTCACCGGTGAAAGTGAGCGTCTTTTCCGAGTTATTCTCGGGGACTGCGGTCTCTTCCACGCGCAGGCGAGCACCCACGGCCACGGATGAATGATTCGTCGATTCGGCTGACTCCTGCTCCTCCGCGCGATCTGCCGAGGCGTCGCGCACCCGGTCGAACCGAGTGTTACGCGGCAGGTCGTAGTGGCGTCGAGGGTCGGTTTCCGGGAGCACGGGGTCCTGTTCCTCAGCGGGAACAATGGAAGCCTCAGAAGCTTCCGACTCGGAGGTCGCGGGGCGAGGGGCCGCCGGGGTCTCTTCCGCCTGCGCTTCAACCTCTTCAACCTCTTCGTCGGCAGGCTCAGCGGCTGCAGTCTCAGCAACGCTCCAGCCATTGGTGAAGGGAATCTCGACGCTCTGAGCTGCTAGGCCTCGGGAAGCCGAAGGGGCGATTTCAACGTTCAGCACGTAGCGCAGATCGGGATGCACATCCTGCAGAACGGCTAGGCGAGCACCGGGTACCTCGATGCCGTCCAGAAGCGTGCCGTTGACAACATCGGCTCGTGCCGGGGAGGCAGCCAGTACGTGGCGATTGCCCTGCTCATCAACGGCGTAAATCGAGGTCATGATCTCGAAGGCCTGCGCATCGCCCAGGCCGGTGGCCTTGTAGACAATCAGGTTCTGCTCCTGCGGAATTTCCAACTGACCCGACAGGATCTGGGCATTGAGCGGCTCATCCTGAGTATCCGCAGGCTGCACCTCCAGGGGCGTCCATGAATTGTAGGAGGTGTCTTCGACGGAATAGCCGAGATCGGGGTTGACGACGGCGGTTGCCACCACGTACTGCTGGTTGGGGTCGAGGATTCCCGCAGGCAGGGTGAGCTGGGTGCTAAAGCTACCCTCGTGCACATCGGAGACGGGGACGAGGGTCATGGTCACCGCACGGGCACGGCTCAGGGCAGCCAGGGGGTACTTGCGGTACTCACTGACGTACACGGCGATGCCATGCTTCTCAACATCCTCGCCCAGAAAACCACTACCGCTAACGGTGATGCTCTGGGAACGCGCGGGGTTGATGGCAGCACCCTGTTCGACCTGCACCGAGGGGCGCACATCGCGGTCAGAACGCTGGGCGCGGTTCTGCTGAACGTTAGAGGAGGAAAGGCCGCCCGCATTGTGCACTGGAATCGCGGCCTGGGCCGCACCGGTGCCGGCGGTCAGAACGGAGGCCGCAATGGCGGCCGTTGCTCGGGTCTTTGAGTGAGCGGGATCGGGCATGAAACACACCTTTTCTGTGAGTGTGAACGATACCCTTTACGCGACAACGACGCCTCAATTCCCGGCGGGAAGATGTACGGTTGGTTCCTTCGCGAGGTTGGTAGCCTTGCGATAGGGGTCTCCTCGGCTTGGGCGATGGGTTCCGAGAGGTAAAACTCTCAATCTCCATCTGAGGTGGAAGTCTGCGCGAGGGGAATCGCTCTATTTATCGGTAGTTCCACACTATCAATAGAAAAAGCCTCTTGAGGCCCAATACGCTTTACGAGCCAACTATTTTTTTATGCAATGAACCACAAAACGGGTTTTTTGCCCAAATCTCCCCCACTAATCATCCGCAAAACATATCGACTAGGTAAAATACCTCAACTCTCCCTTCAAGGTGAGGGTTTAAAGCGAACGTAAATAGGTAGACTCTGCAGTGCTATATGTGCACATTTATGCACATATAGTTATTTTCTTTCGGGTGTAAGGTTTTTGAGGTCTCGCATCAATCAGTAGCTCCAACCCCCTATTCACCGGCGATGCGAATGACTCTCTTGCCACACGTGTGACCGGCCTGCAAATCGCGGTAGGCCGCACGGACATCCTCAATCGTGAACCCGTACACGCGATCCAAGCGAATTGACACCTTCCCATCGGCGACCAGCTCGGCTAGGGTCTCGAAGTCCCCGTGTTCCGAATGGCGGGGGCCCGTAAACTGTGCTCCCCTAATCATGACCTTGGGCGAGGGAACGAGGGTTCCAATGTCCTTGCCCTTCAACCCCAGCGAAAAGGCTAGGGTCACGTAGTCGCCACCGTAGCAGTCCAGGAACTTTGTCACGCGACCCTCGGCCGCCTTGAGCACTCGTTCCCTCACGCCCTCGCCATAAGCAACCGGTATGGCCCCCAACGACCTAATAAACTCGGCATTCGCGGCCCCTGCAATGCCAATAACGCGTGCACCGCGAGCCACGGCATACTGCACGGCGACGGACCCAATTCCGCCCGAAGCCGCGGAGATGACCACCGTATCGCCCTCACCCACGCCAATATGGCGGAAGGCGCCTCCCACGGTCAGGGCCGCGACACCCATTGCGGCCGCGTGCTCAAAATCAATGGAGGCGGGCTACGGCAAATTCTTCGACGGGTTATCCGGGCCCCTCGAAATTCGAGGCTTTCACTTCCGGGACGCTCGGAACCGATAAACCCCCACCCCGCGAGCGCGGGAACCCTGTCATGAACAAATCGACACCGGTCTGTCCGTCCATTGCGGCTGCAACGTTCTGTGGAGCGCCGCATCGTGCGCCCTCACTATTCTGAACACACAGAAACGTCCTCGCGGTCTCCCGAGATTATTTTAATCCCGAGGAAACCGCGAGGACGTTTCATACGGCGTTACGCGAAAGGATCAACCCTAGAGGCTGCGGCGACGCAGAAGCATCAGCGCAGCACCGGCGATCAGCGCTGCAGCGCCGACACCGGCAATACCTGCGACACCTTCAGCGCCGGTGTGAGCCAGTTGCGGCTTCGAAGAGCTATCCGAAGTGGTGCGGCCGGCGGTATCGCGAGCGCTCACGGTGTGGCCACTCTGGGAAGAAGCGGTCACCGGGGTGTTACCAACCTTGGCCTTGGGGGCCTGCGAGGAGGGAACGCGAGTCTCGGTCACGGTCACGGAACCGTCCTCGCTCATTTCCGCGGTGAAGACGCTGGTGGTGCCGTCGCCGTTATCGCGAACGGTGGTGTTATCGTCGTTGCTTGCCGCGGGCACCGTGGGGGCCGGGTGGTCCGCATCGCTCACGGAGGCGGTGGTGACAGCCACCTGATGTACCAGGCCGTTCGGGTCGCTGGTAGCCACGAGCGCGTACACGTAGCCGGGCAGCAGACGATCGGCACGCACGGAAAGCTTAGCGGTGAAGGTGCCCTCCATAATCTCGGATGCGGGCACATCCTGAACGGCCAGAGCCTCACCGGTGATGTTGCCGTCGGCATCCAGGCGGTAGATGGCCACCTGCACGCCGCGGGAAGCAGATTCGTGGGTGAAGCCCGCGCCATTGACAGTCACCACGTTGTACTCGTCGTTCGGGTCCAGGCTTGCGCTCTCGGTGGTGAGGGTCGCGTTCTGGGGTTCAGGTACTGCCGGGGTCTCGGGAGCCGGAGTCTCGTCAGCCTTGGGAGTCTCTGCCTTGGGGGTTTCCGGAGCCGGAGTCTCGGGGGCGGGAGTCTCATCAGCCTTGGGGGTCTCGGGGGTGGGAGTCTCGTCTGCCTTGGGGGTTTCCGGGGCGGGGGTCTCATCAGCCTTGGGGGTGTGATCACGCGGAGTGGTAGTCTCGGTTACCTTGAAGGAGGAAAGAGCCACCAGCTTCTCGGCGGGCTGAGCCTGGGGGTTGCTGACAGCAACCAGAGCGTAGGATGCGCCGGCGGGAAGCTGGGCTGCGGGAACGCTGAGGGAAGCGTTGAATGCGCCATCCTTGATCTGTCCAGCGTCAACGGTGATGGTTGCAATCGGTTCACCGGTAATCTGCTGGTTAGCGTCCAGAGCGTAGATGCTCACGTTAACAGAGGCACCCACCTTGGCCCCCTGGAAACCGGATGCACGAACCGTAATGGTATTGATGGTGGCGTCTGCGGGGAAGTCGGTTTCCTCAATCTCGATGGCGGGATTGGCCTGCTCGGTCTTGGGATCTGCCTTCGGGGTTTCCTCGGTCTTCGGTGCTTCGGTAGCGGCCGGGGCCGGGGCCTCAGCCTTGGGAGCTTCGGTAGCAGCAGGGGCCGGGGCCTCAGTCTTCGGTGCCTCGGTAGCAGCGGGGGCCGGGGCCTCAGCCTTGGGTGCTTCAGTCTTCGGTGCTTCGGTAGCGGCCGGGGCAGGGGTCTCGGTCTTGGGTGCTTCAGTCTTCGGTGCTTCGGTAGCGGCCGGGGCAGGGGTCTCAGCCTTGGGTGCTTCGGTAGCGGCCGGGGCCGGTGCTTCAGCCTTCGGTGCCTCGGTCTTCGGAGCCTCGGTAGCAGCCGGCGCCGGAGCCTCAGTCTTCGGTGCTTCGGTAGAAGCCGGGGCCGGGGCAGTAACCTCTACGTTTACCTCACCGTTGGGGTGCTGCGTGACGGCAACAGTCGTACCGTTCTGGTCTGCGGGAGCCTCAGCCGCAAAGGTTGCCGGAATAGCGGCAACGGAGCCTGCGGTAAAGGCTGCCGCTGCTGCAATCTTGTAGACGCGACGGGTAGTCTTCGACATTGTTCCTCGATCTCTGAATCATCGGTGGTGAACCCCGGGAATATGCGCCCCCCTCTTCGAAGGCCATCGGGTGTTCAATATGGGTGTGATGCTAAAAGGCTAACATTCGCCCCTGTTCTTACCGGCACCCTATCGCATCCTCTATTCAAGTGTTATCAAATCGTTATAAAACACTCCCCTATAAAGAGATTGCATACATACCAATTCGCTTACTTGAGTTCTCCGTATCAGGATATGACGATTCTTAAACTTCCCTTTTGCTGACGTTTAACAAACCTATGCGTTATTCCGTGAGGAAAAACCTTATAACTACCTGAGAAAACCCCGCTTCGGGGAGTGAGCTTTCACCCATCCCCCAAACGGGGTTATGCGCGTATTATCCGCAGAACTTCTCAATGAGGGGTTGCAGAGAGGGCCGATGGCACGCTACCCCTCGGCGCGAATCACCTTGAACTGGCTGGCCTGAGCCACCGGGCGCAGGGTAATGCGGTCCAGGTTAATGTGGTGCGGAACGTTGAGCGCAAAGGTTACGGTCTGCGCTACGTCCTCGGCGGTAAGCGGATTCGGTACGCCCTCATACACGCGGTCGGCGGCCTCCTGCGAACCCAGGCGGTTCAGGGAGAACTCTTCGGTGTGCACCATGCCGGGGCAAATCTCGATGACGCGCACGTTATGTTCCGCTTCCTCCAGGCGGAGCGCCTCGGTCAGGCCGCGAGCACCAAACTTTGCGGCGTTATACCCGGCGCCGCCCTCGTACCCATGCTCGGCAGCGGTGGAGGTCAGATTCAGAATCGTGCCGTGACCATTCTGGCGCAGTGCCCCGCTGAAGGCGCGGACCGTATTCAGGATTCCCAGCACGTTCATGCGGTACATCTGCAGGTAATCTTCGGGCTTGCCCTCCGAGACGGGATCCAGGCCGATGGCTCCCCCGGCAATATTGACCAGGGCGTCGACGGTTCCCTGCTCACCCAGGATCTGCTCGGCGGCAAAAGCAACGGCGGTCTCGTTGGTTACGTCGCAGGTGACCGGATGCGCCCCGGTCTCCTGCTGCAGGGTGTAAAGACGGTCGGTGCGGCGAGCCAGAGCGTACACCGTCCACCCGGTGGCAACCAGCTGATGCACGGTAGCTCGACCAATTCCGCTGGACGCGCCGGTCACCACGGCCACTTTGCCGTCTCCGGCCCAGGAGCGAAAGGGAGATGGAGGAATGTAAGTGTTCTTAGTCATATCTTTATCCTAATAAAACGATGCCCGGTCGTGCTCTACAACGAAACACACCGGGCATACATTTTTGGTTTTTTCGGTTTTCACGGCTCAAAAGAACCTCGTTTCCCCCCGATTACTTGCGGCGACGGGGAAGACCCCAGCGGCTACGGCCACCATCGCGGTAGCCGAGGCGGTGCTCAAAGTACACGGGTGAGCTACTACCGGTCTTCACGGTGTCCGGGGGAACCGTACCCTCGCGTGCAGACATGAGATAGAGAATCGCGGCACCCGGCACGAAAGCGATAATGGGAAGAACGAAGCGCATGCGCGCCTCCCCATAGCCGCTTCGCAAGCTAAGGTGCCCGATGCATGCCGCCACCAGTACCGCCTGAATCAGTAGAACGGCGGTCTCGAAAGCACCCAAACCAAAGAAACTAAACGTACTCATCAATGCCTCCTCAGGATTGGTACTATTTCAGTCTACGCCCCCGAATGATGCCTGCATAGGGTCCGGTCACGTGTTGAAATGATCCGCGGAACACATTTATCTTCGGGTATTAATGACCTATTCTTGTAGCATTTCCAAGCAGCGCTTCCGAGGCTTCTCCCCCGCCGCCACCCCTATCTACCGCACCACCGTGAAATCTCAACGCCACCGCATCGCCAACCTCCGAACCCGCCGCCGAGAATTACAGCAGCGAGCCGCCACGTACCGAGCTTCCACAGGGACCCCCTACCCCATCGAGGTACATCTACTCCTGGGGCAGACCTACCTGGACCCCGCTTCCTGGGATGCTCTCCTTCACTCCCGCGGACCCGCCGTTGCCCTGCGTCGCGCACGTTTCGCCCCGCGATACGACCAGCTTCTGCGCCGCCTCGAAGAAGCCATCACCCGCTACGAACGCCCCTGACAACCCCTCGAAGCACCCCGCAAACGGCCATCGAGGCCGTGACTCACCACATCCTCGGCGCACGGCCGGCACTGAAAGCTGAGAGAATGCCGTGAATATGAGAAAATAGCCCTTATGGCTGAAAACATTTTGGGCTCAGACTCGCCCGTACAGATTAACGTTCCCGACCGCCCCGCCCTCGAAGGCCTCGAAGAGAAGCTCTCGCAGCGCTGGGCCGACGAGAAGACCTACGCATTCGACGAGAACACCACTCGCGAACAGGTCTACTCCATTGACACCCCGCCGCCGACCGCATCCGGCTCCCTGCACGTGGGTCACATGTTCTCCTACACCCAGACCGACGTCATTGCACGCTACCAGCGCATGACCGGCAAGAACGTGTTCTACCCCCTCGGCTGGGACGACAACGGTCTGCCCACCGAACGCCGCGTTCAGAACTACTACGGCGTTCTCTGCGACCCCTCCGTGCCCGACAACGATTCCTTCCGTGACCTGATCACCTGGAAGGCAGACGGCACCCCCAAGCCTGACCGCAGCCAGGCAAAGTGGCCGCGCATCTCCCGCAACAACTTCATCGAGCTCTGCGAAGAACTCGCGGTTGAGGATGAGAAGGTCTTCGAGAACCTCTTCACCACCCTGGGTCTGTCCGTGGACTGGTCGCGTACCTACCGCACCATCGACGCGCACTCCCGCAAGGTTTCCCAGCTCGCCTTCCTGAAGGACCTGGAAGCAGGCAACGCCTACATGGCAGAGGCCCCCACCATGTGGGACGTCACCTTCCGCACCGCGGTCGCCCAGGCCGAGCTGGAAGACAAGGAACGCCCCGGCGCGTACCACCGCATCAGCTTCCACCGCCCCAACGGCGAGAAGGTCTGGATTGAGACCACCCGCCCCGAGCTACTGCCCTCCTGCGTGGCCCTCGTGGCACACCCCGACGACGAGCGCTACCAGTCGCTCTTCGGCACCACCGTCACCTCCCCGCTGTTCGGCGTTGAGGTCGAAATCAAGGCTCACCCGCTGGCACAGCCCGACAAGGGCGCCGGTATCGCCATGATTTGTACCTTCGGTGACACCACCGACGTCACCTGGTGGCGCGAGCTGCAGCTGGATACCCGCGCACTCATCGGCCGCGACGGCCGCTTCTCCCGCGAGGTTCCCGAGTGGATTACCTCCGCCGAGGGCCGCGAGCGCTACGAGCGCATGGCAGGCACCACCGTCTTCACCGCGCAGAAGACCGTCGTGGAGATGCTGGTTGAGGCCGGCGAAATGGACGGCGACCCCAAGCCGATTACCCACCCGGTGAAGTTCTACGAAAAGGGCGACAAGCCCCTCGAGATCGTCGCATCGCGCCAGTGGTACATCCGCAACGGTGGCCGCGACGCCGACCGCCGCAAGAAGCTCATCGAGCGCGGCCGCGAGATCAACTGGCACCCCTCCTTCATGCGTAGCCGCTACGAGAACTGGGTTGAGGGCTTGAACGGCGACTGGCTGATTTCTCGCCAGCGCTTCTTCGGTGTTCCCTTCCCCGTCTGGTACCCGCTGGACGCCGAGGGCGAGCCCGACTACGAAAACCCGATTCTGCCCACCGAGGATATGCTCCCGGTGGACCCCGCCTCACAGACCGCTCCCGGTTACACCGAGGATCAGCGCGGCGTGGCCGGCGGCTTTGTGGCCGACCCGGATGTTCTGGACACCTGGGCCACCTCCTCCCTGACCCCGCAGATTGCAACCGGTTGGGGTGTGAACCCGGACCTGCACGCAAAGACCTTCCCCATGGATCTGCGCCCGCAGGGTCACGACATCATCCGCACCTGGCTGTTCTCCACCGCCGTGCGTTCCGAGACCCTGGCCTCCTCCGTGCCGTGGTACAACACCGCGCTTTCCGGCTGGATTCTCGACCCGGACCGCAAGAAAATGTCCAAGTCCAAGGGCAACGTCGTGGTGCCGAACGAGGTTCTGGAGAAGTACGGTTCGGATGCAGTGCGCTACTGGGCGGCTTCCGCTCGCCTGGGTGCCGACACCGCCTACGACGAGGGTCAGATGAAGATTGGCCGCCGCCTGGCCATCAAGCTGCTCAACGCATCCAAGTTCGTGCTGAACCTGGGTGCAACCGAGAAGTCCGTCATCACCTCGCAGGCTCAGGGTCGCGTGCTCATCAACGCCCTGGATCGCTCCCTGCTGGCTCGCCTGGCGTACCTGATTGAGGAAGCAACCGCCGCATTCGAGAAGTACGAGTACGCTCGTGCCCTGCAGATTTGCGAGAGCTTCTTCTGGTCCTTCACCGACGACTTCGTCGAGCTGATTAAGGACCGTGCCTACGGTGCTCGCGGCGAGGCGGAGCAGGCTTCGGTTCTGGCCGCTCTGGCCACCACCCTGGACGCTCTGCTGCGCCTGTTCGCCCCCTTCCTGCCCTTCGTGACCGAAGAGATTTGGTCCTGGTGGCGTGCGGGTAGCGTGCACCGCGCCGAGTGGCCGCAGGCACTGCCCATCCTGGAGGGCACCCTGCTGGCTGAGTACTCCGCTCAGAACCCGACCGCCGGCATTTCGGCCCAGTGGGTACTGGCTGATGCCAACCCGGCTCAGATTGACTCGCTCAAGCAGATCCTGCCGGATGTTGCTGAGGCCCTGGGCGGCCTGCGCAAGGCAAAGAGCGACGCGAAGGTCAAGCAGCGCACCGAGGTTGAGTCCGCTACCATCGCGGCTCCGCAGGCGCAGCTGGACCGCATCGAGGCCGGCCTGGGCGACCTGAAGGCCGCCGGTAACGCACGCGAGCTCTCCCTGGTGGCAGCTGAGGGCGAGCTGGAGGTTCGCGATGTGGTGCTCGTGGTGGAGGAAGCCGCCGAGTAGGCGATGCATCCGCGATTCGTCGTCGCTTATTGAGCAACGCTCAGCCTGCGCGGAGACGCGGATCCTCTAAACACCGATGGTGAATAATACGAGGCGGGGCGGTACCGAATTTTCGGTACCACCCCGCTTCGCTTATCTACACCCCGTGCAACTCCGGTAGGCACCGATGTCAGCGGAGCCCCTATTGCTCTATTCCTTTCTTTCAGCCGAAAGGAAATTTGTTATTTTTTCATGCATAGAATCTCGTTCTCAACGACCGCTCGCAATGCAGGCCTTCCGACTCCGTGTGCCTCAGTTATAACGGCCCCGAATCCCCCGCCAAATCCCCTGGACCTGGGGATTTATCTCCCAGATAGCCCTTCTCCCCTCCCTATTATGTGGGGTTGAAACCCTCTCATTGCAGATTATTGCGTTTGTGTGCATATTTTTTGGGCCCTCAACCGCTAATCAACCTTATTAGATTGACGGTCACTTTTTTGTATGATGGTTTGCGAGGGTTCCCCTCAATTCACTTCACTTCAGCGAGCGCACGCCACCGGTACGAGCCAATAAGCCGACCAGCCACACCACTACCCACCGCCGGGGTGCGATGTCGCATCCCGACCCTACCCGCGCGCCATGGCCGGCGCGTACGACCGCTCATGATTCCCCATTCAGCATCAGAACACACCCCTGCGAGGCAGGCGAACTACTCCGCCCCCTCACCCGCGAGGCAGAGCTCTCCCACCCCGGTAACGGCTGACGCCCCCTCAACCGACACCCCGAGCCAGGACCAGCTCCAGCACTACCTCTCCGTCCTCGGCGAATACATCCGCCAGGCACGCGAACACGCTCAGACGCTCCACGATTCTTACACCAACGAGGTCTATGAGCTCTGGCACGAACACATCACCTACTCCGCCGCCGCTGATGAGGCCAGTATCGCCTCCGGTGCTCTGAACGCAGCCGAGCTGGAGGAGCTAACTCGCAAGTGGGTGCGCCTCATGCGTGAGGGTCGAGACATGCTGCACCACGAGACAACCATTGCCGCAGACCGGGCAATTGTGCAGGACGGCTTCCCCCTCAACTAGCCCCCCCCCCCGGAAAAGACCTCGGGCCATTCTCCTCCGTGGGCCTTCCACAACCTGGGCTCCCGCGCAACGAGCTTTTGGTATAGTTTTCTGGCACCAGTTCAGCGCACAGAAAGGGCGCGCATGTCCCACCCGAAACGCATCCTACGTCCCACACGTAGCGAAGTTGCGCCACCGGTCACCTCCCCACCCGTCTACCGCGGTGATATTAGCGCTAAGGGAAGCCACCAGAACGTCGTGCCTAAGAGCTTCTGGGTCGATTTCTGGGATACCCTCTTTTTCATTTTTGCCGGTGTGGCCTCCGTCGTGCTGACCATCCTGATTCTGGCGAATACGGTGGGCCACTCTTTTTGGGGTTTCCCCATCGCTTTCATTTTTTGGGCGGTCACCGCGTACCTGACCCTGCCGCGGTTCCACTCCATCATGACCCGCATATACGTGCCCGACTACTTTATTGGGCGCACCCGCACCCCGGACGGTCTGCTCGGTGACCCGGTCAATATCGGTCTGATTGGTACCGAGGAGCAGATTCACCAGGTCATGCAGGACGCCGGCTGGACCCGCGCTGACGACGTCACCCTCGTCTCCTCGTGGAAGATTATTATCTCCACCATCACCCGCCGTTCCTACGCGGAGGCGCCCGTCTCCCCGCTGAAAATCTTCGGCAGGACTCAGGCTTTCGCCTACCAGAAGGAAGTGGACGGAAATCCCGAGAAACGCCACCACGTACGTTTCTGGAAAACCCCGGACGGCTGGCTTCTGCCGGGCGGTCACCAGGTGGATTGGT
>ERZ773214.886-NODE-886-length-18541-cov-18.057990_pt1 | contig 18541 bp, 14 predicted proteins | sample MGYA00511238_ERZ773214 | MGnify/ENA primary metagenome ERZ773214 (study PRJEB29015, sample SAMEA2738157) | human oral metagenome | biome: human oral; feature: human-associated habitat; material: saliva | place: China | collected 2259 ... | reverse complement strand
GTTATCTTGAGGTGAACGGCCGTCGTACCTACCTCAAGGGTGCTAACACACAGGATACTGACCCATTGCACGGTCGCAGCATCAGCACCGACCTTATGTTAAAAGACATAGCAATGATGAAGCAGTCTAACATGAATACGGTTCGTACCAGCCACTATCCACGTCATGCAAAGATGATGGCAATGTTCGATTACTTCGGTCTCTTCGTTGTTGATGAGGCTGATATGGAGCTTCACAAGAACTGGGATGGCGTAAAGACAATCATCAATAACACGGATTGGACCGGTGCTATCGTTGACCGTAACGTACGTAATACGCTCCGCGACCGCAACCATCCGAGTGTTGTCTTCTGGAGTTTGGGTAACGAGAGTGGCTCTGGTCTGAACATCATGGCGGCTTACAACGCTGTGAAAGAACTCGACAACCGTTATATCCACTATGAGGGATCAACACGAGATAATGCTGAGGGCACTGATCTCCATTCTGTTATGTATCCTGCAGTTGACCATTCACGTGGTGGAACGACAGGTTCTGTTATCTCTGATGCTAACCATCCAAGTACGGGTAAACCTTATTTCATGTGCGAGTATGCCCATGCTATGGGTAACGCTGTGGGCAATCTGTGTGAATACTGGGAGGCGATGGAAGGCTCTAAGATGGGTGTTGGCGGTTGTATCTGGGACTGGGTGGATCAGAGTATCTACTCTTATGATGCGATTAAGAACAACCAATTGACAAAGAATGGATTCCCTGCTTATATCACAGGATATGACTGTCCGGGTCCTCATCAGTATAACTTCGTTAATAACGGACTTGTCAATGCCGACCGTGCATGGAGTGCTGAACTCGATGAGGTGAAGCGTGTTTACCAGTGGGTGGGCTTCAATCTGAATAAAGACAGCCGTCAGGTGAAGTTGACGAATAAGTATCTTGATCGCAACCTCAACCAGTTCTATCTTAAGTGGACCCTCCTTGCTGATGGTAAGCCTGTACAGGATGGTATCGTTAAGAAGCTGAATTGCGCTGCTGGCGGTACTGAAACCGTTGACTTGAAGTATAACCCTACAGCCTTTGCAGGTAAGGAACTCTTCCTCAATATCGGACTTTATACGAAGGAGGCAACGAACTGGTGCGACCGTGACTATCCTGTCGCTGAGTTCCAACAACAGTTGGCACAGCGCACAGAGGTCCTCGATAAGGTTGATAACACAAAGGCTGATGCCCTTCACGCAACGAAGAATAGAGATGGTGGTTACACCTATGCTAATGGTAAGCAGAAGGTTACATTCGACGGACAGGGTAATATCTCTGTTTGGTCATACAATGGTAAGGACCTCTTTATGCAGAATAATGGTCCACGTTTCGACCGCTATCGTTGGATTGAAAACGATAACCCGATGGAGGCTTATGGTAATGATCCTACCGATAATGGTGTGAAGTCGCAGGCAGCTACCTTCCAACTCTCTGACGATGGTAAGACGGCAACCGTGAATGTTACGCAGAACGGCAACTATGGTAAGGCTACTTATAAGTACACAATCAATGCAAACGGTACGATAGATCTCGCTAACTCGTATGAGGCACAGGGCGATGGCGCAAGACGTTTAGGCTTTAGTCTGAACTTCCCAGAGGAACTCTCTAAGGTTCGCTACTATGCACGTGGTCCTCGCGCAAGCTATATCGACCGCCTCGATGGCGAAGACTTCGGTCTCTATGAGACGACTGTCAAGGATATGTATGAGCCTTTCGCACACCCACAGAGCAACGGCAACCGCATCGGACTACGTTGGCTCACCCTCACAAACAACGAGGGCAATGGTGTGAAGGTTGAGACATCGGGTGATGTTGCCTTCTCTCTGACCCCTTGGACAGAGGCAGAATTGCGCACAGCACGCCACGAATGGGAGTTGCCAACATCTAATCGTGTCGTAGCACACTTTGATGCCATTCAGCAGGGTCTTGGTAACAAGTCTTGCGGTCCAGGTCCATTATCAAAGTATGAGATACAGAAAGGTAAAACCTACTCAAATACCGTGCGTTTCATCCCTTTTTCGGAAACGGCAGATGATGCCCCAAACGGAATCTCTGCCGTAGTAAACTCAGCGACAACAATGGCACAAGTCTACGACCTCTCTGGTCGTAGACTCCCTGAACCTCCTGCCAAAGGATTCTATATTCAGAGTGGAAAGGTTCATGCTAACTAACACCTTGCAGTCTTCAGTGCCTATGATTTGACTGTAGGGTAGGGGCGCACGTGGTATTCTTCATTCTAAGGAATGGGTGCCTCGTGCGCCTTTATATTTCAAAATGGCAACTAAAAAGGTTTATGAAAAGTATCTTTCTCCTGCGTAGGGAGGGATAATAAAGGTTCTTCCTAAATATGGATTGATAAACTAAAAGTCTTATATAATAGGCACACGGAGTCACGGAGTGGACGGAGGTAACGCAATATTACGGAGGTGCCTACGGCACAAAGAGCAACGGAGGTGTAGCGTACAGATTCTTGATAACTCTTTTGGGGTAAACACTTTGTAGATAAATTGCTAATAGAATTGGCAAACAAGCTCCGTCACTCTTTGTGCCATCGGCACCTCCGTGACTTCCATTGCTTTGTTTTAATAATTCTCCGTCCTCTCCTTTTCTCCGTGTGACATTTTGTTAGAAACCTAACCTTAAGTGGCAAACCTTATCACTCCAAAATCCTGAAGACCCAAAATAAAGTAAGCCAAAGCTATAATAAAGCACACTTCTTTCCGTTTTCAAAGAGTGTGCGGAGGCTTAGCACATGGCGTGCTGATGGTAAACACCAATGGTGCGGAGCCTTAGTAAGCTCACTGAAGTCCTCTCTGGAGGGGGCACGAAAGTATAAAACCCTTGTTATGAAGTAGTAAATAAAAAATATCTTTATTATGAAACAAAAAACTAACTATCTATTTCCTTTAGCCATTATCGGCTTATTCTTCTTCTCTCTTGGCTTTGCCTTGGGTATCAACTCTTATCTGATGCCAGTATTAGAGAAGTCAATGCACATCTCTGGTGCGGCTTCAAGTCTGTTGCTTGCAGCGACTTTCATACCGTTCCTCTTGTTTGGTATTCCTGCAACCCATTGCATTAAGGCAATCGGTTATAAGCGTACGATGGCTTTGTCGTTTGCTATCTTCGCAGCAGCCTTTGGACTTTTTATCCTCGCAGCGAAGCAGAACTCACTGACATGGTTCCTCATTGCGAGTTTCGTCAGTGGTGCAGCCAATGCCGTTTTACAGGCATCTGTCAATCCATATGTGACGATTCTTGGTCCGATGGATTCAGCCGCACGACGTATCTCTTGCATGGGTATCAGTAATAAGTTGGCTTGGCCAGTTACAACCCTCTTCATTACTTTGGTGATTGGTAAGGGTATTGGCGATACGCAACTCACCGATCTTTACATGCCATTCACCATCATCATCGGTATCTTTTTGCTCTTGGGTGTTATCGCATTGATGGCTCCACTGCCTGACGTGAAGGCTGCAGGTGAGGATGAGAGTGAGCGTGGCGACGAGGCAGCAGTCAGTTCCTACGCTGACGGTAAGACAAGTATTCTGCAGTTCCCACACTTATTGTTGGGCTGTTTGGCACTCTTCCTCTATGTTGGTGTAGAAACTATTTCGCTTGCTACGGCAACAGGTTATGCAAAGTCATTAGGTTTGGAGGGTGACAACTACGGATTTATCCCTTCAGTGGGTATGATTGTGGGTTACGTCTGTGGAGTTATCTTCATCCCACGTTACCTCTCTCAGGCTGCTGCAATGCGTATCTGCGCTATCATTGCCCTCGTGGGTAGTGTGGCTGTAGCCGTAGTGCCAAACCCCGTTATCTCCGTTTATTGCATCTTCTTGATGGCATTAGGCTGTTCATTGATGTGGCCAGCACTGTGGCCTTTGGCAATGGCAGACCTTGGTAAGTTCACAAAGTCTGGTGCTTCACTGCTGACCATGGCGATGGCTGGTGGTGCTGTGATGCCTTGGTTGCGTGGCGTTGTGCAGGATTGCACCTCTTTCCAAACCTCTTACTGGGTCAGCGTCCCTTGTTTCCTCTTCATCCTTTACTACGGACTCGTAGGCTACAAGATTCGTACGAAGAAGGAGGATTTATAAGGAGTTAAGGAGGGAAAGCTGAGGAGTTAAGGAGAGAAAGCTAAGGAGTTAAGGAGTTAAATGGAGTTAAAGGAGTTAAGACAACACCGCTGACTCATAGGATTGATGTGGAGTTAAGGAGTTAAATGGAGTTAAAGGAGTTAAGACAACACCGTTTACACTTGCTTCTTTGCCTAATATCATATTCCCCTTCTTCCTTTTCGCCACCTCCGTATTGTAAATAAAAATCAAATCTTAAAAATAAAAAGAGCATGAATTGGCTTTCAATTCATGCTCTTTTCGCTTCTAAAAGGTGCCCTTTTGAACCCTTATTAACGCCCTTTTGAAGGCCAATTAACCACCTCTTGTTATGCAAGTTTGCAATAGCTTGATATGATGTTAGTTATAAAGATGTTCAAAAAGGCTGTTTTTGGATGATTTGAGGAGTATTTATTCCTTGTTCTTGTAAGGAAAATTCAAGCTATATTTAGATGATGCAATACTACTGAATAGTTATCAAAGATGATTGGACAAGTATTACACTTTTAGAGATTTTGAAAAGATTAGGCTTTTATTATGACTTCCTTTATATGTATATTCTCTACATCTATACAATCTGCATCACTTTCATTAAAGAGTACATAATTAAGTCCACCTTTTTTTAACGAACTTTCAAAACAGATCCCATCAGCTCCATGCAATTTAGATAATTCACAGATATACTGTGTTGGCACATATTCCAATTCCGAATCATATCGTGTTAAAGGTTTCGACATGTCTTTGGAGATTCTTTTTAACAAAAGTTTTTTCTTAATAAGTTCTACGATATCGCCTGTGTGCGAAGATAAGTAGAGACTTGTCTTATCAACAAAGTTGACAATATTTAAATCACGGTTAGTTTCAAAAGTACCAATACCAATACGATCTAAAAATCTTGCTCTCACCTCATAATAAGTTGTTTCTTTATCTGCACATAGGTAAAGATATGGTATTCCAATAGGGTTTGCTCTCCCTGCATTTACTATTTCAGGAGGAGGACACCCCATTTCTGTTTTCTTATAAAATTTCTTTTTATCTGGAAGAACTCTTGCTCTATAGAAAGTGTGTCCTTTTCCAATATGTTCATCTGCCACTATATATCCTTCAAGCATAGGGTCAGTAGGATAAAGTTTCCCTAAATTCGTAAAATAGCGTGTTTGATGTTGAAGAATGTCTTTAATCTTTTCCCATAATTTTATAAAATCTAAAATCGGAGTATTGTATTCAACTTGTGTGCTATTAAAATCTGGACGATATAGTTTTATACATTCAGATAGTATAATTTTGGCTATATTTTCATCATGAAAGAAATCCCAATCTTCTTGAATGAGTTGGACTAAGGATTTTTTACTAGTCGAACTTTCCTGAAAAATATTAAGTAAGTCTGAAAAGAAATCAGAAAAATCTTCAATATCTACAACAATTCCTTTCTGATTTGTTACTTCACATAAACCTGCACTCCCTGAAGAGTTTATGGTATTTCTAATCTCATCATCTTTAAAACAGGATGCACTAATCTTCATGTTGTGGCTTTAAAACGTTCAACATAAGTTCTAGATGATGCTTAATTGAAATTTTCTTCACGATACCTAATCCTGGATATTTTGTATGAGCAATATAGTACTTTAATTCTTCAAGTGCAGAACTTTTAAAATCAAGTGGGCGGTTATTGAAAAAATCAATAACCTTTGTACCAGCCTCTGCGAATTTACCTCGGATGTTTGTTTGGTCAAAATTGGTATCTGAAACAAAATGATGAATGTATATAATGTTGTTATCACCTCTATATGTTAAGTGAATGGCTATAGCATATGGAAGGGATCCCCCCTCCACAAAGTTTTTTGGTAGGGTGGTATAGTCTGAGAATCCTACAAAACCATCTTGCTGATAAAAGAAAGGCTCTTCCGTAAAAATCTCTTCTTCGGCTGCAGCATAATCTACATTTCTTTTCTTATTTAAGAATTTGTCATCTAGTCTTATTACTTTTTTATGTAGAGATTGCAAATTACTGTATGTAGCACGTACATCTGCTTGTCCATTGACAATAGTAGTTATCCGAGGATGGGCTAAGAAATCTTTAAGTTCTTTATCATTACTGAAATCCATACCATCTCGAAATATAATCATGATATTATCTAGATCGTTTTTGTTAATATAATCCAGAATAGCATCTTGGTTATAAGAATACAGAAATGCAGGAATATAATTTACGGTCTGTAACTCTTCTATTTCGCTTAGTATATCTTTCTTTTTATATTGAAAATCTCCAGCTGTTGGATTCAATATTAAAGAAAAGTTCATATTGTTTGAACTCATCTTTTCAATAGCTGCTGTCAATGAATGTAGATTCTCTTTGACTGGTTCTATGATTGGAATAATACATCCATTTGAAGGATGTTCTTGTGCAAATTCTTTCAATGCTATAAGCTCGAATTGTTTGCTTCGTAAATATGGATAATACATAATAAGATTATATTAAAGGTTCGTTTAATTTCTTTATTAAAATATCTATTGTTTTTTTGTTTAGGTTCATACTAAGACATATTTGTCTCACTACATTTGGTACTACATTGAGAAGTTTGGAACAATTTTTCCTTTTTTCGATCTCCTGTAGAAATAATTCTTGTAAGGTTGAAGCGGGAATATTGCTTATTTGTTGTTTACAAATATCATACATTTGAAAATCATTAACGTCAGGAATAGCCCCATAAAAAGTATTAACTATATTTTTATACTCCTCTGTTCTCAAACATGACATGACCATTTCTGGATCAATGTTTGCATTGGATACGGCTTCCCTATATTCATATAATTCTATATGTCGTTTGACGTACTTCAGGAGTATAATACCTACATTTGGACCTATGTAATTAATGTAATTATATAGCTTCTCCTCAGGAATAACAATATAACATTTTTGGAACAAACGGGCATAATCACAAATCTGTCCATTTAATCGGTGTGGAGTATCTAATTCTGTTTTTATTTCAAAAGCTTTACTTTCACCATTAAACATAGCTATGTCAACAATAGAGTTCTTTACTTTGAACTCATTGAAAGCTATCGTCTTATCTGTCCCATATTTTTTTAATAAGAGAGAATTTATTATTTCATTTTTATAGATATACTCACATCGATATGACTTTGCTAATGCTCGATAAACATGATTTAAAAAAGATACCAATGTAGTTCCTTCATGACAAGAATCAGAAGAGTCATAATATTGGTAAATCTGATGAAAATGTCTTTTTTCACCATATTTAATAAGTTCCGTAAAGGCAATACGCGAAAAGACTGAAGAATAACTCCTCAATCGTTGAATTTGAAAGCTATTTTCATTACTTTGCGACATAAATGTTTGTTAACGACTTTACAAAAGTAGAAAATTAAATCAACATACCCAAATAGTACTCATGTTAATTATAAATCTATACTATTTTTATATATCATCTTGTTAATGATCCCATCATATAGGCTACAATATTTATCTACGTCACATCAGTACAGTGAGTGAGGTGAGCATTGGTAAAGGACAACGAAAGTAAACCTTTTGAAATATGCTAGTTTAAAGATAAAAACCTACCTTTCAACTCGAATAAATATGAACTAGCAGGATTGGTAAAGCATGTGGTGTTTCAGAGTGGCGAACTCAGTTGAAAGGATTTTGAAATGAATTACTATGTCGAGGAACAAGAGTTTAAGTTCATCACAACTTAGTCTTATAATGATAAGATACAACCGTTAGGTGGGACGAATATACTACAGCCAAAGGGTAAGTAGACACTTTGGAATATCCATATGCCCAACGAATATTATGGATTAGCAGAGCGTGACCTCTGTAACACCTACCATCCTCTCAACTTCCCCCTATGTTCTTAGATGTATGACTATTTTAGCTAAATCAGTTCTCATAAGAATAGACTCTCACCAACTGACTTCTGAAGTTGCTGTCACTGCTGTCAGGCTTCAGATGATTGTAATATGCTGAAGGAGAGTTGGTTCATTCAAATGTTAAAAGTGACAGCAAACAAAAAATAAACTTATAGACTACGAATTTCTCTAATCATTTTTGAACTTTGAACTTTGAACTTTATGATTTGTACGTTTAATGACTACGAATTTCTCTAATGACACGAATCATTATAGCTTACTTATTCGTGACATTCGTGTAATTCGTAGTTAGCTTTATGCTTAGAACTACGAATGACTCCGAATTTCTCTAATTACGCTAACGCCTTATCCTTTGAACTTTGAGGTTTGAACTTTGAACTTTATGATATGCACCTTTACTAACTACGAGTTTCGCTAATTACGCTAACGCTTATTGCGATGTAATTCGTGACATTCGCTTAATTCGTAGTTAATTTTGTGCTTTGAGTAATATTTTTTGAGGAATTAAAAAAAGCAAGTTGATAAGTTTATTACAACTCATCAACTTGCTATCATATAACTTGTTTACTTGTCAACTTACATACTCGTCAACTTGCATAACTCGTCAACTTTCAAACTCCCTACCATCCCTTCTTGGTTTGGTAGTTTTGCCTAGTCTGATTATTTTGCTTTGTCTTTGAATCACTGCTAACGCATAGAGGACGGATGTTATACATGTTGTACTTAGGGTTGTTACCACTTCCGCTGCCGTTAACAGTACCTGGATAGAGCCAGCCATTGTTCATGTAGTAAGCTGAGAAAGCTGTTGCCTGTGCGTAGTTGCAGCGGTTAGCGTCAGAAGTCCAATAGTAAGCCTGACCACCTGGACGCTGGAGACGTGGCGCACCGTCGTTATACTCGGTGTAAGCACCAGCGAATGGGAAGAACACACCCTTGTCGATATCCTCCTTAGAGAACTTCTTCATACGTGTGTTATGGGCATTGTACTTACCGACATAGATACCGTTTGGACGGTTTGTGTTACCAATGATATGGCCGTTCTTATCGAGTACCTTACCCTTCTTGCAAGCAGGAACGGTTGGATCGAAGAGCACACCGACGATGATGTTACAGCCGTCTTCATAATAACCAACATACTCACCCGTCTTTGCCATCAGATTATCGAAGTCAGCCTTTGTAGGCATCATGAACTTACCATTAGAAGCATAGTAAGCAAGGTCGCCATAGCATCTGTTCTGAATTACAGCCTGGAGATTACCCATATGATATGAATAATAACGTGAGTAGCTGTAGCTGTAATTGTTTGCACCAGCGATATTGCCCCAACGGAAATGGTCGAAAGCAGAGGTGTTGAAGGCACGTGGGAGGAAATCTGGATAGAGGTTGAATGGATCAGAATTGGTATAGAAGTAATCCCAAGCCTGCTTAGCAAGTCTGTAACCAGGAACCCAACCCTCTAAATTCGTGCAAGGCTCATACTGCAAGTTGTATCTTCCCCACTTTGTTCCGTCAATATCAATGCATGAAGTACAAGATACGACAACATCTTCGAGATAGTATTTTGCACGCTGGCAGTTGAAAGGTTCTTTGATTTCGTGGTGGTATATTTCTCCATCTTCAGTTTCAACAGTAAGCATTGGAGCAAAATGTGTGTCAGGAAAGAGTGCTACAAAGAAGGTATCCAATGGTGCTTCAGCTTTTACGGTCAAGTTTCCCTTAGGAGCATATGTCATTTTACCTGTGGCAAGGTCAAACTCTGCCTTGGTGTAGACATTCTGAAGTGTCAAACTCTTAATCTTCTTCAAAGGCTGTCCCTTGTAATGTATAATCACTCCAAAAACAGAGTACTGCTTATCAAAGGCAACATCAGCCAATGTGTTAACACCTTCAGACGAAATGTTCTTTACCTTATTCCAAGAGTAATCGAAGAATCTGAAGTTCTCAACGGTACCATTCTGATGCCCCTTTACAACTTCGCCCTTGTCATAAACTGTATTCTCATCCAATCCTAAATTAACAACCCCCAGACGTGTATCAGTCGCATCATATCTATAAGGATAGAAAACTGCTAACTCATCACCATCTTTCCAATGAACATCACCTACAAACTTAGAGAAAAATCCGCTCTCTGCAATAGACAGATAATCGTAATCCTTACGTGGAGAGGTAATGTTGTAAGCAATGAGACGGTCACCCTTATTCCATGTGATAGCCTTTGTAAGCGACACATTCGTACGTGTCATAGGTGCCTGCACCTCTCTAACAGTAAATGAACGAGTAGCTGAGCCTGCCGCAGCAGATTGCTCATCAGTAACTTCTGTAGAACAAGAAGCAAGTATTAAAGTGGTTGCACTTAGTAATAGTGTGTAAAAACTTTTAATGGCCATGATTTTAAGTTTTTAGTTATTTGTTAAATGTTAGAACGTTAATCTTCAAAATTGGTGAAGTAATCCTCTTTTGCTGCAGGTGAAGGAGTACCTACCTTTACAGAGCCCGACTGTCCAGTAGAAGGGTTGCTAGGAGGACAAGGAGGACAACCTTGATTAAAACCACCATTATGTCCACCGCCACCTTTACCTTTACCATCACTTTCACTCGCTAAGAGACTTTCAAACTCAACTTTTGTACACGCTGTGTACGGTTTCAAATAATTCTTCATATAAATTCCTTTTTGGGTTATTTCAATTTTAATTTTTATGAATAATAGGTTCTATATATATACATTTTTTCGAGTCAAGTTCTATCTGAAGATATAACAAGATATAGCAAGTTAACTTACGAAAATCTCTCCTTATATATAAGAGGTATTATACGCAAAATCCAGATATACTAAACGCATTTTTTTAAGTGTAACATAAAGTTTGACGAAGCAAAGATATACAAAAAACGTATACACAATTAGATTTCTATTGATAAAAATAACTAATAAAGATTTACGAATCTGACATTCTTAAATTACGTAAAATTCAGTGTTAAATAGACTTTCAAAAGCAAAAATTCTAACTAAAAAACACAACCAAAATACAACATAAGTTAAGCGATGAAACAAGGCTTAACCCCTTTAAGCATAAGAAGTTGGTTTGTTAAGTGTAAAAAATATACTTTTCGGGTGCTACTTAGGGTAAAAAGCTGGTTTAAAAAGAGATATAAAAGGCTTACCTTTTCCCGCATCAAGATAGTAGTAAAGTGCTACGACTTTCCTATGTAATAAATATGCAGGTTATGAGGATGGGATTAACTTAAATTCTTTTATCTTAAAATGTCAATATCAGAATTGACTTAATCAGTAAGAGGGTGGACGAGTAGCTACGAAACCATGTTAAAAAGCATATAACTTGCAAGCTTTTTTATACGAAAACTTAAAAACGTCTTTACATCTTAATATGCAAACTTATGCATATTTCACAACTTAAGAATCAGATTCCCCAATTAATCGAACGGAGTTCTTATCCGTATATCAGTGTTTATAAATACGACCACGTCGCGCATATATACATATTACGGAGCCATATGAGACGATATAAAACAAAAACTTGCCAACGAATCGCACTTCACTGAGTTGTCCGAAGACAGCTCAACGCTGTACGAGCGTTGGCAAGATTATATTTAAACCTGCAGCTTTAAGAAGAAACTTCTTTAGGCTGTAGGTTAAGAGTCTAATTAATTCATATTCATTACATAATATCCAGCATAACAGTCATCAGTCATTAATCCGATACTACTGCTATCAAACTTCAAACGATAAGCCCAGTTAGTGTCATCAGGCGTACGTGTTGATGTCCAGTAACATCCAGTTGATTCCATCTCATTTATCACGCCAAAATTATAATATCCTAAAGCAGGAAGGAAGAAATAGCTGTTTTTATATGTAGGTGCACCCTGAGCTGGTGTACCAGATATCTGACGTTCATTACTACGCATATCAACATTTACAGGACTTGGAGCTCTCCACACTGACATCTGAGGAATATACATCTTTTTCCTGAACCACATACCACCCTTATGCAGGTGTCCCATAGTTGTCCAAAGTTCCTCTCCATCCCAATGTGGATCACCATTCTTAATATACCATGCCATTTCATTAGCATTAGGAAGCATTTTGCAAGAGTACTTAGCTGCATAAGCCCCAATAGCTGATTCATTATTATAGAAAGTACCTGGAGCTACATTAGAATTATAATCAGATGAAAGCACAGGCTGCCAAGGGTCAGCAGAATTCCACTCATGACCATTCCAGAAATTATTCTGTGCATCCCATTGATAATACTGTCTACCGTCATAATCCGTTACATTGATATTGGCAGTCATATCATAGTAGTCGTTCTTCTCATAGTCGAACGCTGGATAAGTCTTAGTAATCGCACCCTCAACGTTTGTTGCATAGTCCTTAATCCAATAGCGTACGGTCAAGGCATGTCTACCAGGACGAATCACCACGTAGGCACCATTAGTTGCAACGTCTGCTGTGCTGTTAGTCAATGGGAAACCATTAGCATAAGAGCCGCTACCCTTTGTTGTCATTGTGATAGTCTTACCGCTACCTGTACCTGACAACTCACCTGTAGTTGTGTCAAGTGTGTAAGTACCAGTAAGGTCATTGTCAGATGTCACTTCAATCTTTGTCAACTGACAATTCTTTACACCTGTATTGTTTGTAAAAGGCTGGAACACGAGGATAGCTGCCTGATGGTCGAGACGGAAGTTAAATACGCCATTACCACCTGTTGCGTCTGCTGTTCCACAATCACCTGCCTCACCAATATGTGTGGTGCTATTAGGCTGTGCCTGACTCTGTGCTGCAGAGATAGTTACGTTGTTGTTAAGACCATTCTTACCAGGGTAATATACCTTATAAGTTGTGCTGTTAGTGTATTTACCAGGAACCATAAACTTAAAGCTGGCAGTCTTCTCTGTTGGAGCATTGCTACTCTTGTTCCAAGTTCCGTTATCATCCTTTACATAGATATGATCACCAGCCTCCCAGAAGAAAGCACCGTTGTCATAGTTGAGTGATGTACGAGTTGCAGCAGCACCTGTCACGAATGAAGTAAGGTTGCTATTCTTTTCAGTGTTTGTCTCTACAGTGCTTTGTGCTACATCTTCATTAGAGCAAGACGCAAACACCATTACAATGCCACACAATGCTATTAATGATAGCAGGCGCACCTTAAAAGTCTGTTTTCTCATTATTAATATAGTCTTTTTGCTTATTACTTATTTAATTAAAACTCTCATTTGATTAATCTTCCCACAAAGAAGTATGTCCATTGCTTGACGAAGCCTCGTCGCCAACCTCAAGCCATTCAAGTGCTTGTTTTGCATTGTTGGCTGTAGGACCAGTCCTACGACGGCCTGGATTGTGCTGACTATGGAATGATGCATCTAACAAAAAGCTCTCACTGTTAACGCTCATTATCTCTGTCTGAGGCTTCTGATATCCCAATTTAATCTTATTCTGTTTCATAACTTATGGTATAAAATGCTGTTTATTTACTTATTTTATTATCCTTATTCTCAATTTGTAGGACGTAAAAATGTTTACACTCACTCTTTAAAAGTGGGAGTATAAGGGTGATATAGAACTGGTATTTGATCCTTATTCTGTTATCCTAATTGAAGAACTTTATGCAGTTTCACACTGCTCTTTTTACCTTATTATATAATATCAAGGCTTTGTTCGTTCTTAATTATATTTATCCCTAAATTACATCCTTTTAGTAATTAATTCTCATTTTCGGTTGCAAAATTACTGAAATAATTTCAATCTCGCAAGATTTTAATTAAAACAGCCCTCATTTTTTTCATTTTTTCACTTGCTTTTTTTATGACTAACAAGCTCTTATAAGTAGTGAGAATGCGAAGTTATGAGGCTAAAAAGGCTTGAAGTTAAAGGCATTGATTAGAAATAGAATAAAGACTTATACACTTGTAGGGTATGACTATCCTTAATGAGGCGACCTTACAATGCGGGATAAACTACAAGTTAAAAACAAATATATACTATGTCTATCCTTTTTCTACAAGCAAATGATTCTTATGTTAATTGATATTTGTAAACTATTTTTGTACAACTCAAAACCAATACATACTCTTTAAGCTTCTAAAAGACGCCTAATTGACTTGCAAAAGATGCCCTTTAAGACCCTTACTAACGCCCTTTTGAAGTCCAATTAAGCACCTTTTATGTTGCAAATTTATAACCGACTGATTTTCTGTTGATTGCAAACTTGCTTTTTATCCGTGTTTTTGTCTTTATTTATAGCTGTTTTGTTCGAAATTATGTAATGATTTTTCAAACCTTTGTTTGCGGATTTTTGAAGGCTAAAAAGAACTGATTTTCAATGTTAGAGGGTGATGATAGGGTAGATTGTTGACAGTCTTAGCTATGTTTTTGTTTGATAAGTAACTTCGATTCTTCCGTTAAAGCAATACGAAAATCGTTCACACATTTAGCGGAAGAACCAATAATTCTTTTGCGTTTCTATGATAAGGAAGAACTAAAATCAGAATTTCTCGTTTGGAGTGACATTCTTACATTTGGGTATATATAAGAATTTTCAGAGTAAAAATATCATCTTAAAATAGGTTCTTCCGAAATTTGGAGTGATAAACTAAAAGTCTTATATAATAGGCACACGGAGTCATGGAGGGGACGGAGGTTATGCAATGTTACGGAGGTGCCGACGGCACAAAGAGCAACGGAGGCGTAGCGTACAGAGTCTTGAGAAGTCTTTCGGGATAAACGCTTTGTGTATAAATTACTAATAGAAATGGCAAACAAACTCCGTCGCTCTATGCACCGACGGTGCCTCCGTGACTTCCATTGTTTTGTTTTAATAATCCTCCGTCCTCTCCTTTTCTCCGTGTGACATTTCCTCGGAAAGCTAACCTTAAGTGGCAAAATTTATCACTCCAAAATCCTGAAGACCCTTAAAATAAACACATAATGATTTATTACTTGGTCTTATCGTTTCGTCTTGCCAAATAAATCAGCGTGTGTTCCTGTATTCATCATGAGCAAGGTCAATTCTGTGTTGTTCTGTTCCCATATAAGCAACCAGTCAGGTTGTATATGGCATTCCCATTGTCCACCCCTATTACCATGTAACAAGTGAGGTCTAAATTGGACAGGAACTCTACCGTTAGTTACCAATTCGTTGATAACCTCTTTGAGCTTATCCATTGGCAGCCCACGCCTCTTGCATCGTTTGAGGTCTTTCTCAAACTGGTGTGTTGTCAAGAGTTTATATGCCATCAGATGCCTAATTTGGAAAACAATTCGTCTGCACTGGCATACTCATTGACACGTCCTTGTTCTTTGTCATTAAGTGCCTGTTCGTAAGCGGTGTGCTTAGTTGTGGTTTTATGTATCGTCCACCCCATACGCTTTACGAGCGACTTCAATAGCGATGTATCAGCCTTGGGTATTTCCAAGAAATAGGTGTCTGTCAGTGTACTATCTGTATTCATTACATATCCTCCTATATTTTTGTTTATATTGCAAATATAGTCTTTTCTTTTGAGAGAGGCAAGAGAATAAAAGAAAAAGCACCAAATGATTGCTCAAATGGTGCTTTATAAATGTATTAAATTAACTTTATTTCCAGGTAAATACACCTTCTTGCCCTTTGGAGTCTTTGGCTTTTGTGACATTCCCTTTTGAGTCAAATGTATATGTACAGTTAATCTCTAATGGCGTTGTATAAGAATAACTTCCATTATAATGGTGTGTCACAGAATGAGCTGTCTTAACCAGATTGCGAGGGTATTTACCAAAGTAACCTTGTTGGAAGAGTACTGGGTCAACACCGTCTGGTATAGGCATACAATATTCCAAATCTTCCAAAACGACAAACTTCTTAGCTGGCTTGTCTGTATAGGTATAGGTCGATTCTCCATCACTGATAATATTACCGTTCTCCCAAACGTAATTAGTCATGTCACTACCTTCTGAAACTCTTATAAGCTGACCTGAGTGATCATAGGTGAACTCGTATGTTCTTGTTCTGTTATCTTCTGAACTTACTGCTTTAATAACTCGTCCATTGACTAAAGTATAGAAATCCTTTCTATTGTCACTACTTCCTTTTAATTGTTTAAGTATGGTGCTTTCTGAATAACTATAAGTTACAAGAAAGTTATATGTGCTATGAGTTCCTGGCTCGGTATGTGCTCCTGTGGTGCTAATTAATCTTCCTTGGTCATCATATTTGAAGTCGCTATAAACATTACCAAGGTTGTCAGAGTAGCCAACCAACCTCTCTCCTGCAAGGTTCACACCCCCTCCATTGTTATTTTCTTTGTCATCATTATCTGATGAACATGCTGTGAACAAAAACATGGTGAAACTTAATAATCCAAATAATACTGTTTTCTTCATTGCTACTGATTTTTTATAATTATCTTTTTACCATTGACAATATAAACACCCTTAGGCAAAGCATTAATTTCGTCAGTGCTTGCTTTACTTAGCCGTTTTGCTCCATCTATTGTATAGACATCAGCAAGTTCTGCTTTATTATAAACAGTGTTTGTAATGCCAGTAGTACCCTCAATGAAGAAGAATTCTTTCCATTGAGCAGCTTGTTTGTAAGCATCAATATTGGTTTTAGGTACAAATAGTTTACAATTCCACTTGTTAATGTCGTCAAGAGCATTTATGTCACAGGTTGGTGGTACGACTGCTTCACTTGAGATCTGTGTAATATTGAAACAATCAGAGAATGCCTCTTGTCCTATGCTCTGCAATCCACTTCCAAAGGTAAAATTCTTCAGACTACTACAACCAGAGAAAGCCCATTTGCCAATGCTTTTAACATTGTCTCCAATAGACACGTTCTGTAGGTTAGTACAACCATAGAACTCATTATCATAGATGGTGGTTTCTGCATCTGATATTTTCACTGTCCGTAAGCTGGTATTATTATAGAAAGGAGAGCCTTCGAAATGAATGTCATCATCATCACTGGATGTTTTGTAAACAATCTTACCACCAATATAAACAGAATCTAATTTGCAATCTTCGAAGAGTGGAGGATTAGAGGGTGTGACTAGATGTAGAAGTTTATTTGAGCCTAATGTTAAAGTTGTATTTCTATCCTCTATAATAAGTGTAGAAAGATTAGTGCAACTGTGGAAAGCCCCGTCGCCAATACTCATAACACTATTGGGAATGGTTACAGAAGTTAGAGAACTACAATCGCTGAAAGCTTCGTTGCCAATTGACGTAACTCTATTGCCAATGGTAACAGAAGTTAGAGAATCACAATCTTTGAATGCTAACTCTCCAATTGTCGTAACACTATTGGGAATGGTTACAGATGTTAGTGAGCTGCAACTATAGAAAGCATATTTTCCGATTGTCGTAACACTATTGGGAATGGTTATAGACGTTAGTTTGCTGCATTCAACAAAAGCATACTGTCCAATTGTCGTAACACCATCATCTATTATAATTCGTGTAACACCAGAGAAATACCATGGACTGTCATCAATATGTTTATAATCATACATTTCCCCTGTTCCTAAAATGGTCAAAACTCCATCATCATTAAGGTGCCATTTTAGGTTAGGTCCACAAGTACCAGAGCTTTCTGCTTTAGCTGATAAGCCCATGAGTAGGACTATTAATAAGATGTAAATTTGTTTCATGTTTGACTTATTTTATGTTTATAGGGTAATCTGGAGACATAAGGCTGCCGTCGACTTCAGAAATATCTTCGACGTTACACCTGACAAATACTATATAAAAAGTATCAGCTTCAGCATTGCCTCCTCCACCATTGTTTATATTAACAAGTTTCGATTTGAGACGAGATGTCTGAAAGTAAGAAATCAAATCTTTCTCAGCATTATTTATTATGTTCGAAGCTCCTTTAGCGATTATGCTGAAATTAGTGTAACCATTATTTATGTGTTCACATTCTCGATCATTTACATTATTGGTTTTACCTATATAAAAGTTCTTGATTGTGTCATCAGCACAAACTCTCTCTATGTCTTTGATGATGGATTTAATTTGTTCTTTCATTTTACTAAAGATATTGAGTTTATTTCTACAATAGGTTCGCCAGTTTCGCTTGTAGTTATCTTAGCTTCACCTTTGATTGACCTAATACGACATAGTATGTCTTTATTCCCAATTTCTGACTTAATTTCTGCCTTACCTTGAAAGGTGTAAACTTTTGGTCCTATGAATTCCTCTTGGATAGTTAGTGCAAGTGGAGTAATGATACAATAATCTTTGTCATGGTTTGTAATGTGATAGTTTTGTAGTGCACGAATAATTGCAGTCTCAACATCTTCTTTAATCATTGATAATTTAGGGATACTCATAAACAACTTTTTTAGGGTCAGTCCTAAAACCCAGTTGCAAGTCTATCCTCTTAAGCACATAATTTCATAAGTATTTATTACCTTTGCATCATGAAGAATCACCAATTATTACGTTGCATCTTTCCAGATGTACTTGCCGACTACTTTGATGTTGTCGATAT
>ERZ773214.885-NODE-885-length-18547-cov-10.094636_pt1 | contig 18547 bp, 19 predicted proteins | sample MGYA00511238_ERZ773214 | MGnify/ENA primary metagenome ERZ773214 (study PRJEB29015, sample SAMEA2738157) | human oral metagenome | biome: human oral; feature: human-associated habitat; material: saliva | place: China | collected 2259 ... | reverse complement strand
GCGATAATAACATATCTAGCTTGAAATTGCTGCACCAATCTGTTATACTTGATTACTGAAGTTTTACAACAACATTAAAGGGAAGTTATGGCAAAGAAGAATAACATCAAGCGCAAGATTATTGCACTCGTTAGCAATCTGACGGGTCATCGTACTTATGTAACGCGCAAAAACACAGCGAATACGCCAGGCAAATTAGTTCTGCGCAAATACGATCCGAAGGCGCGCAAGCATGCTATTTACACCGAGACCAAGAAATCGCTCGGCCGCAACGAAGTCAAGCCGCGTAAAGGTTAAAATCTAGCGAACTTAGCAATCAATAGTGAAAACAGCTCTCTCTAACGAGGGCTGTTTTGCTGTACGGCGGTATCAATTACCTCGGCTAGCCACAATGCGTTCGAGACTAGCTTTTCGATTTGCGCCTCGGTTGGACGCTCGTTTTCGGTGTATAAATATACGGTATTGCGCTCGATTTCAATATTAATTTTGTCGAAATGCGAAACTATTACTTCGGCAGCCTGCGGCGATATAATCGACTCAATCTCTATGGCCCGAGTAGCAGCACCATAAATATTATATTTATTAAGAAAAGCCTGCAGGTAGCGCGCTGTAGCCCCCAAAATTAGCGGCTGCAGAGTACTGTACGACGCTTGATAAATCGGATCTGTCCGTTTCATGCCAATATAAATGTGCGGCAGCGGACGTTCAGTGTGTAAATCGACAGTAGCGATTAGCCAATGGCAGCGTTGATCCTTGTACTTGTGCGACTGACCCTGGCGGATGCGGATAGTGTCGCGCCGCTGCAGAACTGTTGTATCGTAACCGCGAATTGTACCTATGCAAAGATAATCATCAATATGCGTGTGCGAAACCGTATGGCCGCGCACCAAGCGATGGTCGTCGTCATGCTGATTAGCGTAACCAAAATATACCAAGCCAGCGCGATCTGCGAAGCGGCGCATTGCTTGGCGCGTAGCACGAGTCTTAGCAATATGCCGCGGCGTAAGCCGGCGAAGAGCTCTAGATGCTTTCAATTTTGTTCTCGAACTGATTCCCACCCTGTTATCCTCATCTTTTTATTGTGTCAAGAATCGTCGATATAAATTCAGCCTGGCTCCAACAAAGCGGCGCGACTGAGCGCTCGCTCCCCGAGACCGGGTCAATCTGCTCGGATAAAACGCCAGTCGGCCAAGCTTGGCTAGCCACCCACGATATTATCCGCTGCGCCGAATTTTCATCGCCGCACTCCAAATAATACTGAGCTAGCCACAACGAAACGATAAACCACCAGTTACTCGGAGCATCTGGAGCGCTGCGGTAATAGGCGTCATCCTCGTAGCGCGGCAGACCTGGCGTTTCCAGCTTGAAATGAAAGCGATCGAGAGCTGTTTGTATGGCTTGATGCAAATCTTCTTGATTATCGTATAGGCCATAAATAAAAGCACCATAAACAGCCGACATATCAAGCGTATCATCGGGCGTGTAAGTGCCGTTTTTGTTGCGGCGCAAACCTTTGCGGAAAGCTTTCTGATGAGGATCGTACAAGCGTTTTTGCGCGGACTGTTTGATATCCTCGGCAACCGTCCGCCAAGCGACAGCTCCGACTTCATCTCGACGTCGATCAGCCAGATTAGCCGCCGCGAACAGTGCCGCTTGAACAGTCGCTGTCGTGTACGTCGTCACCATGAAATGCTCTTCCCAGAGATCATAACTTGGTTTTGGCAAGTGCGTCCGATTATCAACATAGCTGGCCAGAAAATTCGCCATCGGCACTACCATTGACGTATAAAACCGCTGCAGCAGCGTGTCGTCACCAATCTTATTATAAAATTGACAGAATAAGAACAGTACCGAAGCCGTCTCGTCCTCTTGAATTGGCGCTGAGATAGTGCCATCTGGATGTACGTACGAATGCCAGCTACTACCTAAAGCCCCATCAGCGCGGTATTTATGTGATAGATAACCTTTCGGACTTAACGCCCGGCGGCAAAAATCAAAGAAATTGTAGGCTTCCTCGGTATAACCCATACGAATTAGCGGCCAGAGAACATACACGCTATCACGCGGCCAGCAGTACGCGTAGGCATCGCGCTGATAATTAAGCGCCTCGCCATCGCTGCTAGCAATAACGGCACCGCGCTTATCAATATGCGCCTTGAGGAGCATTGTACTATTGATAAACGCCTGGCGATATTCCGGCTTGATGCGCTGCGCCACTTTCTTCGCCGGACGCAGCCACAGCCGCCACCATTTAGCAGTAGCTTCAAAGCGCTTATGGATTGTTTGCGAAATAACATTTTTGTGTATGTAAAGTACTTCACGCAGGGAAGTGCCAGCAGCTAGCCAATAGTTTACCCGCGCCGAACCGTGGCCGGCCAACTCTAATTTGAAGCGGATCGTCGAGTCGACGCGACCATGCTCGGCAGTCGAATTCGATAGCTCGCCATCGTCAGCATCGCGATAAGTACCTTCGCGGCCCTCGCGGCCAAATACGCCAACTGCATATTGGTCAAAGAACCTGCCGCCGTCAACTTGGCCCGACGCCGCAAAGACTCGGCGTCCACGGTAATGAATGACAGCGTTATCGTCTGGCAACACTTGAACGGTATCAGTGCTGCTACCAGAATCACCGATAATGAAGGCTTGATGCATAAATAACCGAACATCGCGCGTCTCAGGCCGCAAATTAACCACATGAATCGTCCGCAGAAGCACGTTAAAATCTGTATCAACCGCGTCATCGAACTCTAACATAATGCCAATTTGCTCATTCACAGCCACGATATGGCCGATCAGCGCCTCGTGGTGATAGCTAAATTTGAATGACCAGCCATCGTCGCTCAGCCACGATACGCGGCCATCCGCCCAAACACCGACACGATGCCGAGTATTGCCGCCAATTGTATGGTTTTCTAAACCGACGTAAGGGAAATAAACATCGCTAACCTCGCCATAACGGCTCAGTCCAACTTGCAGTTCGTTATTGCTAAGAATTATCGGTCGCGCCATCAATACCCCGCAATATTATGTTCATGCAATCGGTAGCGCACATCGCGCAGCGCATTCATGAAATACAAGAACGCGTCGTACGGCGAATCATACGGACTAAAATACGCATGCACGTCGCCGTCATTAAAGTACTTAGTACACATGTAGTACGGATGGTCGCTGGTCGTCAACTGCCGCCAGTCAGCTATCAAGCCAAGATCGCCCGAACCAAGCACATCATTTTCCATAGCGTAGAGATCGCGCATTGCTTCGTGCTGCATACTATTGCCTAGCCACGCTGACAAGTCGCGCTCGGTATCAGCCCAAGTAGTCGTCTGCGGGCAGTCAATCTCGTCGTGCGCTTCTAGCGCTTGACAGGCGCCGCTAATCGTGTAGAAAGTATGGTTGTAACGCCCCAGCCAACGCTCTACAAAATCAGCGAAGAATTCAAAAATACCTGTGTCCGCCCAAATATTTTCACCAAAAGTCTCGAAATCCATAAACAAGTTAATTATTTCGCCGTCGTGGCCCATGCTTGCGTCAACCCAATCGACATAGGTCGGGGAAGTCAGCGGATACGATTCCCAGTCGCGATTGCTAAAGCGAAAAGCGATATCATCGCTCAAACGGTAATTTTTCAACAATAATTTGACATTTTTTGTACCAGCTGGTCGATACATATAATTAGCATTGCGCCAACCGAGAACCTTATCCCAGCCCTCAGCGATAATACCTTTATAGCCTTGCTGGTCGGCCCATTCGGCTAGCTCGTTATTGTAACTCAGCTCGGTGTTGCGAAAAGCGGTGATTTCGACGCCAAACAGATCGCGAATCTTCTGGCGATGAATATCAACTTGCCGCTGAAATTCGTCGCGGCTATAGAAAAACGCCAAGCTATGGTAATAAGTTTCGCCGACAATCTCGACGCGGCCAGTTGCGATAATATCGCGCAGCAAATCGATCACGTCTGGCGCCCAACGCTCAGCCTGGTCCAGCAATGTGCCAGTCACCGATAGCGACACGCAAAAATCTGGATACGCAGCCAGCAATTTACGCAACAATGCCAGCATCGGCCGGTACGACTTATCGGCAACTTTCTCAAAAATAAAGCGGTTGCTGCGATATTTATCATCGAAATTATCGAAATAATCATGCCGATCCGCAATATCGAACACCGAATATTCGCGTACGCGCCACGGTTGATGCATATGCAGATACAAAACCACTCCGCGTTTTTTGCTCATCATTTGGCTCCTTTCTGAGTGCGGCTATAAATTGATAAGCACTTGCTAGCGACATCGTCCCAGCTGATACGAGCATATTCCGATTTGATGCCGCGCTTCATATCGTTCAGCAGTTGCGGCGATTTAGCCAAAGCCACTAGCTGATCAGCCAACTTATGCGTATCCCAAAAATCATAACGAAAAACCGTATCGAGAACTTCGCCAACACCAGACTGGTTAGTCACGATTAGCGCTGTATCATAATGTGCCGCCTCGAGCGCAGCCAAGCCAAACGGCTCGCTAACCGAGCTCATCACGAAGACGTCCGACACGCGATAAGCGTCGCGCCACTGCTTGCCACGGACAAAACCTGTGAAATATACTTTATCAGCAACCCCATGGTCAGCAGCAATCCGAATCAGCTCGTCGCGCTGCTCGCCGTCGCCAGCTAGCAAAAAGGCAAAGCGGTCGTGCTGCTGGCAGGCCTTGGCAAAACCGCGCATCAGCTGCACCAGGCCCTTCTGCGCCGTAAAGCGCGTCACTGTCGATACCACCGTATAGCCTTCGTCCTTAAGTAATTCTAAGTACTTGTAAGTCCGCCGGTCATAGTCGTAGTTAATCAGCGAGCTAGCATCAATCGCGTTGTGTACGACCTCAATTTTGTCAGCTGGAATATGGTATTTATGAACGATAATTCCCTTAGTAATATTGCTAACAGCAATGATTCGGTCAGCCATCATCAGACCGTTATATTCAATCTCGTGAATGACAGGATTGCCAAACTCGCTGGCGCCAGCGCGGTCAAACTCTGTAGCGTGAACATGAACGATTAGCGGCGCGTCGGTTAATTGTTTGGCGCGCATGCCAGCTTCCATCGTTAGCCAATCGTGGACATGGATAGCATCCGGCTTGTCAATCCGATCGACTAGCTGCTCGACATAGCCGACATATTGCTTTTGCACGCCCCGCATGGTCGTCAAATCGCCAGCCGGGACGTCATCGAGATTACGTGCCGTCACTGCGCCGCCGCCATAAGAATTCAACGTCTTATCGCCATGAAATGGCGGCAGCTCGGTCGCCGAGTAAATATTCAAGAAATCAATATCATCGTACTTTGCAGTGTAGGGGAGCACGAAATCAATTGACGCGCCCCGCTGAGCAAGCGCCTTAGACAAGTGATAACACGCGACACCGAGACCTCCGCTGTTGTGCGGCGGGAGTTCCCACCCTAACATTAATATCTTCATAAAAATTCTACTCGGTCATGCCGTAGCCTAACCATTCCCTTATGTTGTTCATTTAACAGTATAGCGCTTTTTTGCTTATGATTGCAACAAAAATAAGCATTTTGTAAAATTTTGTGAAAAATTATCGTGAAAATATATAGATTTTTTACGGCAAACGGTGCATGATAGTAAGCATGGATAGCGCAATATCAACTTCGGTAATTAACGATCTAAAGAGCCTGCTGGTATCGCCGAATGCTTTTCGCTCGCTGCTAGTGCTAGTTTTGTCGATGATTGCTGCTTATTGGTTGAGTAAGTTTCTAGCGCGCGGCTTGATTTTCATAGCACAACGTATCGGCCGCCGCAGCGACAATGAATCAGACGAAGCGCGCGTCACTCGGTTGCGGCAAACCGAAACATACCTGAGCGTGTCTATTGCCATCATTCGCACACTAGTGGTAGTATCGGTTGGTTATATCGCTTGGCGAATCCTCAGCCCAACCGCCGCTAATTCTAGCACCTCCGGCGGGCTAGCCGCTATTGGTGCTGGTGCTATGTTTGCTTTGGTGGCCGGACAAACTATCGGTATCGTATTGCGCGACCTGACCGCTAGCGCGATTATGATTTCAGAAAACTGGTACAAGATAGGCGATTTCGTTAAGCTCGATCCATTCACGGACTTGAGCGGCGTTGTCGAGCGCTTCACGCTGACCTCGACGCGTATTCGCGCTCTCAATGGCGAAGTCATCACCGTTCACAACCAAAACATCACTGGCGCCCGCGTCACGCCGCATGGTGTACGCACGATCGCTGTTGATATTTTCGTTCGCGACAAGCGAGCCGGCGTCGCTGCTATCCGCCGAATTATCGCCGCCATTCCAAAGGGCACGATGATGCTAGCGCACCCATTGCGAATTACCAATATCGATAAATGGGGCGACGAGCGCTGGCGTATTACTGTCACCGGGCAAACTCCGCCGGGGCGCGAATGGCTAATTGATAAATTTTTCGTCGAAGCTGTCTCTAGTCTCGATGACGACAAAGAAAAATCCGAACGCCTACTGTCGCTGCCGCCGATTCCGCATACTGCTGATGAAACCGCTAATCGCCGCTTCAAGCGCGCCGTTCGCGTCAAAAAAGATCAACCTAAAGATATCGCCATTGATGATATCTAAAAAGCATTTCGCTATGCTATAATAGGAAAGCGTAAAGGGGCATAGTACAACGGCTAGTATAACGGTCTCCAAAACCGTAGATTGAGGTTCGATTCCTCATGCCCCTGCCACAAACCACATAAGTGCATAATTGCAGTTTTAAGTTCCATTACCTATAATAATTTTATGAATCCTAGTTCTATCTCTCATCCGCACGCTATCATGATGGTTGGCTTGCCAGGCAGCGGCAAAACATTTTTCGCGCAGCAATTTTCTGAGATGTTTAATGCGCCGTTTGTTGATTCGCAATTTATTAGCGAGCACAGTCTAGATAGCAATGCCAGCGAGGAGGTTTGCCAGCGATTTTTGGCCGAGATAGCACGCACCAAGCAAACTTTTATTTATGAAGACAGCAATTTAAGCCGCGTCCGCCGCACCGAATTTGCGCGCTGGGCCAAAGGGCATGGTTATAAGCCGCTTATTATTTGGGTGCAGACTGATGAAGCAACTTGCCGGCGCCGTATTCAAAAAGGCCACTCGCTAGATACTATAAACTTTGATGCCGCCGTCAAGAGTTTCACCGAACCAAACGCCATCGAGAAACCAGTCGTTATTAGCGGCAAACACACATACAAAACTCAAGCGCGTACTGTATTAGCTCGTCTCGGCGATAGTAATCGTCCTAGCCGGCCAATGACTAGCTTAGCCAGGCAGCGGCCAGAGGTTCGCCGCCGCGGCATCAGTATCCAATAATATGCCTGCCAAATCTCAAACTATCGACGATCCGGAGTTCGGCGAGATTGCTATCATGCGCCGCGCTACTCGCTACACCCGCATCAAGCTCGGCACCGACGGGCGCTTTGTCGTTACTAGCGGCCGGCTAGTACCGCTGGCGTTTATTCGCTCGTTTATTGAACATTCGCGCGAAGACTTGCGCAAAATAGCTAAAGATTCGTCCATCGCCCAGCCATATCGCGACGGGCAGCTCATCGGCAAAACCCATCAATTAGCTATCGTGCCGACACAAATGATCAAACAGCCGGAAATTCGTACCATGCGCGGCAAACTGCTAGTCAAGCTACCGCCCGAATTTTCACTCGACAATCAGGAACTTCAACAGCAAATCCGCGACGAAGCAATCAAGATCTTGCGCCGCGATGCCAAAAAATACTTACCGCCGCTACTAGAAGAATTAGCTGGCACTCATGGTTTCGCTTACCAGCGCGTTCGCTTTAGCCACGCTGGTAGCCGATGGGGTAGTTGCAGCTCCAACGGAACGATCAGCCTCAATATCGCCTTAATGAAGCTACCCGATGAATTGATCCGATATGTATTGATTCACGAGCTCTGCCACACTCGCCATATGAATCACTCCGCAGCATTTTGGCGCGAAGTTGAACGCTACGACCCGCACTACCGACTCCACCGGCAACAGCTCAAGCGCCAAACTCCAATCGTCTAAGTCTTTTCATAAATTGCCTTTGCGGTTATACTAATAATAGCTATGGGTGGCCAAGTCAAAGATTATATAAACATCGATCCGTCAACGCATCGCATGAAGATTATTCGCTGGATAGCGCTTTTGATTCCTCTGCTATTAGTGGCGTACAGCGTCTTCATGCAATTCTCGCCGCTCGGCAAGCCGACAGCAGTGAATATGTATGCTTTTTACGTGATTAATATCTGTTGGGTCATTATCGGCTTTTGGCAATTTTTCGCAGCGCCGCGGCAACCTATTGGCCATATTGCCGGGCTCATCGGTTATCATATTTTAGCGTTAACTTACGTATTAACGGTTTCTGGTTTTGATATGCCGCTAATTTATACATGGTCGGCGCTATTGCTAGCCAGCTCTGTTTACCTGGGCCAGTCGGGCATCAATATCAGTATCGCGACATTATTTGCGGCTGCCTCGGGCAGTGTCATTATTCATGCTAGCGACGACAAACAAGTTGTGTCTATCGTCATCCACTTTTTGGGTACGCTCATCATCAGCTACATGGTCAAGATGGTCATTTCAGCCCAGGCGATTGATCAAGCCGAACTCTTGCGCAGCCAAACCGCCGAGCGTCTGCAGCGCGATCGCATCGTTACTATCGTCAACAACCTCTCTGACGCTATTATTAGCACCGATAGAAACGGTATCATTTCGCTATACAACGCCTCGGCGCTAAACCTATTTGATACTAATACTGATCTCGCTGGCAAATGTATTGACGATTTTATTTCGATCGTCGATAAGAATAAAGAGCCATTCAAGTTCGCCGACAAGCTGCATTCCGCCAAAACTACGCAATTCCGCGATGATCTAACTGCCAAAATATCCAACGAAAGCATTCGCCTCGGCGCAACATACTCGCCAATTCGCAGCACCAACAGCGTCAGCGACGATGGCTATGTAATCATCTTGCGCGATATCACCAAGCAAAAATCTCTCGACGACGAGCGCGACGAGTTTATTTCGGTTGTCAGCCACGAGCTGCGCACCCCGATAACTATTGCCGAAGGATCGCTGAGCAATGTCTCGCTGATGATTAAGCGTCCCGACATTCCAAAAGAAAGATTAATCAATGGCGTCAGCACTGCTCACGAACAAATTATATTTTTGGCGCGAATGGTCAACGATCTCTCGACCTTGAGCCGTGCTGAACGCGGTGTCGCTGACGAGCCGGAAAACATCGACGTCCAAGCGCTAATTGATGAGCTATACGCCGAATACGCGCCACAAGCCGCCGACAAATCATTGACCTTTGATATAGATATTGCACCGCAGGTCGGCCAGGTTAACCAAAGCCGCCTTTACCTAAAAGAGGTCTTGCAAAACTTCATCAACAATGCCATCCGCTATACCGAAAAGGGCGGCGTCACCATCATAGTCAAGCCAGGCGAAAACGACACCATCAATTTTGCCGTCAAAGACACTGGCATCGGCATCAGCCGCAGCGACCAAGCACACTTATACCAAAAATTCTGGCGCAGCGAAGATTACCGCACCCGCGAAACTAGCGGCACCGGGCTAGGGCTTTACGTCGTTGCCAAACTCGCTCTCAAGCTCAAAACCGAGATCAAACTCAAAAGCCGCCTCAATCACGGATCGACTTTCAGCTTTTCATTGCCCGCCGTGAAAAAAAATAAGTCTTAGCGCTTCAGAAAAGACGCGAAATCACTTGCTATTTTCGCTTGGCAGTCGTATAATTAGCTTGACAGTCTGGGACATACCAGGCTATTTAATTTGGGAGGAAACACTATCGTGGCAAAATCCGCAAAAGGTAAATCAAAGCAAAAATCACAAAACCGCATCACTCGCATCACTGCCGGCGACAAAGCTGCAAAGCCAAAGAAGCCGAGCATCCTGGCGACCGCCAAAGAATTAGCTGGCCGCGCGCAAACCGAGAAATCTAACACCAAGACCGCTAGGCCATCTGGCGCCAAAACCAAAACCGCCAGCAAAACCAGCAAATCAAAAAACTCAAAAAGCCGCCGCAATCCGCTCAGCGCTATCGCTGGCTATTTCCGCGGCGCCTGGCAAGAGATCAAACAAGTCCGCTGGCCAGACCGCCGTTCGACCTGGGGCATGGTTGGCGCGCTGATTGTTTTCACTGCGGCGTTATTCCTTGTCATTATCTTGCTAGATTATGGCTTCGCTTGGCTATTCAAACTAATCATGGGAACAAAGTAGAAAGGATCTTATGGCAAAATCAAATCGTTATGACAGCTCGCGGCAATGGTACGCTATCCATACTTACAGCGGCTACGAGGAAAAAGTCGCTGAAAGCATCCGCCAGCGCGCTCAAACCATTGACATGGCTGACAAAATTTTCGATGCCATTGTGCCGAAAGAAAAGCAAGTTCAAATCAAAAATGGCAAGCGCAAAATCATCAACGCCATCATTTTTCAGGGTTACGTCTTGGTCGAGATGAAATTAACCGACGAAACTTGGTATATCGTCCGCAACACGCCAGGCGTTACCGGCTTTGTCGGTAGCGGCACCTCGCCAACTCCAGTTTCCGAGGCAGAAATTACCAAAATTAAAAAGCGCATGAACGTCGAGGATCCAAAACACCAAATCGACTTCACAGAAGGTGAGGTAGTCAACATTATCGACGGACCATTCAAGGGATTCGACGGCACTGTCAGCGAAATCGACTCAGCCAAAGGTACTCTCAAAATCATGGTCAGCATGTTCGGCCGCGACACACCAGTCGAGCTCGATGCTTTGCAAGTCAAAAAAGTCTAGGCCGCCAAGCAAAAATCCTATCACAGCAAGAGAGTTGACGCTCTGCAAAACCGTACAACTCGCCGAGCTTTAGCTTGCGTAATCTCGTAAAACACGCTATACTATAGCAGTTACGCACTAAATATCAGCTTCTCAATATATTTAGTAAAGGAAAATTATGGCAAAGAAAATTATCGGTAACTTGAAGTTACGTATTCCAGCTGGCCGAGCGACTGCGGGACCTCCGGTCGGTTCAACACTTGGCCAATGGGGCTTGAACATGATGGACTTTATCAATCCATTCAACGAAGCCACCAAAGGTATGATGGGCAAGGATGTCATCGTGCACATTCAAGTCTACGAAGACCGCACTTTCACCTGGAATTGTCTGGGACAGCCAGTCGACGACATGATCCGCAGCGCTATCGGTATTCAAAAGGGCAGCGGCAAGCCACACGTCGACAAAGTCGGCAAAATCACTCGCGCCCAGCTAGAAGAAATCGCCAAAACCAAGATGGATCAGCTCAACGCTATTGATTTAGACGGCGCCGTCAAGGTAGTTGCTGGTACCGCTCGCAGCATGGGCGTAGAAGTTGTTGACTAACTAAATAGTTTACACACTCCGGCGCCTAGGATATAATAGGCTAAGTGTCGGGGTGTGGCGCAGCTTGGTAGCGCGCACCGTTCGGGACGGTGAGGTCGCTGGTTCAAATCCAGTCACCCCGACCATTGAACCCGTACTCAAACCCGCGTCATGGTGAACCCGTGGCGCGGGTTTTTGTTTGGTTTTGAGGGTTTCGGGGGTGTTTTGAGCTTGTTCGGGCGTGTTCGGTTGTGTGCGGGCGGGGTCGTAGGGTCGGGTCTTGTGCCTGATGCGGCTTAGTGACACCTACCGGCGAGGTATTGATCTATGCTACAATTAGAATACAATGTACGATTGTTTTCGTTTCTTGGCGCATGAGGCAGGCTGGAGTATTATTCATCAATCTGGTTTCTTAGGCTGGCTGCTGACTCCAGTTAAGCAAGACCCGGCGGTTGTTCAAGAATTTCCCATATATATCCAAATCGGTCTTAAAGCGTCCGATATGTATCTCGACGTACCTGTCTGCGCAATAAATACCGTTTTGTTTCTTGTACTTTTTGGGCTGGGGTCCTACTTGATTTCATTCGGCATTAAGTCTCGCTCATGGCGCACGATGGGAATAATCCTCATTCTTGCTGGATTAGGATGGTATTTTGCGCTGCGCAACTACTATGCTATGTTTATCACCAAAGTTGTATATACGCTTGTCGCTTTAGCTTTTGCTGGCGGCGGTGTTGCTATAGGAAATCATAGACGCAGCATCATTGATACTACTCGACCATCATCACGGCTTTAACCAATCAACTCACAAAGATTTCTATACCGCTGGCGCTTAGTTGTGGTAGAATAGAATTATAAATTATGAAGGGTGAATTTTTGAATAAGCATAAGTTTAGCGTGCTTGTGATTACGCTAGCTTTTTCAGCGACATTAGGTCTAGCTACCTTCACTGGGCTAGATTATTACAAAACCGCTAAAGATATCAGAGCCAAAGAGCAGGAAACCGCCGACAAGCTCGCTGCCGCCCAGCAAAAAGTTTGGGTCGAAAAAGCCGCCCTCCGCAAGAAAGTCTTAAAAGACTACAACAGCACGATCATTGTTATTAACAAAAAGCACTGCTTCGAGCCAAAAACTTGGCAGCCGAATGATTTGGCGCCTATCGAAAAGGGAATATCCTTGCGCAAAGAGGCCGCTGCCCAATACAACGCCATGAAAGCCGCTGCAGCGCAAGCAAAAATGCCGTTAGCCTCGACTAGCGGCTACCGATCTTACAACGACCAAGTCGAAACTTATGACTATTGGGTCAAACATAGCAATCAAAAAGAAGCTGACTCCGCTAGCGCCCGGCCAGGCTGCAGCGAGCATCAAACTGGCTTAGCCGTCGACCTCAAGGCTGACAATTGCGTCCTGCAGTGCTTCGCCACTACGCTAACTTACAAGTGGCTGGCCGAGCACGCCGCCGAGTACGGTTTCATCCAGCGCTATCCTGACAACGCCAAAAATATCACCGGCTATGTCGTCGAATCTTGGCACTGGCGTTACGTCGGCCGCGAAACTGCTCAAGACATGAAAAAGCGCGAGATTAAAACTCTCGAAGAGTACTTCAATGTTACGGGCGGCGATTATTCAAATTAATTTTACGTAAATACGTCCTAGCCCTGATATACACCAAAACAAGAGCACGTTCAGGAAAAGCAGTCTGTTAGCTGCCAATCTGAACAACCGAACCGCCGATTTTGCGCCGAAAATAATCGTCGTGGCTGACATACAAAATTGCGCCAGCGTAGCGCTCAAGTGCCGCTTCCAATTCCTCAATTGAAGGCAAGTCCAGGTGATTGGTCGGCTCGTCCAGAATTAGTAATTGCGGCTCGTTCGCTAGCATGCTAATGAGCTGAAACCGAGCTTTTTGCCCGCCGCTCAAGCTAGCCAAAGGCACCGCGCCGTCGCTCTCAACAAAAAGGTAATCGCCCATCAGCTGGCGAATTTTGGTATCATTAATTTTCAACCCGCGATCGAGATACATCTGCTCAATCGCTCGCGCCAGCGGCAAGTTCAGATAAGTCGCCGCTATCTCTTGCTCGTAAATGCCAACGCGAATTTGCGGATCGAGATAGAGAGAGCCAGCGTAAACGATTGGGGCAAATTGAACAGTATTCTTAATCAAAGCCTGAGCTAGCTGGGGCGGGACTTGAGCCGTTTTACGAAGACGGCCAGAGGAAGCGGCGCTAGAAGACGCGTTTGCCATCAACGCTCGAATCAACGTCGTCTTGCCAGTACCATTGCGGCCGCGCAGTTCAATAGCTTCGCCCTCGCGCAAATCGATATTAACACCTTCAAACAAAATCCGCTCATCGAAACCTAGCGCCAAATCGCGAGCTTCGACAAGCTTGCGCTGCGAACGCATAGCGCCGTCTCGCATATTCAAACGAATATTGCGAGCTTTGAATTTTTGATAGCGATCAGCTACTTTATAATCCAATTGCGCCACATTCTCTCTGTCAATCCAAAAAGTCGGCTTGTCGATTTTCTCCAGTTTCTCTAGCTCGGCCGCCGCTTGGTTCTCGCGCCGCTTGAATTGCGCAATCGTGCCAGGATCGCGGGCTTTCTCCTTTAGGCGGCGAAATTGCAGAACTTTGTCGCGCAAATTAGCAATCCGCCGTTCGGTTTGCTCATAATCCTGCATAGCATTGCCTGTCGCTGAAGCATTTTGACGCAAATAATCATCATAATTGCCGCGATAACTCGCCGACGCGCCATCGCGCAGCTCGACAATTCGATCAACCTCTGCCAGCACATCGCGGTCATGAGTGATGATCAACATAGCTTGGCGGGCGTTTTTCATCCAATCAATAAACTGCTTCTTGGCAATATAATCCATATGATTAGTCGGCTCGTCAATCAATGCTAGATCCGCTTGCGCATGCATGATCTTCACAACTTCGACCAGGCGTTTCTGCCCGCCGCTCAAAGCCGCTAATTGGCGCTCGCCAAAACCTTCCATCTGGAAATTTTTCAATTCCTCAGCCACCAGTTCTTCAACGCGGTAAAAATCCTTCTGTCCAAAGCGTTCCAACGCCTGGCTGTACTCCTCGATCTTGCGCATATCGCTACCCATCGCCGCTGGATAAGTCGTCAAAATGTGCCGCAGCCGCGTATATTCCGGCAGCCCGCGCAGGATATATTCCAGGACTGTAATATCACCCAAACTATGGTGTTCCTGCGCCGTCGCTACAATCGTGCTGCCGCGCCGAAAAATAATTGAGCCACTATAATCGCTATCCGCCCCTGCTAGCATGCCAAATAGCGTCGATTTGCCGACGCCATTACGACCAACCAGCCCAACTTTCTCACCGTCATCTACACCGAACGCGACATTACTCATTAGCAACTTACTACCAAAGCTTTTCTCGGTAATGCGGATATCAGCTATCATTGAGTTATTGTATCATAAATATAGCGATAAAGCATTGAAATTATGCGTATTTTGTGATATAATTAAAAGATGGATAAAGATCCTTCCGGGAGCGAGGGAGCTGAAGTTATTGATATTGCTCCTTACATTAAAGATAGAACTCCACGAAATATAGGAGAGGTGGTTTATGCGTCGTTTTCGAGAGGAGGAGGCGAGCAGAAAGAAGAACCAGGCTCGTCTGAAAAAGCTCCAGTTTATGATATATTTAGCGGCACTACGCAAAAAGACCGCCTTAGAGAACAGCTAGACGACGCCATACAGCAAATCAAAGCTTTGCCAGAACAGCAAAAAGACGTAAATGCATATTTAGAACAGATCGATAAATTACTCGACAATATTTACCAAGATCTTGATGACGACCAAAAACTAGAATTAGCTGCGCAATTAACATACGCACTGAGCAGGTGTCACGAGAACGTTTCCCGCGTAGCGATACCTTATCCAAACCTGCTCAAAATAATCGGTGTCGCTGCAAAATTAAGGACAAACCGTCACCCTGCAGCTCAAGCTAGTCAATCAAGAGCCTTGTATATACTTAGTCTCATGCCAGGTGCACACGATTTTGAGAACGGTACCTACACACCGCCAGAACAATAAACCTGTTATAATTAACATATGTCTAAGAAATCTAGCGCTAAGACAAAAAAGCTAGCTACTCAAACGATTGTTAACCGTCGAGCACGATTCGATTATGAACTGGGTGACGAGATCGTGGCTGGGCTTAGTTTAACCGGGCTTGAAGTGCGAGCCGCCAGGGAAGGCCACGTCCAACTCAAAGGCTCGTATGTCACGATACGCGGCGGCGAGCTGTGGCTCAACAACGCTAGTTTCAGCTTGCGACAAAACGAACGCGGCACGCCAAATACGCGTACTGTCGACACTAGTCCGCGCAAACTGCTCGCCAGTCGGCGCCAAATCGACCAACTAGCTGCTCGCAAAAAAGAAGGCTTCACTATCGTTCCAACCAAACTGCTTACTAGCGGACGCTATATCAAATTAGTCATTGCTCTAGGCAAGGGCAAGAAACGCTACGACAAACGCCAAGCTATCAAGCGGCGCGATCTAGAACGCGAACACAGCCGCATTTTGCGCAAATTTTAGCTGCGCCGAATACACCGAATCTCGCGCCCTGAACTGCTACTGTTCCTCTTCCAGTGCTTGATGGGACGAAACCAAACTTTCATACAGCTCAACCATCTTTTTGGCCATCGCCGTCGAATCAAACTTCTTGGCAACGCTCAACGCGCCGCGCGATAATTCCTCGATTTTCTCTGGGTGCGCAAACAAATCATTAAATACCTTTGCGAAATCTTTGCCCTCAATACCATCAGTCAAGACAGCGTTGCGCTCAGTCAAAGCCTCGGTCATCCGTTCGTCACAGTAAACAATCGGCAAACCGCTAGCCGCCGCCTCCAAGAAAGTCATTGGCTGGTTGTCAAAATGATACGACGCCAGCGAGAATACATCAGCCTGCTTGAGCATCGCCGCTACCTCGTCGCCCGAACGCATACCAGCGAAAATTACTCGATCGCCGACGCCCAACTCCTCAACGCGCTGTCGCAATTCCTCCTCGTACGGACCGCCGCCGACTAAAACTAGTTTAACTTTTTTGCTGCGAATGTGCGGCATGGCCTCGATGAGAGTGCGCTGGCGTTTCTCTGGACTCAGCCGCGCCACCGAAATGATGAACTTTTCACCTGGACGCTTTTCAATTGGCGAATCAGCCACCGACGCTTTTTTATAGCGCTTGGTGTCGATACCGTTCGGGAAAACGTAGCATGGCACCGTCAAGCCGCCATCTTCAATCAGCATCCGCTCAAGGTGTTTCGACGGCGCAATACAAGCATCGCACTTATTAGCAAACGCCGCCATCAGCCGCCAGCCCTGGCGCGACATGATATCTTTGATAGTACTTTTGCTCATTGAGCGCAACTGCTCGCGCGAGGCTTTCGGCAAAATCGGCCTTGTTCTCAGCACTACTGGAAACGCCGCTGTCGCCGCAATCAAGCCAGAAGTCACCATAAACGGATAATCATTAACTAATTCAACATAAAGTGTGTGAATAGTCGTCACATGCGGTATATTCTGCCGCTTAGCCACGCTGTGCGCCAGTACGCCCATATAAAATTGCATTTGGCTATGCACGATATCAAACTGGTATTCATCGAGTTTCCTGGCTAGGCCAGGGTAAATAACCGCCATTTCACGCTTATCAAAAACATAATTCTTGGCTGATGGCAAGCGAATGACGTGATCATCGTGGTCTTCGTAGCCTTCGCATTTTGGCGCTACCACGAAAACCTCATGCCCAAGCGACTCCAAAGCCTGCTTATAGTTCAAAGTCGATGTTGCCACACCATGCACCGATGGCAGGTAATCGTCAATAAAAAAAGCGATTCTCATAACTCTCCTTATTATACCACACGCGCCAACCCCAGAGACAAGAGGTAGAACACAGCTCTTTAGCTATCCGGATAGAATTCAATTGCTTCGAACTGCAAAATATGGCCAGCTGACGGGGCGCTAATAATCTGCGTTTCAGGCAATAACTGGCGGATAATTCCAGGTGTTTTCGAAGTAATGATATTGTCTTTACCGCCCAGAATCACCGTTACGCGCCGCTGGCTATCAAACGGCACACCTTCGACGAAAGGATTTTGCTCGTACAGCATAGTAGTCAAAATTTCAGAATCACGCAAAGTCAAATAATCCTTCTTGTAGCTCTCTGACTCACGCAGCCACTGCCAAGCTTCCTGCCGGCGGGTTTTCAACGCAAGCACAGTACGAATATTTTGGATAGGCTTGCTGTTGTAGATGTACCAACCAGGCTTTTCAGGAAAATTATTAGACAACCTTTGCAACATATTTGCAAGATGAGTAGTGTCTGGCGTCGGGCAAGCCATAACAATCTTCGCCGCCGACGGAACTCTGCCAGTGCGCAGCGCATGATAAATTATCGATGACGAAAACGAATTACTGACAATCAAATCTGGCGTTCGGCCGATTTGCGCCAGAACTTTAGTAAACCAATCGCCCAGATCTTCATAACTTTCCAGGGACGGGCGCACCGACCCGCCATGCCCTGGTAAATCTATCGCGTACACCGCGTAGCCAAAATTGACGTACCGCTCGGCTAGCGGCATCATGTCTATTTTGCCACCAGTCACGCCGTGGAGCAGAATCGCAGTTTTATCGGCGCCAGTATTACACTCAAGCCAGCAAACTCCGTCGACTGTCTGGTCCCGGCAGCCTAATTCATCGTATAATTCTCTCAAAGTTGGAATTTCGGACATAATACCATTATACTAGTTTTATGAAAATTAGCATTATTATTCCTTGCAAGAACGAATCTGGCGTCGTCGAGAATCTCTTGGACTCGCTAGTCCGACAAACGCGCCCGGCAGACGAGGTGATCGTAGTAGACTCGAATTGCACCGACGACACCATCGCTCGAGCCAAGACATACACCAAAAAACTCCCGCTAAAAACCGCCGCCGCAACCCAAGCAGGCCCTGCGCACGCTCGCAACCGCGGTGCCAGCAAGGCAACAGGCGACATGCTCATCTTTGCGGATGCTGACTTAATCCTTCCGGAGTATTTTTTGCAAAAATTTGAAGAACAAATTAACAAAAAGCACCTTCAAGTAGGCAGTTTCCTTCAGCGGATGCAGTCAAACAAATTCGG
>ERZ773214.873-NODE-873-length-18654-cov-3.357008_pt1 | contig 18654 bp, 11 predicted proteins | sample MGYA00511238_ERZ773214 | MGnify/ENA primary metagenome ERZ773214 (study PRJEB29015, sample SAMEA2738157) | human oral metagenome | biome: human oral; feature: human-associated habitat; material: saliva | place: China | collected 2259 ... | reverse complement strand
GCAAGTGCCTTTCTTCTCTCTGTCTGGTTCTGATTTTGTAGAGATGTTCGTAGGGGTGGGCGCTTCTCGTGTGCGCGATCTCTTCAAACAAGCTAAAGAAAAATCTCCATCTATTATATTTATCGACGAGATTGATGCTGTAGGTCGTCGTCGTGGTAGCGGTATGGGCGGTGGTCATGATGAGCGGGAGCAGACCCTGAACCAAATCTTGGTAGAGATGGATGGCTTTGAGAAAGATCAAAATGTCATCGTCCTAGCGGCAACTAACCGAGCTGATGTGCTGGATCCGGCTTTACTACGCCCCGGTCGGTTTGATCGACGGGTAAATATCACCTTGCCGGAGCGTCAGGATCGCCTGGCTATCCTGAAAGTACACTTCAGAGAGAAGCCGACTAACGCTGATGTCGACTTAAACGCCCTAGCAGCTAAGACGGCCGGTATGTCGGGAGCAGACCTAGCTAATATCGCTAACGAGGCGGCCATTCGGGCAGCTCGCCTGGACAAGAAAGAGATAGATAATTCTGATGTCACTGAGGCACTTGAGAAAGTGGCGATCGGTCCGGAGAGGCGCAGTAATATCATGCGTGAGAAGGACAAGATCATGACAGCTTATCATGAAGGTGGGCATGCTCTAGTGGCGCAGGTACTACCGGATAGCGACAACGTCCATAAGGTGACCATTATTCCTAGGGGTGCTACCGGCGGTGTCACTTGGACAATCCCCGAGCATGATCGACCTTATACCAGTATGTCAGAGTATAAAGACGAGTTGGCACGGGCGATGGGTGGTCGGATTGCCGAGGAGGTTATCTACGGTCGAGACCATGTCACGAGTGGTGCCAGCTCAGACTTGCGTCATGCTACGGCGATTGCCCGAGATATGGTGATCGAGCAGGGTATGGGTAAGCGACTGAGTGACCAATCTTTCCACGAAGATGAGGGTGGACTGATGATGGATCGGATTACCAGGGAGAAGCCCTACTCAGATAAAACCGCCGAGGAGATTGATCAGGAGATTCGTGACCTGATCGAGGAAGCGACTAGGCGAGCCCGGGATATCATCAAGACGAATCGAGCTCTGCTGGAGAAGCTGAAAGATGCTCTCTTAGAGCATGAGACACTTGATGCTGATGAAGTAGCGGCAATCTTAGACGGTATGGTCTTACCGGAAACGGCGAAGCTATACTAAGAGGGGCGACATGTTATTTCTGAGCGGAGATAAGCTAGTCGCCGACCGTAATAAAATCCAGCGTCAACGTCGACGCAATCGGGCGCTGGTGGCTATCGCTCGAGCTAATCAGAAGATGAGTGTTCGCCTGGCGGCAGTCATCTTGTCCAGCTCGACTTTGGTCTCAGCTTTGCTAGGGATCTATCGAGATCGTTTGCTTAATTCGATGTATCTTGATACCTACAAGGTGGGGATAGATGCCTATACGGTGGCCTTTACCATTCCCGACTTCATGTATCTGCTCTTAGTCAGTGGGGCGCTGGCAGTGACCTTTATCCCGGTCTTCAACTCTCGTCTGGCCAAGAATAATCGGGAGAGTGCCTGGCAGATGAGTGCCAGCCTGATCAACTTCTTAGCGTTGGTCACTATGGTGACCTCGGTGTTGATCATGATCTTTGCTCCGATCTTAGTTAAATATGTCGTCGGACCGGGACTGTCGGAGTCGGGTCAAGAGCTGGCTATCAGTATGATGCGAGTGATCGCCATTAACCCCTTCCTGTTTGCTGTGGCGACGGTCATTTCCTCAGTGCAGCAAGCGGTTGGGCGGTTCGTCTTTAACGCCCTGGCTCCAACTATGTATAACTTAGGCATTATTATCGGGGCGATTTGGTTTACCGGTGGGATCAATCTATTCGGTCATCAGATCTTTGGTGGCGGGATCATGGGTGTGGCGCTAGGAGTGGTGCTGGGAGCGGTACTCCAGCTAATCGTATCCAGTCTGGGGCTGCTTGGGCTAGGCTTTGACTATCGGTTTAAGATTTACTGGCGCAATCGGGGCTTTCGCAAGATCCTGACCTTGTTGCCAGCCCGCTCGGCTGATCAGGGGCTTGACTATGTCAGCTCGATCATTGACACCAACCTAGCTAGTCGGATGGCGGATGGGACGATCCGGGCTTATCAGCAGGCAAGCACACTCTATAATATGCCGATTAACTTGGTGGGGGTGGCGATTGCTACGGCTGCTTTTCCTCAGCTGACTGAGCGAATCGGCGAGGGGCGTCGAGACTTATTTGCTAAGGAGCTTCGTTCGGCGATGCGGATGATCATCTGGTTTAGTCTACCGATTGCCATGCTGATGTTCTTCTGTCGGGGGTATATTGTCTCTATCATCGACCGGGGTGGTAATGGAACTATCGCCATGCTCTTAGGCATCTTTTGTTTAGCTATCTTTCTCAGATCGGTCTTTCACATTATGTCGCGGAGCTTCTATGCCTTCCAAGACACTAAGACGCCCTTATTAGTATCACTGGTGACCTTGGCTGTCTCGGTCGGGTTGGAGATCTGGCTGGTCTTCGGCTGGCATATGGGGGCGGGGGGTATCGCTTGGGCACAAGTGATCTGGGCGCTTTTGGAGTTGACCAGCCTAACGGTACTAATCTTGCGTCGGGTGCCGAACCTATTTGATAGTGAGTTCTGGCACAAGATCAGTCGGATGCTGATTGCTTGTGGTGTGATGTCGGTCGTTACTTACTTGATGGTACAGCGGATCAATCTGAAGTTTGAGAACCAGAATATGATCATGGTATTAATCCCGCTAGCTGTTATCGGGACGGTTAGTATCCTGGTTTATCTTGGTGTATCTCGACTGCTAAGGATTGAAGAGGCGGAGCCGATCATCACCAAGCTAGGTCGAATAGTGAGCGGGCGCTTCATGCTGGGTAAAGATAAATGAGTAGTCTGGCGAACTTGCGCAACTTTTGCATCATTGCTCATATCGATCATGGTAAATCGACCCTGGCTGACCGGATGATGGAGCTAACCGGTACAGTGGAGGAGCGGGCCATGAAGCAACAGCTGCTTGACTCGATGGAGCTGGAGCGGGAAAAGGGCATTACCATCAAACTATCACCGGTTAGAATGCACTATCGGGGCTATGACCTTAATCTAATTGATACGCCGGGGCATGTCGACTTTTCTTATGAGGTATCACGCTCGCTAGAGGCCTGCGAAGGGGCAGTGCTGGTGGTTGATGCTACTCAGGGCATCCAAGCTCAGACTCTGACAAATGTCTACTTAGCGATGGAGGCTAACCTGACTATCATCCCGGTACTTAATAAGATTGATTTGCCGGCCTCGGATACAGCCAAAGTCAGCGCTCAGCTCATCAGTCTGCTAGGCTGCGAAGAGGCGGATATTATCAAAGTCAGTGCTAAGACAGGGCAGAATGTTGACCAGGTGCTAGAGGCGATCATCAAGCGTATTCCGGCACCGCAGGGCGACCAAGTGGCGCCGACCAGAGCGCTAATCTTTGACAGCTACTACGACGATTATCGGGGTGTTGTACTGTATGTGCGGCTGGTTGATGGGCAGCTAGCTAAAGGTGCTTCTATTCGGATGATGGCGACCGGGGCGAAGGCATTAGCACTGGAAGTAGGACACCTGGCGCCGGGCATGACGGCTGATTCGGCTCTGACGACCGGTCAGATCGGCTATATCGTGACTAACCTCAAGACGACTCGGGAGGCTCGGGTTGGTGACACGGTAACGGTCGGGTCGGGCGAGTCGGACTCGACCAAGATTAAGCCCCTGCCGGGCTATCGGGAGGTCAAGCCGTTCGTCTATGCCGGCTTTTTCCCTACCTCCAATGAGTACTACGATGCTCTGAAAGAAGCAGTCGAGAAGCTGAGTCTGAGCGATAGCGTTTTACACTACACACCCGAGAATTCACCGGTGCTGGGTTTCGGTCTGAGGCTTGGTTTCTTAGGGTTGCTTCATATGGACATCGTGCGAGAAAGGCTGGAGCGGGAGTATGGACTGGAGCTCATCGTCACTAATCCCTCAACCAGCTATCAGGTCAAGCTAACCGATGGCACGGCGCTAACTATCGAATCGGCTGACGAGCTACCTGATCGGAGTAAGGTAGTCAGCATCGCTGAGCCGTGGATTGGTGGTGAGATAGTAGTGCCGGTTGATTACGTTGGCTCGGTCATCCAGCTGATCGTCAAGAAGCGAGGGCTACAGAAGAACATTAGCTACATCGGTGAGCGAGCGGTGATTGATTTCGAAGCGCCGATGGCAAACCTGCTGACTGACTTTTACGACCAGCTCAAGAGCTTGACTTCGGGCTATGGGACGTATAACTACGACTTGATTGGCTACCGAGAAGGTGATCTGGTGCGGGTTGATTTCTACGTAGCCGGTGAATTGGTATCGGCGCTCAGTCTGATGTGCCATCGCTCTGAGTCGGCTAAGCTAGGGCGAGAAGTAGTTCGTAAATTAAAGGAGGTAATTCCTAGGCAACAGTTTGCCGTCAGCTTGCAGGCGGGCATTGGTGGTAAGTTTATCGCTCGAGAAGATTTATCATCTTATCGTAAGGATGTCACGGTTAAGATTCACACCGGAGATCCTGACAGACGAGCCAAGCTGCTTGATAAGCAACGGCGAGGTAAGAAGCGGATGAAGCGCTTTGGTAAGGTTGATATCCCCGCCGACGCCTTCACGGTGATGCTCAAGCGAGACTGAGTGAAAGACGACATCCTACTGACAATTTAGGTGACTTGCCACCGAAATTGTCAGTAGATACCGGGTTTTGTTAGACCTGATAGAGTGATATCTCTACTACTAAGCTAATAGTTTAGTTATGACATCTCTCTATCTAGACTATCTTCATTTAGCAGGAAGTCCAGAATGTTTATGATGACAATGCCGTTCTCTTCACGGCCCGGTAGCATCAGATCGCCGGTGACGATGATTCTTTTGAAGAAGTCGTCGATATTATTAAGCGGACGAGCTTCAATTGCTCTCTTCTCGGTATCGTTTATGGTGAGTGCCGACTGGATGTAATATTTACGGTCGCCTTGGTTAGCCACGAAATCGATTTCGACATGCTTCTTGCTCTTTTCCATAGTCTTTAGGTTACGCTCATAAATCTCTACAACTCCGACATCAACCTGATAACCACGGTGACGGAGCTCATTATAGATGACATTCTCCATAATATGATTCTCTTCTATCTGGCGGAAGCCAACAAACGAGTTGCGAATACCGATGTCGGTGAAGTAGTATTTCACCGGAGTATCCATATACTGTTTACCCTTGACATCAAATCTCTTGGCACATTCGATGATATACGACTCCTCTAGCTTGCTGAGATAATCGTTGATAGTATTATGGCTCAGACTTACGTTTACCTTGCTCTTAAAAGTATTCTCCAGCTTATACGGGTTAGTCAGTGAGCCGACACTGGAGGCAACGATCTCGATAAGCGATCGGAGAGCAGTATCATTTCTCACGCTGTGACGTTCGATGATATCTTTGAGATAGATGTTTTGCTGAACCTCGTTTAGATAGGACATCTTTTGCCTGCTGTCGGAGTAGTGCATGGTGAGAGGGAGGCCACCATAGCGGATGTATTCCTGCCAACCATCATACTTATTACTATCATAAGCAGTCATAAACTCAGCAAAGCTAAGCGGATACATATGAATCTGCTCACTCCTGCCGCGAAACTCAGTCACGATATCACTCGAGAGAAACTTGGAGTTGCTGCCGGTAACATAAACATTCAGGTTGCCTTTAGCGAGGAAGCTACTGAGGACACTCTCAAATCTATTGACTAGCTGGATCTCGTCTAAGAGAAGAAAGTACTCGGAGTTATCCTTTACCTGATCTAAGATAAATGCGTGGAGAGCCTCACGATCGTGAAGCTTCTCATTTTCGAGTAACTCCAGGTTGAGATAGATGATATGATCCTCCGGCACTCCATCAGAGATCAGGTAATCCTTGAAGATAGGGTTTAAGAGATATGACTTCCCGCATCGACGGACGCCGGTGATTACCTTGATAAGGGGGATGCCTCTCCGATCAATTAGCTCCTTTAGATAAGTATCTCGTTTAATTTCCTTCATGTAGACTCCTTTTCTGCTCTAATTAAAGCACACATTTGTTACTATTGACAATTTAGGTGACTTGCCACCGAAATTGTCAGTAGGAATACATTCGACTACTGTTAGTGCGAACAACTACATACGCTTGTTATATGGATTTTAGTTGCTTCTTCCGGTGGGGTAACCGTGGCTTATGGGCTAACGACTGGTAAATGGGTAACATTATTTATGAGATAATGCGGGGCTTGTCCAGCTGATACCAAACAAAATCTATTTACCGAGAGAGCGTAATGACTTATTGATTTGTCCTAGATAAGGAATAGTCGTTGTATCCTGCTGTGGCCTGTCCAGCAGATGCTAGTAAAGCTAACTAATCATAATAAAGTATGATTATGCAGTTTCCTTGCTTAAGCGAGTAAAACGCTAGGCATCATGCTGGGCTGGGACTTGACATGGAGTGTTATTTTGCTACAATTAAGCTAATCACCATGACCAGACAAGCCTAAGGTTTCGACCGACCGCCGCTTCTGGTCATTTTATATTCCAGTTGATTCCTTGCTCCACCGATAATATTGATGCGATTACGATATTCTCTTAGCAAGCTGGAATATCGTTTATTAGGGCATATTAGTCCTCCGAGCTTACCTTTTCCTTCGAGGTATCTCGCCAAGCAACTAAAATCGCCGTCGCCGGATACGATAATAGCTTTATCGTATTCCTTGAAACATCTAGCTGAGGCGTAAAGCACCAATTCAGCGTCAACATTACCCTTATAGGTATACTTATCGTCAACCTTATACTTTACTGTTGGCTTAAAGACTAATGAGTAACCCATCTCTGACAGATGTGTGTAAAGCTGTTCATTTCCAGGTACCATTCCAATAAATAGATAAGCTTTCTCTACATGATATTTATTTTTGAGGTAGAGTCGAAACTTCTTAAAATCAAGCACCCAACCCTGAGATCTAATGCCAAGATTTAGATTCTGACTGTCGATGAATGCATATACTATGGGAGTTTTGTCCTTACGCTTCATGAGGACAGTATAGCAAGATTACTCATGGCTGTCATTTAGTACGTTTTATCCTCCAACCCATCATATATAAGTAAAAATGTGAAGATTTAACTTGGAGGTATGACTAATTAGCCGGATAAAAATGCGAAAACTTCTCGTTTTTACCAAGTTTTCGCATTTTTGCTGCTACATTATTAGACAAGATCCCTGACCACAATCCCAAAGTTCTTATCACTCTTGATCCGGAAGAAGTTTCCCGGCGAGGGGTGCGGCAAGTCAACGCAATCAACTGGCTGCTTAGCTGCTGAAGCTATAAGACCACGCCGTCGACGGACGGAGCTGCCACGTATCATCCAGCCACTATTCAACCTATGCTATCATCTATAGTATAAAGAGTCAGAGCAATTATGGGTATAGCAAAGTTAGGAAAACAGATAAAGGAACACAAGGTATTCGTAATTGTACCAATAGTTATCCTTATTGTAGTTGTGCTTGCCCGCACCTTTATCTGGAGGGATTACACCAATGAACGGGTGGAGATGGCTATATATTTGAAAGATAAGTACGGTGGTCAAGAGTTCGTAGTCGGGAAGCCGGTGCGAGAGGGAGCAATGTTTGCTATCGAGGGTTATTTAGTTGCCATAGCCCACCCCGCCAATAACAGTAAAATAAAGTTCAGAGTAATACACTCGTCGTCAGCCAGATATGATGGATACGCCGGAGCTGTCTGGTCTAACGAGGAATCAAAGAGACTAAAGCCGGAGATATACCGCCTATTTGGCAGTGACACCGACTACACCGTCGAGATAAAGTCAGCATTGGAACTTCAAAATGCGCAGGTAAACTTCGATGGTAAAATAATTGCTCTCGACGACATAGCCAAGATTTACGGCAAACAAATCCCCTACGGCTTAGCGATCAAAAGATTAAAGAAGAATCTGTCAGATGATGAAAAGGAAGACATCGTAAATAAACTGATTGAACTATCGGCGTCACTGCCGGATAAAACGGACACTGCCGTCACATATATATCTGAAACAAGCGAGAAGAGAGAGTATGGCCTGGCGGTGCCACTTGATAACCTTCGTAAACTAAACAACAGACAGGATAAAATTAACCTATTCAGTGAATGGAAGGTAGGCGAATCGCAGGATCAGGACTTATATTAGGACGGATTTCATTAGTATTTAGCTTAAATCAGCAGAATTTCCTAATCTTTAGATATACGATGGCGGATGTAAGGTATGAAGCCGGCGGCGGAAATTAATGATATTACAAACGCCGAGACGACCTCATGATTAGAGTTCCACAATGCACTCCAAAACGGCGGTGATGTCATGGACTGTAAAACGACCAGAAAGTTATTCATTGTATGTACGGGCAACAAATTATTAATGCAATAGGCGAAACCAACTACGGTACCGGCAACGGCAATGATGCCGAGTATAACTCGATCAAGGATCGCAGGATAACTTCTAGTAATTAATCCATATGTCCCCCAAGTGATAAGGGCGGTAAGAAGTCCCGTAATGCATGATACGGAGTGTTGTCGCCAAAGGAACGACCATATACCGATAGTGGCAGGGATACCTATCGCAGCCGCCACTAAAAGGGCGATACATCTAACGTAGCGCTTAGGTGCGGAGTTGTTGAAAGGAAACTTCTCCGGCTTCTCTGCAGTAGTCGTAGTGCCGATCATGTGAGAGGAATAGTACGGGACAGTGCACACCTCCCTAGGTACTTCCTCTTCGTGGGCGTGTTGTCGCAATTCTAGCTTAGATGCATAGAGCATACTCTCGGCGATTATTGTCAGAGCAGCGTCCGGCTTGATGATGTCTCCGGCTGAGACAATGGCTTTTTGCAACATTACACCATAACAGCCGGGCCATTCAGATGCAGATGGGATAATTCGCTTGAGGTGATCTGTGCAACTATTCCATAGCTTAGTTATTGATTCTTTTGATAGCACCTCCGGGCGATATTGATCAGGCATCCTGATGACACCGAATCTATCGCTACCCATGGTCTCCATACTGTATTTGATACAATCCTGGATATCAAAGTCACGAAAGACTTGTTCTTGTCCGATCTGCTTCATACCTCCGCCAACAATAGACCATGGCGAGTACTGTTCGCCAAATAGCTTCTGTAGGATTGCATCGCCGGCATAGTATGTCTCACCACCTTTAACTCGCAAGGTGAGAATTGTCCCGGGATCATCTGCCATAGCTGCCATCTGGCAGGCACACCCTGCCATCAGGCTAGAGATGTATAATAGTAGCTCGATAGACATCTTTTTATCCTTAGAATTGTAAACCGGTCGCATGACAAAGTTAAACATCTCTTGCCCGCCGAATTCCATGCGTTCCTCCGGGCTCAGCTGAGCAAGCTGATATCTGAGCGACTCAATCAATACGTCGTTCGAGACTCCTGATGATTTATCCTCTATGTCTGCCAGTGATTTTGTTTCCCTTGATGTCATGATACCCCTGATACCTAGCTAATTTACAGACATTATACACGATGAGTGATAAGCGTGTACTAGCTTTGTGCCAGTTTACCGCATAGCTTAGCGTGTAGTGAAATATAGTACATTCTACCAAATGAGCATTCAGCTTATGCTATTATATACCGTATAGAGAGCGAGAAAATATGGGTGTAGCAAAGTTAGGAAAACATATAAAGAAGCACAGGGCACTTGTGGTTATACTAATAATTATCCTCATTATAGTCATACTCGCTCGCACCTGCATCTGGAGAGACTATACCAAAGAGCAGATAGAGATGGCTAAATATCTGAAAGACAAATATAATGGTCAAGAATTTGTAGTAGAAAAACCGGAGTTAAAAGGTGCTATGCTGGGTATTGAAGGATACTTCTCTGCCACGGCTTATCCAGCCAACAACAGCAAAATTAGATTCACTGTAATGTATTCGCCGTCAGACAGGTATGACGGGTATGCCGGGGCTATTTGGTCTAACGGAGAATCAGAGAGACTAAAACCAGAGATATATCGTCTCTTTGGCAAAGACACTGACTACACCGTCGAGATAAAGTCAGCGATGACCCTCCAGACTGCAAAAATAGATATGGATATCCGTGGTAAAATCCCCACTTTCAAAGATGCAGTTAAAAAATATGGCAAACAAATCCCCTATGGCTTAACCATCAAGAGGCTGAAGAAAAACCTATCAGACGACGAGAAAGAAGATATCGTAAATAAGCTGATTGAGATATCAACCCTACTACCGGATGAGACGGATATAACAATTAAATACTTCTCTAAATTTGAGAGGGTGAATAGATACGGCTTGATTGTCCGACTGGATGACCTTCGTAAGTTAAATAGCAGGCAAGATAAGATTAACATGTTTGAAGGATGGAGGGCAGGCGGATGGCAAATTTAACATTGGAGCAGTATCTGGGACTGTGTACATTAGATTTTGATGTCTTCAATGGTTTTGATGCTAACAGTCAGCATAAACCAAAACTAAGTGAATTTAACGCTATACGCTATTCTAAATTAGAATATAAGGCCCTAGAGAAAATAAAAGATAAATGGGTGGTCATTGGTTTTAACCCTAACACCCTATCCGGTATGGGTGCGGTTGCTATCCAGAACCTTGATACGAAAGAGGTAGTTATCGCTTATCGGGGTACTGATGCGATTGAGCGTAATGTCAAAGAGGCAATAAAGGATTATGAGGCAGACCTAGCGATTGCCTCGGGCGGCAATAAAGTGGTCGAAGACGGGCTGAACCAATTCCAAGATGCATACAAATTTTACGAGTGCATCAAGAAGAATACTGGTATCACTGATCCCAGTAAGATTACTATTACCGGACACTCTCTCGGCGGCGGGCTAGCGCAGTATGTAGCATACAAGACGAAAGGTCAGCACCAGACGACAACCTTTGACGCAGTCGGCATAGGGCAGGTACTACCGGGTGTGAACCCGAGAGATTATGATTATTCAATAACAGACTATGTCAATGAAAATGATATCATAGGGCTATACGGTGAACAGCTTGGTCGCACCATCTACATTAAAGATGTCGGCAGTACCGAATCTCAGAAACGAAATAGAGATGCCATCATACTTCAGCGGTCCACCTTCAGAGCTATTAACGATGCCGTTAAGGAAGGTAAATTACCGGATACTATACTCCGGGTAGCCGAATACACTTCTAGAGAAATGGTGCGGTCGATGCAGAACTCCTTTGAGGATATCATTCTTGATCCACATCGACCCAGCAGTCTCATTGATATAAATACCGGCAAGCTTGCTCAGAGAGTTTCTTGCGGCAACCCTATAGTATCAGCACTAGGAAAGGGCACGCAGGTTATCCTTAAGGCTCATAAAGACATAAATGATGGTCTCTACTTTGTGCTTATCGAGATTCCGGCAGCGGGAGTGAAGACGGTTATATCAATAGGAAAGACTGCGATAAATATTGTGATTAATACAGCTAAATCTGTTTTCAAATTTGCATGCGATGTAGGCGACGCTGAATTTTATGCTATAAATGACGCCGGAGCATACCTGGGCAATAAGGCGACCGAACTAGTTAATTCACTTCTCCACCAAGCTAGCACTATCCCTGTCAGGATTGATCCAATCGTCCTAGACTTGAGTGGTCTTGGTATCACCACTAAGTCCGTCGCTGACGGTGTTTACTACGACATGGATAATAACGGCTTCTTAGAGAAGACCGGCTGGGTCGATGCTAAGTCAGGCATCTTAGTGCTGGACAAGAATAATGACGGCAAGATTGAGACGGGCAACGAACTCTTTGGCGATCGGACTATCCTGGCTGATGGCAAGACTGCCTCTAGCGGCTTTGAGGCGCTAGCTACTCTAGATTCGAATCATGATGGTGTAATAGATGCGAAAGACAAGCTATTCTCACAGCTACGCATCTGGGTGGACAGGAATGGTGATGGCATTTCGGATAAGGACGAGCTAGTCACTTTGGCCCAGGCGGGTATCAAGTCGCTCAACCTCAAGCACAAGGAGATAAACCAGCTAGATGCTAACGGTAATACTATTGCTCGGGTCGGTTCGTTTACCCGCACTAATGGCAAGGTAGCTGATATGAAAGAGTACCTGCTGGCTCGAAGTACCTCGGACGTGAAGATGGTGAACTCTGTCAAGATACCTGACGATATCATGGAGCTACCTGAGATTCGTCCTATAGGTAATACCTATTCATTGCGCCAAGCGATGGCTAAGGATAAATCCGGCAAGCTCAAGCAGCTAGTTCAGAGCTTTACCGCTGAGAAGAACGTTGCTAAGCGCCGAGCTATCCTAGAGGATATCCTCTTCACCTGGACGGGTGTGGCTAAGGTTGACCCGGCCAGTCGGGGTGGACTAATCGACGCCAGGAGACTGGCTGCTCTCGAGATAGTTACCGGTACGAGCTATCGTAATTCGCCGACCAGTTCCCCGACTAGCCAGGAAGCACCGATTCTAGAGCAGGCTTACGGTAATCTGGCGGAAAGTATCTACAATATGCTATCGCTACAGGATGGCACGATGGACGGCATACTTCGTAAGTTTACCTACCACATAGACTTATCCTCTGACGGCAATCCAATCAAACTGGATATAGCTAGCGTCAAGGCGTATTTGGATGGTCAGCTGAAGCAGAATAGGCAAGAGGGTGAGAGACTGCTGGGTGAGGTGACTCGCATCCTTAAGAACCGTGGCTTGGTGACAGAGAAAGAGTTCAGTAGTCTGCGAGACTACTACGCCAGGAAGTCTACCTACTACCAGAAGATCATTGACACCACGCCGTTTACGACCGCCAGGGGTACAGCTAAGGACGATGTGATGAGCGGTGCGGTGGATAGGGATAACATTATTGCCGGTAACTATGGTGATGATACCATCTATGGGTCAAACGGGGTGAACATCCTCTACGGCGAAGCCGGCAATGATAGCCTATACGGTGGCAGTAATAACGACACTCTCATCGGCGGTAAGGGCAATGACTACCTACAAGGCGGCCATGGCAACGATACCTACATCTTTTCTAAGGGTGATGGTAAAGATACCATCTATGACGAGGACTCAACTAAAGGTAACCTGGATACCATCCGCTTCGGCGCCGGCATTAAACCGACTGACCTGATATTTAAGTATGTAAATAATAGCCTACAGATTAGTCAACACGGTTCGACAGACTCTGTTACCGTTAACTCATGGCAATATGGTGAGTCATACCAGATCGAAAACGTCCGGACGGCTAATGGTAGTATGATTACCAACACCCAAGTGGATAAACTAATCCAGGCGATGGCAACCTTCCAGCACGATACCGGCATGAGTTGGGAGCAAGCGCTAAAAAGTCAGCCGTCGAAAGTGCAGACCATTCTTCAGGATTACTGGACCATCCCCAGCGCTTAAGCTTGGCTGGGTCTACTGCCTCTGATATATTTTAGGTCAGAGGCAGTAGATGAGAGGGAAGAGCAAGCAGAATGACCCAGGGATAATACCGTTGGACGATGGTGTCAATATTGACGCAGACACGATAGTGCATCGTCATAGAATAGATTTTGTTGACAGTCCGGACGCCGGCACTGATCCGGGGCTATACTGCTTCATGACGATTGCTCAGTTTCATGGTATCCCGGTCGACCCTGACCAGATTGTTCACACATTAGCGATCAATCCAAAGGTCGGTATGACCGAAATGGATATGCTTCGGATGGCTAGGCTGATGAAGCTAAAATCTAAAGCGGCTGATGTCAAATACAAACAGCTTAAGAAGCTACCCATGCCCGTGGTCGTGGGTATGAAAGAGGAGAGGTTTGCCGTACTGGCGCAGATCGCTAATGATGAAGATGGTAGCAGCAAGGTGCTGATCTTGATGCCGGACGGTACACCACCGCAAATTATGTCGGAGGGCGATTTCTGTCGTAAATGGACCGGTCGGGTGCTGCTCTTCACTCAGCGTTTCTGGAAAGAAGCGGATCGGAAGTTTAACCTCAAATGGTTCATCCCGACGATCATTAAGTATAAAAAGCCACTACTTCAGGTGCTACTGGCTGCTCTGGTGGTGCAGGTGATCGGTATCTTTACGCCGATCCTAATGCAGGTAGTGATAGACAAGGCACTGGCTCATCATAGTGTCTCCACTCTTGATGTGATAGTCGGCGGGCTGATAACGATTGCTCTATTCGAGGGGGCGCTTGGCGTAGCTCGCAACTATATCTTCACTCACACTACATCACGGATAGATGTCATTCTCAGCTCTCGTCTGTTTCGTCATCTGTTTGCGCTACCGCTACGCTATTTTGAGACACGGCGAGTTGGCGATACTACGGCGAGGGTATTTGAGCTGGAGCGTATTCGCACTTTCCTGACCGGCACGCCGATGACCGCCCTGATAGATATCTGCTTTATGTTTGTATATATCGTAGTAATGCTCTTCTATAGCTCAACTTTAACTTGGGTGGTGATTGGCAGCCTGCCGGCTTTTGCCATCTTGTCTGGTGTTATTACGCCGCTATTACGTCAACGTCTAGATGAGAGATTCGATACCGGTGCTGAATCGCAGTCGTATTTAGTCGAGTCAATCAGCGGGGCGCAGACTATCAAGTCATTCGCTCTTGAGCCTCAGCTGCAGAAGAATTGGGAGGGGAGACTAGCTAACTATGTCAGAGCTAGCTATCGGACTAACCTGCTAGCAGGTAACGCCAGTGCACTAGGGCAACTAATCCAGAAAGTCTTTGACATTATTATCTTGTGGGTGGGGGCGCATATGGTGATGGCGGGTAGTCTAACGATTGGCGGGCTGATTGCTTTTCGGATGCTAAGCGGTCGGGTTAGTGGACCGGTACTAAGATTGGTTCAGTCATGGCAGGATTTCCAGCAGACAGGTATATCGATGAAGCGTCTGGGTGACATCTTTAATACTAAGCCGGAGCCAACTCTCGACCCAAATAAGTCACGCTTGCCTCGGATCGTAGGTGATATTCGTTTCGAACATGTGCGGTTTCGCTATGCCCCGGATGCCCCGGAAGTCATTCGTGATGTATCGTTTGGTATTCGTCCAGGCACAGTTGTAGGCGTGGTTGGTCGGAGCGGGTCGGGTAAGAGTACCATATCAAAGCTGCTACAACGACTATATGTGCCGGAGTCGGGTAAAATCTTGATCGACGGGGTTGATATCGCCACTACCGATCCGAGCTGGTTGCGTCGTCAAATTGGCGTGGTATTACAGGAGAACTTTCTGTTTAATGCCAGCATCCGAGACAATATTGCCGTGCATGTACCGGGTAGCAGTATGGATGATATCGTGCGAGTAGCTAAGATAGCCGGTGCGCACGAGTTTATCACCGAGTTGCCGAGTGGCTATGATACGATCGTCGGCGAACAGGGCGAGGGCTTGAGTGGCGGACAAAAACAGCGTATCGCCATAGCTAGAGCTCTACTGCACGACCCTAAGATACTTGTTTTCGACGAGGCGACCTCAGCATTAGACTATGAGTCTGAGAATATTATCCAGCGCAACCTACAGCGGATTACTGCCGGTCGGACAGTGATCATCATCGCACATCGTCTCTCTGCTCTTAAAACGGTAGATAAGATCATGGCAATCGACAAAGGTCAGCTTATTGAGTATGGTACGCCGGCTAGCTTACTTAAGCGCAATGGCCTATATGCCTACTTGTATCGTCAGCAGAATGGAGATGAGGCATGATCATACCGAAGCGAGACCGACGGCTACAATATGAGTTTCTACCGGCTGCGGAAGAGATCATTGAGACACCGGCCACCCCGTTTGGGGCAGTGGTGATCTGGCTGACTACAATCCTACTGGTCTTAGCGTTAGCCTGGGCGTATTTGGGGCAAATTGATATCGTTGCGGTAGGTAATGGCAAAGTATCTAATGATGGCAGTGTCAAGGTTGTACAATCAGCAAGCTATGGCGTAGTGAAAAGAATTACAGCACGGGAAGGTCAGCGGGTTCATAAGGGCGATGTGCTGGTCGAACTGGACAAGACTGCCGCTGAGAAGGAGCTGGCGACTACCGCTCAGAGTCTGAATATTGCTCGGGCGGAGCGTGATATCTTGCGGCGACTGGCTATGGGGAGTGGTGCTGACGACATTATCAATAGTGCGGGTGTATCAGATGAGGCTAAGGCAGTTCTCAGAGAGTTTACCGCTTCGCAGCTAGCGTTAGTGGGTGCCAAGGAGCAGGCGTTAAAGGGTAGTATTGCTAGTCATCAGAGGCAGTTGCAATTCAACCAGCAAACTAAAGCTCAGCTGGAGGGTGAGGCGCAGAAGCTGAAAGATCGTCAGGCTAAGGTCAAACAGAAATTAGAGTTGGCGGACGCCATTGAGCGGATTCGTCTGCAAAATGAATTAGACACCCTAGAACAGCGTATTACGACTGCCAATAGTGCCGCTACTAGTCAAGGACAGCAGGTGCTGCAATCTCAGTTAACGCTGGCTCAGGCGCAGAGCCAATCACAGGTCAGCTTAGCCGAAACTAATAGCTCGATTGGTGGACAAGTCATTACTCAGGAGCAACGGATTGCTGAGCTGGAGAATAATCTAGCTAAAGCCAAGCGAGCTTTGGAGCAGACCACTATCACTGCGCCGGTTGACGGTACGATATTAGCGCTAAATACTAGGACGATCGGCGGGGTGGTCAATGTAGCAGAGCGGATTGCTCAGATCGTCCCCGATAATGACTTACTCTATGTCGATGTAACTTTGGACAATCAAGATGTGGGCTTTGTCAGAGTGGGGCAGAGAGTGGTGATAAAGGTGGCGACCTATCCTTTTCAACGCTATGGCTATTTGGAAGGGACGGTCGAAAACATCAGTCCCGATGCCGTCCAGGATGAGAAGAAAGGACTGGTCTACAAGGCTAAAGTTAAGCTATCCGGCGCTAATAGCTCGAAAAAGAACCGACTAAAGCTGCTGCCCGGCATGAGCGTGTCGGCGGAAATTACCACGGGTAAAAGGCGGATAATTGAGTTCTTCCTTGATCCACTGATGACACATGTCGACGACAGTCTGAAGGTGCGCTAATTGGTTTGCTCCCCGCTATTTCACCAATCAGCTATTATATGGTATTATCTAGCTACTACCTCCCTGAGGGTCAGTAGCTCAGCTGGTTAGAGCACGGGCCTCTTAAGCCTGGTGTCGTGGGTTCGAGTCCCACCTGACTCACCAATCTTATTGTCACCTCTCTTCAGAGAGGTGATTTTAGTTAGGCTCTGCAATGCTCTCTGTGCGGTAGTGAAGCAAGTTAGCCTGGTAGGGTTAGATAGAAGGGGGCAATCGTGGGGTAGTAAGTCGTTAGCTGATAGGGCTAAGGCGTCAGCTAGAGGCTTGCTGGTGATTGCACTAGCTAGCCTTTCGGCACCATAGGTAGCGACACTACAGAGCTGGCCGGTGTAGCTAGCTCTGATAATGATACCGTCCTTGATGTCCAGATATAGTTTGATCTGGTCGCCACAGCTAGGGTTACCATCGGTCAGAGGAGGTATATGAGCGATCTTTCCTTGGTGCCGGGGGTGACGATGGGTAAAAATGATATCGTCTAGTAGGTCTTGATCACTCATGTTCTAGCCGCCTAGCCGATTAATGGCTTGCTTGTAGCCGGTGATGAAGCGGTCGATATCTTGCTGGGTGTTATAAATACCGAGTGAAGCTCGGATGACGCCCCGGGCTTCGCCGAGGTGCTGCGCCGGAATATCGGCGCAGGATTTGCCGGCTCGGACGATGATCTGCTGTGACTCTAGAAGCATGGCGATATCGTGGGGGTGAACGGTCGGGTGAGCCAGAGAAAAGATGGGGACATGCCGGGTGGTTGGGTCGGTAGGGCCGATGAGGAACCGGTCAAGCTGGTGTTGCCGGAGTTGATCAAGGAAATACTCGCTTAGAGCTTCTTCCTGGCGGCGAAATGCCTTAAGTAGCTGAAGACCTACCCTTAGCCCCAATGCCCCCTCGATGTTAGGAGTGCCCGGCTCGAACCGTTCGGCAGACGACAGCAGCTCATAGTCGGATCGGTCGATGTGGCTAAAGGTCTGACTGCCATAAACCATCGGTGTTAAGCTCTGAATCTGGTCATCGGCGATGTATAGCACCCCCAGTCCGGTCATGCCGTATACTTTGTGAGTCGAATAGACCAGAAAGTCGCAGTTGAGCTGGTCAACACTGACATCTAGGTGTGGTACAGCCTGGGTGGCATCAACTAAGACGAGGCCGCCTTGCTTCCTGATCTGAGTAGTCAAATTGTGATAGTCATAGACTTCGCCTGTCAGATTAGAGACCAGACTGTAGCTAAACAGCTTGACCATGGGGAGGTCTGATAGAGGTAGCTCCTCCATGTATTTCACCTGGGCACCGGTCTGTTTCGCTAATGCTAGCCAAGGCAGCAGGTTAGAATTATGCTCGTGGAGTGTTAGCAAGATGATATCGCCGGGATGGAGAGTGTGTTGGATGCCGTACCTCACCATATTGATGGCGTAGGTGCTGGAATAGGTAAAGACGATGTTATCGCTCTTTGCCCCGATTAGCTCGCCGGCGTCTTGGTGGGCCAGCTGATATTGCCTAGTGACC
>ERZ773214.870-NODE-870-length-18672-cov-3.587528_pt1 | contig 18672 bp, 16 predicted proteins | sample MGYA00511238_ERZ773214 | MGnify/ENA primary metagenome ERZ773214 (study PRJEB29015, sample SAMEA2738157) | human oral metagenome | biome: human oral; feature: human-associated habitat; material: saliva | place: China | collected 2259 ... | reverse complement strand
TAACGTGAGTTCGATATAAGAAAGTTGTTTTAAAAGTTGTAGGAGTGGAATATTTTTCGTATCTTTATACTTGTAAACCAAAGAGTTACAAATAAACACCCACTCCTATGACTGATACAAATTTAATAGAAATATTCTGTATATTCGACGATTTTTGCAAGTATTTTACTCCTGAGTTGAAAAAACATACGCTTCAGGTACCCGGCAAGCGGCACCGTACCCGTGCTTCCCGTATGTCGGACAGTGAAATCATGACCATTCTAGTCCTGTTCCACACCCACCGCTTCCGAGACCTCAAGTCCTTCTACTTAGGCTATATCTGCCAGCATATGCGTGGAGACTTCCCACATCGGATTTCCTACAACCGCTTTGTCGAGCGGCAGGCACAGGTCGCACTGCACCTGCTGCTGTTTCTCCAGACATGTGCGCTGGGCAAGTGTTCAGGCATATCCATCATTGATTCCACACCACTGGCTTCCTGCCACATCAAGCGTGAGCGGCAGCACAGGACCATGAGGGGCTGGGCGGCAAAGGGAAAGTGCACCATGGGCTGGTTCTACGGCTTCAAGCTACATCTTGTCATCAATGACAAGGGAGAGATTATCCAGTGGAAGCTCACGCCAGGCAACGTAGATGACAGGGAGCCATTGAAGGATAAACGCTTCACCGAGAGGCTGTTTGGAAAACTCTTTGCAGACAGGGGGTATATCAGTCAGAACCTCTTTGAGATGCTCTTTGTGGACAATATACATTTGGTGACCAAGATAAAGAAGAACATGAAGAACTCACTGATGAGCCTGTATGATAAGTTGTTGCTCAGAAAGCGTTCTGTGATAGAGACGGTGAACGATGAACTGAAGAATGTGTGTCAGATAGAACACACTAGACATAGATCTTTTGATAACTTTGCAACAAATCTGATAGCAGGACTCATTGCATACAATCTGTTGCCTAAGAAGCCAGAAATGAACATAGAAATAATTGATAAAAGCAGGATAATTGCATAGAGCTTATATCGAACTCACGTTAAAATACAACTTGATAATGGTCTGTATACAAGGTTGCCGCTTTTCAATGTTATACCATAAAAAAACAGCTACGAGACTGACGGATAACGAGCGCCTCGTAGCTGCTGATGATTTCTCATCTTTTGGTTTTGCTTTTAACGCACAGCCCGGAGACAATGAAAGTTCTCGCTTTTGCTATGCGGTAAACGTATGTTTTAATTAAGTTTTACGACGCGGAAACCGGCATCGTCAAAGCGACTGTTGTATTCGCTACCGCCGCGATAAGCGCTGCGACATTGCAAAGCACGCTTTGTCCAGCTACCGCCGCGCAAGATGCGATACGTTCCGTTGGCAGGTCCTTTCGGGTCAGTCTGCTCGGCTTTCGAATATTCTTCGTACCAGTCGGCACACCATTCCTGCACATTGCCGTGCATATCATACAAGCCCCAAGCATTAGGTTGACCTACCGACCCAACAGGTACGGTTTGCTGGCGATAAAGCCCCTGCTCGTGGTTGTTATAGGGATAAGTGCCGTCGTAATTAGCATCATCCGTCGTCAAGTTGTCGCCGGTATAAAATGGTGTAGTGCTGCCGGCGCGGCAAGCATACTCCCACTCGGCTTCAGTAGGCAAGCGGCAACCGGTCCATTCGCAGAAGGCAACGGCATCTTCCCAACTTACGTCGATAACCGGGCGATTTTCGCGTCCCCAACCGTAATCATCAGGCTTTTGGCGGCCGGTGGCTTCGCAAAACTTATCAAATTGCTCGAATGTAACGGGATATTTGCTCATATAAAAGTCCTTTGTCAGCGTGACCTTATGCTGTATTTCGCCCGCTTCGCGCTGCGGCTCGGTCGTAGGGCTTCCCATCACGAAAGAGCCGGCCTGAATTTTCACAAACTCAATACCAATATCTTTCGGGTCTACCGTGCCGGCACCGGATTTGAAGAACTTTATGTCCTGCACCTTTTCTGTGGCGATCGTATCCTTCGTGCCATCTGCACGCTTTACGACCATCTTCCAATTTTGTGCGCAAACATTTACGGCAGCGACCAGCGCGATCGCTGCACAGAGTAAAAGTCTCTTTTTCATAAATTCAAAGTTTACAAGGGTATAAAGTCAGTTGCGCTGCCCAAGGGGTTTAGGCGGTTGAGCAGTGCGGTCTGACTTTTATTTCTTCAGCCACTTAAAGGCGCGCGCTCCTGCGGTGATGACGTAAACGCCGGCCGGATGGTCACGCAAATCAAGCTGTGCACGTCCTTCCTTATCTGTGATGACCTTTGCCACTTGGCGGCCATTGCTCGTGAAGACGGTAATCTTCGTGCCGGCAGGATACTGCGTGAAGAGGGCTAAACCTTGCACGAAGTTGGTTTCTCCTTGTTGCTTGTTTTGGTCAGCAACTTTACCGATGCCCGTTACGTCACGCTCTTCAAAATGATAGTCTTTAAGGTCTTTTAGCGAGAAATTGAGTTGCTGCTTATCATAAACGACGGCTAAGCTGTCCGCAAAATACATCAACTTAGGGCTTCCCGCTAAGAAAAATACGCTTTCGCCGCCCGCTTGCATTTTAACAACGAGGCAAGGCTGCTTGTCTGCGTCAGCCTGCATAGGATTTTTTAGGCTTGATGCACTGGCTACGCTCGACGCACCACTCAAGAGGCCGGCAGCCAAGATAAATAGGAGTTTTCTTTTGGCTTTCATGTAATGAATGAATTATAATGGTTTAAAAAATCTCATTTCGAGAAACGGCAAAATCATTTGCAGCCTTGCAAATATATATATAAATTGCTACGGAAACAAGCAAACGGATTGATTTTATCGTCATCAAGCCTCAACAAGAGCCTATTGAGACTCGCCGGCACCGATCTGTGCCGCTTTTGCTGCGGCGGAAGCGGGCTTTTCTGCGTTTATCACAACCCTTTTCGCCCCATAATCGGGCGCTGCAAAGGGGCTATTTACGAACAAAAAAAAACTGACCTGAAAACAATAAGCAACAAGTCTTCGGCATCGCAACCGGACTTGTTGTCAACACGGCAAAGGGCAGCCGGATCTGCGCCCTTTGCTTTTAGCATAAAGCAGGAATGGAGGCGCGCTCAATCGAAACGGCGCGTAAACGAAAGAGCTTTGACGCGCTTTTCACCTTGGCCAAAATAGACGGAAAAGGTGGCCCGCTGCTGCCGCAATGGGCGCTTGGTCGTGAGTATTGCTTTATAGCGAACGCCTTGACCGGGTGCGAGCGAAGAGATGTGGACGGCAGCAGAAATGTGTACTTGTGGGTTGTCGCAAACAAGAAGGGGTTGCACGTCTTGTAGCGTATCGCTCCCATTATTGTAGATATCCATGGTCAAGGGCAAAGGATGCTTGGGTGCAAGTGTCGCTTTCGAAACGGAATCGGCCATTTGCACGTTCCTTACCTCTATGGCAGTCCACTCTGAATAGGTATACGCCGCCCCTGAAGCTTCGGTATGGCCGGCGCGGCCTATTTGTGAGTGGTCGTAAGGATTGCCGGCATCGCCTTCGCCTATGAAAGCATATCTGCCTCTGCGTGGTTTTCTCTGCACCGTAGAGGCGCCTATTGCGCCCCCTGCTATACCGCCAACAATTGAGCCGATTTCTGAGCCATTGGAGCCACCGATCACTTCGCCGACTGCTGCGCCCAGCACGCTACCCAGCAAACTGCCTCCGGCCACCGCACCTTCTCGGTCTGAACAAGCGCTTAGCAGTATGGCGACAGAAAGGAAAATGGGCAATCCACGCTTCATAATTATATACTCCTATTATATACAAACGCCGCACGCCGCAGGCTTTTTTACCCGATGGCGTGCGATGCTTAAATTTATTTTACGGTAATGACTAAATACTTGCTCACACTCCAGAAACGATCCGGATTAGTAATGCGCAAGACATATTGCCCTTGCGCATCGCGCTCGAGCGAATAAGAATCTGCAGGGTGCGAAGTGTTCAGCTGTGCACTCTTGGAATAGAGACGAATCGTCTTCGTCACGCGGTAGTCTATGCGCGTAAAATAGTCGCGGTTAAAGTCTTTCGACTTCAAGACATCGCCGTGCGCCAGAATGCGTTGCTCGCGGAGTTCTTTCTTCGTACCGAAGACGTAATAAGCCGTGTAGATCTGCTGATCCTGCGCGGCAATGGTCTGCGCCTTCTGCTCATTGCTGCTTGAAAGCGAGTTGACGCTATTATTCAAGGAAGTGATCTGCTCATCCTGTGCAGCGATCTTAATGTCCTTTTCAGCCAGTTGTGCCCGAAGTTTATCAACCTCAGCCGACTTCTCTTCGAGTTGCGCTTGAAACTTCTTGACCATTTGCGAAAGCGTAGACTTTAATCGCGAATTAGCCCCCGTAGATGAGCGAAGCTGATCCTGCAAATTGGCAATCAGCGCCCTGTTCAGCTTCATCTTGTCTTGAATGAGGTGCATATTGTCTGCGATGGCCTGCATATTGGAGTTTTCTCCGTGCTGAGCCTGCACGGTCACAATGTTCTCAGCCTCGTTAATTTGGCGGAAGCCTTCTTGAATCTGTTCAACGGTTCCCATTAAGTCGTTCGACTCGTTTTGCGCCTCTTTCAAAGCGTTTTTGAGCGAATCAATCTGCTGAGCCGTAGCTTCCATGGCTTCTTCTTTCTGCTTTTTCGTATTGCAACTGAAGAGCAAAGCAGCAGCGGCAACGACTAACAACGCTTTTTTCATAATCTTATTCTTTTTAATGTGTGGAAGCTTCCACCTCCTTTGATTTCTTCCTATTTAATCCCTCGACGATCATCACAAATTCGCCGCGGGGAGCTGTTGTCTTGAAGTGGGCGGCCAGCTCATCGAGCGTACCGCGGAGCGTCTCTTCGTGGAGCTTTGAGATTTCTCTCGACACGGACGCACGCCGGTCGCCACCAAAGGCCGTGGCCAGCTCCTCTAAAGTCTTCACGACGCGATAAGGCGATTCGTAAAAGATCATCGTGCGCGGCTCGTCGCAGAGTTGCTGTATACGCGTCTGCCGCCCTTTCTTCTGCGGCAGAAAGCCCTCAAAGGTAAAACGCTCACAAGGCAGGCCGCTATCGACAAGAGCCGGCACGAAAGCCGTAGCACCCGGCAAGCAAATCACCGCGACACCTTCTGCCGCGCAAGCCCGCACAAGCATAAAACCCGGATCCGAGATACCCGGCGTACCAGCATCAGTCACGAGCGCCATATCCTCGCCCGCCGCCATGCGTTTCGCAAAGGCTTCAGCCGTCTGATGTTCATTGAATTTATGATGTGCGCAAAGCGAATTGCGTATCTCATAATGTTGCAGCAAGATGCCGGTCGTGCGAGTATCCTCGGCCAGAATCAAATCTACCTCTTTAAGCACGCGCAGCGCGCGTAGCGTGATGTCTTCTAAGTTGCCCACGGGAGTAGGCACTAAATACAAACAGCCCATTTGAGGGCAAATTTATAGAAATATCGGGGTGGAAGCAAACAATAGCCCCTCCGATTAGACATTTTTGAAAATTCTTTATACATTTGAGGCCTCTAAAAGGGCTACAAAACCGGATTATGATGAAAAAGGAGATTACTTTCGACCGATTTATCCGCGGCACTTTAGTCGTTGGCGGACTTCTGCTTGCAGGTTACATTATTTCATACTTGAGTACCGTCCTGCTTCCCTTCTTCGTAGCGGTCGCGATTGCTTATCTGCTGTTTCCCATCGTACGCTTCTTGCAGTATAAGTGCAAACTAAAAAACAGGATACTAAGCATCTTTGTGGCGCTTACTTTAGTCTTGGGCACATTCACGGCTTTGGCTTTCATTATTGTGCCGCCTTTTTTAGACGAATTCAATCATATGCAAGAAGTGGCCATCAACTTCTTGAAAGATCCGAAGATGCAAGAGAAAGTGATCCCGCCTTCCGTGCTCCATATCCTACAAGAGCGCGTCAGCGAAGCGCGCATCGAGCAGTTTCTATCCTCAAAGGACGTGCAAGAAACCGTCAAAAAGGTGCTGCCCAAAGCTTGGGATGTCATTTGGTCTACGGCGGGCGTTATTCTCAACATCTTAGCCTCACTGATCGGTCTACTCTATCTCTTCTTCCTCTTAAAAGACTATGAACGCTATGCTTATGGCTGGATCAACTTTGTTCCGCACAGTCGGCGCGAGATTGCGCGCCAACTGGTCGGCGACATTAAGCAAGGGATGAATGGCTACTTTCGCGGCCAAGCCCTCGTGGCTTTAAGCAATTGCGTAATGTTTTCCGTCGGCTTCTGGATCTTAGGTTTTCCGATCCCCGTAGGCTTAGGCTGCTTCATCGGACTAATCAGTTTCGTTCCCTATCTGCAGGTAATCGGTTTTGTCCCCGCATTCTTTTTAGCTCTCCTCTACGCGGCAGAAACGGAGCAAAGTTTTTGGCTGCTATTTGGCGGCGTCTTTTTGGTTTACATTGTGGTGCAAGTGTTGCAAGACACCATTGTCACGCCGCACGTCATGGGCAAGATTATGGGACTTTCTCCGGCCGTGATTCTCCTTTCCCTCTCTGTTTGGGGCTACATCTTGGGCATCATCGGCCTGATTATTGCTTTGCCTGTCACGACATTGATGATCTCCTACTACCGCCGCTATGTTATCGGCCCGGCTGAAGAGGCCGTCGAAGATGAACCCCAAGCGCCGATCGAAGAGGAAGTGCAAGATCCGGCTTAAATAGAGTGACAAATACAAGCACACACGGGGCAATCTGTTTTTAGCGGTTTCCCGTGTGTGCTTGTTTATATCTTACGCAGTACAACTTCGACACATCATTTTTTCAAAAACTTTTCGACAGGCCTTGACACACACTACCACACGATCCGAGCAAGCGAGGCGCAAGTTCTCTCCTCTTCCTTTATTTGCCATAGCTCTCATTTGTAGCTATGTCCTTTTATTTTGACCCTTCGATCAAGGCCAAACAGACCCAACTACTTCCTTTTTACCACTCACCCCTAAGTATCGCGCCGCCCTTTAGCTCTGTCGGCCGCGGGAGTGCTTATGTTTTATTGCCCCAACAAGGGGAGAAAAGAATTCCAATAAGGAGGAAAAAAATTCCGAATAGGGGAAATAAAGTTCCTATATGTAGGAAATTTTGTCTCAACAAGTGGGGCAATCAAAAGGCTACGCAGCGCGCGCAAAATAGGCTTAAGATAAGCTCGCGCGGCAGCATCTACTTGTAATGTCCTAGAATTAGTTGACAACTTTGGTTCTTAATTTCATTCTTCTTTGACAAGTTTATTCGTTAAGTTCAAATACGCTTGTCGTTGCTTTATGCGGCCTGTGTGCGACAAGGGTCATATGTAACGAAGAAGACGGCCGCGACGCCCCTCCGCCGTCTCTTAACTGTTTCTAAACGCACTGGGTGTGACGCCCGCCAAGCGCTTAAAATACTTATTGAAAAAACTCGGGTTAGAAAAATTAAGCTTTTCAGCGATGTGCGCAATGGGCAGATTACTGTGCTTGAGCATTACTTTCGCCTCAGTAATAACGGCACGATCTATCCATTCTTTGGCATAGACGCCGCTTTCTTGCTGCACTACGCGGCTGAGATAAGGCTGCGAGATGCACAATTGAGCGGCATAGAAGGCGAGGTTGTGCTGATAACTGCCATACTTATTGACAAGCAAAATAAAACGATCAAAGAGTTGACGCGTGTGTGAACGGCGACTCTGTTGCTTACCAACCTGCTTTTCATAAATCTCATTGAAAACGTGGGCCAATGCCGCTATAAGGTGATGCACCGCGCTGCGGTTATATTCCCCCTCAGCAAACGTGAGTGTAAGCGCTTGAATAAGTGCATTTATCTTTTCTCCGGCAGCCTGATTTATGGGGGTAATGAAATCGCGCACCTGCCCATTGAAAGTTGCCGGCGGACAAGCGGAAAAGATTTCGTTGAACAAGGCAGGATCGACAAAGACGCCCTGCACTTCGCTATCCGGCGCAATGCTTTGAAGTTGAAAAATAGAGTTATCGCCGATGAATACGGCAGCGGGAGCCTCTACGTGGTAACTCATCAAATTGAGCATCACATCGGCCTCCCCAGCCATCAACACCCCCAGTCGGATGCCGGGCAGGCGATAAGGAATCTGCACTTCAACGGCCTTGCCAAAAAGGTTGCGCCCTCGACTCAACAAGGCAACGCCATCGGCCAAGATGGGCAACTGTCTTTCGTCTACAGTTTCGCTCAAGCGATCTCTTATCTGTTCGATGGTAAGCGTCTCAGGCTTCTTATCGTTCATCGCGTGTGGTATTATTTCGACCACAAAGATAAATGAAGAGAAGGCTATTCGCGCGCTTTTTCCCCACATTTGTGTAGCGTAAGACCATTTTATAGCCATAAAAGATAAGGCGGCCTACTTACATCTGCCTTACCTTTGCAACAGAAAAAACGAGCGAACGATGAAAACTCTCTTATTGATGGTGATGATGCTAACGGGATGGGCGATGAGTTGCTGCGCGCAACTTACGCTGGAAGCGTGTCAGCAGATGGCTAAGCAAAACTATCCTTTGATAAAGCACTATGACTTGATACGCCGCTCAGCAGCCTATAATGTGAGCAACATAAAGAAAGCCTGGTTGCCACAAGTGCAGGCTTCGGTGCAAGCAACAGTGCAGAACCGAACAACGCAACTACCCGATAAACTCTCATCGATACTGGCACAAAGCGGTCAAACTTACGAGGGGATAGGCAAGGAGCAATATCGCCTGCAAGTGGAAATCAGTCAGACGCTTTGGGACGGCGGGCGAATCAGTCGACAAGCAGAAGTGGAAAAGCGCAAGGCAGAAGTGGAAGAGGCGCAAACTGATGTAAATCTCTATGCCTTACGCCGCCGTGTGAGCGACTTATTCTTCTCGCAACTGCTGCTTGACGAACGCATACGCCTCAACGCGCAACTGCAGGCAATGCTGCAAAGCAACGAAGACAAACTCCGAACAATGCTGCAACGCGGCGTAGCTATGCAAAGTGACGTAGACCGACTTCGCGCCGAACGACTCCGCGCTATACAAGCAGGCGACGAACTCACTGCAGCGCGATGCGCCGTAAGTCGTATGCTTGCGCTGTTCTGCGGCGTAGAGCAGGCCGATAGTTTGGTGAAGCCCTCTTCGGAAATCGATACCGATCCTAAGACCAGCGAGCGCCCCGAATTGCAACTCATCGACTGCCGCTTGCGTTTAGCAGATACGCAGCAGCAGCTTCTCAAAAGCCGCCTGCTGCCCGTCTTGAGCATATTTGCCCAAGGCTATTACGGGCGCCCCGGCTACAATCTCTTTGAAGATATGCAGCGCCACCGACTCTCGTTTAATGCGCTTGCCGGTGCGCGCCTCTCGTGGAGCCTAAGCAGTTTATACACGCGCCGCAACGATTTGCACCAATTGGCCGTGCAGCGCGAAGAGGCGGAGAATGCACGTGAACTCTTCCTCCTTAACAATCAAATGGAGGAGGCTCAGCAGCAAGCACACATCGCAGGGCGACGCAAAGTAATGCAAGCCGACGACGAAATCGTCAGTCTGCGCCAATCCATAAGACGAGCCACGGAAGCACAACTAACACACGGCACAATCGATGCTGACCGACTCTTGCAAGAAATCACGAAAGAAAACGAAGCTTGCATCACGCGCGCCGTGCACGAGCTTGAACTACTACAAAGTATATACGAACTGAAAATCATCAAAGGTGCTTTCTGAAAAGAGAGCGAGATAAGCGAAAACGCTGCACCTACAAAGGCGCTTAAAACCACGAGACATGAAAAAGACTATAATAGCTATCGCCGCATTCACCCTGCTGGTAAGTGCCTGCGACAACAAGGAAAAAGAGTTTGACGCTACGGGTATCTTTGAAGCGACAGAAGTAACCGTCTCCGCTGAAGCCACAGGGCGATTGATGACTTTCGACGTGAGCGAGGGAAAACCGGTAGAGGCGCATCAACAAGTGGGGCTTATAGATACTGTTCAACTCCAACTTAAAGCCCAGCAGATCGGCGCCACGCGAGAAAGTTTTGCCGAACAACGCCCCGACATCAGCGCACAAATTGCTGCTACGCGCCAACAGTTGTCAAAAGCCGAATTGGAGCAGAAGCGCACGGCGGCTCTCTTTGCAGACGGAGCGGCAACACGCAAACAAACGGACGATGCAAGCAATGCCGTGCGGGTATTACAAAGCCAACTGAACGCACAAATTTCAGCACTTTCAAATAGTACGCGCAGCCTAAACAGTCAAGTAAGCGGCGCCGAAATACAACGGCTCCAAGTACTTGATCAATTAAAGAAGTGTCACATCACATCACCGATTGCGGGCACTGTATTAGAAAAGTACGCCGAGCAAGGCGAATTTGCCACGATAGGGAAGCCTCTTTTCAAAGTAGCCGACACGCGCCATATGTTTATAAGAGCCTACATCACGTCACGTCAACTGGCGCAAGTAAAGTTAGGACAACGCGTAAAAGTATTCAGCAACTATGGCAGCGGCACGCGCCGCAGTTATTCCGGCACGGTGACGTGGATCTCGCCCAACGCTGAGTTTACGCCCAAGTCGATTCTCACTGACGATGAGCGGGCAGACATTGTCTATGCCGTGAAGATTGCCGTGATCAACGACGGCTATCTTAAGATGGGTATGTATGGAGAGGTAAAACTATGAATGCGATTGAGGTAAAGCACATATCGAAACGCTACGGAGCAACTGTGGCCTTGGACGATTGCTCTTTCAACGTACCCAAAGGTGCGCTTTACGGACTTATCGGCCCTGACGGAACGGGAAAAACCACGATGTTTCGCATCTTGGCCACCTTACTTTTACCCGATTCCGGCACAGCAACCATCGACGGCTACGATACGGTAAACGATATGCGAGCTATCCGCCGGCGCTTAGGTTATATGCCGGGGCGCTTCAGTCTCTACCAAGACCTCACCGTAGAAGAAAATCTGCGCTTTTTCGCTACGCTTTTCGGAACGACCATCGAAGAAGGTTACGACGATATTAAGGACATTTACGGACAGATAGAGCGCTTCAAAGATCGCCGTGCAGGCGCGCTGTCGGGAGGTATGAAGCAGAAACTGGCCTTAAGTTGCGCACTGATTCATCGCCCAAGCGTATTATTATTAGATGAGCCTACGACGGGTGTTGATCCCGTCTCGCGTATCGACTTTTGGGATATGCTGGCCACCTTGAAGCGCCGAGGCATTACAATGTTAGTATCGACGCCCTACGAGGACGAAATAAAGAAGTGCGATGAAATTATCTTAACGTGCCCCGCAACGACACCTGCGCCCGACTTTATCACAACTGCTTCTGCCTATATAAAGGAACAGGAAACAGAGGCTGCAACAAAAGAGGCGACGGACGTCAATGTAATCTCCGTCAATCATCTCGTGAAAGCTTTCGGCTCTTTCCGCGCCGTCGACGACATTTCATTTACGGTCCGACGCGGTGAGATCTTCGGTTTCCTGGGCGCTAACGGAGCCGGTAAAACTACGGCCATGCGCATTCTTTCAGGGCTGAGTCGGCCCACGTCCGGCACGGCTATCGTCGGCGGCTATGATGTGCGCACACAATATGAAGAGATTAAACGCCACATTGGTTATATGAGTCAGAAGTTTTCGCTTTACGAAGATATGACCGTGCGCGAGAACATTCGCCTCTTCGGCGGCATCTATGGTATGCGCGACCAAGCTATTCGCCGCAAAACTGATGAATTGCTCGACAAACTCGACATCGCGCAATATGCTGACCGATTAGTGGCCTCGCTGCCCTTAGGCTTTAAGCAGAAACTGGCTTTCTCCGTCAGCATTTTCCACTCACCTGAAGTGGTCTTCTTAGACGAACCTACGGGCGGCGTAGACGGAACTACGCGGCGGCAGTTTTGGCAACTTATTTACCAAGCGGCGGCAAAAGGCATCACAATCTTTGTCACCACCCACTATATGGACGAGGCGGAATATTGCGACCGCATTTCGATTATGGTAGATGGAAAGATACGCGCATTGGGCACGCCCGACGAACTGAAAAGCAGATTTGAAAAAGAGACGTTGGGAGAGGTATTTACGCTCCTTGCGCGCCGCGCAGAAAGAAAAGAAACATAAGGCGGAGGAATAAGAATGAAAACGTTTATAGCCTTTGTGGGAAAAGAGATTCGGCACATCTTGCGTGATCGACGCACGATGCTTATCCTCTTCGGTATGCCGCTCATTATGATGCTGCTCTTTGGCTTTGCCATTTCTACCGACGTAAAAGACGTGCGCTTGGTCACTGTGACAACGCCTGCCGATCACCTCACGCAACGTATGCTCGCTCGACTCGATGCCTCAGAATACTTTATCCTGACGCATACGGCGCAGACAACCGCTGAAGCGGAGCAACTCATTCGCAACGGACAGGCTGACATAGCCATCGTCTTCTCGCCGCGCTTTGCAGATCGTTTGCCCAAAGGTCAGGGCCAAGTACAACTAATCCTTGATGGGGCTGACCCGAATCAAGCCTCTATGCAAGGAGCATACGCTACGCAGATCCTCCAAGCGGGTATGGCGGAAGCAACGTCAGCGGCCCACGTCCCACAATCCACAGAAATCATCACACGATTGCTTTACAACCCGCAAATGAAAAGCGCCTACAACTTTGTGCCCGGTATTATGGGCTTATTGCTGCTGCTCATCTGCGCGATGATGACTTCTGTAAGCATTGTTCGTGAGAAAGAGCGCGGCACGATGGAGGTTTTGCTCGTCTCGCCCATCCGCCCGCTGTTGATTCTTATCGCCAAAGCCGTGCCCTACTTCTTATTATCTATCATCATCTTGCTTTTCATTCTCGGTATCTCCAACTTTGTGCTGAAAGTTCCCGTTTCCGGCAATCTTCTCGCCATCCTCACGCTCTGCCTGCTTTATATTTTTCTTGCCCTCTGCCTTGGCTTGCTCATCAGTGTCGTGGCAAAGACTCAGCTACAAGCTTTGCTTATCTCCGGTATGCTGATGCTGATGCCCAACTTGCTACTTTCGGGCATGATCTACCCTATCGAAAGTATGCCCCTCCCCTTGCAATGGTTCTCGGCCATTATTCCGGCGCGCTGGTTCATTGCCGCCATTCGCAAACTGATGGTTATGGGTGTCGGCTTGCAAATGGTGGGGCGCGAACTCCTAATCCTTACGGCTATGAGTCTGTTAATTCTTGGCATCGCACTGAAAAAGTTTAAGACCCGACTGGAATAAATCTCTTTTTACCTTCTCCCAAATGATGTTCCGCTACCTCCTTCAGAAAGAATGGATACAGATACGTCGCAATACTTTCGTCGTCCGACTCATCATCTTTTTTCCCATAATGATTATGGGCATTGCTCCGTGGATTACCAGTATGGAAGTGCGCAACATCGGTGTATCTATAGTTGATCACGACCAGTCAAGCATTTCTCGGCAATTGATTCAGCGCGTGGAAGCCTCTACTTATTTCAATTTTTGCGGTACGACACCCTCCTACAATCACGCCCTACAAGCCTTAGAGCGGGGAAAGACCGACATTATTATAGTTGTTCCACGCCATTACGCCCATGACCTCACGCTCGGCAAGCCCACCCGCGTACTCATCGCAGCCAATGCGGTCAATGGCACCAAAGGCGGCATCGGCGCCGCTTATCTCTCCAACATCATCGCAGCAACCGGCCTCTCCGGACGCCCATCACCCGCGCCCACACTAAAGCCTCTCGTCGTGCAACGCCTTTACAACCGCCACGAGAGTTATAAAGTCTATATGATTCCTGCCCTTATGGCAATGATAATGATTATGATTTGCGGTTTTCTACCGGCGCTCAACATCGTAGGTGAGAAAGAAGCCGGAACAATTGAGCAAATCAACGTCACGCCCGTCCGTAAGTGGCTTTTTATCCTTGCCAAACTCATTCCTTACTGGGTAATCGCGCTCATCGACTTCAGTATTTGCCTGCTACTCGCTTGGTTTCTTTATGGCATCACACCGGTCGGCAGCATCGCGCTGCTGTTCGTTTTCGCCATCGCGCTGGCAATCGTCTTTAGTAGCATTGGATTGATCATCTCTAATTACAGTGATTCGCTCCAGCAGGCTATGCTTGTGATGTGGTTTGCGCTGGTTTGTATGATGCTCCTCAGCGGACTCTTTACGCCGGTGCGCAGTATGCCTGATTGGGCACAGATCCTCACCTACGCCAATCCCGTTCGCCACTATATGGACGCTGCGCGCACAATCTTTATCCGCGGCTCGGCTTTCTCAGGCGTTGTTCTTCAATTTTCTATCCTCGCAGCTATGGGCATCATCTTGGCCTCATTGGCCGTAAAAAGCTATAAGAAGAACGAATGAGTCGCACAGTTTAAGCGTTTGTTAGCAGCAATACGAAAGCAAAACAGAGAATAAGAGAACTTATACTTCCTCAAATAAATCTTAATGTTTACCTTCGCGCACCTAAACAAACTCTTTCGAAACACTATGAGAAATATTCTCGCAGCTCTCTTACTCCTATGCACTTTAGGAGCAGGAGCGCAAACTACGGAACAAATCAATAAAGACTTCAAAGCGCGCTATAAAGCCACGCCGTGCGCATTGCCCGCACAAGCCTTGCAGCAAGCCAAGAGCGAAGAGGCGCGCCAAGCCCTCAAGTTCCTATATACTTATATGTATTGGCCCGACGTGGTCGACTACGAGCCAAGTTTCTTCGTCAGGCAAACGGAAGCCGCTTTGCGTGCACGGCGCGAAATGCCTTGGGGTCAACGCGTACCGCAGCGCGAGTGGCAGCATTTCGTCCTGCCCGTACGCGTGAACAACGAAGCCTTGGATAGTTTCCGCACGACTTGCTATGAAGCCCTGAAAGCACGCGTTGCCGGTTTATCAATGTACGATGCCATCTTAGCCGTCAACCATTGGTGCCACGAATATGTCACCTACAAGCCCTCCGACGGCCGCACCAGTTCGCCGCTGGCTTCTATGCGAACGGCTACGGGGCGTTGCGGCGAGGAGTCGACGTTTACGGTAGCCGCGTTGCGCGCAGTCGGCATTCCGGCGCGCCAAGTTTATACGCCGCGATGGGCGCATACAGACGACAACCACGCGTGGGTTGAAGCTTGGGCCGATGGCCGGTGGTACTTCCTCGGTGCTTGCGAACCCGCCGCCCGACTTAATGTGGCTTGGTTCAACCGTCCGGCTTCGCGCGGCATACTTATGAACACGACGGTGCTCGGAAAATATGACGGGCCTGAAGAAGTTTTAGAGCGCCATCCTAATCGGACAACCATTAACGTGACGGAAAATTACGCCCCTACGGCTACAACAAACGTTACTATCGTTGACGAGCAAGGACGCCCCGTCAAGGGCGCAAGCGTGCAGTTCCGACTTTACAATTACGCTGAATTTTACGTCCTCAAATCAATGCTAACAGCCGCCGACGGCAAGGCTTCGCTCCTTTCCGGCTTGGGCGACCTGATCGTATGGGCCACTTACAATGGCCGCTATGGCTTTGCCAAAGTCCACGCCGGCGAAAAGGCGACGATAAAGTTGGATCGCAAGCCGGGCGACCGCTATGAGGTGGATCTCAACATCGTACCGCCCGCGGGCACGGATACGCTTCCGACCGTGAGTGTCGCGGCGCAGCGTCTTTGCAACGAGCGCTTGGCTCGCGAAGACAGTATTCGTATGGCCTATGTTCATACTTTCCCCGACTCTGCGGCGTCAGCCGAATTCTGCCGGACCAACCATTACGACTTTAAGCGCCTGCGCCCCCTCATCGAGAAGAGCAAAGGCAATTGGCAGGTACTCTTCGGTTTGCTGCGCACACCGAATATCGATCGCGAACTGACCTTGCGCGTTTTGGAAACACTGACAGAAAAAGATCTGCGCGACTTTGACAGCTCCGTTATCTTGGCCCACATTCAAGCGCTTGCGGGCACAAAAGATTATGATCCGATGATCATCCGTCCTCGCGTGTGGAACGAGCAACTCTCCCCTTGGCGCGCTTATCTGCGCAAGGCTTTCACGCCGAAGCAGCAGGCTGATTTCCGCCGCCAACCGGCCTTACTGGTCGACTATATCCGAAAAAACATTCGTGAAGATAAGACCGACTATCCGCAACGTAGCACGCAGCGGCCCGAAACGGCTTTTGCTTACCGACTGGCCAACGACTTCAATCGCGGTCTGCTCTTCGTAGCCGCAGCGCGAAGCTTAGGAATACCCGCGCGCCTCGATGAAGTGACGATGAAGTTCCAATATTTTGACCACGATTGGCGCGATACGCCCTTCTGCCGCACCGAACAGCAGACAAACAAGCCGCAATCGCGTTTAAGCATCGACTACGTTCCGCAGCAATTTCGCGAAAATCCGGGCTATTATTCGCAGTTTACGATCAGCAAACTCGAGGATGGAGCGCCCGTACTGATGAATTATGACGAAGAAGCTACGTGGAAAAACGACTTTGAAAAGGGTACGCGCATCGACAACGGCGATTACCTCCTCGTGAGCGGCACACGCTTGGCCAGCGGCAGTGTTTTGGCACGCTTATCAGCCTTTTCGCTTACCCACGATACGGCCGTCGTCCTCTCGCTCCGCGAAGATCCGGAAGAAGTGAGCGTTATCGGCAACTTTAATGCAGAAAACCACTATTACGATACGCAGGAAAAGGCCGAAAAAGGCTTGATTGCAACGACCGGCCGCGGCTATTACGTCTTGGGATTGCTAAAAGCCAACAACGAGCCTAGCACCCACATCCTCCACGACATTGAAGCGCAACGCGAAGCGCTCGAAGCTTGGGGGCGCGAACTGATTATACTCTTCCCGACGCAGGAAGAATACGACGTATTTATGAAACGCCGCGGCGAATTTCCCAATCTGCCGCGCAACCTGCGCTTCGGCGTCGACACGCAAGGCGAATGCCGCACGGACATTTTCAATAGTCAACTGACGAAGACGCAGGAGTTGCCCGTCATCATCATTGCCGACACCTTCAACCGCGTAGTTTTCTTCAGTCAAGGCTATACGATCGGCATCGGCGACCAGCTGAAGCGCGTCATTGGCAAGATTTAGGGAGCCTGCGCTCTATAAGCGCAAAGCTTAAAGGGGCTGTAGCTCACCGCAAACGGCCGCAAGGCTCAATCAGCGTTCCTTTGCGCGGCCCACATCCGCCAAAGGAAATGCGGCAAACTCACTTTCCCCGCAGGCCTTCTCTCGCACATCGAGAGGAAGCCTGCTTTTTTTGGCCGTTCTCGATGCGGCGCATAACCAATCGCCATTGGAGGCAGACCAATGGCGCATTTGCGTTGTCTTTTTTACAATTATTTTTTCGTTTGCCCTGACCAAACGATAATTTGCTGGCAGCAAACGATGGTTTGTCCCGACCAAACGATGGTTTGCCGCCAGCAAACAAAATCCTTTTACATTTTTGAGGCATCAAAAAGCAGACAAACTCGCGCCATTTGCCCATCAAGAAATTTTGTAAATCTCACTTCCGTTAGCATTATTCAAGCATTTCGTCCATTATTAACCCACTTTATTGCACACCGAAAGCCCTCTATGCGCACGAATCTTGCACACCTCCTCAAAAAAAGTGCATATTTGGTAAGGTTTTTAAAACAAAAAAGATTGTCCATTCAACATTTGCATCTATTTTTGCAGCGGAACAAGTGCAACATTTTAATTATCCTTATGAAGAAAACCATCACCTCTTTTCTGCTCTTGACGCTGGCGCTACTGCTTCCGGTATCGGGCGGAGCACAACAGGCGCGTAAGTTGGTTAAACCGGGCGCGATGCTGCCCGGCGCTCAACTGGCGCGACTCGTGCCGCAGCAGAAACTGATTGCGCGCAAAAACGCGAACAACACAATGAAGGGCTTCGATGCCTCCGTAGCCCTCTGGGGCAACGCTCGCATTAACGAGCAGTGGGGCTATTACGCCTTCCGCCCCGTTAGTGTAGGCGGAAAGATCGAGTTTACCGCAATGGGTAAGCAGGGACAGCGCATCGGAAGAAACGGTGTGCAAGTGGCTGACGGCAAACTCTACACGGTCGAATTCCAACGCTATGGCGAGGGAAGTGGAGACTTGACGCTCTATACGTACGACTTGACGACGTGGACGGGAAGCGGGGAGACCTACAACGACTTCTCGCTCGCCGCCATCGAAACTGCGCAGGCCGCAGACGGCACTGTGTATGGCGAGTTTTTTAATAGTCGCGCCAGCAATCGCCAGTACGAGCTGGGTACGGTAGATTACCGCACGCGCCAACGCACGACGTTCGGGACGACCTCGCGCCGCTATGTGGCGATGGGCATCACAGCCGCAAAGCAACTCTACGGCATCGCAGCCGACGGCAATCTGTATCGCATCTCCATCACAGATGGAAAGGAGACGCTCGTAGGGCCAACCGGACTTGAATTGACCGATGAAGACGGCGGTCCATACGATCAGACGGGTGAGATTAATCCGAAAGACGATACGTTTTTTTGGTACGCACAAGATAAAAATTACGACACGGGCCTCTATACCGTAAACTTGCAGACCGGTGCGGCAACGAAAATTGCCGATACTGACTTCACGATGTATGGTATGCTGATTGCACCGGCCACGGCTGCCGACGACGTCCCCGCAGTAGCAACCGGCCTGGCCGCCACCTTTAGCGGCACGAAGCCGAAACCGAGCTGGAAAACGCCGCCCTCTGCGACAACA
>ERZ773214.869-NODE-869-length-18703-cov-12.794991_pt1 | contig 18703 bp, 21 predicted proteins | sample MGYA00511238_ERZ773214 | MGnify/ENA primary metagenome ERZ773214 (study PRJEB29015, sample SAMEA2738157) | human oral metagenome | biome: human oral; feature: human-associated habitat; material: saliva | place: China | collected 2259 ... | reverse complement strand
CCCACTCAACCACTGCGTCTTGCTCGACAATCCAAAGAAAATTGAGAGGCTAGGATTTCTGTCCCACTCTCTTTCACTTACTCATATTTCACAAAGACTAATTGTTTTTCAGTCGATAACTCAGACTGGTATGCAAAGCCATTAAAGGTTAGCTGCTTCATGTCTTCAACTGTCGTGACCTGCTTCTCTAGTAAAGCTGTCACAAAAGCCCCACGCGCTTTCTTAGATATGGTCGAATGAACCTTTAACTGACCGTTCTTTTCTTCAAGGAATTTAAAGGTCACCATCCGATCTTGAATCTCTTTAGAAAAGACTGTCTCAAACTCACTAGAAAGTAAAGAAATAATGAGGTCTTCATCCTGAAGGGCTTGATCATAGCTGGCCTTCCAAAAAGCCTTTAAGGATTTCCCCTGGACCTTGAGCTTCATTAGAAAGTCCAAACGATGGGGAGCAATCGGGGCAAGCGCAGGAATCACCCCATAAAGAGCTGAGGTGATCAAGAGGTGTTCTTTTACGTAAGCTTCTTCTGCTTCTGTCCAGTCTGTCCGGCGGATATTCCGATACATGAGGCCGTCGAAGAGCCTCAAAGCAGGGTAGGTCGAAGCCGATCCAGACAGGAGCGCCTGAATCCGTTGCTCCTCTTCGCTTGCTCGCTCTTCTGAAATCTTATAGAGAGAGGCTAACTCTTCTAGAGATAATGCAGCTAAGGCATGAATAACCTCTTGAGTTTCACTCGATACAGGATTCCCAGATCTTTGAGGGGTATCCAGATTCATTTCTTTTGCGGTTGGAATTAATAGTTTCATAGGGTTATTGTACCATATTTCATTTTCACTTGACATAAAATCGCCTCCATGCTATCATCTAGTTATCGAAACTAGATATTAAAGAGGTAATAACTATTTTGTTTAACTACAACTATCCTAAGTGGGAGGAAATTCCTGAGATTGACCTCTATCTGGACCAAGTCCTCCTCTATGTAAATAAAGTCTGTTCGCCTTTTATTACCGAAACAGACAAGGGCTTGACAGCCTCCATGGTTAATAACTATGTCAAACACGGCTACTTGCCAAAACCAGATAAGAAGAAATACAAAAGACAACAGGTCGCACGCCTCATTGCTATTACGACCTTAAAAACGGTCTTTTCCATCCAGGAGATTGCAGCAACTTTGAATCTCTTGCAGAAGCAAGCCGATTCCGCAGAGCTCTATAATTGTTTTGTAGACTTCCTACATGAGGAAAAAGAACCTTTAGCGCCTATTATCGAATCTGCCTGTCGTACTGTTCTGCTCTACCAAGAAACCCTATCCTATATCCATGTTCGTTCAGAGGAGGAAAATGAAAGTGAATTATGCTAGTAAATTAAGTAAGCGCCTGTCTTTTGGAGAGGAAGTCGCAAATAGTGTCACCCATGCAGTCGGTGCCGTTTTGATGCTCTTTCTTCTACCAACTTCTGCCATCTATAGTTATGAAACACACGGAACCCTATCAGCTGTCGGGACTTCTATTTTTGTGATCAGTCTCTTTCTCATGTTTCTCTCATCGACCATCTACCATGCTATGGCCTATGACTCACCTCAGAAGTATGTCCTTCGAATCATCGATCATTCCATGATTTATATTGCCATTGCGGGAAGCTACACACCCGTCGTCCTTTCTCTCATGAACAACTGGTTGGGATATGCCATTATACTGATTCAATGGGGGACGACTATTTTTGGGATACTCTACAAGATTTTTGCTAAGAAGGTAAATGAAAAGTTCAGCCTGGCCCTCTATTTGATTATGGGTTGGTTGGTGATTTTCATCATCCCGCAGATCATTAGCCAAACAAGTCCAATCTTCTGGGGATTAATGCTGATGGGTGGCCTATGCTACACAGTTGGAGCTGGATTTTACGCCAAAAAGAAGCCTTACTTTCATATGATTTGGCATCTCTTCATCTTAGCCGCTTCTGCTCTCCAATACATCGCGATTGTTTATGTCATGTAAGAGACTGTGACTCCCAAAATGGGAGTCTAAGAATATTGACCTACATTTTTATTTAATACAATTCAAGTGATGCTGAAAAAGTTAAAATGAATGACTAGTAGCTTGATTTAAATAGATGGTGAAACTTTATCATCGATCAGGGACTCTCAAAATGGGAGTCTCTTTTATTATTCTTTACTTGCAATTTTAACCCCAATTGACTACAATAAAGAAAAATTGTACGGGGACAGTTATGACGACCAAATACCAAAAGATTATTACAATATTAAAAAACCAGATTGATCAGGGGATCCTAAAAACCGGAGACCGCCTGCCTTCTGTTCGCCAACTGGCCAGTCAGTATGCCTGTAGCAAGGACACTGTCCAACGGGCCTTGCTCGAGCTCAGCTATAAAAACTACATCTATGCCAAACCCCAAAGTGGCTATTATGTCTTGGAGGAAGAGTCTGGAAAGCATACCGACTTGCCTCTACGCCTCAAGGAAGATCGCTTCCAGGCCTTTGAAGACTTTCGGACTTGTATCAATGAAACCTTGGTAGGTCGTGACAATTACCTCTTCAACTACTATGAAAAGCAGGAAGGGCTAGTCGATCTCCGTCAGTCTATTACCACCCTTCTTCGAGAAGATGCGATATACACCCAGGAGCAACAAATCATTATTACCTCAGGAACCCAGCAGGCCCTCTACCTCTTAAGCCAGGTTGCCTTTCCCAACCAAAAAGAAGAAATCCTTGTAGAGCAACCAACCTACTACCGCATCAACAAGTTAATTCAGGACCGAGACTTGCTATACCAAAGCATCAATCGCTTGCCTCATGGTATTGATTTTGACCAACTGGAAGCTATCTTCAAAACTGGCAAGATCAAATTTTTCTATACCATTCCGCGTCACCATTACCCGCTAGGAAATAGTTATAGCAAGCAAGAGAAGGAACAGATACTAGCCTTAGCGGACCTCTATGATGTCTACATTGTCGAGGACGATTACCTGGGGGATTATGATCCATATTTCTCTCCTAGCTTTCATTACCTGGATGCCTCTGACCGGGTCATCTACATCAAGTCCTTTTCTACCAGCCTCTTTTCTGCCCTTCGGATCACTTCTATGGTCCTGCCCCAAGCCCTCCTTGCTCCTGTCTTAAAACTAAAAGGAACACTTGACTACGAAAGTAACTTGGTCATGCAGAAAGCCTTAAGCCTCTATATTGATAATGGCATGTTTGCAAAAAACAAAAGGCTCCTTCACCAACAGCAAGTCATCCAAAAAGAGCAAGCTGCTTCCATTCTCCACCACCATTCCCTGTCCATCCCCGCTTGGCCTGTTATTGGAGGAGTCTTGCTAGATTTGAGACAAGTTCCTTCTGTCGCACGACTAAAGCATAGCGGTCTCCCTCTTCACTTCTTTGAATCAGCCTATATCCAAACTTGTCCCTATGCCTTTGCCCGTATTAATCAGGACAAACTGGAAGATGTATTGGTAAAGATCCAAGCTTATCTGTGATGCATTCTCAGCCGATTATCTCATGATTTATTTTTATATATAAAACTATGTTACAAAAATATTTCATTTATTACAAAAAAACTTGACATCTGTAACAATAGGAGTATAATCTAAGTCAGAAAGATATAGAGGTGATCTTATGAAACGATCTATTATTCGTTGGACTGCAGCCTCTCTTGCGGCTGCATCACTTGGACTTGCTTTGGGAGGATGTGGCACAAAAGTAAAAACTACTGCTTCATCCGAAAAAGCTTCTAGCTCAAAAGTTGAGAAAAAACCAAAAGCTAGTTTAAACAAGAAAACGACAGTTTCTTCTTCTCAGACAAAAGAAGTGATCGATTCTTCAAATCAGGCAAGTAATACACCCGCTTCATCTGAAACAAGTAAGGCGGGAGATACCGCTTCAACTGATCAAACTGTCGTTCCTGCAGATCTTGTCGGTACTTGGGTAGGCTCTAGTCCTCAAGCAGATAGCATCAAAATGACTGTTGAAGCCAATGGTGATATCACAACTGTTGTGAGCTTTAAAAATGATAGTGAACCAACCCGCACAGCTACCTATACTTCAAAAGCTATTCAAGCATCTGGGAATGTTTATTACTGGGATTCAGAAGGATTAAATGGTGCAGATGCACTACTTCCCGGTATTACCGGTTTAGGAGTTGCAAATTTCCGTTTCAAACCAGGATTTATCCTAGAGGAAGGACATTATACTCCAATAGCCTTCACTACTGATATCAACACAGATTTTGACTACAATAATTATAGAGATTTCCATTTCTCATTGACCAAAGAACAATAGGATAGGAAATTCTTAACGATAAAAGAGGCTAGGACTTCTGTCCTAGCCTCTTTATATCTTTCATTCACTTTTACTTATGAGTGGCTTAACCCTTTACTTCTTGGTCAAGGACCAGCTCTTTCCTACAAGCTCAAAGAGTAGATCGTCCTCTACTCGTCCATCCAAGGGGATGCTAATCCAGTATTTCTTGTTCATATGATAGGCTGGATAGAAAGGACGTTCTTCTAAGAGTTGGCTGACATGGTCCAGTTTAAGATTTAGAACCTCAATCTTGCCTTCCTGCCTGGCATCTAGCTTGGACCAGTCAATCTTGATTAAGACACCAAACCATTTGAGATCTTTTTGATGACGAAAGACACCCGAGTCTGGTGAGCGGGCCCAGAGGTATTCAATGGGCCGGTCATATTTCTGGCTGATCCAATCCACCAAGCGCTTGGTCTGAGGGTATAGAAAGTCTTTGACAGCAAAACAGGAGCTTCTGATGTCTTCTAAGACTTGATGGCAAGCTACTCTAACTTGACCCACATATTGACCTAGCATCTGGTCCATATGCAATTGCACATAGTCATCACCTGTCTCTTGATCCACCAACCAAAAATGCACTTGCTTACCTTGGACAGTCACATAGAGCTTGAAATCTCCATCTAGGATAAGTTGTTGATAGTGAAACTTCTCTCCCTGCTTTGAAAATCCATAAGCCAGGGCTTTTTCTTTATCTATACTATATTTCTCAAAATAATCTGGTAAAAACACTGGTCTACTCTTTTTCCTCCAGTATACCAAAAAGAAGCAAAAAATGAGCTGAGAATGGTTCTCAACTCATATGGATTTAAAAGACAACGCGAGTTCCATGAACCTGATCCACCCCCGGAACATCAAGGAAAAGCTGTCGATTCTCCAAAGAGATACCACCACCTGCCAAGATTTCCAACTGGCCATCCGCTAGGTCTGCATACTCTTCATACCGTTTCAAACGTTGGTCTAAGTCGGTATCTGGACTTCCCGCTCTCGTTAATAGTCGCGTCACGCCCTCTTTCTTCATCCATTCAATCGTCGACGCTTGATCTTCTAAAGGAATCTGGTCAAATGCCATATGCATAGTCAACTCGAAGCCTTGACTGGCTTCGATGAAACCCAGCATAGCGGCTTTATCCAGCTGATTGTCTGCAGTTAAGACCCCAACAGCCAAGCCATCAACACCCAAGTCACGAGCAACTTTCCAATCTTCTAACATGATGTCTAGCTCTTGCTTAGAATAAACGAAGTCTCCACCTCGCGAACGGATCATGACGATAACCTTGGCCTGATAGTCTTTAGCAATCCTAACAGCTTCTTTAATCACCGCATAGCTTGGAGTCGTCCCTCCAACCGCTAAGTTATCACATAATTCTACACGACGTGCTCCTGCTTGAAAAGCCTTCTCTAACAGAGTTATGTTCTCTGCACAAAATTCATATAGTGGCATCTTAAATCTCCCTGTATTTGAAATCGGTTTCTTGTTCTACCTTACTCTTTTTTAAAGGCTTTGTCAATTAGAAAAACCATCGGCCTCATCAGAAACCAATGGTTGATTCTTAATAAGAAATTGGAACAATAATTTGTAGAAACATGTTCCCTTTTTCGACCTTGGCAGAATGGATTTGATACCCACTTGTCGGCAAGGTCAACTGGATTTGATTGCCTGTCATAGTAGCTCCTGTGCCCTCTTGGTTAACTTTTTCAGCAATATTTGAAGAGACCAAGCTACGTGGAATCGGCAGATGACCTAGTCGAGCCCGTTCTAAGTTCAAGGTCAATTGCTGATCCGTCACACTCGTTGTAAAATCCACACTCACCATGGTTTCAACCGGTCCTAGTTCAATCGGAACCTGAACATTGACATACTCTCCATTCATAGAGACCGCTGTATTGAGGAGAGTTTCATCCGTCATTTCCCCTGCCATGGATTTAATAACTTGGCGCAATTGAGGAGAATTTAGTTGAAGCTCTGTTTGGAGCCCAGAAGCTGTCACGTTTGCTTTAGAGAGGCCTTCTTGAGCCAGGTCTACTAGGGATGTATTCACTGTCACATTTTTAAATTGCTCTTGAGTCGAAACCTTTGCCGGTATCAAGAAAACTGCTAAGACTATCACTAAGAGGAAAGTCAGTCCAATGAGTCGTTTCATCCATTTCCACATATGGTCACCTCTTTTCAATTTTATAAATAAGAGAAATCTTCTCTTCAATAAAGGTCCATTCTTTTTCAAAATATGACTTCTATTCTACCCTAATTTCTAAAAAAAAGCGACTCGAAGGAGCATAATCTAAATAAGAAAAGAAGCTGGACAAGGTCCCAACCTCTTGCTTTATCTTAATGGAATTGCATTCCACCATCCACGATGATGGTTTGTCCTGTAATGTAGTTTGAATCAGGACCAGCAAGGAAGCTAACCGCTGCAGCGACATCCTCTGGTTCAGAAAGACGTTTCAAAGTGATATCTTTCGCGAAGGTTTGCATACCCCATTCGTCGTCTTTACCTGCGTTCTTACCAACTTCATGAGCGATATCATACATCATTGGAGTCTTAACGATACCTGGTGCATAAGCATTGACAGTGATTCCTGAATCCGCCAAGTCACGCGCCAAAGTTTGCGTAATCCCACGTACAGCAAATTTTGTACCACCATAGACAGTCAAGTTAGGGTTACCAACGACACCAGCTTGTGATGTGGCATTGATAATTTTTCCACCATGACCAAGTGCTTTGAATTGAGCTTGAGCAGCTTGTGCTCCCCAGATGACACCACCGACGTTGATCGCAAAAGTCCGTTCAAATTGTTCTTCTGTAATCGTGTCTAGAGGTGTAGTTGGTGCAACACCAGCGTTGTTGACGACAACGTTTAAGTCTCCAAAGTGATCGACAACTTTTTGGAAAGCCGCAGCCACTTCAGCTTGTTTAGAGACATCAGCAACAACCGCTAAAGCATTTTCTGCCGACAACTCAGCCACTGCTTTTTCCGCTGTTTCAGCATTGTAGTCCAATACTCCAACTTTAAATCCGTCTTGAACCAAACGTTTTGCAATTGCAAAACCGATTCCTTGACCTGCACCTGTAACAATAGCTACTTTAGACATATGATTCCTCCTTGGTATCCCCGATACCAGCAAACGTTCATATAAGAACAGCAAAGGTTGACAGATAGTTTTGATTGGTTCTATCATAAGTTCCTATCAAAACTATGCTAACAGTATACTCCTTTGTGAAAAAAGTGTCAAACTCTGGTCTGTTTTTTTCTAAAATAATTTTAACGTTATATTATCTTTATTTAGTAATAACTTAACTGATAAATAGGATGCTGAGTAGGGCTGTAGAAGCTGATGAAATCAGCGTAATAGGGCCCAGTCAACCACTGCGTCTTGATCAACTATCCAAATACAATTGAGAGGCTAGGACTTTGGTCCCAGCCTCTTTCTTTATTTAAAACATTTTAAAGACTGCAACTGCTAATACTGCACCAATGATTGGACCAACTACTGGGATCCAGGCATAAGCCCAGTCGCCATCTCCTTTGTTAGGAATAGGCAGGAGGCTGTGCATGATACGAGGACCTATGTCACGAGCTGGGTTGAGAGCGTAGCCTGTTGTTCCACCGAGAGACAAACCAATTCCCACAATCAAAGTACCAACGGCAAATGTACCAAGACCTGCTTGAAGGTCATAAAGACCAAGAGCAAAGATGGTTAATAGCAAGACAAAGGTTCCTAGGATCTCACTGATAAGGTTGGAAGTAGTGTCTTTAATAGCTGGACCTGTACTGAAGGTTGCAAGGATATTTCCAGGATTTTCTTCTGCTAGGTAATGCGGTTTGAACTGTAGCCAGACAAGAATTTGCCCTACCATAGCTCCAGCAAATTGAGCAAAGATATAAGGTATCACTGATGACCAAGCGAGTCCACCATTAAGAGCAACACCAATTGTCACTGCAGGATTCAAATGAGCTGGACTTAACTTACCAGAGATAAAGGCTGCCACTGCAACCGCAATCCCCCAACCAAGGGTAATGACGATCCAACCGGAATTGTGGCTTTTCGTTTTTGGAAGTACCACTCCTGCTACAACTCCATTTCCCAAAAGAATGAGGATTAAGGTCCCTAAAAATTCACCAAATAATTCTTTCATATGATTTATTTCTCCATTATAAAGAAGGGCCGGTTAGATATTCTTCTTTCCAACCCCTTTTTGTTTTCTTAATTTTTTAATGCTACTAAGTCATTGTTTTCCAAAGCAACTTGCAAGTCTTGACGGTAGCCAGCTTTTTCTTCTTCTGACCATTCATAGAAGCGTCCCATTTCATCCAAAACAGGTTCAACAATTGCATCTAAGCTATCGCGCATGAAGAGCATGTGGTTCGTCCGACGAAGAAGGAAGTCAACTGGGCTAAGTGCCAATTCATTGCGCATTGCATAGTGAAGTGATAAGGTATCTGCTAGGCTCAATCCAGGTGCTTGTTCCACGCTATGAGCAAGGGCGAAGACCTTAGGTGCATTGGATCCGTATAGGTTAGCTAGGTAGTGAGCTTCCTTGCTATCCAAGCCACGAGATACGCCAAGTTGAGCAAAGGCTTCGATTTCAGAATCCACGTTCGTTGGGTTAATTTCTCCACCTGATACTGGATAGGTCTTAGAGTTAATCAATTTGAACTGACGGTCGAACTCTTCCTTAAGAATGGTCAAGACACGCTCCATCGCTCCTTCAGCCATCTTGCGGTAGTCTGTAATCTTCCCACCAGCCAGGGTCAAAAGACCATTGTCATCGCGGTCTAAGCTTGATCCACGAGATACTGCTGATGGATCCAAATGTTTTTCAGAAGTGCTGCCTTCCAAGTGGCTGATTGCTGATTCAACATCTTCACGCGATTTTTCTTTAGAAAGATAGCCTTCAACTGTTGCAATCAACGCATTAAAGCTCTCATCGCTGATAGTGCCGTTGTTACCACCATTGTAATCAGAAGCACTGTTTCCTGAGATCAAGGGACGAAGACCAGCCCAGCTACTTTCGATATCATCGATGGTGATGTGAGCTTCTGGGAAGCGGTTATTCACGATTCCCAACAAGTATTCGACATCTTCTTGAGTTACTTTTGGATGCTCTAAGTCGCCAGTGTAGTCCGTGTCAGTCGTTCCGAAGTAAGTTTTGTTTTCACGTGGCAAGACGAAGACCATACGACCGTCTCCAAGACCAGTATCAAAGTAGACTGGTTGAGAAACTTTGATCTTGCTTGAATCTACGACCAAGTGAACACCCTTGGTTGGACGCATTTGTGAATGCTGCTCTCCATTATTTGAGAGATTACGCACTTTATCGCTCCAAGGTCCAGTTGTATTAATCACCAAACGTGCCTTGATTTCAAAGACTTGATCAGTCAAGAGATCACGCGCTACTACACCTGTAATCTTACCAGATTCATCAAAGAGGAATCCTTCTGCTTTTACGTGGTTGGCAATGAGGGCCCCATCTTGGTTGGCACGTTTGATATTTTCAATCACCAATCGAGCATCGTTGTTACGGAAGTCTAGGTAAACCCCGCCACCAACAAGACCTTCTTGTTTCAACTCAGGCTCCCGAGCCAACACTTCTTCTTTGGTCAAGACCTTGTTGGCAGCTGGTGTATTGCTGACACCTGCCAAGAGGTCATAGAGATCCATGGCTACCTTGAGACGGAAGAGGCTAAAAGTTGCCCCATCTTCATCATAGACTGGTAAGAGCATTGGGTCTGGTTTTGGAATATGAGGAGCAATTTGTTGCACTACAGCACGTTCTGATACCGTATCTGATACCACTTCTACGTCAAATTGTTTGAGGTAGCGAAGTCCACCGTGGACCAATTTTGTTGAACGGCTGGAGGTTCCTTCCGCAAAGTCCTGCATCTCGATCAAACCAGTTTCAAGACCACTAGCTGCTGCCTGCAAGGCTACCCCAGCACCTGTGATCCCACCCCCGATAATCAAAAGATCCAGGGTGCGTTCTTGCATTTTCTTAATTGATAATTCACGAGTTTTCTTTGAAAATTCCATCATTCTTCACTTTCTATCCTACTGGACTCTTGACTAGTCTTCAATTTCTGCAAAGAGTTGGGTAGCTTTAACAGCTTTCTTCCATCCCTTGTAGAGTTGTTCTTTACGAGATTCGTTCATAGAAGGCTCGAAGACTTCACCAGTTGCATTGAGTTCTTTCAATTCATCTAGGTTTTTCCAATAGCCTACTGACAATCCTGCTAAGAAAGCTGCCCCCAAGGCTGTAGTTTCCAAATTTTTCGCACGAGCAATATCAATACCGAGGATATCTGCTTGGAACTGCATCAAGAAGTTGTTCATGGCAGCACCACCGTCTACCTTAAGCACTTGGATGGCGGTCTTGGCATCGACCTGCATGGTATCAATGATATCCCGTACTTGATAAGCGATGGATTGAAGAGTCGCCTTGATAAAGTCTTCTTTGGTTGTTCCACGAGTCAAGCCAAAGACAGAACCACGAGCATTTTGATTCCAGTATGGTGCTCCTAGACCTGTGAAGGCCGGTACCACATAAACTTCATCGTTATTGTGTGAATCACGCGCGTATTGTTCAGATTCAGGTGAGTTTTCCACCATACGAAGACCATCACGAAGCCATTGAATGGCACTACCCGCGATAAAGATAGATCCTTCTAAGGCATAGTATACTTTCCCGTTAATTCCATATCCAATGGTAGTTAGCAAGTTATTTTCAGATAGCTGCATCTCTTCACCTGTATTCATGATGATGAAAGATCCAGTACCATAAGTATTTTTAACCATACCAGGTTCAAAGGCCAACTGTCCAAAGAGGGCTGCTTGTTGGTCACCCGCCATACCTGAGATAGGAACTTCTCCACCGTAGAAATGGAAAGGAGCTGTTTTCCCATAGATTTCAGAGTTTGAACGCACTTCTGGAAGCATAGCCTTAGGAATATTGAGGATTTCCAAGATCTCATCGTCCCATTTTAGGTCTTTAATATTGTAGAGCATGGTACGAGCAGCGTTTGAATAGTCTGTTACGTGAGAAGCTCCGTCTGTCAACTTCCAAACCAACCAAGTATCGATGGTTCCAAAGAGCAATTCTCCTTTTTCAGCACGTTCTTGTGCTCCTTCTACATGGTCCAAGATCCAGCGAATCTTAGTTGCTGAGAAGTAGGCATCAATGACCAAACCTGTTTTTTGGTGGAATTTTTCGACATACCCTTGGCTCTTAAGCTGTTCAGCTAAAGGAGCAGTTTGGCGAGACTGCCAGACAATGGCATTGTAGATTGGAAGTCCAGTATTCTTATCCCAAACAACGGTTGTTTCCCGTTGGTTGGTAATTCCGATAGCTTCAATTTGTACTGGTTTGATGCCACTCTCGATAAAGGCACCAGCGATAACAGACTGAACAGAGTTCCAGATTTCATTTGGATTGTGTTCAACCCAACCAGCTTGAGGGAAAATTTGCGTAAACTCTTTTTGGCTAGAGCTTACTTTTTCTCCTTTTTTATTGAAAATGATGGCTCTAGAACTTGTTGTACCTTGGTCAATGGCCATAATGTATTTTTCTTGTGACATGAACTGTCCTCCTGGGAAAAGAAATATTCTTTAGGAGACGTACTCCTTACAATCTCTAGTATACAAAATAAACCGCTTTCATGATCATCAATTTTTTTAAGAATTTTAAAAAAAATGAGTAGCAAGGCTTCAATCGCTTGAGCCGCAAGTGAATTCAGATCTTCTATCAAATTAAATTTTCAGACAAATCTCAGTAATTTCAAAAAAGAAGACCTACGTCTTCTTTGTATTTTTTATACATTGCTTTCCCCATAGATCATCTGGCGAATGTTGGCCATATCGATCAGATCTAGGTCATATTTCAAATAATAGACAGGGATCCTCTGGGTAAGACTAATCGGATTGTTGGTCACGATCAAATCGTAAGTTGAAGATGGATCAAAGGCTTCAATGGTAATAAAACGATTGTACTCTAGATAGCGCTTGAGGGTTTCAGTCATCCGTGTATAGCCTAGATAGCCCACTGTTAAGTCTAGTCCAATCTTAATTTGTCTCCCACTATTTTCTGCGATATACTCCATTAATTGGAGCCACTCCCATTTGATTTTTTTATCCAGAGCTGTCCCTTGGCAAAAGATGGGAAGTTTACGAAAGATAGTATCTGCTACTTCTCTATAATCATGACTACTAAAGACATAGGGATTGTGGTTTTCAAGTTGGTACTTATATTTATCTTGAAGAAGGTAGCCTGTAAAAAGATAGACCTGACCACAAATTTGGCTGAGCTCATAGGTCACAGGGCCTTCGATATAATCCCCTAACAACTTCCGGGTTTTCATTTCTTGAATGAGTTGCGTTGTCAGATGACCAATCTCCCCCCCAAAGCCTAAGATGTACTCCATCGTATGAAGCGGAAGGATCCGATGGGTGACAAGGAAAGCAAAGAGGACTAGCATCTCTCCATCATCATGGCTAAGAGCAATGTGTTTCCCAGAAAAGAGCTGGTTTACCCGACCAAACAACCGTTGGTAAAAAATATTGTCCGTATAGCCCTTCATCTTCTGTTCAATTTCTCGAAACTGACAGGCATTGATCTTGAGTCTTTGCTGAGTAATATGGGACCAGAGAACATAATCCAAGCGTTGGCCTTGAGACAACTTGGCACCACAGAGTTCTTCTAAGGTTTCAATTTCGCTTTGTCTTTCCTTCTTGTCAAGTTCTTGTTTCCAGTCTGCACTAGCCCAGACCTTTCGTAACAAACCAAAATAAAAATAACGAATCTTATGTTCAGGGCCCTTGAGTCGCCCATTGTGAATGGAAAATTGAAACTCAGTTAATAATTTGTTTAAGCCCGAAATATGACGTCCTAATGTCGCTTCACTAATCAAGAGTTCCTGAGCTAGTTGCTGGGCTTGAAACTGGCCATGATAAAGTAAATAGATCAATAGTTGGTACTTGATCGAATTGTCCAAAAAAGCCCGTCGAATGTCACGTCCCTTTGTATCTGCCCCCACAAGAAGGCGAAGATGTTCATCTTCTAGCTCAATGGAAAGGGCCAGCTGATTCTCTTGGGCCTTGTCATGGATCAGTGCAAGATATTTGTTCAAGGTTGCTTTGGAAAATTCCGTCTCCACCATCACTTCTGACAGACTGCTTGGAGAATGTTGTAGCAGATGAGACAGGATTAAAAACTGTCCACCCTCACTTTTTTCCATTAAATCAGCTAAATGCATTTTCAGAAAACCCTTCCATTATTCTATCCTTAGAGTACCATAATTTAGCCAAAACAAAAAACAATCTGTTTCTATCCTCATCAGCATAAGCAAAAAGAGCCCTAAGGCTCTTCTTTTTATGTAAAATGCTTATAAAGATCTGCTCTAATCCAACCGCTTTAAGAATTCCATGGTCGGACTGTCCTGGTAAAGTTCTTTTAGAGGAATCTTATGATAGGCAGAGATCTCTTCCGAAGTCACACCGTAACGAATCAAAAGATCATAAATACGATTTAAATCATGACGTAATTCATCCGTTATGAGGACATTATCGCTTGTTTCTTTTGTTCTCCAAGAAAAAAATGGCAGAACTTCCTTCGTTTCTATTAAAATAGTTTGTAATAAAGTTCCCCCATGACTATCCTTCTGAGAGATATCTGCTCCAAGTTCCAATATTTTTTTAAAAACCTTGAAGGATTGGTCAGCCTTTTCCTTAGACGAATACATCTCATATTGACCATTCCAACGTTTGATCATCCGCCTACAGTCAAATACAGCTCTTCCACCGGCTGTTTGGATGACCGGTTGACAAAATGGATTCAGCTCTGTCGGCTCTTCAATAAAGTTAAGGTCTCCCCCTCTATCAATGAGTAAGTCCGCAATATCTAAATGTCCCGATTTAATAGCGACTTGCAGAAGGGATTGGCCTTGATCTCTCTTAGGTTTATCACCTGAAACTGCATTGACTTCTTCAGGCTTTCTATCCAATATCTGACGGACTCCTTCGATATCTCCTCTTCGCAATAACTGAAAAGTTTTTTGCATGGTCTTCCCCCTCTCATATTACGGATCAGAATGACACTGTGGTTAAATTTTGTCCCATCTATGATTTCTTCGTTACATTAATTATATCACTTTACAGACTCCTATATGATGGATTGTGTCATTAGCTAAACAGTTTTATTTTATCACCTGATAAAAAAGAAACCTCCCATCGAAATTGGATGAGAGATTGAAAGCTTTTTTATGATTTTCGTATAGCTACTAGCCAAGAGGCTAATAGAATTTCAAAAATAACCAGAAGAATAATCTGAGTAAGTGAACTCTGAACTAGCATGAGAACAGCCAGACTATCGATCAGCATATGAGCGAGGATACAGGGAACAGCTTCTTTCGAATACTCCTTGAGAGCTCCAAATAGGAAGGTATTCCCTAAAATCATCAGGTAAAAAATGAGATAGTTGGCCGAACCTGCTGTAATCCAAGGAAGTTGATAGATAGGGATATGCCAGAGGAACCAAACAAGGGAAAGTGCCATCATTTTAGATACAAAATGCTTACTAAAGTAAAGATGCTCTTGCAAAAACCAACGCCAACCTACTTCTTCCAGACCTCCATATAAAAAGGTCCAGGGGAAATATAGGAAGAAGGCCAAGAGGGAGTTCCCAGTAAAACTAACATTCATAAGCAGGATGGAGACCCCATAATAGATGACTGGGATTAGCAAAGTTAGAAACCAAGTCTTGGTGCTCTCTTTCTGTAAAAAAGTTTGTTTGAAAAATTCTCCAAGGGATCTGGTTTCACCTAAGACTATGGAAAAGCAAATAGCCGTTATCATGGGAATCAAATTCATCAGGATGAAAAGCAAAGAGTCTCCCAAACTCCTTCCATCTGGGAAAAACCATAGGAGAACTTCCCTACTAGAAAAGTAGCAAGGAGGGCAGTCAGTGCATACCAGATAGCAACTGATTGTTTTGAAATAAATTTGCTCATTTTCACTCCTTAACATTTATATACTTCTTTTTTGCAATCATGATTGCTAAACTAATAATAAGGAATTTACTGACTATAGATAACCATACATCTTCATTCACTAAAATTTGTGACAAGGAATTGATACAGGAATGGGTCATCACACAGATCCATAAACTTTGCGTTTTATGATACAAGGCCGATAAGATAAAGCAGTTGATTAACAGCCCTACTAGAAAAGGGAGTAACTGAATGACAGCTAAAGAACCATCAATGTAGAAGTAAAAAAGATGCCAGATAGACCAGGCTAAAAAGGTGATCAAAGTAGCTGAAAGATAAGATCTTTTTTCCTGCAAAGCTGGTTGAAAGAAATAACGCCAGCCAATTTCTTCAATCCCGCCAAAAAGAAGAGCCTTGAAAAAGAGCACTACTGGTAGGACCAACGATTTAGTGATGATCTTACCACCTAAGATAGATGGAGAAAAATCTAGAACTAAGAAAATAAGGACTAAAAAATAATTAGCTAAACTATCTTTGACTTGGAAAAAATCTTTTAGAACTTGTTTGAAACTAGACTGGCGATATCTGATACTGACAAGACTGCCCCAAAAAGCAGATGATAAGCCACCTAAAACAACAGCTGTGATACCTATTGGTGATGTAAAATCAACCTTCACCCCTTCTGCTCTTAAAAACCAAACCAGAAGGCTGACTCCTAATACTTGTCCAAAGGTCCCTATCAAATACATGGATAGAGCTTGCTTTCTATTCATTCGTGATTCCTTTTTCAATTCTTTCATCTAGTTCATGGCTAAATTGGTTTTGGAGTATCCCACTAATCCGCATCGACCCAAAGATGGTATTGTTCACAATGGAGACATCGAAAGAGGTAGCCACACATGTCACCATCCTTGACTAGGTAGTCAGCCACATCTTGAAACTCACCACGCGCCTCATATTCTTCCAAAACTTGCTCCGCAATCCCCATCTCTTCCAGTTCACGAGTGCCAACAGTTCCCAAATAAGCACAATAATCTTGGCAACAAGACAACCAATGCTCTCCTTGCCAGCTACTATAGCCTGGAGTTTGACAGAAGAGGACCTGGTCTTTTTCCTTATCCATGACCCCTTGCCACTCAGCATCTTGGATAAACTCTGCTTCAAACTTTTGGGCAGCACGACCAGTAGAGATACAAGTTGGACAGAGATTTTCCACATTCTCTATACAATAGGGACGCAAGGTATAGTACACGGTGCTTTCTTTCTCGCAACAAGGACAGATCTTAGCCTTTCCTTCCTTAAAAGAACCAGCCGCTAGAGGATCTGGATGATAGCGAAAGGTCGGTAAGTCTCTGACCTTCTCATTATGAGCCTCTTTTTCTTTTTCAGTCAAGGGACGAGGGAGAGCAAAACGATCTCCATGACTATGACTCATCTTTTCTAAAGTAAAAAGTTTCTTAACTTGCTTACGATCTGACTTGTCGACAAGCCCCAAAAAGAGCGTATAAGCACTGGCATATAAGCCCAACTCTTGGTAGACATCCACCAAGACCTGCTTAGCTTCTGGAGTTTCCAGTAAGTTCAGCCGATCCGCAAATTCATAGAGAGCTAGAACGCTGGATGAATCCTTATCTTGCGCTTGGAACTGCTTTTTCAAGTGGATATATTCTTTCATAGAGTCGTTCATAGAATTGCTCACTTTCGTTTTTACAGAGAATTAAATCTTGGTGTCATTTCTATTCTAGCGCTGAAAATGTACTTTAAAGCCATACTTACCAGCATTTCGCTTGAGTTTTTCAACCAGCACTTCATTCCGCTTGCTTTTCCCAAAAAAGAAGGGAATAGTTTTTCCATTTCTGAGTTCGATATAGAAAGCGTAGCGACTTCCACCACCAGCGCGACCACGGAGCAACAAGTAGGTTATCTGCTTAATCTCTTTCAGTGGGATCATTCGCCGACTGAAACACAAAGGCTCATGAATGTAAAAAATGCCATTCGAAATGTGGTAGGGTGAAAAAAGTGAACCTCCACTACGTCGACTAGAAAGCCTCCGACGAATGAATAAAGTAATGCTGAAGAACCCAATAAAAACAATACCTAATAATACTGGTCCAGATCCCAAAATAAACATTTCATTACTCCCTACACAAGTTTTAAATAAAGCACTCAATTACTGACTCGGCTTTAACCAGTATGCTCCTTCGTCTTTTCTAATAAGACGATAACACCCACTAGGATAAGAATTCCAATTATAAAAATAGCAAGCTCTAATTCTTTAAATCCTTCAATATAGGGTAGGATATACATACTTGATTCTACCAGTAAAAAACCGATAAGAAGAAGGGCAAGAGCGAAATAGACGATTTTTTTATTCATCTGTAGGTCCTTTCCTTAGCTAGAGTTTCCATCAAACTTAATTAGATGGAAATTCTATTTGGTTTCAACCCACTTTTCATTGTCCATGATAAAGGGCTTGGCTAGACCTTCACCTGTGTAATCCTGGTATTTGGTCTCCAAGTATTTGTAGACATCTTCCTTGGTCGCAAACTTGATCGCTTGGTAGGGTTCTTCAAAGGTCAGCTTTTCGACAAAGAGGTAGCCGTCCTTGGTAGGAACCAAGACACCGACGTGACCGACAAAAAGCGTGTTGCCATCTAGGTTATCATGAACGATAACGGAAAGCATGCGGGCATTTTCATTGAATTTGAAATTGGCAAAATACTCTTCCATCTTCTTGGCGTGAACCTTGACATCCGTTGTAGCTTCTGTCGGAACCCGTGAATACAGAATGTTAAAGGCTTCCTTGTCTGCCTCATCGAAGACTTTCCCTTTTTCAATCGCATCATTGTCCACGAACAAGAGTTCACTATCCGCCTTTTGCTTAGGAATCTCGATGCGATTCTTCAACAAGGTATAACTATTGATCCGGCAGTTGGTTCCGACGAAATCTCCCTTTTTCTTGGTCCACAAGTCACTAATCTTCTCCACATCGTATTCCGTCTTTTTGAAGGTGCTAAAGTCGCCCGTCAAGCCAACAGATCCTACGATGTTATCATAGTCCGTTACGAGACCAAGAAACTTGTCTACACTCTCCTGATCCAAATAAGCAGACAAGAGAGCCCGCACTTCTTCGACACTTTCCTTGCTATTGAGGTTGCTGTAGGTTCCCTTGTAGTGGTCCTTGTCTGAACTGGCCTTTTGGACAGTGGAGCTTTCCTGCTTTTCCTTGGATCGTTTTTGGTTGGTCCCACAAGCCGCTAAAGCAAAGATCGCCAAGGCACAGCTAGTAAGGAGCATGATTTTTTTTGATGGTTTCATAAAATTGTTTCCTTCTAATGATTGTTGTAAGCATCATTTATTTTAAAGTTTCTTAGCTTCATTATATCAATAAATAGATTGAAACAG